>Ga0210377_10000605_pt1 | contig 34327 bp, 33 predicted proteins | sample PLM4_65_b1redo_FD_155480 | JGI IMG/M metagenome (GOLD analysis project Ga0210377, IMG submission 155480) | Groundwater sediment microbial communities from an aquifer in East River, Colorado, USA - PLM4_65_b1 redo | ecosystem: Environmental > Terrestrial > Soil > Riparian zone | place: USA: East... | reverse complement strand
ACCAGGACCGCTTCGCGCCGCTCTACGAGAACCTCCCGTTGCCGGTGAGGGAATACGTGTATCAGCTGTCTCCGGCACGGGCAATAAAATATATCACCGCCTCGTTCATCATCACCCACGGGATCGATGATTATTCCGTCCCCTATACGGAGAGCATGAGGCTTGCCGATGCCGCGGTCGACAAGAGTCAGGTGCATCTTGCGCTCCTGCCGCATCTCATGCACAACGGCCCTGTCGAGCCGTCGGCAGGCGGGCTGTACCAGCTGTACCAACGGTATGTCCTGGGAGGGTGGCGTCTTTATACGGCGATCTATGACCTGCTGGAAAAAGGCAGTATGAACTAATCCGGATTGCCGGACATCGCCGTGAATCAGGAATATATTTGTCTTGAGTATTGAAACCAACATGGCATAATCATTGCTAAACTAGATAACACCGCAAATCCGGTGTTATCTAAGGGGGCTCTTCAATAACGGTTTTTCGGTGTTATCGAGGGGGGGCTCGTGATCCTCTTGTTTTGAAAAAACTCTCGACGCTCTCTTGAGGCGCTACAATGAGAACAGCTGACAAAAAGAGAATTTACCAAGTAGCGGTCATCGCAGTAAGTGCTGAAGTGTTAATAGCCGTTTCTTTGTTTCTCATCCCATCTCTAACCGTAATTGAAAAGCTAAAGATCTTCGGCGGTTTATTTATCATTATAAAAACAGTTTTTCTCTTCTTCCTCTTTAAGGACAGATTGGAGGACGAGAAATTATTAAGGTTATCGCTTCTTTCATTTCCAATAATGACATCTTTCTTTGCTGGTCTTGCCCTTCTCGTTTCAGTAGTGCCATCCTTAGATTGGTTAAACAATATATTCGGCTTCGGTTTGGTTTTGAGTATCTTAATTGGCGGTATCTTGCGCAGACAATCACTCAAGACAAAGAAATTAAAAGAATCATAAATGAAATAACGAGCGCGTCGAGTGAGTCGCGGAAACCCGCTCCTCACGCGCGCGTTCGTCTGCATGAGCCTCACTGGCAGCAATGAATGGTAATAGCTGGAAGGATGAAACCAGGACGCCTGGTTGCTATCCTCCGGAATCTGCAAAATTGTTTGATTTTGAATTAGTCGCGGTCAAAGGGCGGGCCAGGGGAGGAGGAATGCGATGAGCGATCAAGGACTCAAAAAAGCGGTCATCATCGGCGCGGTACTCGGCGCCCTGATTACTCTTGGGGTGGCGCTGTCCATGGATATTTTCCTCTCCGGTTCCTTGCAGGGGACTTGGTGGGACGCGGCAGTCAAGGATGTGACCAGGATGTTCGGACCGGCATATGGACAGAACGTTTTCGTTGTGTCATTCGTCCTTGTCCTCGTCATGGGATTCCTGGCCGGTTTTGGCGCTGTGTTCGGAGCTGCCGCCGGTCTTATCATGAATAGGTTTTTTAAAAATGTGCTCAAGTTGTAAACTCAAAACGGCAAGAATTTTTCGCGCAATGGCCAAGAAGAGGGCCACACTGAGCCGCAAAGGCCGCAAAGAAGGGCAAATTATTTGTTTCTAAAATCAAGGCTTAAAGATTTTCTTGGCGATCTTGGCGACTTTGCGCGAGACGCTTTTGGTTCTTTGACCATTCGGTTCCGGCTTGCCCCGCTTTAGAGGCATTCGCCTCTAACGGGGCTTGTCCGGGTTAGATTCATTGCCCGAACGGCAGGAGCGGCTTGACGGGGTCTTTTTTCGCGGGTTTTAACAGCAGTTTTACCAAGCTCAGCACATTCACTTTCCACCCCTTAATGGTCCAGTCGAGTTCGTGCTTGCCGCAGACGGAGTCCAGGGTGTTCAAGCTGAAGATCTCTTCGCGCAACGCATCGTCGATATGTTCCGGATCAACAATTTTCTCGTTTAATCGAATCGCACGCTGGAGATGGTCCCGTACCCTCGACGCATTCCCTGCTCTGATCGCCCCATACCGCTCCTTCAGCTCGAGGAGCGCGAGCGCCCCGTCATAGGTGGCCTTCACGATCTCATCGCGCGTCATCCATTTCGTTTCATAGTTCAGCGAATATTTCCAGCTTGGCATCAGCATGGCCTGCCGGTGTTCTTTCAGGGTCCGGGAGAAGAAACGATATCCGTATTTTTCCGGGTCCTCAAAGATGCTGCTGCCGGGATCGATGAAGGGCGCAAGCGGGGCAAGCAGGGGGAGGACCCTGCCCCGAGTTCCATTGCCGCCGTACTGCGCAAGGAGAGAACCGCAGTATTTCACGGTCTCCATGACCGATGCGTAGTCCTGATGGGGAAGTCCGACCATGAAGAAGAGGTCGATCCGATTGCACCCGAGCCGAATGAGCGTTTCGATCATCTGTTCCAGCGCCGCGTTGCCGTAGTCCTTCCCGAAGGTCTTTCTGACAGCGACATCGTGTGATTCCGGCGATATCTCGACGTTGAAGTTCGTTATTGAGTCTGCGACCTTTTCGAGGAAATCAACGGGCGGGGGGCTGAAGAACTCGATGCAGATCTCGTTCCTGATGCGGTGCTTTTTTACGGCGTTCAGGAAACGGTTGCTGTAATCCCGTCCGGCCTGGAGCAGGTCGCCCAGCACGATCATGGGAGCGCCGGTGTATTCGGCGATGGTGCGGATATCCTCCGCCACGAGTTCCGGGGACCGGAAGATGGGTTGTTTTCTCATGCAGACCTTGTTGAAGGCGGAAAGGGAGCCTCCGCAGGTGCCGCAGTTGTGACTGCATCCCCGCACCGAGAAGATGGCGATGACCGGATAACTGAGCCAGTACTTGAACGGGATAGAACTGGTCGGATCGAGATATTTGATCGCCATCTTCAGGAGATGGGGGTAATTGAAGTTGACGTAATCAAGGTCCACAGGTTGAAAGGTCCGATCATTCACCATCATGCTTCCCTTCCTGTCCCGCCAGACTAGGTTCGGTACGTTCTCATACCCTGAACCGGAACGGATCGCTTCCATGAGCTGACGGAGTGGTTCCTCGGTGGAGTCGCCGCAGACGATAAAGTCCACAAAAGGATAGTCTCGCATGATCTCTTCGTAGTAATAGGTGGCACTGAGTCCGCCGAGGATGACCGGTGTGTCCGGATGGTGTTTTTTGACGAGCTCTGCCAGGCTCAGGCTGCCATCAACATGGGGGAGCCAGTGGAGATCGATCCCGAAGGCCCTGGCATCAAGCCGCTGGATATACGGCCCCGGATCGAATGCCGCGTTCCGGAGCATTTTCAAGGCAATATTGATGATCCGCACAGATATGCCGCGTCGGACAAGGTAGTCGGATATCGTGAGGAACCCGATAGGATAGATCTCAAATATTGCCGACGAGGGCACATCACTGACCGGACCGAAGAAGAGAGGCAGCTCTCTGAACTTGAAAACGCTCGGCGGATGAAGCAGTATGAGGTCCGGCTTAGGCATCGCTTTTCTCTCCGAAGATCTTTATTATGCAATCCGCTGTCTGCTCTTTTGCCGCCGTTTCCATGACCTCAAAGATGATATCGGCAAAGAACTCGATTGCCGTGCTGAAGAGATTCAGGAATTTGATCGAGCTGCTGAGCGCCCTGACTTCCAGATTGTACAAATGGAGGAACTCGGCCATGGTTGCCTTGAATTCCTGCTCAGAATAGGCCTGCCGTATCCTGGTCTCGAATGAGAGCGAATCCGCCCAATTATCCATCAGGCTGAAGACCGCTTTTGCAAGGCATCTGATCCTCTTTTTTCTGATATCCGCGATGTCTTCATACCTCACCTTGATCACCAGCGACGGGATCATGAGCCCTTTGACGAAGGCCCTGTCCACGGTCCTGGTCATTTCAATAATATCGTCCACCGCCAGTTCTTCAATGCGTGTACCGGCCTTGAAAGCGGCCACCGCTTGCTCAATGATGATCCGGTCCTTTTCGACCTCTTTCATGATATTCGCGTTCATATATTCACTGACAAAGGGAAGGGGCAGGGCCTTGAGCGACCGGCCGGTGAGGTGTGCGAATGCGCGTTCGCTGAACGCGGCAAGCATTGCCCTGTCCCTGTCGCACAGCACTTCGGCCTTATTCACGATTTACCCCCGTTAAAGATACTGCACCAACTGCATGCAGTTGATATTATACATCAACCCCGTTGCCGAATAAAGCCATGATCGTTAAAAGCAGCCTGAAAGCAGGTACCATAGTGTTCGGGCGAACAGCCGGTATTGAAAATCCCGGTAGTCGATCCTGCCTCCTGCGATGTCCATATAACGCTCCAGTGCCCTTGGATGATCGAAGAAAATGCGAAGGAAGAGATCAGGATATCTGTCAAGCAGCTTTGTCATGCGGAGCGCTACCAGCAGGTTTTTTCTGATGCGCTGTTCGCTTTCCCGGCGATAACGGGCTGCCGCCGAAGCGGGACTTCGTTTGTCCCGTATGCTGTCGATGATCGCCCGGGCAGCCAGCTTGCCGGAGAGGATGGCATGCGCTATCCCCTCGCCGAGAAAAGGGTCCGCAAACCCTGCTGCATCGCCAACCAGCAGGATCCTGTTTGATGCAACCTTCCTTTTTATTCCTCCTATTGGAATAAAGTGACCCTGCACAGCAGGGAGTTCCATGCCCAGGGCATGGGCATAATCGGACAGCACCTTTTTGGGGTCCTCAATCCTTGAGGCAAGACCCATCATGCCCAGTGAGTAATATCCGCGATGCGGGAACAGCCATCCATATCCCTGAGGAGCAATACCGAAATGCATGTCAAGGGTCCTGCTCTGGCGTTTGTCTATCACGTCGTCTTCCGCCGGCACGTGTGAGACCAGGGCAAGGGCCATCTCAGACCTGCCAAGCGGCGGCCTCAGTGCGAGCGCCACACGGCTGTGAATGCCGTCCGCACCGACGAGAAAACGAGAATGGTAGGTTGCTTTCTCGCTGACGACGGTCACGCCGTCGCCGGCTTCCTGAACGGAAACGACCCTTTCTCCCGTCACGAACCGTGCCTTGCTCTCAACGGCCTTTTCAGCAAGAAAAGCATCGAAGCGTTCACGGCTTACGAGTACTGCAAACCGGTATTTACTCTGCACTTCAATACTTCTGCCGCCGTAGTGCACCCGTGCACCGTAGCTTTCTTTCTCGATAATGTGTTCGGGCAGAGTAAAGTCAAGGAGGGAGAGCGCATGTTGGGAGACCGCGCCACCGCAGGGTTTTGACCGTGGGAAGTGATGCTTGTCCAGGAGGAGGGTCGCGAGCCCCTCTCGGGCGCATTCACGGGCGCAGGTGGAACCGGCAGGTCCTGCACCGGCAATAATGACGTCATACATATTTTAGCTCCGCGAGTCCGCAAAAGCAGTTGAACCAGATAGACGTTGATTGTTCTCTGAGATATCCTTGAATCCGGCGCTCATAATGGGTTATTTAAGTTCACCCTCACCCCGGACCCGATCAGTCATGCTTCTACAGAGCTCGGCAGAGCAGCGCTCAAGGCGGTCCTCTGCCACAAAGTATTTTTTACTTTTTCTTTTTCCCGTGAAACAGCTCGCTTCCAGCGCCGGGATAGATCTTTCGTTCGCTTATCGGAGTCGGTTTTTCAACCCGCGGCCATTTCTCGAATTGCGGTTCCGAGCCTTCTTGCGCGGCCGATGTAGGCTCCGGGTCCGCCATTAACGGTTCGTCGCGTACATTCGTTCCTGTCACATGGTAGCTGAATTCGATGGGGATGCCGTTCGGATCATATGAATAGATCGAATGGATGAAACCGTGGTCAATGACCTCGGAAACCCAGATATTGGCCGCGGTAAGACGGTCCTTGAGCTGCCAGAGGTCATCCTCGGTTTCCAATCCGATCGAGACATGGTCGAAACTAAAGGGCCCGCGTACCGGCCTCCCATGTTCCTTTTCCACGACCGGTTCGATCCCCGGCCATTCAAAGAAGGTGATCATGTCATTCCTGGAAATCTCAAAAAAGTACTGCCGGTAGCCGGGCTTGCCAAGCCCTGCGATCAACCGCATTCCGAGAAGGTCCCTCCAGAAACGGATGGTCTCGTCCATATTGCCCGTGGCGAGGGCCAAGTGGTTCACTCCATTATAGGTCACCATGAAACACCCCCTTGTAGAAACAACCTATCACAATATTACCCCGTAAGACAACTACTTTTAAAGACCCTGAACTTTTTATACACTATGCAGGTTTCTGCATGGCAATATTCTTGCGGTAATAAAACATGAACCGGGCAAGGATGTAACATGCAGACAGATGCATTCTATGACGACTGGGAATTGTACAAATAGGCATAAAAATTGCGAGCTGGAGGCAGTATCACTAAAGCATAATTTATTTGATACAATGTAAGTATGGAAAACAATATCCTGCGTGAAATCATCGGCGTGGAAAAGGAGCTTCAGCAATCCATCGAGCAGGCAAGGGAGATGGCGCATGCCTGGCTTGAGACCCGCAAAAAGGAAATGGATGAACTCCTGGCAAGGGAAGAAAAAGAGATTGTTGCCTCCTTCCGGCAGTCACGGGAGAACTTGGCGCGAGAAGCGGCGAGCGGGGCCGATGACCTGGTGAAGCGGGCGGAACTACAGGCCGATCGTATCGTTCAACTCAAAAACGATGCGTTAGCACGAATTGTGGCAGGCCATATCCATACGATCCTGCCGGGCGACCCATGATCGTACGCATGGCAAAGGTCGAGATCGTTGGGGCGAAAGAACTGCTTCAGGAGGTGCTTGCGCGCCTCCGAGAGCTCGGGATCTTTCAGATTGAACCGGCGACCGTCGGTTTTATCGAAGAAGGCCATGAGGACGATATCCGTTCGTTCATGCTTGATGAAAAGTCGGTATTCGAACGAATGTTTCTCGAGGAGCTCCGAACCAAGATCGGAGAGCTGTTGTCGCAGCTTCCAACGCTGCAGGTCAGGAACAGTTACCTGGATCCGCGTCCGGTTATCGATACCGTGGCCGCGATCATCGAGCGGCATCGTGTCCTGATCACGGACAGGAACAAACGGAAGGAATCGCTCCAGAAAGAGCGGCAGGAACTCGAGCGATATGCCGCATTTCTGGGTACCCTTGCGCCGCTCATCGAGAGCGTTAAAGAAACGCCGGATATTGATTTCATCGGCCTGACCATACGGGAACCCGACATGCTGATCCATCTCAAAGAAGCGCTCTCGCGCATCACCGATTGGAAATATGAACTCGTGACCGAGACAGCAGGGGATGGTACGCTTGTGGGGCTCATTACGGTGGAAAAGGAACTTGCCGACAGGGTGAAAAAGACCCTGAGCAATGAGCAGGTGCCGGAGCTCATTTTCCCTCCCTCGTTTGCCGGTCTCAGTTTCACGGAAAAGCGGGCCTCCGTCAGGAAAAGGATCGCGGAAGTCTCGGCAGAGCTGGGGCGGATCAATGCCGAGCTTTCCCAATATGCACGGCGGTGGACGCCGATCTACCGCAGCGTGCGGGAATGGATCGATGACCGTCTGTCCGTACTGTTCACGACGGCGGCGGCGTTTGAAACGCGGATGTGTTTCTTCATCAACGGCTGGATGGCTGCACAGGATGTGAAGAGGGTGAGAGCGGACCTGGCGGAAGCATTTCGAGGGGATGTCATACTGACGGAGAAGGAGCTTCGCGAAGAAGACCTGGACCGCGTCCCGATTATCCTGAAAAATCCTCCTTACTTTAAGCCTTTTGAGATCTTCACGGGCATGCTGCCGCTGCCGGCCTATACATCCTACGACCCGACCCCGTTCATCGGCATCTTTTTCCCTATCTTCTTCGGTATGATCCTCGGTGACGCGGGATATGGCCTGTTTCTCGCCGCACTTTCTTTCTTCCTGATAAGGAAATTCAGACGGCAGAAATATATCGGGGATGGAGCCAGGATCCTGCTGGTCGCCTCTCTGTATTCGATGTTCTTCGGCGTCCTGTTCGGAGAGTTCTTCGGCGACCTCCCTGAACGGCTTTTTCATATTCAGCCGCTCTGCGTCGAACGCCGGACCGCGATCGTCCCCATGATCTTCTTTGCCCTTGCCGTGGGCGTTGGCCACGTGCTCCTCGGACTTGTTTTCGGCGTTATCTCGGGCTTCCAGAAGAAGGAAAAAAAGGAGGCGTTGTACAAGCTCTTGAGCATTGTCATGATCCTGGGGTTGATCGTTGTTCTCGCATCCTTCTTCGGGGTCTTCCCCGCATACCTTTTACGGCCGGTCATCATCGCCATCCTGTTCCTGACGCCGCTCTTGTTCTTTACCGGAGGACTGCTGGCGCCGCTTGAGCTTTTAAAAAGCATCGGGAACATCATTTCCTATGTCCGTATCATGGCGATCGGGCTCACGTCAGTGCTGCTCGCCTTTGTGGCGAACAATCTGGGTGGCCTGACCGGCGACATCGTGACCGGAATTTTCGTGGCCGGTATGATCCATGTGCTCAATATCATTCTCGGCGTGTTCTCGCCGACCATACACTCGCTCAGGCTCCACTACGTGGAGTTTTTCAGCAAATTCATGGAACACGGAGGAAGGAGGTTCGAGCCGCTGAAGAAATGAAGGATTTCACCACGGGGTCTAGAGTCACAAAGGAAAATGAACAAATATAAAAGCACAAAATGGGAAGAAGAAAATATCCCGCAGAGGCGGAGATTTGGCGGAGAAAAGCTTAAAAATAGTCTAGGTTAAAACCAAGGCTTACATACAAGGAGGTACTTATGAATCTCGAGAAAGTTCTTGTCGCATTGTGCGCTGCGCTTGCCATCGGCCTCACGGCCCTTGCCACGGCCTGGGCGCAGTCGAAAATCGGGGCGGCAGGGGCCGGTGCGCTCGCGGAAAAGCCGGAGCTTACCGGTACGATAGTGATCCTGGTGGCCATTCCCGAGACCATGGTGATCCTCGGTTTTGTGGTGTCGACCATGATCCTCTTCACGGTGAAATAGAATGGGTTCCCGGGAGCTTATCGAGTCGCTCCGAAGGGCGAGTGAAGAGAGTATTCGTCTTCACCGGAAGGACGCGGAGCAGGAAGCGGAGGCCTTGCAGGCTTCCCTTGCCACACAGATCGCGGAATTGCGCAGGCATTATGCTGATGAGCTAGCTGCCGCCGAAAACGAGGAATCCCGACGAGTACTTGCGGAGGCAGGCAGCCGGGTGCGAGCGATCAAACTTGCCGCGGAAAAGACGCTCTCGGACCTCCTGTTCTCGACCGCCCGTGCGTCGCTTACACAGTTGAGGCATGACGGTTACCCGGCAGTCTTTGAAAAACTGGCGCGGGAACTTCCCTCTCTCCCGTGGAAGCTGGTGCGGGTACATCCTGCAGACATCGATCTTGCCCGAAAGCATCTTTCCGATGCGGAGATCGTACCGGCGGAGACGATTACGGGAGGCTTGGATGCGGCGATGGCGGACGGAACTATCAGGGTGATCAACACCTTCGAGAAGCGGCTTGAGCTGGCATGGGCGGACCTGCTGCCGCTGCTGATCAGTGATGTTTACCAGGAGGTATCCGATGGAGCTGCTCAGTAAACGCCCTGACACCGGATATCCCATTGAGTATCTCTTGTCGAGGATCAAGGGCAGACGGTCACGGCTGATCAGGGATTGGAAGCCGGTTCTCTTCGACCCCGCGCTGTACGAGTCGCAGCCGACAGGCAGGACAGGTGGTTTTCAAAAAGACAAAACAGCCGATGCGGCCTGGAGAAATCTCATGGCTGAATACCAGTGGGTGCATTCGCAGATGAACCAGCAGCTCCGCGATATCTTCTTTTCATTTTTCCTGTACGCAGAGCTCAGGACGATCTTGATCTGTTTCAGACATCTTTTTGACAGAAAGGCAGGCGCGATCGATGACCTTCTGGACAGGAGCCTTCTTTCCTACGAGATTAAAAAAGTGCTTTTGTTCAGCACCGACCTTCCGGCCGCGGTGAGCGGAATAGAACGTCTTTTTTCCTCTCTTTCGGGTAGATTTCTGGGGCTAAGCAGGACTCTGGAATCGGGTGGACTGCGCGCTGTTGAGCAGCGCCTTGTCGGGACCTATCTGTCTGTAATGATCGAATCCGATCTCCATCGGTTCCTGAAGACGTACTTTTCCCGGCTCATCGATGCGCGGAATATTCTGGGTCTGTATAAATCCCTGCGGCTTAGACTCAAGGTCCAGCCGGTGTTCATTGCAGGCGGCGTCATCCCTGAAATGAGGTTGAAAGATATCATCAGGAAGGATGATCTCCCCGGTGTAGCTCTGCTGGTCCGTGAATGTACCGGCATTGCCGTGGAACGGCCGGATACGACATCGATCGAGCTTGCCCTGTATCGCGGCATGACGCGATGGCTGAGAAAAGAGGGGAGAGACCCTTTCGGCATTGCCCCCATTCTGGATTATCTGTGGAGATGTTCGATCGAGGCGATGAACCTGAGCGTGCTGCACCATACCAAAGACCTTGAACGGGATGCGGTGGCGGCTGAACTGGTGCAGTGAGGTTATTAAGAGCAACCACGGAGACACGGAATTTTTTTTAGCAAGGACAGGAGAGAAAAGATCTTTTGACACTGAAGTGGCGGATGAAATTATGATTTGCACTGATACTTCTGGAGTGATCATGCTTTTTCATAGATTTCACCAGCCGTTATCCGTGTCAAAAACTTTGACTTGCCTTCTCTTGGTTCCGGCTTCCCCGGGTTAGGTGTGCCTTATGAAAACGATCTCCTTCATAACTCCGCCGGATGCGTCGTACGGGTTCAGCCTGACCGGTGTTCCCCAGTATGCCGTGAAAGCGGGTGAAGCGGAAGCAACGCTCGAAAGGACCATGACAGAGACCGACGCCGGGCTCATTATCATCGATGAACGCCTGCTTCAGGGCATGCCTGAAGAGCGGCTCCGGGAGTTGGAGCAGGGGTGGCACGGGATCCTGCTGGTGCTCCCGTCACCTGAAAAACCGCCGCCGGAGGTCGAGGACTATGCTGCGCGGCTGATCAGACGGGCGATCGGGTATCATGTGAGATTAAAAATATGAACGGAAAGATCCAGCGAATATCAGGACCGACCGTGAGCGTAGACCTCAAAGGGCTCAAACTCTACGAGCGCGTTTACGTGGGCCATGTCATGCTTACCGGCGAGGTGGTGCGGCTGGAGCGCGAAAAAGCCGTGATCCAGGTTTACGAAGACACCCGCGGACTTGCGGTCGGCGAACCGATAAAAGGTGTGGGCATGCCGCTCACGGTGCGCCTGGGGCCCGGTCTCCTGGGCGGCATGTTCGACGGGCTTCAGCGTCCCCTGGAGCGGCTCAGGGAAGAAATGGGGCCCTTTATCACCGGCGGCAGGGAAATGTACGCACTGGATTACATGAAGCGCTGGAGGTTCACCCCCTTCTTAAAGAAAGGTGACGTGCCGTCCCTCGGGACCGTTATGGGATATGTTGATGAGGGCGCTTTCAAGCATTATCTCCTGTGCGGCTCGGAGGCGGGAGGAACGGTCTCCTCTATTGTTGAAGGCGACATAAGTTTGAACGAGCCGCTCGGGGAATTTGAAGACGGCAAGGAGATCCCAGGCTGTCATGAATGGCCGGTACGGACCGCGAGGCCCTACCGGAAAAAGTTCGCGCCTGCCGAACCGCTCATAACCGGTCAACGAAGCATTGATTTTCTCTTCCCGCTCGCGCGTGGAGGTACGGCGATCTTTCCGGGCGGGTTCGGCACCGGAAAGACGATCCTCGAGCAGTCGATCGCAAAGTTTGCCGATGTGGACATCGTGGTCTACGTGGGGTGCGGCGAGCGCGGGAACGAGATGGCGGACATGATCGCCGAATTCGAGGAACTGCGCGATCCCTGGACCAAGCGGCCGCTGCGGGAACGGACGGTCCTGGTGGTCAATACCTCGAACATGCCCGTGGCGGCGAGGGAGGCCTCGATCTACACCGCTGTCACGATGGCAGAGTACTACCGGGACATGGGCTATCACGTGCTGTTCCTCGCCGACAGCCTGTCGCGGTGGGCAGAGGCCCTGCGTGAGATATCGGCGTCGCTCGAGGAGATGCCCGGCGAGGAGGGCTATCCGACCTACCTTGCTTCGCGGCTGTCGGGATTTCTCGAGCGCGCGGGTGTGGTCGAAACGCTGTCCGGCAAGATAGGCTCGCTCAGCATGATCCTGTCAGTATCGCCTCCAGGAGGAGACTTCACCGAGCCGGTCACGCAGGCCTGTCTCAGGACGACCGGTTCCTTTCTCATGCTCGATACCTCGCTTGCGCACCGGAGACATTATCCCGCGATAAACTGGTTCCAGAGCTATTCCCTTTACGCAGGGGACGTGGCGGAGCATTATCGGACCAAGATATCACCGGAGTGGGAGGAGCTGCTCCGGCGAAGCAGGCAGATCCTGCAGGATGAGGAATCACTCCGCGAGGTCGCCGAGATCGTGGGCGCCGAGGGGCTCCAGGATATCGACCGCCTTCTGATGCGTACGGCCGAACGGATCCGGACCGAGTTCCTCCAGCAGAACGCCTACAGCGACGATGCCTTCTCTCTGCCTGAGAAGACACTAGCGCTCATGAAGAGCATCCTTGAGTTCCATGATCAGGCAGTAGAGAAATTGAAACAGGGGATCAGTTTGGAAGATGTTGTATCGATGAAGGGAAAGGAAGGTGAGAAGGTGTGAACGCAAGAAAGTAGGAATGAAGGAAGGTAAATGGATGCTAGTTCTCGCCTTCTGACGTTCTCAACTATCACACCTCGGACGTTATGCGCTTATCCGAACACCTCTACCGCACCATTTCCACCATAGCCGGCCCTCTCTTGTTTGTGCAGAACGTCCAGAGCGCCAGGATCGGTGAAATGGTCACCATCCATACACCAGACAACAGGCATCTGGAGGCCGAGGTTCTCGAGATCGACGGCGATACAGCGTTGATCGAGGTGTACGGCGCTACGCAGGGCCTGGATATAGCGCACACGACGGTTTCCTTTGTGGACGCGGTAAAAAAAGTGCCGCTCTCGCCGGACATCGTGGGAAGGATCTTCAACGGATCGTGTGAGCCCAAGGACGGCGCGCCGATGTTCAACCCGGAGAAACGCATGCCGATCACCGGTGCGCCGATCAATCCCGCTGCCCGTGCCCGGCCGCAGGATTTCATCGAGACAGGCTTCTCCACCATCGACGGTTTGAATACGCTCGTGCGCGGACAGAAGCTGCCTGTCTTCTCCTGCGCAGGTCTGCCGTCCAAAGAGGTTGTCGCGTCCATACTGAGGAACGCGCGCCTTGCCGACAGTTCAAAAAAGTTCATTGTCGTCTTTGCCGCCCTGGGCCTCACCTTTCACGAATATTCATTTTATCTGAAAACGCTTGAGGAGATGCGGACGGGATTCGTTGCCTTCGTAAACATGGCCGACGAGCCGGTGATGGAGCGGCTGCTGGCACCGCGGTTCGCCCTGACCGTGGCGGAATACCTCGCCTTTGAAAAGGGCATGGACATCCTCGTGATCATCACCGACATGACGAACTACTGTGATGCCCTGCGTGAGATCTCGACCGCGCGGGAGGAGCTTCCGGGCAGGCGCGGGTACCCCGGCTACATGTACTCGGACCTGGCGTCGCTATACGAGCGCGCGGGACGGATCTATGGCCGCGAGGGTTCGGTGACCATGCTGCCGGTCGTGACCATGCCCGAGGACGACATCACCCATCCCATCCCGGACCTGACGGGGTATATCACCGAAGGCCAGATCGTGCTCTCCCGCGAGCTTCACCAGAAGGGGATCTTCCCGCCCGTGGATGTTCTTCCGAGCCTCTCGCGGCTCATGCAGAAAGGCATCGGCGAAGGCCGGACGCGGGCCGATCACCGGCAGGTCTCGAACCATCTCTATAAATACTACGCAAAAGGACGGGACCTGCGCAGGCTTGAAGCTATTGTGGGCCGTGACGGCATGACAAAAGCGGACATCCTTATGCTCGACTTCGCCGATACGTTTGAAAAAGAGTTCGTTGGTCAAGGCAGAACAAGGCGAACGGTGGCGGAAACCCTTGATGCCGGTCTCGCACTGATGAGGAAATTTTCGCTGGAGGTAGTGTAAGAGTCAGGGTTCAGGGTTCAGGGTTCAGGGTTCAGGGTTCAGGGTTGAGGGTTCAGGGTTCAGGGTTCAGGGTTCAGGGTTCAGGGTTCAGGGTTCAGGGTTCAGGGTTCAGGGTTCAGGGTTCAGGGTTCAGGGTTCAGGGTTCAGGGTTCAGGGTTCAGGAGTCAGGAGTCAGGAGTCAGGAGTCAGGAGTAAAAGATGATACATCCTACCCGCACGAATCTGCTGCTGTTAAAAGAAAAGTCCCGTTCCGTCGTGAACAGTATCGGCATCCTGAAGGCGAGGAAGCAGGCGCTGATCAAGGAGTTCCTTGCCGCAACGCTGCCGTTCCTCCGGTCCCGTGAGGATATCAGAGAGTCCTACGGCAAGGCGCTTCGCGAGCTTGCCCTGTCGCTTGGACATGAGGGCAAAGAGAATATTGAGTCGATCGTTATTGCCACGGAGCGGGATTTCGGTGTTGATGTGATCGAAAAAAGCATCTGGGGTCTGCGGTATAAAGATATTCTTTTCCACGATGCCCCGCTCAGGGACCCTGACAAGCGCGGATACGACGAATTCGGCACCACCCCGCACCTTGAAGAGGGGACCGCGCTCTTTGAAAAGCTGCTGGAGTCCATGCTGCACATTGCCCAGTACGAGAGCAAGCTCAAGCGGCTTGGCGATGAGATCATGCGTACGACCAGGAGGGTCAAGGTACTTGAGGAGATGGTCCTGCCCGGCCTCAAACACCAGGTCAGGACCATTACCCAGTATATCGGCGAACGAGAGCGCGAGTCCTTCTACCGGCTGAAGCGGGTGAAGAGCATTTTGACTGCTGAACGATGATGTTTCAAGATCTGAACCTATTTTTTCTCCGCCATTTTTCTCCGACTTCCCAAACCACTTTTCACAGAGGATAAAACGACAAAAAAAAGACGCACCTATGCTGCCTGAGTAACATACTGATACACTTTAAAAACATTGCAACTCATAAAGAAATTCATTATGATTACCAGATTGCTGAATTCGACAAATACCTCCGTCTCGATTATTTCCCAGGAACAGATGATGTGCGTTTGTATTTTTGCTGGAGCAAAAGAGGAGCTGCATGAAAAACAATCTGTCTTTGCCCTTACAACTGGTTCTCATTATCTTCTCAACAACTGCATTCGCCGGTCCTTTCGAGGGGCCTTTCGTCATCAAAAACGGATATCCTCTCTATACTGCTATTGGAAGCCCGTCTCTGATGTCGGCCGAGCCTGAAAACACTCTTGATATCAACTTCTCTTATTCAAGTACCTATCGCGTGAAGAGATCGAATGACTGGTATTTCGGTATCGATCTTGAAACATCTACTACGGATATTCAACTTAAACGGTTGGTGGGAAAAGAGACTGAGATCGGGCTCGATATCCCGATTATCAGGTACGGCCCTGGTTTCATGGACGGCGCTATTGCTACCTACCACGATTCAATTGGGCTACGCAACGCTTACAATCGAAACGACCGGCCACGAGATCAATTCCTTCTCCAAATAACACATAACGGGGAAACAGTGATCCAAGGTGAGCCTGGGAAAACGGCCTTGGGCGACATCATGGTCGAGGTTAAACAAACATTATACGATAATCACGCATCAACCATCATAAGCGTGCAAGCGTTTCTGAATGTTCCGACAGGTGATGCTGATTCGGCATTTGGCAGCGGGAACACAAACGGGGGAATGGCCCTGCTCATCAACGAGAAGCTGAGGAGCGACGTTATGCTGTACTTAAATGCCGGTATCGGCCTCATTGATAAGCTGGAGGCAATACAAGAAGTAAAGCTCAGCAACTATTATTACGGCGGTGTGGGTTTGGAATGGCTGTATTCAAAATCAATATCTCTCAATGCGCAGATGTTTATCCAGAGTTCACCCTTCCCCAAAAGCGGAGTATATTTTGTTGACTATCCCTCCATGTTAGGCAGCTTCGGCGGCAGATACAAGGTCGATGCTCTATCATCAATCGGTATTGTCGTGACTGAGGACCCGGATACCGCCGGTGCTCCGGACATCATGATAGGTGCAGATTATCGATATCAATTTTGAAGGCCGGCTCCACGAAAAGTCATGCCCGGAATTCATTTACATGGCTTTTAATGTTGCTGAGAGTCTGCGATATGTCGCGAGGGCGACTTCAAGCGAATCACTAAACGAATTATATACGCCGGCATGATAAAAGAAAGCAAACTCAAGCGGCTTGGCCATGAGATCGTGTGTACGACCAGGAGGGTCAAGGTACTTGAGGAGATGGTTCTGCCGACCTCAAGCAACAGTTTGGGCATAGGAGAATGTAAACGATGAAGACTATCACTTCGAATATAGCCATGGTGGCATATTGTGGTCTTTACTGTGGTGCGTGTGGTTCTTACCTGAAAGGACGTTGTTCCGGGTGTCATGACAATCGGAAGGCTTCGTGGTGCAAGGTCCGGACCTGTTGCATGGAGCGTGGTTATTCTTCTTGCGCTGATTGCAGAGATTTTGATGATCCACAGCAATGCGGAAAATACAATAACTTCATTTCCAAGATCGTCGGATTTGTGCTTCGTTCCGATCGAGTCGCTTGCATCAGGCAAATCAAGGCAATCGGGATACAAGGCCATGCTGATACCATGACAAAACGACAACAACAGACAATCAGGAAAGGAGCCGTCCAACCAAACGCTCCAGGGAAGGCCAAACAGCGGCGCCCCTAAGATTTATCGTTAGCCGGACCTTGGATCCGAACGGGTGCAGCTCGCGAAAAGATGGAGGTAGAGGATGATCAAACCTGAGGTTGCAGGGCGGGAAATTCGGCAACTTGCGCGGTATCAAGTTCGCCCCGAGGCCGTGGAGCGCTATCTTGCAGCGATTCACGAATTTGTCGCGTACGTCCGCGCTAACGAGCCGGGAACCCTTCGGTACGAAGTCTGGCAGGAGGAGAAGGACACCGCGCGCTTCGTCCACATTTTCGTCTTCCGTGATGCGGAGGCGGATCGGATCCACTTGGAATCGCAGGCGGTCAAGAAGTTTGCGGCGATTTTATATCCGAAGTGTCTGGAGCCTGTGGAGTTCATTGACTACAGACATGTGGTTTCGAACTTCTAACGGCTCGCACAACGAGCAATGCGAAAAACCAGCGTACCGGGGCCGCCTAACAAAGCGTTCGAGTTGGACGACGTGCTCGCAGCCGCGCAATGCCCATCGCCGCTCATCGCGGTCGTTATATTATGAGACCGTTCATACAGGGTTTCATGATAAGTTGAATAATGCGTCCCCCCGAACCGAAACTTACTTCCGCGGATATTACTGTCCTGAAATAGTACTATCAAAGTAGTAGAGAAAAGGATTAAAATAAGAGTGGCGGATTCTGATACGTTATGAGCCAGTAAGAGCGTTGACGAACCTCACAACGGGAGTTTTTCGACGAATGGCTGACGCATTTGCCGGTCACTGTTGCCATGCTTTTCGGTTCCGCTGCAGGACCGGGGAGGCCATGTGGAGAGTACAACCATACAAAAGGACACTGCTTGGATCGAATATGTGAGAGCGCAGAACTACCTGAACACTGAGCGCTGGATCACGAAGTCCCGGTGGTTCTTTATCGCATTCCTGTTCGTGTATCTGAACGTGCTGCGGCTCACGGACTGGCCTCTCGGGCTGTTCAACTCGCTTCTTGCGCTCGCCGCTCTGTATAATCTCGGGATCGTTCTCTATATCAGGAACACGAATTTTTTTTCCATCAAGCTGATACTGGTGTTTCTCTATCTTGACATGATCGCCGTTGCCGTGGTCCTGTTCTTCACCGGAGGTGTGACCAGCCCGTTCCTCTTTATCTGGTATCTGACCCTCTTTGCAACCGGCATCCGTTTCGGGTTCAAGCAGTCCCTCCTGCTCCTGATCCCCATGGCGGCATTCTACGCGTATCTCGTACATCGGGACATGGGTTGTTACACCGGCCCTAGTCCCGTCAACCGGCTGTTCCTGGGTTTAAGTTCATTGGTTGTGGCTTCGCTGTACGGGACCATTTACTCCCAGGGCGAGCGCTACACGATGAAGGTCATGGCGGACTTTCGCATGGCCTCTATCATGGACAATCTCACCGGGCTTTACAATTACGCCTTCTTCATGGACAGGCTGAAACACGAGCAATTCCGGGCCGACCGGGGCAATTCGCATTTTTCCGTGATCATTTTCGATCTCGACCGCTTCAAACAGGTGAATGACGCCTATGGCCATGAGAAGGGGAACGCCCTGTTGAAGGCTGTTGCCGGGATCCTCACGATGAATGCGCGCGGGATGGACACGGTAGCGCGCTACGGCGGCGAGGAATTCGTGGTCCTGATGCCGGACAGCAAGGGCGCGGAGCGTGAAATGGCAGAGCGCATCAGGAAGAAGGTCGAGGAAACGGAATTTAACGGGATCGCCGAGGGCCCGCTCAGGATCACGATCAGTGGAGGCCTCTGCACCTATCCCAATGACGCCAGCTCCGGCACCGATGTCCTCGTACAAGCCGACAAGGCGCTCTATGCCGCAAAAGCAAGCGGAAGGAACAGGACACGCTCGTGCCGTGAGATGAAGGATTTATCATAAAGGAGGCCGAAACCATGAAAACCTTGTCCATAGTGAAAGCGCTGTTACTGGTTGTACTGTTGCCTCCAACCCTTATGGCCGCGGAGTACCGCTGCGCAGATACGATCATCTCGGTCGGAGATACGAGCGGCGAACTGCTCATGAAATGCGGAGAGCCTGACTGGAAGCAGTCTCATGCAGAAGAGATCATCGAGACCCTTGATAAAGACAGTAAACGCAGGACCATCATCTCCGTGGATGAGTGGACATACAACCTCGGCCCCGATCGCTTCATGCGCATCTTCAAGCTCCGGGACGGCAAGGTGGTGGATGTGCGGTCCGGAGGCTACGGCTCCGCGAAAGAACAGGCCGGCAGGTCTCAATGCGGCGACCAGATCATTTCAGTGGGCGACTCTGCTGCAGACGTGATGGCGAAATGCGGCAAACCTGCTTGGCAGGACAAACGCGAGGAGGTCATCCGAGGGCAGCTCGACGACAACACCGTGCGCAAGGTATCTGTGACCGTTGAGGACTGGACGTACAATTTCGGGCCGAATCAGTTCCTGCGTATCTTCACCTTCCGGAACGGAAAGGTCACTGACGTCCGGACCGGCGGATACGGCAACTAGGATAAACCGGGGTAGGAAAGGTCGCCAGCGGCATGAATCCATCAGGTTCATTGACAGGAATCGCCGTACACAACGTACGTGATGCTTTTTCAAATAACTGCAAAGCCCGTCAATGTATCAGATCATGCTTTATCCTGAAAAAAACATCTGGATACTGAAGGGGCGGATTGACGTATGATTAAAGCGGATAAAAATCAAATGGAAGGCCTTCATCCGATCAGTGAAATACCCTTCAAAGTAAAATTCGATGTTATCCGTGTCAACTTCCATTTTTAGGTTTATCAGGCACTCCAAATAGATACCTATGCAAGACCACGAAATGAAGGCGATGCTCATCGAATACATGGGCAAAGGTTTTCTCGAAAATATCATTGCCCTGTTCAAGCAGGACCGCTCGTTGTACCGGTTCATCGCCGATATACTGGGCGATGAGAACCTGCGGGTGAGGCTCGGTGCCACGGCGCTGGTGGAGGAGCTTGTTGGAAGCCACGGGGAGGAGCTCAGGGCAGCTGTCCCGGGGATCATCGAACTTCTGAAGCATGAGAACCCGACGATCAGGGGAGATGCCGCTTCCGTGCTCGGGACCATTAAGGACCCGTCAGCGATCGGCGCGCTGCGGGTGTGCCTGCATGATGTCCATCCCGGGGTACAGGAGGTCGCGCGCGATGCGCTGATGGAGATAGAGCCCTGAAAAGAAAAAGGCGTGCTCACCTGAGCACGCCTTTTTTAATTCCGCCGCCTGATTTATTACGAGCCGAGATTCACGGTCAATATCGGGATCTCTCCCGAATTCTTTAATTTGATGAGATGACCCCCATTTTTCTGAGGAAGTGGGCTATCAGGACCCCGGCCAGGAAAATAGTACCGGTTATACCGATGAGCGTAAAAAAGAAATAACCTATTTTCTTTGGCCATGGGTGGTCGAGGGGCCTGATGGAAAGGATATAGACCAGAAGGCTGAAGCCCAGTCCGAGAAGGAAGCTGATGGTTTCGATCATGAACTGGATACTACTCAAAGCCCGGCCGTCTGTCAACCCTCTTGTTCCTGAAGTAATATCAGGATTATTTATTTGACAGTACAACGTCTGTCAATTAGTATGCAGGGCATATGAAGCATTCCGACGATGAAGGATGGGAATACGGCGATGTCTGGAAGCAGGGTTCCCCCGATGCAGCTGATTCGGAGGATGATGTCGAATATGTTGAGATCCTCCGCGGGGACCTGGGTACGGGATATGACGATTCGTATCTGTTGGACCTTGTGAGCTATCTAGGATCGCGGGGTATCAGGGCAACGTATGATTCTTATTCAATAGGCCTGGAGTTTGGAGTCGGTGCGATGAAGACATACGTCCTCAAGGTGGAATCTGGAAAAGAGCAGGAGGCAAGGGAGTTTCTAAGAGAAAAGGGGTCTGGGGTCACGTAGCTAGGGTAAGGAATAAGAGATCCATTTCATGGACATTTCATGACACGAGACACTGCTGATTAACCCGAACCCGGACAAGCCGGAACCAGGAGAAGCCAGGTCAAAGTCTTTGACACGGATAACTGCGGATTCATCCCGTTAGAAATCCTCCGATAGCGTACCGAGTTACACGACTGACACTGTGATTGTTCTGTAATATTTCTAACGGGATAAAATCTATGAAGAATCATGATCCTTCATAATTCAATCAGTGTAAATCAGTGTCAAGTGCGTTTACTGTTTTCTACCCACGTTGGGTAGAATATGATTCATACGTTACTCTCTTTTCAAAAAGGAGTGATACATGTCTGAAGAGAAGGAAATAAAGGAACTGGAAGTATCGCTCGATGCGTACAAAACCAAGGTCTCGCAGGTGAACAAGGCGACCCTCACCTGGGACAAGGACCTGATATTCGTTGGCAGGACGAGCCGTGGATACGAGGTGGAGTACGACGCCCAGCAGCAATGGGGCTGCTCGCCGACCGAAACACTCCTCCTGAGCGTGGCGGGCTGCATGGGGATCGATATGGTGTCGTTCCTGAAGAAGATGAAGGTCGAGATCAAGTCGTACAAAATGGACATTCTGGGCGAGCGGAACCCCACGCCGCCCCAGTACTATACCTCCATGGAGATGATCATTTCCGTTACCGGGACCGGACTCACGGACAAGAAGCTTGAACGGGCCATTTCCCTTTCACACGAAAAGTATTGTTCCGTCTATCACACGCTCAGAAAAGACATGAAAATGAAGGTTGATTACACGTTTGAGAATGTCTAAGACTTTTTGCCACAGAGCACATGGAGAAGGCAAAAGACATACAGGTCGGGAAACAGAAAACAATAACTATAACGTGCAGATCTTTAAGCTTTTCTCTGAGTTCTCTGTGGTTAGGCTTTTAACGATACGCTCACCACTACGCAGGAGGTTAGCATGAAGCTCAAAGGGACAAAAACAGAAAAAAATCTGCTTGCTGCCTTTGCCGGAGAGTCGCAGGCCAGGAACCGCTACACCTATTTCTCGAGCGCGGCGAAGAAGGAAGGCTACGAACAGATCTCGGCGCTTTTCCTTGAAACAGCGGAGAACGAGAAGGAGCACGCCAAGCGGTTCTTCAAGTTCCTCGAAGGCGGGATGACGGAATTCACGGCGACCTTTCCATCCGGCCGCATCGGCACCACGGCCGAGAACCTGCTGGCCGCTGCCGAGGGTGAGTACGAGGAGTGGACAAGGCTCTATCCTGGATCCGCGAAGGTCGCCGACGAAGAGGGCTTCCGCGCGGTCGCCGAGGCGTTCCGTCAGATCGCCAAGGTCGAAGTCAAGCACGAGAAGAGATACCGGAAACTCCTTGAGAATATCGAAAAGGGCAGGGTCTTTAAGAGGGACGCGCCCACTTCCTGGAAATGCCGCAACTGCGGCTATCACCATGAAGGGGCGGAAGCCCTTGATCTCTGCCCGGCCTGCCTGCATCCGAAGAGCTATTTCGAACTGCTGGCTGAGAACTACTGAACCTGTTTTCCTGTTGCAAACAGCGGGATGGAGACTTATAATGTGCGGGGTATTGAAATGGAGGTAGCTCGTATGGAACAGACAACAACATGTAAGGTGACCACGGCCCCCACCTGTCCGCATTGCAAGGCCGAGATGGAGCAACTGGACTCACGCTACCTTGACTGGGATTCACCTTATCTCTGGGTGTGTTATAATGACGAATGCACGCTGTTCAAAAAAGGCTGGAAACACATGATGGAAAGCGTGGGGCAGCTTGTTTCGTACCGGTTCATGATCCATCCCCAGAGCGGCCAGGCAGGCGTGCTCCCAGCCTTCAGCAACGACTATCTTGCAAAGAACGGTAAACCGGCGAACCCGAACTACGCGGACGAATAGGCTTGGCCGGAGAGAGGCAGCCTTTATTCGAGGCTGTCCCTCCCCGGTTTGATGTTGTACTTTTTGATCTCCTCGAACGAAAAGACGGGACCTTCCTCGCAGATAAGCTTTCCCCCGCAAAAGCAGTGACCGCATTTTCCCACTCCGCACTTCATATGGGCTTCGAGCGTCGTGATGATATGGTCGTCAGGCATGCCCATGAGCGAAAGATCGCGCATCGCGGCCTGGATCATAACATAGGGCCCGCAGATGTAGGCCGTGCTGTCCTTGAACTCAACCATTGTCTGGCCGAAGTGGTCCGTGACCAGGCCGGTACATCCCTTCCAGCTATCGATATTGCACGTGTCTACGGTCATGACGATATTCGCCCCCTGTTCCTGCCAGGCTGCAACCTCGTCCATGAACAGCACTTCAGCTGGGGTTCGTGAACCGTACAGGACCGTCATGGTCCGTTTGCCTCCTGCAGCCGTCCGTTCATTCAGCATCAGATTGATGAGCGGGCGGAGGGGGACGATGCCGATGCCGCCGCAGATGAACAGGGTGTCCTGACGGCTATTGATCGGGAAGGGTTTGCCATACGGGCCGCGGACCCATACGGTGTCGCCTGATTTGTGCGAATTCAGCGCAGCGGAAACGTGGCCGACTGCGCGTATGCAGAGTTCGAGGTATGCGCTCTTCCCCGGCGTGGAGGTGATCGAAATCGGAATCTCGCCTGCTCCCATGACCGATACCATGACGAACTGGCCGGCCTGGTACGTAAAGTCATCGGGGACGCTGAGGGAGAACAGCTTCACGTCCTTCGCGACCTCTTTGACATTCGCTATGGATGTTTTGATCGGCAGATAGATATTCTTTGTTGTCATAGTCTTCTTTATTCAGTTATAACTGTGTGCCCTCTGTGGCAAAGAGCTTTTATCCTTTTTCTTCCGTTCGGTCCGACCCCTTGATCTGAAGCGCTACGGTGGCCATGTCGATCTTCCCGGGGCATGAAACAGCGCAGCGGCCGCAGCCGACGCATCCGAAGGTCCCGAACTGCTGAGGCCAGTGCACGAGCTTGTGATGGAACCAGCGCTTGGTCCGGTGTCTCTTTTCCTCAGCCGGCACCACGCCGCCGGCCGTGCGCGTAAATCCCTTGAACATGCAGGTATCCCAGAGCCGCATCCGTTTCCCGGAGTCGGGGGACGCAGGCCGGTCGATGACATTAAAGCAGGTGCAGACCGGGCAGTTGTACACGCAGCCGCCGCATTCGAAGCATCTGAGGGCCACGGATTCCCAGAAGGGATCGGATACCCCGCCTGCCTGTATGGTTTTGCGCACCCGTTCAAGGTTGACCCGCTTCTCGAAGCGGCTTTGGGACGCGAGACGGGCTTCGTAGAGATCGTCCAGGTCCGTCTGCGCGGACTGCGTGAAGATATGCTGCACGCTCGCGACCAGCGAGGTGCCGGTCTCCGAACCCGCCTCGACCAGAAAACGGTCGCCGAGGTCGGTAAGCTGCAGGTCGAAGCCGGATTTCAGGAAGGGGCCGGTACCAAGTCCGAGACAGAAACAGGTGGGATCGGGCTGATTGCACGCAAGGGAGATCAGGACGGTCCTGCTGCGGCGGGCCTCGTAGTAGGCGTCTTTTGTATTTCCGAGATAGAACAGGTCGAGGACCTTGATGGCCGACACGTCGCAGGGCCTGATGCCGAAGAGGATGCGCGGACGGGTATCAACGGTATCCTCGATGACCTCAGGGGAATAGCGGAAGAGCCGTTCCATCTGGGGAAGCAGGAACTCCTTGGGTGAAGGCATGAGCGCGGGGCCGTCGAGCGCTGTTTCGTGCATGCGCGGGAGTTCGGTGAGCACGATGTCGCCGGACACGTCCCTCATGGGCGCGATCAATTCGTGCGCCACCTTGAGCTGCCGGAGCCAGAAAGATAAATGGTTTTTGTTTAAAATGAACATAGATTTAGTAGCTGCTCAGGTCAGGATATTATCCGCAGATTACGCAGATTTCACAGATTAAAACGAGCATGAATTATGTTTTTTAAAATCTGCGTCCATCTGCGAAATCTGCGGACAATAGCACTGCGTCCTCATCGCTCCATCTCCTCCGGAGGAATGTACAGGTCGAGGCCGAGCCTCATTCCCTCGTAGTAGCCGATCCGCGGGGCATGGCGCGCGCCGGGTCTGCGCCGCACAGGTTCCAGGGCCACTGCGCAGACCTTGAACTCGGGGATCTTCGCATTCGGGTCGACCGCGTTGATCGTGAGCAGGTTCGCGGCCGCTTCGCGGAAGTGGAAGGGGATGAAGACGATACCTTCAGGCACTGTTTCGGTCACCCGGGCCTTCACTTCGATGCTGCCGCGCCGGGAGCTCACGCGCACCGGATCGTTCTGCCGGACCTCGAGGCGTGCCGCATCTGCGGGGTTGATCTCGACCATGCACTCGGGTTCTTCGCGTTCAAGCGTAATGGTCCTTCTGCACATCGTGCCGGTATGGTAATGAAAGTAGCTTCGGCCTGTCGTTAAAATGAACGGATAGGAGCTGTCCGTTGGTTCCGACGGCGGAATGAACTCCACGGGGATGAATGCCCCCATACCGCGGGTGAACTTCTTCCGGTGCAAATAGGGCGTTCCAGGATGGTCCATGCCCAGGCAGGGCCACTGGAGACCAAAATTCGCGTCGAGCCGGTGGTGGAGTATGCCGCCGTAGGACGGCGTAAGGATCGCGATCTCTTCCATGATCTCGTGGGCCGCCCGGTAGTCCATGGGATAGCCCATGAGCCGGGAAAGGCTGCAGATGATCTCGTAGTCGGGCCGTGACTCGCCCGCGGGCTGCACGGCTTTCCTGATCTTCTGGACCCGGCGCTCGGTATTGGTATAGGTCCCGTCTTTTTCCGCGAACGTCGCCGCGGGCAAGACCACGTGGGCGTACTCGGCGGTGTCGGAAAGAAAGATGTCCTGGATCGCGAGGAATTCAAGTTTGGCAAATGCCTCTCTCACATGGGTCGAGTCAGGATCGGAGATCACGGGGTTCTCTCCCATGATGTACAAGGCCTTGATCTTCCCTTCGTGGATGGCGTCCACCATCTCGGTCAGCGTCAGTCCGCGCGTGTCGGGCAAGGGCCGCGACCAGGCAAGCTCGAACTTCTTTCTCGCAACAGGGTCGGCGACCTTCTGGTAGCCCGAGAACACGTCCGGCAGCGCGCCCACATCGCAGGCCCCCTGCACGTTGTTCTGGCCGCGGAGCGGGTTCAGACCGGTCATGGGCTGCCCGATATGGGCGGTGAGCATGACGATGTTGGCGCAGGAGCGCACGTTGTCCACGCCCGTGATGTGCTGGGTGATGCCCATGGAATAGAAGAGCATGGAGCGTTTTTCCGACGCGTAAAGCCTGGCGGCCTTGCGGATATCGTCGGCCGGGACCGAGGTGATGCGTTCGGCAACCTCCGGGGTGTAGGTCAGAACGCGCTTTTCGAAGTCATCGAAATTTTCGGTGCGCTGCCGGATAAAAGAAACATCCACCAGCCCCTCGGTGATGATGACGTTCATCATTGCGTTGAGGAGCGCCACGTCGGTGCCGCTCTTGTGCCTCAGGTGGAGGTGGCTGAACTTGGCGATCTGAGTGCGGCGGGGGTCGGCCACGATGATGGTCGCGCCGCGGTCCTTTGCCTCCAGCATGTGCATCCCGATCATGGGGTGCTGCTCCGTGGTGTTCGAACCGATCACCATGATGACCCGGGCGTCCCTGATCTCGTCGATGGAATTGGTCATGGCGCCGGAGCCGAAGGCGGCGGCCAGGCCTCCGACGGTGGAGGAGTGGCAGAGCCGTGCGCAGTGGTCCACGTTGTTCGTGCCGACGGCGGCGCGGGCAAACTTCATGAGCACGAAGTTCTCCTCGTTCGTGCATTTGGCGGAGCCCAGTACGCCGATGGCGTCAGGGCCGTATTTCTGTTTGATCTCCGTAAGCCGCGATGCGGTCTTTCCGAGGGCTTCGTCCCAGGTCGCGCGGCGCCAGGTTGTTTTGCCTTCCTTGATGAGCGGTGTGGTGAGGCGGTCGGGGTGCTGGACGAACTCGTGGCAGTTCCAGCCCTTGACGCACAGGGTCCCGTGGTTTACTGGATGGTTGCGGCTGGGGGAAACACCGGTAATGAGATTGTTTTCAACATGAAGGTACAGGCCGCAGCCGCAGCCGCACCAGGGACAGGTTGTTGAAATCTTTTCCATACCGGATAATTATAACACCTCGGCCCGGGAATATGCAGAAAAAAAGGAGGAAGTATCTCGGATGCAGTGCACGCGATCACCAACAGGGGAATAAATATACCCCGATGGGCGCGAAGATCGCCGGGGCAATCACTCATTCCCGGTTCCATTATCCTGGTCAAAAACAGTTAGGCACTGAAGTGGCGGATTCACGCATGATAAAAGCGGATGAAAATCGAAGGGAAGACTTCACCCGATGGTTGAACTGCAATTCAAAGAAATATCCGATGTTATCCGTTCCTTATCCGATGTAATACGTGTCAATTGCCGTTTGCAGGATTATTGGTCCGGTTTGTCGGCGATCGTGTCCTTTTTCCGCGACTCAAGTCCCTTGAGTTCACCCACGCGGTGTATCTTCATCATGTTTGTGCTTCCGGCAACGCCTATGGGCACACCTGCCGTGATCACGATCAGGTCGCGTAATTTGGCGAGTTTCTTTTCGAACATGATCCGCTCCACACTCGCGATCATGTTGTCGGTGGTCTTCTTCGTTTTCAGGATCACGGGGGTGACGCCCCAGTAGAGGGAGATCTTTCTGGCAATATGCTCAAAGGGCGTGGCTGCGATGATGCTCATCCTGGGCCGGTGCTTCGCGACGAGAAGGGCTGTAGAGCCGGATTGAGTGAACGTCACGATCGCCTTCGCATGCTGTTCCTCGGCAGCCCGGCAGGCCGCGTGCGCCACACTCTCATCAGGGCCGGAGATATGCGCGTCCGGCGGGATAGGACTGAGCGACGTCTCCGCCTGAACAGCGATCCTCGCCATGACCTCCACGGCCTGGACCGGGTATTTGCCCATGGCGGTCTCGCCCGAGAGCATGACGCAGTCCGTGCCGTCGAGGATGGCGTTCGCTACGTCCGATGCCTCGGCCCGCGTGGGCTGAGGGCTCTCGATCATGCTCTCGAGCATCTGGGTGGCCGTGATGACCGGTTTCTCGGCCAGGTTGCAGGCGTTGATTATCTTCTTCTGGAGCAGCGGCACCTGTTCCGGGGACATCTCCACCCCCAGGTCGCCCCGCGCGACCATGACGCCGTCAGCCGCGCGGATGATCTCGTCAAGGTTCCGGATGGCCTCGGGTTTTTCGATCTTGGCGATGATCGGGATGTCCACGCCGTGCATTTTCAGGAACTGACGCGTGGCGTTGATGTCATTGGCTGTGCGCACGAACGAGAGCGCGATATAGTCCACACCCTGCGCGATGCCGAATCGGAGGTCTGCCTTGTCCTTGTGAGAGAGCGAAGGCAGCGAGAGCTTTGCGCCCGGCAGGTTCACTCCTTTGTGGCTCCCGAGTATGCCGCCGCGTACAACCTTGCAGCGGAGGCCGCCTGCGGCCTTTGACAAGACCTTGAGCTCGAGCCTGCCGTCGTCCAGGAGTATCTGGTCGCCGGCTTTCAGGTCTTTCGTAAGGCGGGGATAGGCTACCGACAACAGCGTGCTCGTACCGATGACCTTCCTGGTCGTAAGCACCAGCGTGTCCCCGCGTCTTAATATCACCGCATCATTTTGTACAGCGCCGACACGCAGCTTTGGACCCTGCAAGTCCTGGATGATGGCGATCTGTTTTCCCATTTTTTCCGCCTCATGCCGGATGAGCCTGATGCGCCTGGTATGGTCATTCCAGTCGCCGTGGGAGAAGTTCACCCTTGCCGCGTCCATGCCCGCGCGAATGAGCCTCGCGACGATAGCCGGCGAGCTCGATGCCGGGCCGATGGTGGCGATGATCTTGGTGCGTTTGGGCATTTTATAACCTCCATCGGAGTCAGGAGTCAGAATTCAGAAGTCAGGAGCAGGTAATCGGTTTCCTTCTCACTTCTGGGCTTCTGACTACTGCTCCTGTCTTTCTACGGTTCCATCCTGAGCAACTCATACTTCTTCGCCCCCAGTCCCAGCCGTTCCGCCTCGTCGATCTGGATCTGCATGGGCCGGGGGTTGAGCTTGAACATCACGTCATCGCCGGGCTTGATGCCCGCTTCTTCACTTGCTGATTGGGGCAGGGGAGGAGCGGCTTTCAGCATATCAAGCGACGCCTGTTCGATGGCCACGATATCGTCGGATATCATGATACCCTGGTCCTGGATCACCGGGACGTCTGCCACGGGCATGCAGTCGCACTCAGGCTGGATCTGGAACAGGAAATTGATATAGATGACTTTCCCCTTCTTGAACGTGGAGAGCACGGCTGCCGCAGACTCGGCAAGGCTCTTCTGGAACGTCACGTCGTCCTGGGGCATGGTAAGAGCGCCTTCCTGACAGACCCGGCTGCACCTGCCGCAGTGCCAGCAGTTGTTTTCGTCAACGACAAACGCGCCTTCCTTGAAATCGATCGCGTGGAGCGGACAGATATTCTTGCACTGTTCGCAGAAAGTGCAGTTCTCGGCATTCCACTGGAGTCCCATCTCTCCATGGCAGTGCATACCGCCGCGGCCCTTTTTCCACCCATGTTCGCGGTGGCGTGAACTGACGCAGCCCATGGCCAGGTTCTTGAGCGCCCCGGCATAGCCCGCGTTGATGTGGCCCTTGGTGTGGGTGCAGACGACCATGGCAGGCACATCGTGAATGGTCGAAGCGACAGCGATCTCCCCGAGGATCGGGCCCGCCTTGACCAGGATGCTGTCCTTGCCGTAAAGTCCGTCAGCAAGCACCACCGGTGCGCCGCAGGAGAGGTGGTTCAGGCCGTTCTGGTTCGCTACTTCGAGGTAATCCAGGCCCATGATCCTGACCGTGTCTGTAACGAATGGTTTTGCTCCGGTTTCATGGATGGCGTTAACCACCTTGCGGATCATGATCGGCGGGATGATGCGGAACGCTCCATGCGATCCCCAATGGGTCTTGATCGCGACCCATTCATCCTGCTTGAACCGTTCGGGGAAGTTCATCTTTTCGAGCAGGGTCTCAAGCTTTCCCGGGACGCTGTGGCTGTAGTCCCATCTGAGGGTGCGTGCGGAAGAGAAATAGACGTTGGACATGGATGGCCTCATAAATGTTGCGATGCTTTACATTGACACATGCTAATGAAAACACCTACTACTGTGCAAGCGAGCTCTAAAGTAAATATTGCGAAATACCAGTTAAAACATGCACACGAACGGCCAGCACGATCAGCGTGGAGCAACCATACCGGAATGAAAAATGTGCCAGGCTTATCTCGCGTCTGGTCGATGCTTTTGTTAGTACTGGGGACATTGTATAATTTGACGAAGTTTTATATTCAAATATTATAAAGTCAAGCCCGCCCCACCACATAATTACCTTATTTAAAATAACCCTCTTTTCCAAAAATTTCGCTAATCGGTTTTCCATCCAAATCGGGATTTGTTAAACCAAATAAATTTAAAAATGTAGGCGCAAAGTCCATAATGGAAATGGTTCTTCCTATAGCCCCCGGATTGATTCCAGGTCCAGACACACTAAATAATCCCTCTGGCCTATGGTCCCCTGTGCGACAATAAGTATATTCACCTTCAACCATTCCAATTTTTTCTGAAGTCACTTGCAACCAACAAGATTTATCGTCGTTTACCCCTTTACTGCCTATCAGTTTGTCTTCATTCCATTCCACTAAAAGATCCGGCAAATGGTCAATATACTCGCCCTGGAATAATTCAGCGGTTTTAATGACCCTTTTTACTATCGGCTTGCCGCTATCCCTGTCAAGAATATTTAGCAGATCTTCACTTAGTTCTCGGCTAAAATCCTGCAATTCCTTTCCTGGCTTTATTAGCCCGCTTGGCTCTCTTCCTAACAGATTAATCCGGATGCCGCTTATGAGGTTTCCATTTTCATTGGGAAAACACTTACAATTTTTCAAATCCATCGTGGAAGATATTTGGGGGAGATCTTCCCCTGCCACCCGGTGTCTGGCTAAATTGTATAGAGGTAATAGAGCAGGCTTCAACGTCGCCTGAATCGGTTTGGGCAGTTTTTTCCATCCCCCTTTTGCATGATTAATAATTTTATTCATCATCCCTGGTTGCTCGAAGGCGGCAGTGGTAGGATATTTTTTTAAAACATTCAACTTCTCCAAAATCTTTTCAAGCATGAAGTTCCCACCAACATTATGGGCCATCCGATGAGTGGCAAGGAAGAAAACATAAGTGTTTTCGTCAACATGTGCCAAAATCCTTCCAATCGCGCTATCAATGGCTCTATAAACCTCTCGAATCGGATCCCCCGTAAAGGAGACAACTTTTGGATCATAATTAGGGTGAGCCGGGTCGTGAAGATGCCAGCATTGATGACCAGCGCAATGGCCCTCGGTGAATACTTGGGCAAAAAAGCCCCATTCACCTTTATTCAGGTAATGTATGGTAAGTTCACATTTCTTTTTAACACCCTCGATCAATTGATCCCTAAATCTACAGAAATCTTGTGGAGACCTCCTATCAGAGTCACAAGATTTTTTCATCGGATGATTCCCGAACCGCTTTAGTACATCCCCTTTTAATGCTCTGGGCCATGTATGAAATCCATATACTGCGTCATGAGATCCCCATTCCACCATTTGAATCCCATTCAATCCTTTCGATATCCCGGACAGTGGGATATCCAAGATAGCGACTTTCTTCCCGGCACTGCTAAGCAGGTTCCAGAAGGGTTCCCGCTTGATAAATTCGCCGGGAGAAGATCTATGTAATTCATAAGTTCCCGGATTGATTTGGGTTAAACGGTGAAATCCATGACGTGCAGGCGTCACGCCGGTGTAAAAGGACGGCCATGTGGATCCCTCATACAACCCTTCCACACTTATTGTATCCCCAACAAGTCCCCTGGCAAGAAGTGAATGCATGGTTGGTAATGTCCCATCCCTGGCCCAGTTTTGGATCAAAAATTTATCCCCTGCATCCATTGCCAGAAACACGATTTTAGCGGGATGTTTCATTCCACCTTCTCCTCAGAAATCCTCGGTTAGTGTTCATTTTTTATTTATTAAAAACAATGCATCCAGCTACATCTTTTGCAGCCCGGAAATGACTTTTTCCAAAAAATTACTGATCGAAAATGCCTGGCTCTCTTATTGCTCCAAATATCCTCAAAACGATCATCACGGATATTTCCAAGTACATAGTCATCGATCCATTCGTCGGGACAGAATTTTAGATCGCCATTTGGTTTCACAAGCGCTGCACGGAAAGGCGCTATACACCTTTTCCTTAGCCGATAGCTTTCGGAATAGTATTCGTGGATTTCTTTTCCCTGAAGATTTGGGAAAAATATAATTTTCCCCTCGCCTTTTAATTGGGATATTTCATTGGATAATGCAATGGAATCAATATGTTGAGAAAAAGAGATGCAATGAGTCTCTGCACCAGGGGCTGATCTTTCAAGCGTTTTATGAATTGCCGCCTTGTGTGCCTTTAATTCTGTTGGAGTAATAAACCACAGGTGATGGATTCTAAAATAATCAACTTCATCATCGGTTGTTTTTCTTATTAAATTAATGGTCTCTTTCAAATGACCGATAACCAAAGGATTTGTTGTTATATTAACCGTTATTACTGGCTTCTTAATATTTTTCTCTTTTTTATATTCCAAAAGCTGTTGCATATTTGACATTACTTTTCCAAAATTACCCCGTCCACGCAGTTTATCATGCAGCTCTTCGGGCCCATCGATTGAAAAATTAATGTAGTCAACTCCCAAGTCAGCGATTTTTTGAATCTTCTCTTGGTTCAAAAGAGTTCCGTTTGTCGTAAATGATATCGGCAAAGCAAAGCTTTTCACATGGGCCACTATTGTCATAAAATCTTCCCGGATAAAGGGTTCCCCTCCAGCAAAATATATATGAGGCCTGTATACCGCCAATTGATTTATTAATTCTAGAATCTCCGCTGTCGTCATTTCTGTATTTTTATATCGATCTCCAATCCCATTTTCCCCGTGAAACCAGCACATTTTGCATTTTAAATTACATCGATTACTCAACTCAATAGCGACAGAAGTCGGCCCTTTTGAAAAATAATTGGTTTGGATAAAATGTATCATTCTGAAATATTTATTCAAGTGAGGGAACATAACGCACCATAGTTCATGATTTTAGGTCCATTCCCTTCATTCTTCCTGATAGGAATCCCAAAATAAAGCAAATCCTTAATTCATGATCGAACCTGTTTTTCGAGAAACATCCAATTCTCAATACGCTTCCAATAAAATACCTCAACATTTTTTTATTTGTAAGAGATTGAATATTAAATAAATTGAAATATTTCATGTCTTTCATAAGAATCCCACGCAACTCCCCATCATCAAAGCGCCACTTGCGAAAGTATCTTTTTGATATTTTATCGGCGGAAACACAGTGATAAATGATTGATAAAGGATGATATAATATTATTTCCTTGGCATTTAGCAATCTCTGCAAAAATTCAGTTTCTTCACCACTATACAATTTTCTTGGAATTCTTCCAAGATGTGAATCAAATGGCCCGTATTTTTTGAACATTTCAGATTTTACGGCAAAATTGGCTCCCCAAATGCATGGCGAATCCATGTAGGAGACTGAATTACCGTGATCCAAAAGTCCTAAATAATTATATAGATTCGGTTTCAGCCATTTCGGCCTGGAAATTTCCCAAATCGGCAGTATCTTCCCACCTACACATGCTACATCATCATGTTCTTTAAATGCTTTTTCGATATTTTGGATCCAATATTTGTCTACTATCACGTCATCATCTGTAAAAGCGATAATTTCGCCCCTCGCTTCCTTTATCCCTCGGTTACGAGCATGGGAGATCCCCCTTTTTTCCTCGAATACATATTTTATTTTTAATTCATAATGCTTCTCGAATTCTTTAAAAACAAATCGTGTATCATCATCCGAATTGTTATCTACCAAAATAACCTCACATGATGAATCATCAGGGACGATAACCTCTCGAAGACTTTTTAGCATTCTTCTTAGGCGTTCGGCTCGATTGTATGTACAAACAAGCACACTAATTTTCATAGTAATCAATATATATCACAATCCGAAAAAGCTTTAAAAGGCATTATAAATGATTAATTGAATCCTTTTTTTTTCAAAAAGCTGTTTAATTTTTGGCAAATAATAACATTCAAATCACCTATCAATAATGTCTTAGACAAATTACCTTTTTCCTAACCCCAAAACAAGCGCGTTTTTTTTAAAAGCAGATATAGTCGCCGACCTAAGGGGTGATTATTACTAGGGCCAAATGGCCCTCGGCTCATAAGGCAGGCCGTAAAAGGTACGTCGTTCATTCAATTCAAAAAAAACTGCCGGGCCAGGTCATCGGGTCGGAGTAGACCAACCACTTTAAATATCAGGGAACATGCACCATCAGCGCAATTCGACTCATCGTGGGTGATCCATGCCCCCGAGTCGAGAGTGCTTTCTCTTGATCTTATATTTTAATGTTGCGGAATGCAAGCCCGTAGCATGAATCTGTCAAGCCAAAATAGAAATGTCCTATTGTTACCAAAATAGAAATGTCCGGTTTTAGGGAACAGTGATTGGCGGTTCCTGGTTTCTTAGTTTTGATTTCAGATACTTTCTCCAAGGATGATCTGCAG
>Ga0210377_10000604_pt1 | contig 34330 bp, 18 predicted proteins | sample PLM4_65_b1redo_FD_155480 | JGI IMG/M metagenome (GOLD analysis project Ga0210377, IMG submission 155480) | Groundwater sediment microbial communities from an aquifer in East River, Colorado, USA - PLM4_65_b1 redo | ecosystem: Environmental > Terrestrial > Soil > Riparian zone | place: USA: East... | reverse complement strand
GGCAAGGCTTCAGGGACAACGGCGACCGCCAGCGCGATGCCGAAGATGAGCATTTCGATGAATGGCTGACCGCGTAGAAGGCCAATGGCGACAATGACCACCACTCCCGCGAAAGCGGCCCGTGCCAGCATCCGCCCGACTCTATCCAGATTATCCTGCAAGGGAGTCTTCCCGGTTTCAACCGTCCGGAGCATGTGGGCGATCTTGCCGAACTCCGTATTCATGCCGGTGGCGACGACCACCGCGCTTCCACGGCCGTAGGTAGCGGCCGTACCGGCATAGGCCATATTCCTGCGATCGCCCAATGCCAGTTCGTGATTGCCGAGAGGGGCGGCGTTTTTCTCGACGGGCACCGACTCTCCAGTGAGAGCCGCCTCTTCAACCTGCAGGTTAACGGCTTCAATCAGCCTGACATCCGCGGGGATCTTGTTGCCCGCCCGGAGGATGACGACATCGCCCGTCACGAGTTCCCGTGCCGGTATTTCAGTCTCCGCCCCGTCGCGGAGAACTGCAGCAGTGGGCGCGGCCATCCGGCGCAACGCTTCGATGGCGCGGTCGGCCCGGAATTCCTGCACAAAACCGAGCAGCACGGCGAACAGCACGATAACCGCAATGGCAACGGCTTCGATACCATGGCCGAGAAATGCCGAGAGCGCTGTGGCAACCAGGAGGATGACGATGAGCACATTCTTGAACTGCTCACAGAACAATCCCCACGGCGAGACACGGTGGGGAGGCTCCAGTTCGTTCGGGCCGCATGCGGCCAGACGGCGGGCGGTCTCCATACTGCTCAACCCGCTCGATGTAGTGCCCAGGCGAGAGAATACGGCTTCGGTCGGGAGGGTGTGCCAGGATGGTGCGCTTTCGGCAGATGGCGATTTCATCAAAACTTTGTCCTTGGTGGATTTTCGTAATCCATTCGACTGTCTGATAGAGCAGGATATATGGAGTGGCGCTCCATTCCGGTTTCCACCGTCTGCCCTACTCCTCTGCCGGCTTCTCTCCACGTTGCGGGGTGAGGCGGACGACGAGCCACGAGGTCACCAGGGCGGCGACGAGTATGGCCAGTGATGCCGCGGTGTTGTTGATAAGGGACGGTCTGATGAGGAGGATAAGCCCCAGGAAGAGCATCATGACGCCGGAAAGAAGCTTGAGCACGCGCCCCTGCCGCTCGGTCAGCTTCCGGCTGCCGAGGGTGATGGTGAAGATGGCGACAATGACCGCCAGGGGAATGATATAGACGACGTTGTAGAAGACCAGGTAGAGATAGTATGCGCCGGTGGGGAGTGAATGGAGCGTGAGGACCCGGGTGAAGACCATGGGAAAGCCGGCTGTGCAGAGGATTTCGTATGAATTGGCCGCGACAGCGAGGAGCACCGTCCCTCCCACCATTGCCGGGAGGGAACCGGCCCGCAGCAGTCCCCGCATCCGCTCGAACAGCCGCGGTTTGGCCTCCTCTGAGATGGTGAGGGAGACACCCTTTCTGAAATAGAAAAAATCCTTGATGTTGATGGCGGCGATGACGAGGGCAATGCTGCCGGCGACGGCCGTGATGAAGGAGAGTTGCCCCACGAGGAGGAAGAGATTGAGCCAGGCCGTCATGAAGAGGAAGTAGACGAAGCCGGAAAAGAAGACGAAGGTGCCGCCGATGACCACCATCCTCCGGCGGGAATGGGCATGGATGAGGAGGCTGAGGAGGAAGAAGAGGACGAAGAAAGCGCACGGGTTGAAGCTGTCCAGTCCGGCGATCACCAGGGTGAAGAGCGGCAGGGAGAGGAGGGCAGGGTTCAACCGGCCGATCAGGGGCAGATCGATGCTCTGTGCCTCCCCGTTATTTGCAGTCGCTGCCTGCCCGGTGTTCCTTGCGCTTTCCCGTACCAAGCTGCGCCGCACCTCTTCTTCGAGCAGCTTGGCCTTTTCCTGGGAGAAGCCTTCGATCATGCGTCCGCCGATGAAGAAGGTGGGAACCCCCTTGGCCTCCTTCCCGAGGTTCCGTGACATAGTGAGGAGGATGTCCACGTTCTCCTGATGCTCCATGACCTCGTATTCCTTTATCCGGAGGTTGGGGTAACGCTGCTCCAGCTCTTCAATGAACGGTTTTGCCTTCTCGCAGACAGGGCACCCCTCGCCCCAGAAGTAGTAGAGGGTCGCCGTCCGCCCCGCAGGTGCCGCGAAGGCGGAGGCGCAGAACCAGAGGAGGAGTGTCGGGACTGCCAGCACGACCAGCGTGAATCGTTGTCGTGTCCGGGAGCAGATGCTCATTTTTGTAATACACGTTGCCATGCTCACCACCGCCAATCAACCCGCGCGTTGTTGTGCCCCGTACTGCAAGGCTCCGGGCACGTCAATGGTCTGTCCAAACCCCTGTCTGCGGGCATTTATCTGCAATCCAGGCTCGCACAATACCCATCATCAAGCTCCAGATATGCCGACCCTCGTTGGCAAGTTCATCACCTACTGTAGAATTATATCAGGTACATTTAAGATTGACTAATTATCGAAGCATGATGAAGCGATGGTTATTCCGCCGCTTTGCCGCTGAGCGAAGCGACGGTGACGTTCCCACCTCCTTTGACATGTATTGTTATGATCTGGGCTGTTATGTCAACCTTGGGCGGAAATCGCTATGCCACCTCTCAAATGTAACATGTCTTTGCATGTATACTTCCTGAGAGGCCGCTTCCATGGCTTGAATTGCACCCAAGATTGCACCTGCACAACAGGTTCGGACTAATATACCTAGCTATAAAGCTGATAACGGCGTAATGTTAACTAACTGACCTACCACCCGAAATCATTTCTCTAAGTCATTTCGAACCCCCTCTGTTTTCCGGTCATCTCCATCCACCTAAATGTCAAATCCTCTGGAACAGTCCGCACAGTTCCTTTCTGAGCTGTCCAGCCACGTGAAATCGTTCACCATGCTGGACGCCCAGACTACGGAGTAAAGGACAAATAGTGGGTGTTGGCATTCTTATTGGTTACTTCGCAAAACAAGATGAAGCTCGCAAAGCCCTGCGGGAACTGGCACGGCAAGGCTTCAGCCGCGCCGCCCTGGTGCATAAGGGTACGGACGGAGATGTTCATATTGCAGATCCATTCTTCCGGCGCCGTGCCCTCGGGGCAACCTTGGCTTCCGTCCTTTTCGGCGGGCTTGCCGTGGTTGCTTCCATCGTTCTGGACTGGTTGGGCTTGCTTCAGTGCAGGAACTTTTTTACTCTGACTTTATTCCTGGCGGGTGGATCTAGCGGCGCCCTGGCAGCTCTACTATGGCTACGACGCTCCAGGTATGGTGTTGAGCCGGGGGTTATGCGTGATCACGCCCGCTGGCTCGTGTCCGGGGAATCCGTCCTGATTCTCCAGGCACCCGTCGAATCTTTACAGCGTCCGCTGGCTCTGCTGCGGGAAAGCAGCGATATCCCTCCGGCGCTGTTCGTCATGCATCCCAAGCGCGAGCGGCGGGCAGACGCGCGGGGTTCCGAGGTAAAGCTTTCCCCGGCACAGATACTTGAGCATGCCCAGCGCCATGCCAGGGAGCAGCAGGTGGATCTGAGGCCGCAGCATACTACCGAACTGCTCAAGCGGCTCAAACAGTCCCGTCAATGGGTCCGTCAGGTCTGCGCGGATCTCACCGCAGCGAGCCGCCTGGAACAGAAAGCCACGCCGACGGCCGATTGGATACTCGATAACGAGTACATCCTTGAGGGGAACGCCCGCGATGTCCTGCTGAACCTTCCCCGGCGTTTTTACCAGCAGCTCCCCACCCTGGCCTCTGATCCATATCGGGGGCTGCCGTGCATCTACGGTCTGGCAAAGAATCTCGTTTCACACACGGAACTGCGCCTTAACCGGGAGAATATCCTGGCGTATATCGAGGCCCACCAATCCGTGCGCACGCTGACGATCGGCGAACTCTGGGCAATTCCACAGATGCTGCGCGTAGCACTTATTGAAAGCATCCAGAGTCTGGCCGTCACCGCCCTGGCAGACCTGCGCGAGCGTCAGCTGGCCGACTTCTGGGCGAACCGGCTGATCGCCGCCAATCGCCGCGACTCCAACCAACTCTTCGCGATCCTGGCGGAGCTTGCGAAAGCGGAGCCGTGTCCCTCCCCTTATTTCGGTAGCCAGCTGGTCGGCCTGCTCTACGACGAGGCGGCGGCATTGTCGCCGGTCCAGAGCTGGCTTGAGCGCACGCTCAAAAACCCAATGCACGACCTCACGCTGCGTGAGCAGAATCGGCAGACCAGGGAGCAGTTGTCCTGCGGCAATGCCTTTACCAGCCTGCGTCAGCTTGCCCTGCTGGACTGGCGGGAGATCTTCGAGAAGCTCAGCCGGGTGGAACTGCTGCTGCGGCGTGATCCTTCAGGGGTCTATGCCGGGATGGATTTCGCAACCCGTGACCGCTGTCGCCGGGCGATAGAAGAACTCGCCAGCGGCTCCGCCCTGGCCGAGGAACAGGTCGCGGAGCGCGTCGTAAGACTGGCGACGCAGGCAGGGCGTGAAGCAACAACAGATGAACGGCGCAGCCACGTCGGCTTCTGGCTGGTAGGGGAGGGACGGGCTGAGCTGGCCCGGCTGCTGGCATGCCGTGAAGGGCTCCGTTACCGCTCCCTGGAATGGGTCTATCGCCATCACGCCGTCGTCTACGCCTTCGGCATCGGCGGCTTTTTCGCGCTGTTCGTTTCCCTGATTGTCGTCTTTGCCCTGATCCCCGGCTTCGGCCAGGCCGGTCCGTCGCCAGCTATCCGCCTTGGACTGGTACTGCTCCTGCTGATTCCGGTCAGCCAGCTGGCGATCGAGGTGGTCAATTACCTGGTCACGCGACTTCTGCCGCCCCGCCCCTTGCCAAAGATGGATTTTGAGGATGCGGGGATTCCCGATGCATTCCGCACCCTGGTGGTCGTGCCGATGATGCTGGTGAACGCGGAGACGATCCGCGCCGAGGTGGAGAAGCTGGAGATCCGCTACCTGGCCAACAAGGAAGCAAATCTGCTCTTCAGCCTGTTCACGGACTACACCGACTCAACAACGCTTTCTTGCGAAGACGACAGCCGACTGCTCCAGACCACGAGCTCATGCCTGGCAGAGCTCAATGGGCGCCATGGCGCCGAGCGCTTTTTCCTCTTCCATCGGGAGCGCACCTGGAGTGAATCCGAGCAAAAATACATCGGCTGGGAGCGCAAACGGGGCAAGCTGGAAGAACTGAACCGGTTGATCGACGGCACGCGGCCCGAAAATGCCGCACCCATGATTTATGTGGGCGATCCGGATCAGTTGGCGGACATCCGCTTCATTATCACCCTGGACAGCGACACCCAGTTGCCGCACGCAACGGCCCGGAGGATGGTCGAAACCCTGGCGCACCCGCTCAATCAGCCCCGCTTCGATGCGGCGGGTAAGGTTATGGCCGGCTATACCATCATCCAGCCGCGGGTGAGCCCGACCCTGCCGAGCACGAGCGTCTCGACCTTCAGCCGGCTCTTCAGCGATGCGGTCGGCATCGACCCCTATACCCAGGCGGTCTCCGATGTCTATCAGGACTTGAGCGGCGAGGGATCGTACCATGGCAAGGGGATCTACGACGTCCGCGCCTTCAGCCGCGTGCTGTCGGGACGGTTCCCTGAAGAGTGGGTCTTGAGCCACGACCTGATCGAAGGGGCTCATGTCCGGGTGGGGCTGGCCAGTGATATTGAGCTCTACGATGAATTCCCTCAGGGGTACCAGAGTTACAGCAGCCGGGCCCATCGCTGGATTCGCGGCGACTGGCAGATCGCGGGGTGGATTTTTCCGCGCGTTCCCCATGCCGCAGGCGGTAGCGGGGCCAACCCGCTCTCCCTGCTCAACCGCTGGAAGATCCTCGACAACCTGCGTCGCAGCCTGTTGCCCGCCACGAGCCTGGGGCTGCTGATTGCTTCCTGGCTCGTTTCCCCGTGGATCGGCGGGATCGCCACGCTGGTGGTTGGTCTGCAGCTCCTCTTTCACCTCCTGGCGCAGCCGTTCACCATGGCCACTACCCGCAAGGGGCTGAAGTACTTCTCCTCGTCGAAGCTGTTGCACGACCTTTTGCGGGCGACCGCCGACGCCGCCCTGCTGCCGCACCAGGCGGCAGTGACCCTGGATGCCATCGCCCGCGTCTGCTACCGACGCATGATCTCCCGGCGCGATCTTCTGGAGTGGACGGCCCAGGCAACCCATTGGAGCGCCTCCCGCAGGCAACCGCTCTTCGTCGCGAGCCTGGCTCTGGGGAGCTTCTTCAGCGCCATAGTGGGCGGGGCGATCTGGCGCTTTATGCCGGCCAGCCTGCCGCAGGCCGCTCCCTGGCTTTTTCTGTGGCTTCTCTCGCCGCTGCTCGGTTGGCTCCTGAACCTGCGACCCTTTGAACAGCAGCGGGCACAGCCGCTGCCGGAAACGGACCGCCGCTTCCTCAGGCAGGTCGCACGGCGGACCTGGCGCTATTTCTCGTCCTTTGTCAGCGCCGACACCTCCTGGTTGCCCCCCGATAACTATCAGGTCTCCCATCAGAACCGCCTGGCCATGCGTACCAGCCCGACCAACATCGGCCTCTGGTTGACCAGCGCCCTGGGAGCCAATGATTGCGGCTACCTGACCATTAACCAGGTCGTTGATAAGCTGACCTGCACCATGGCAACCATCGGCCGTCTGGAGCGCTATGAAGGGCATCTCCTGAACTGGTACGATATCCAGACCTTGGCCCCTTTAGAGCCTCGCTACGTCTCCACTGTCGACAGCGGCAACCTGCTGGGTGCCCTCTGGGCACTGGATCAAGGGCTTGACGAACTGGTACACGCCCCCCTCCTTGATGGCAAGGCCTTTGCCGGTTTGGCTGACACCTGGGAAATCTTGCAACAGTCTCCAGCGTTAGACGGAGTTAGCGGCGCTTATCGCGATACACTCGACCAACTTCTGGCTGAGTGGAATGCTCCGCCGTCCGGCATTATCGAACTGCTGCGCCTGCAACGGCGGATGGAAGTCAATGTCAGCGCTGTTGTTGCTGCCGCAGGAGCCGCGCCGTGGGCTGCTGAGTTTGAACAACAGGTTTCGGCCTGGGCGCAGAACAGCGACAGCTATCTCACATGGATCGAAATACTCGCTGAAAAAACCGAGGAGGAGCTTGCCCCGTTGGGGCCGGCGGCCCTGCTCGCTATCCGTCAGGACCTGTCCCGGGCGCCTTCGCTCGTAGATCTGGCCCATGGCCGGATCGACTCGATCCAGATCCTCAAAGCGATCCGCGAGGAGACTCTCCTGGTCAGTACACCCCTAGGCCAGTGGCTCGACCGGGTTATCGAGGCATTCGCCACCTCCCAGTGGCTGTCCGGAGAAACCCTGGGGATTGCGGAGCGGTTGATAGCCGACGTCCGCGAGCTGTCGGCAGGGATGAACATGCGATTTCTCTACGACCCCAAGCGCAAGCTATTCGCCATCGGCTTCAATGTGTCCACTAACATTCTGGACGTTTCCAGTTACGATCTCCTGGCCAGTGAGGCGCGGCTTGGCAGTTTCGTCGCCATTGCCCGTGGGGACGTCCCCCTGGAACACTGGTTCTCCCTGGGTCGCCCCTACGGTGCTATCGGCCGGCAGCGGGTGCTGCTCAGCTGGACCGGGACCATGTTCGAATATCTGATGCCGCTCCTGTTCCAGTGTTCCTACGGCAACTCGCTCCTGGACAAGGCGGCCCGAGAAGCAGTGGCGGTCCAGATCGCTTACGGCCGCATGCGGCGTGTGCCGTGGGGTATTTCCGAGTCCGCTTTTGCCGATCTTGACCTGGAAAAGACCTATCAGTACAAGGCCTTCGGCGTGCCGGCGCTCGGCTTGAAGCGCGGCCTGGAGGAACAGCTTGTCGTCGCTCCCTATGCCACCCTGCTGGCACTGAACGTGGCGCCGGGTGAGACCGTGCAGAATCTGAAACAACTGGCAGGTCTCGGGCTGCTCGGTGATTACGGTTATTACGAGGCCATGGATTTCAGCCGGCAACCGCAGCGTGAGGCCGGCAGTCAGGCTCTCAGGCGCGGGGTGATAATCGAGGCTTATATGGCCCATCACCAGGGGATGGCGTTTCTGGCGTTGACCAACTTCCTCCATGGCAACCCGTTCCCGCGCCGTTTTCATAGCGACCCACGGGTGCGTGCCTTTGAGGCCCTGCTTCAGGAGCGCATCCCGACCCTGCCGCCGTTGCAACTGATCTCGACGCGGCCGAATGAGCCGGCGCTTTTGGGAGGAGACCTGGTCGCGCCGGCAGGAATCACCTTTACCACACCCCATACCGCCACACCCAGGAGTCTCTTGCTCAGCAACGGCCGCTATGGCTTGTTGGTCACCAACAGCGGCGGCGGCTACAGCCAGTGGGGAGGGCTGGAACTTACCCGCTGGCGGTCGGATCAGACTCGTGACAGCCAGGGAACCTTCTGCTACATCCATGAGGCCGATCCGGATCGTGTCTGGTCCACCACTTGGCACCCGGTTGGCGGGAATGTTGAAGGGTATTCCGTGGACTTTGCCCTCGACCGGGCCGTATTCCGCCGCGCCGATAACGGCATCCTCACGGAAACAGAGGTCATAGTCTCGCCGGAAGACGATGTGGAGGTGCGCCGGATTACCCTGGTCAATCGCACCGGCCGCGCACGCCGCCTCAACCTCACCAGCTACGTTGAACTCTCCATGGCGCCCCACAACGCGGACCGCCAGCACCCTGCCTTCAGCAAGCTGTTCATCCAGACGGAGGCGCTCCCCGAGCAGCAAGCGCTCCTGGCGTACCGTAGAACGCGTGGTGAAAACGAACTGCCGCTGTATGTGGCCCATTGCCTGTCGCTTCAACACCCAAGTGTTGATAGCTTGCATGAAAAAGACTGGCAGTTTGAAACCGACCGGGGGCGGTTCATCGGTCGCGGCCGGACCCTTGCCAATCCCATGGGAGCCGTGCAAGAGCTCGGCAACAGCCAGGGTTTTGTCCTTGATCCAAGCTTAAGCCTGCGGCGGAGTCTCACCCTGGAGCCGGGCCAGCGCGCCCAGCTATCCCTGGTGCTCGCCGCCGGGGCAACTCGCGAGCAGGTCCTGCTGCTGCTGGATAAATACGGCGAGCACCATGAGATCAATCGGGCGATGGACTTTGCCTGGGTCTCGGCCCAGCAGGAGTTGCAGGTGATGCACATCCAGCCCGACGAAGCGCGCCGATTTCAGCAACTGGCAAGTCACCTGCTGTTTCCCAACCCCCTCTTGCGTGCTACCGGCGAGCGCCTCGCTGAGAATTGCAAGGGCCAGGCCGGATTGTGGCCCTACGGAATCTCGGGTGACCTGCCGATAGCCCTGATTACCATTGGTGAGGTGCGGGAGATCAGCCTGGTCCGCCAGATGCTCCAAGCCCACACCTATTGGGGTTCGCATGGACTGGCGACTGACCTGGTGATCCTCAACGAGGAGGCAGGGAGCTATGAGCGACCGCTCCAGGAACGACTGGAGCAGCTGATCCATGCCCATACCCTTTCTGCAGTGGCTGATCGGGCGGGCGGGATCTTCCTGAAGAGCGCGGCGCAGATCCCGGAGGTGGATCTGAAGCTCCTCAAGGCCACAGCCAGCGTCGTGCTGGTGGCGGCACGCGGCACACTACCCCAGCAATTGGGTGCCCCGGTGGAGGCTCCCGAACTGCTTGAAGCGCTGCCCCGGAAACGTGCTCTCCGGGAGCCCTCGGCCCCGCTCCCCTTCATGGAGTTGAACTACTTCAACAGCCTCGGTGGCTTTACCCCGGACGGGCGTGAATACGCGATCTATCTCGGCCCCGGCACCAACACCCCCGCACCCTGGGTGAATGTCATCGCCAACCCGACCTTCGGCACCATCATCAGCGAAACGGGGTCCGGCTTCACCTGGTATGGCAACAGTCAGCGCAATCGCCTGACCGTCTGGTCGAACGATCCGGTGCTGGACCCGGCATCGGAGGCGCTGTACATCCGCGACGAGGAGAGCGGCGTCTTCTGGTCGCCGACAGCAAAGCCGATCCGTGAGGAGACCGCCTATCGGGCCCGGCACGGGGCGGGCTATACGGTCTTTGAGCATAACAGCAACGGTATCGAGCAGGAACTGACCGTCTTCGTACCCGTGGATGAGAGCGGAGGTGAGCCGATCAAACTGCAACGGCTGCGGCTCACCAATGCCTCCACCAGAAGGCGCAGGCTCTCGGTAACCTATTACGTGGAATTGACCCTCGGCGAGAACCGCGAAACCTCCCAGATGCATGTCATGACCAACTGGGATGACGAAGCCCGGGCCCTGCTGGCGAAAAACCGCTACCACCCCGAGTACGGAGAGCGGGTCGCCTTCGTGGCCATAACTCCCGAGGCCGACTCATATGGCGGCGACCGCACCGCCTTCATCGGCCGCAACCGCTCGCTGGCTCATCCGGCGGCCATGGAGCTGACCCGGCTGTCACAACGGACCGGGGCGGGGCTGGACCCGTGCGCGGTACTCCGGGTTGCCCTTGAATTGGCTCCGGGCGAGCGACGTGAGATCACCTGCATGCTGGGCCAGGCCGAGTCCGTGGCGCAGGCCCGGGAGCTGGTGCTCCGCTTTCGTGAGGAGCAGGCGCTGGAGGACGCGCTTGATCAGACCAGGGCCTGGTGGGATGCACTGCTCGGCACGATTGAAGTGCACACCCCCGAACTGGCCGCCGACCTCCTGATCAACCGCTGGCTCCAGTACCAGTCCTTAAGCTGTCGCATCTGGGGGCGCTCGGCTTTTTACCAGTCGGGCGGCGCCTTCGGTTTTCGCGATCAGTTACAGGATGTCATGGCGTTCCTTTACGCCAGCCCCGACCTTGCGCGCGACCAGATCCTGCTGGCAGCGAGCCGGCAGTTCAAGGAGGGGGATGTCCAACATTGGTGGCATGAACCTGAGGGCTGCGGGATCCGCTCGCGTATCTCCGACGACCTCCTCTGGCTCCCTTACGTGGTAGCTCAATACGTCCGGACGACCGGCGATCTGGACATCCTGCAGGCAGAGGTTCCCTTCCTCAACGCCCCCCAGCTGGCAGACGATCAGCACGAGGTATTCTCCACGCCGGAGGTCACCTTTGAACGCGCTACGCTCTTTGAACACTGCCGGCGCGCGGCCAGCCGCGGTCTGACGGCCGGACCCAATGGCTTGCCATTGATGGGGACGGGGGATTGGAACGACGGGATGAACCTGGTGGGTGCCGGGGGGAAGGGGGAGAGCGTATGGCTCGCCTGGTTCCTCTGTGATTCTTTGCAGGGGATGGCTGAACTGTCGAGTCTACTGCAACAACCGGAGCTGAGCCAAACCTATCAAGAGGAGAGGTATGCCCTGATCCAGCGGGTCGAACAGGCTGGTTGGGACGGGGAGTGGTATCTACGGGGGACCTTTGATGATGGCTCCCAGCTTGGGTCCGCAGCAAATACTGAAGCGAGGATCGATTCCCTGCCCCAATCGTGGGCTTGGCTATCCGGCGCAGCCGACCCTGCGCGCGCGGATCAGGCCCTGGAGTCGGCCTGGCACCATCTCGTCCGTGAGGATGAAGGTCTGGTGCTGCTCTTCGAGCCCCCCTTCGACACCGCAGAGCCATCTCCCGGATACATCAAGGGGTACCCCCCCGGAGTGCGCGAGAACGGCGGCCAGTACACCCACGCCGCCCTCTGGATGGCCATGGCCATGGCCCGCAAAGGGGATGGGGCGAGGGCGGTGCAGCTCTTGCGCATGCTCAATCCGATCGAGCACGCCCGCGATGCGGCAGCGGTCTGGCACTACGGGGTCGAGCCATACGTGGTCGCGGCCGATGTCTATCGGTTGCCTGGCCGGATCGGCCAGGGGGGGTGGTCCTGGTATACCGGTTCGGCGGCGTGGATGTACCGGGCCTGGGTTGAAGAGGTCCTGGGCTTACAGGTCCGGAGCGGGCAGATGCAGGTGAACCCGGTCATCCCCGCGGCGTGGCAGGGCTTCAGCCTCCGCTATCGGCACGGTGAAACGATCTACGCGATCCAGGTGGAGAATCCGCACGGCTATGAGCGCGGTGTCGTCTGGGTGGAGATGGATGGCCAGCGCGTGACCGGTGGAGTGATCGCGCTTGAGCGTGGCCTGGTGAAGCATCAGGTTGTCGTCCGGATGGGGAACCCGGAACAGCCGAGTGAGGATGCAAAGATGCCAGGCGTTATGAATGACGGCAGCATGCTGATTGACTTTCCTGTACCAGGCATTTGTGAAGCAGTAGTTGTTAACCCAGTCAGATAAGGAGAGAACATGACTATCAAACGAGGTAACGTAGTGAGCCACACAGTAGCGCATGAATGGGGAGTCGGAAAAGTGGTGGAGGTGGCTCCCCTCAAAGCGACTATCCAGTTCAGTGATGGAATCATCAGGAAGATTGCTTCCTCTCATTACGCTACCCTTCAGCCGGCCGATCCGGCTTCTTTCGTGCCGATTCCCGACAGCGCTCCGGTTGCAAAGGTTCGGGCGACTCCCAAGAGACAGAAAAAGATGAATCAACCGGCAGTTGAGTAATGGCTGAAGTATGAATTATGAATTATGAAGGATGAAATTTCATAATTCATCCTTCATCCTTTGCTCTGTTTAACTCCTTGACGCTACTGCCACTACGGGTGTATGTAAGTGAGGGATTATTTAGTTTCCATCCGGAAACTCCGGATGAGAAACTAACAGTTTCCGATTAGGTTACACGACTGGAGACGTATTTACTGTTCCTTGTATACGTATTTCATATCATCATTTAACCCTGTCGAACCAGAAGCAAACACTGCTGCCTTACCCTTGATGTCAAGCACTACAATGACCGAAGTACGGTTCGGGATGACGGCGGCAGGGCTCCATGTCACACCATCGCTGCTCCGGAAGATTCTGGCCTCCTGTTCACCTTCGCCGGTAGTGGTGAAACCGGAGCCGACAGTCACTGACTTGTCGTGTGCCACTGCTATGCTCGGGTCATTATGCGGCCGATCTCTGGAGACGGTGCTCTTTTTCCATAAACTGCCGCCATTTTCGCTTTTATATACATCCAGATTGACCCTGTTCACCAACGAAGATGCAATATAGAGAACCTTGGGATCGCTGGCCGCAATATTGATGTTTCCCCTGTCGGAAATTGTGGCTATAGGAATAACTTCTTTTGGGGAAGACCATTTCTTCGTCGATTGTTTAAAATTCGTATACTGCAAGCCAAATCTGTTGGACGGTTCGTAGGAAGCTTCTTCCGTAGCGATAAAGGCAACATGAAGGGTCCCCCCTGGATCGAGTGCGGTATCCACGCTTCTGTTGTCGAAGAAAGGGTGCCCGGGGAGTGCAACTGGCTCAGAGAAATTTGAGCTTCCTGAAGCGGCTTTCGTGTAATACATCTTCGGACCGTCACCTATGAAGATTACATGCTTGTCCCCTTTCTTGTTCACGACTATCGTGCCATCTATACAATGACTGCTTTTCCCGTTGATCCTGACTGGCGCACTCCACTTATCGAGGTTTGCTTCATTGGTCCATGAGTAAAAGAGGCCGGCCTGATCTTCTGCTTGTTGGCGCCAGACGAGGTGTACGGTTTTTCGCCCGGTAGATGAGCTGCTGTCGCTAACAGCTAAGGAGAGTTCATCGGTCAGTACTCCGTATGGTTTTGCCAAGGCAATCCCGGTGACTTCCGGAGCTTTCCCTGAATTTGGCAGCCTGGCAATCCTTATCTCATTTCTCCCGTTATTGCCGTCATCTGTAACCATTGCAATATAGAAGTTATTGCCGTCTGTGACAACATTCTTGCCGCCGGGGACCGTGATTTGTCCGGAAAAAAGCTTTTCCGCCGGGCCAAAAACCGGTGCTGCAGATGCCGCTGCCCTGGCACTGCCTGGCTGGATGGCCAGTGCTAATACTAATGAGCTCAAAGTTAATATGAGTCTCTTAAATGTGACTGTCATACTTACCTCCCATATTGATTGATCATTTTGCCTGAGTAATTCATGTTAGCCGTGACGGCACTCTTCTGTGCATCATCAAGCTCTATACAATTGATTATATCACTCGAATTAGAAGAGACAATGGGGGCAGGATTGCAAGATTGCAAGTTAAGGCATTTTAAATTCCGAAACTATGAATGTAATTTTGTTGTCTCAAGTGAAAGCCATGGGAAAAGAGCTAACTGTTGTAGATATTGGCAAATTAGCCCTAAGCATTGCAATGTAGGATTTCACATGAGAAACAATTCCTGTTACAAACAAAAAAACAATTCTAAAATAACGATAGACGAAAATGGTAACGTTTGTATTGTAGCAAGTAGAAACATATTGGTCGGTGAAGAAATATTCTGTAGTTATGGCAACAAATATTGGGGAAAGTATTCAGAAAATCTTTGATGGGTAATCGAGTGGGCTCAGACCTACACATTTGACAAGACTTCCTCCAGCGGAAAACGAATTTTCAACCAGCGCCAGGTCCGGCCCAAAAACGGCGGGTCAGCCTCATTCCCGTTCTCGGAAATTACGAAACCAAGATACTGGAGAGTATCTGCAATGAATCACTATCAACCACCTTTCACACTCTCACCCATCATACTCCGACTGTTGTAGAGATCGGCGAATCCCCACGGCTGCGAGCGCTTCCTTCTTATTGACGTTATCCCATTTCAACTTTCACCACATGCTCCCTCCCGTCATCCTTCAGCGGCACGGTCTTTTCCGCTGCGGGCAAGGATTCCCCGTCCAGTTCGAGCCTGACGATCCCCCTCATTACTCCGTTCGGGTTTTCAACGGTTATCTCGTAGCGTGCCGTCCCGTGCCGATAGCTGATGGTAAAACCCTGCCAGGCGCGGGGGATGCACGGGTCAAATCGCAGGGCTTCCCCGCGCACGGCAAGCCCCAGGACCCACTCTAACCCCGCGCGGTAGAGCCAGCCTGATGAGCCTGTATACCAGCTCCATCCCCCCCTCCCTATGTGGGGTGGTTCCGAGTAGACGTCCGCCACCGCCACATACGGCTCCACCCTGAAGCGATGCATGCCGGTGCGGTTGGCGGCGTGGTTCACCGGATTAATCATGGCAAAAAGTTCATAGGCCATGTCCCCATTGCCCAGCATGGCAAAGGCGATCACGGACCATGCGGCGGCGTGGGTATACTGACCGCCGTTTTCGCGGATGCCCGGAGGGTAGCCCTTGATGTAGCCCGGTTCGTGAGGTGTTTTGTCGAAAGGGGGCGTGAAGAGCAGGACAAGTTCGTCCCCCGGTCTGACCAGGTATTCAACGACCGACTGCATCGCCCGTTTTGCCCGCTCCGGGTCCGCCGCTCCGGAGATGACCCCCCAGTTCTGGGCGATGGAGTCAATGCGGCACTCGGTTCCGGACGCCGAACCGAGCGGCGTGCCGTCGTCATAGTAGGCGCGCCGGTACCATGCGCCGTCCCACGCTTCTTTTTCAATGGCCTCTTTTAAACGGGCCGCGTGCGCGCGCCACCGCTCCGCCCGTTTCAGGTCGCCCCGCCCGGCCGCCACCGGGACGAATAGAGAAAGAGCGGCGTGGAGGAACCAGGCGAGCCAAACGCTTTCGCCGCGCCCTTCGTGACCGACGCGATTCATGCCGTCGTTCCAGTCCCCTGTTCCCATCAGCGGCAGGCCGTGCTCTCCCGTTGCCAGACTCAGGTCGAGGGCTCGGGCGCAGTGCTCGTAGACCGTTGCCGTTTCCTCCGAGACGCGAGGCTCGAAATAGACGTCTTCGCGTTCAGGGGGGATCGCTTCCCCTTCCAGGAAGAATGCTTTCTCGTCGAGGACGCTCGCATCTCCGGTTACCTCAAGATAATTGGAAACAGTGTAAGGAAGCCAGAGGAGGTCGTCGGAAAAATGGGTGCGGACCCCTCGTCCCGTCGGGGGGTGCCACCAGTGTTGCACATCTCCCTCCCTGAACTGGTGCTCCGACGCCCTAATGATATGCGCGCGGACCAGGGCGGGGTCGGTTACGACGAGAGCCATGCAGTCCTGGAGCTGGTCGCGGAATCCGTATGCCCCGCCCGACTGATAGAAAGCCGACCGAGCCCAAAAGCGGCAGACAAGGGTCTGGTAGAGGAACCAGCGGTTCAGCATGATGTCCATGGCCCGGTCGGGGGTCTTGACCTGGACCTTGCCCAGTATCCGCCCCCAGTTTTCACGGACAGCCGCCAGCTCTTGCCGGGGGGCGACCGAGCGCCGGCGCCTGATCAACTCGCGGGCGCTATCCCTGTCTTGCGCCTGTCCCAGGAAGAGAACCAGTTCGACCCGTTCGCCCGGGGCGAGATCTACGCTGGTCTGGAGCGCGCCGCACGGGTCGAGACCGGCCCCTGTCCTGCCGCTCAGGACTGTGTCCTTGATGAGTCCCGCCGGCTGCTCCAGGGCGCCGTTGCGTCCGACGAATTCGATCCGGTCAGCGGTCCATGACGTCTGGCGGCCGCCGAGATCCGCGAAAGCGATTCTGTCGCCGAATTCGGCATTCCAAGGGTTTCTGGCGAACATGGCCCCGGACTCATCATCCATTTCGGTGACGATATAGGGTGCGGAGACCGTACGCGTGAAGCCCAGGACCCATTCGAGATAAGCGGTCACGGAAAGTCTGCGCTGCTCTGCTGAACGGTTCTCCAGGGCAAGGAGGGATATCTTGACCGGATCGGTCAGGGTGACGAACTGCGTCAGTTCGCTCCAAACGCCGTGGGAGAGGTGTTCGAAGCGGCTGTATCCCTGGCCGTGCCGCGCAATATAGGTCGCGCTTTCGACCCGTATCGGCAGGGCGGTCGGACTCCAGATAGCGCCGCTGTCGCGGTCGCGGATATAAAAAGCCTCTCCGGAGGGGTCGGACACCGGGTCGTTGGACCAGGGGGTGAGCTGATTTTCGCGGCTGTTGAGGGACCAGGTGTAGCCCGCGCCCGACTCGGAAACCTGGAAACCGAAGCTTTCGTTGGCAATGACGTTGATCCAGGGGGCCGGCGTCTGCTGCCCCTTGCCGAGAACAATGACGTATTCTCGCCCCTCTTCCGTAAAACCGCCGAGGCCATTGAAGAACTCCAGGGGAGGCGTTTCGAGAGTGGCCTCTTCAGCGGGGTGTCGGGGGAACTGGCGGCGCGTTGGATGGACCGTCCGCTGCTCCTGACGGCGCATGCGCATGACCTGTTCGGTCAGGCTCCCCTCCCGGGCGGCGAGCACGGCGCGGGCGGCGGTCTGCAGGAGGAGGCGCTCGTCGAGGCTCAAGAGGTCGGCGCGCAGGACGAAGATCCTGCCGCGGCTTTCCTGCAGCGCACGGCCTCCTGCAAGGCTCGCGCTCACCATCCCTTCCAGAGAATGCTGCAACTCCTGAATGTAGGAGGCCTCTTTTTCGTTCAGGATGACCAGGTCCACCGCCAGGAACTTTAACCGCCAGTACTCATGGGCACGCAGCAACTGACGGACGATCCCCCGGTCGTCGACATCATCGATGCGCACGAGGACAATGGGATAATCCCCCGATATCCCGAATTTCCAGAGATCCGTAACATTCAGGACGCTGAGTTTCAGGAACTCGTCGCGAGGGCGCATGGCGGGGTCCGAATAGAGGAGGCGGTTGGCCAGATGCTGGAAGAGGTGGGCCTCTCCCCGCTCGATCCCCAGGTAGTGGAGCTGAATCTGGGAATGGGTCCAGACGTGGGTGGAGGTCTGCTCGAAGGAGGCCGGGTCGTGGTACTTGTCGGCCAGGAGAAGGATTGCCTCACGGGTTGGAGCGACCATGGTCGAGAAGGTGACGTGGGCTGTCGTGGCGGGGGCGATCCGCACTCTGGCGCGGAGGCTGAAGATCGGATCGAGGATGGGACCGACCGTGTTGGACAGAGGGCGCCCGTCCATGACGGAAAGAGGCCTGCGGATCGTCTGGCCCCGCCCGAGAAAGCGCATCCGGTCGGTCTCGTACTCAATGCCGCCGATACTTCCCCCCTCCACGGCGACCACATGGGCCGCCCAGACGGGGGGGGCATCCCCGGAGCGAGGGCGGCGGTGGGCCAGAAGTCCCGTGACCTCGAGGTGATATTCCGTCCGGACGAAGAGGTTGGAGAAGGCCGGGTGGGCAATGTCGGCGCCCTGGGGAGCGAGGACGACCTCTGCGTAGGAGGTGACCTCGATCTCTCTGGGCAGCGTGCCTTTGTTGGTGATGGAAAGACGGCGGAGCTCGGCGTCGTCCTCCGGCGACAGGATGATCTCCAGGGTGGTGGTCAGGGTTCCGTCGTGCCTTATGATGCGCGCCCTGTCCTCGGCGAAGGTCACCTCGTACCGCTTCGGCTCGGAACCGGTCGGCTGGTAGGCAGCGGACCACACCGCTCCGCTTTCCGTGTCGCGCAGGAAAATATAGCTTCCCCAGGCGTCCCGGGTCACGTCCTCGCGCCAACGCGTAACGGCGATGTCCCGCCAGCGGCTGTAGCCGGAGCCGGCAGCGGTGACCATGACGGCATACCTGCCATTGGAGAGGAGGTGGGTCGAAGGGAGGCGGTGATACGGCGTGTGGAAGCGGCGCAGCACCGGCTGGACCGCCTCCCAGACCTTGGCGGTCTGGACCTGGTCGGCGAGCGGGCGGGCAACGCCAACATCGCGGGGCATCCGTTCCTGGAGGAGGAGCTCGGCCGCATGGATGATCGGCTCATTGTGGAAGCGGTGCCGCATGATACCGTCGTGGATGACGTTGTCCAGTGCCACCAGCGACATCCCCTGGTGATGCGCCATGTACGCCCTGATAACGGCGGCTCTGGTCCCTTCGGGGAGCCTGGCGCGGGTAAAATCCAGGGCCTCGTAGAAGCTGTAAGTGCCACGCCCTCCTGCTTTATCGAGCCGTCTGAGGTTGTGTGCCGCTGTGGCGGGGGCATACATTGCCGCCAGCATCGTGGCGTAGGGGGCGATGACGAGGTCCTGGCCGAGGCCGCGCTTAAGCCCCAGGCCGGGGATGCCGAAGGCCGTATACTGGTAGGCAAAGGAGAGATCGCGGGTGTTGTAGGCCGATTCGGATATCCCCCACGGCACGCCGTTCTCTTTCCCGTAGCTGATCTGGCGCGCGACGGCATTCCGGCAGGTCCGGTCCAGCAGGCTGCCTCGCGGCGTGAACATGATCAGGGAAGGCATCAGGTACTCGAACATGGAGCCGGACCACGAGACCAGGGCCGCGCCCTTCTCCACGGGGACCAGCGCCCGGCTCAGCTTGAACCAGTGGGAAGGGGGGGCTTCCCCCTTGGCGACGGCAATGAAGCTCGTGAGACGCGCTTCCGAGGCGAGGAGATCGTAAAAGCTCGGGTCGAGACGGCCGTCATCGGCACGGTAGCCGATGGAAAAGAGCCTGCATCCCGGGTCAAAGAGGAAGCTGAAATCCATCTCATCGAAGAGTCGCCGCGCCCTCCCGGTGATCCCGTCGAGCCGTTCCACCAGCATGCTGCACGTCTCCCGCGACCGTTCGAAAGCCTTGATCAGGGTGTCGAGACGCGCATGGCTCGCGATGTTTTCTGTAAGAGCCTGTAGCCGCAGGAGCTTCTCGACGGCGGCTTCACAGAGGGCCGGCATGCGCATCAACGGGATGACGGGCGCGAGGAGGTCATGGAAGGCGTTCCAGAGATCCTGTTCTTCCTCGACGGTTTCCTTCCTGGCCGGTATCCATTTTCCCAGCAGCCGCGCCCAGGGGAGAAGAAGATCGCTGTCGCTTCGATGGCTTCTGATGTCGTCCAGGAGAAGCACCGCCCAGGCAGCCGCCTCGTTCCTTTTTCCATCTTCTACCCCTTCCGTGAGTGACCGGGTCCCCGCGACGATAGTTTCCGCTTTGGCTTCCAGCGTGTCCCAGAAGGAGACATGTGCGGCAAAACCAGTTGGCGCAACGGCGGTGCGGGACTTTATGTCCCCTACGACGTCGAGCAGGTGCCGCACGGTCGCGTCGTTTCCAAGCCCCTGCAGGGCAAGGCGAAGGAGGCGCACGGTATCGCCGATGCCAAGTTGTGCGGCGGGAGACATTATCGGAAATTCTATCATCTCCTTGCACGCCTGGGAGAGGGTGAGCAGGTGGCCGGCAAGATTTCCGCTGTCAACGGACGAGATGTATTTCGGTTCGAGCGTCAGCAGTTCCCGGGTTTCGTACCAGTTGTAAAAATGCCCTTGGAAACGGGGGAGTTCCTCCAGCGTCGCCAGAGTGTCTTCCAGTCTGTCCGTTGCAGCGGACAGACCGATCCAGCCGAAATCACGGGCGGCGACGACCGAGAGAAGATAGAGGCCGAAATTGGTCGGGGAACTGCGGTGAGCGATGACCGGGTGCGGCTCTTCCTGAAAATTGTCGGGGGGAAGCCAGTGATCCGTGGCGGTCACGAAGGTGGTGAAGAATCGCCAGGTCCGCCGAGCGACCAAACGGAGGAGCGTCACGTCTTCCGCTGGCAGGATATCGATCGGTTTGGTCGCGGGGGGCATGCTGATCTTACGCGCAACAAAGGGAGAGATGAACCAGAGTAAAATGAACGGAGAGGCCACGGGAAGTGCTTTAGGATCAAGGATTGCCGTCATGAGGAAAGAGGTGAAGGCTATGATTTCGGCGCCGAGCATCCGCCGTAAAAAGAAGTAGTATGAGTGGCAAGAGCTCTTTTTCGCGTGGGCGGCAGTGACCCATTCGAGCAGCCTTCGCCGGGTGATGAAGAGACGCACCAGAGTCCTGCCGACGGCATCCAGCATCAGCCATGCCTGATGGGCAAGGAGCGTCAGGGAGGCGGCCGTATGTCCGGTGCCGTCAAGGAGGTCGCCTAAAACCGCACGCAGGTGGTTTCTCTTGGAAATACCGCGGCGCTGCGGTACCAGGCCGGTGATGAGCGAGAGAAGCGGCGGGAAGGCGAGATCCGCAAGGACGAACAGCGCCCACACCCAGCGCGGAGCATTGGGGACGAGCCAGGACGCAAGGAGGAGCAACAGCATCCCCGGCGCTGAGAGGGATCGCCGTAGGTTGTCGATCATCTTCCAGCGCCCGATGATGGGGATATCCTTGCCCCGTTTGCCGAAAATCCAGGGGAGAAGCTGCCAGTCCCCCCTTGCCCAGCGGTGGTGGCGAGAAGCGGCGACCTCCGCATGGGAGGGGAATTCCTCGAACAGCGTGATGTCGCTTACCAGGCCGCAGCGGGCGAAAATCCCCTCGAACAGGTCATGACTCAGGATGGTGTTTTCCGGCATGCGTCCCGCCAGGGCGACCTCGAAGGCGTCTACATCGTAGATTCCCTTGCCGGTAAACGACCCTTCTCCGAAGAGGTCCTGATAGATGTCCGAAACGGCGAAGGCATAAGGGTCAAATCCGCACGGCCCGGTAAAGAGGCGGTGATAGAGGGAGCGGTCGCGACGGGTGGGAAAGGAAGGGATGATGCGCGGCTGCAGCACCCCGTATCCTTCCACCACTCGCCCCAGGCGCTCATCGAAGCGGGGGAGGTTCAGAGGGTGGGCCATGGAGCCGACCAGCTCATTCACCACTTTGACCGGCAGCCGGGTGTCCGCATCGAGGGTGATGACGTAGCGAACATCGGCCGGGACCGCCGGGGAGGAGCCGTTGACGGGGACGAAGCTGGTGTCTCCGGCCCCCCGCAGCAGACGGTTGAATTCGTGGAGCTTTCCGCGTTTCCGCTCCCATCCCATCCATTTTCCTTCACGTTCGTTCCAGAGGCGTTTCCGGTGAAAGAGGAAAAACCGGTTTCCTCTGTCTGGTGCAGGTCCGTGGAGCGCATTGAGATGCTCGATCCGCAGGGCTGCGAAGCGGAGAAGCTCGGTGTCGCCGGGAAGGATTTCGGCGTCCGCGTCGGGCCAGTCGGTCAGGAGCGCAAAGCGGACGTCGCCGTCCGGATTCGCCAGGTAATGCACTTCGAGGAGTCCGAGCTGCTCTTCCGTCTCGGCTTCGCTGACGAGAAAGGTCGGTACCGCCACGAAGGTCCGCAGCGATGAAGGTATTCCGCCGGCAAGTTCGAGCCGGGGAAGGTGGCGCGGTCCGATCTCCGCTCCCAGGAACCGGTTCAGCAGCATGACCGCCATGTCGGAGGCGGGGAGAAGCGCCAGTATGCAGAACAGGTAGAGCCACGCCTGCGGCACCCCGGCCCGAACGGTTGCCAGCAGTGGGAAGGCCGCCAGGAGGAGGGTCGTAAGTACGATGCTGCCAAGGAATGCCGGCGTTGCATGGGCGATGTACCAGCGGAGGAGTTTCCGGCGCAGCGACGGACGAAAGTCGATCTCTGCCTCAAAGGTCGGCCGGCCACCGGAGATCAGGTAATAACCGGGATCCAGAAGGCGCCAGTCGGCCGTTTCGTCGCTCTCCATGGCCTTTATTCGAGCGTGCTCAACCTTGGCGATAACAAGGCGGGCAACTTCCAGTTCCTGGCGTCGCGACCCCTTTGCCAACTCTTCGAGCCCGTGCCGGTACCGGTCGCGTGTGACGAAATCCATCTGGTCAAAGAGGGGATCGGCGCGGAGAACTTCGTCCACCAGGCTGACTTCTTCGAAGAAGGCATTCCAGGAATAGGCTGAGATAAGCCGCATGCTCGTGATGATATTTCGTACCGTCACGTTGGCAGCCGACTGGAGACTGTGTTCCAGAAGGACGACTTCGTCGGGGGTCGTTCCCTGTGCCGCCAGCCTCTCAGTGAGCCACTGTACGGCGAGTGCAACATCGTCTCCCTGCTTGCGCAAACGCTGTACCAGTTGCACAGCGAAGGCCATGGGAAGCGGACTTTTCCCCATACCCTGCATGGCATCCCTGGCAGCCTCCAGCGAGCTGCCGCTGATACCCAGCAGGTCGTCGGCGATCCGGTCCGCTTCAAGTCGCGCTCTTTGCGACCCGACGATACGGACCGCAATGCGGCGAAGGTTCTCGATGAGCACGATACGGAGGGTAATGGGAACGGCCCACAGCTCGCCGATGCTAAGCGGCTGGACACGCTGGTAGGCGCGAACGAAACGGATCAGCAACTCCGGGTCGAACCGGCTGTCCGTATGGGCGACAAAGGACCAGGCGAGTTCGTAGACGCGGGGGTACTTCTTGAGCGGACCTCCGGCGAGTTTTGGGAGTTCCCGGTAATACCTGGAAGGGAGGTGGTCACGTATATCCCGCAGCTGATCATCAACTATGTGAAAGTTGTCGAGGAGCCATTCAGCGGGCGGGGTGATCGCACGCTGCTCGCGGACCGTTTCGGCGACGGCGTGGTACGAGGCCAGGAGGACCCGGCCGTTTTCCTGAACGCGAGGCGTGAGCCTGCGTCCCCTGCGAGGGTCCTTCGTGACCTTCTGTTTGGCCGCGAGGCTTTCCCCGTGCTCCTCCAGCCGCTCTGCGCTGAATACCTCGTAGCGGATCGGGTCTTCGAAGGTGGCGAAGGGATCGATGAAAATCCGCGGAAGGTCATTAAAATTGAGGATTCGGTCAATCAGTTTCATCATGTCTCTTTGCGCCAGAGTAATGTGGTGTGGATAATACTGGGGGGGATAACACTGGGCTTATCAATCATTAGCTTATCAAAAAAAGCGAGAAGGGCAACCGCCTGCACGTACTGGCCAAGACAGACGAAGGATCGGTCAATTACCCTCATGAGGGGTGGCGGTGCGCTTCATGGTATTTTTCTCATACCCACCCGTTGCTTCTCGCCACATGGATACTACAATTGAGGAAAAGAGCCGGGCGCTGCGGACAGGTCGAATGCAGGGGGGCGGGTGCTGTGGCGGTTTTTTTGTCGCGAAGGAGAAGAAAATGCCGATTCTCAGACAGATAGCGCAGCTGGGGCAGCCGGTCCTGCGGGGGGTGGCGGGAAAGATCGCCGACCCGCGCGCCCCCGAGGTGCAGGCGCTCATCGACGACATGCTGGTGACAGTGGCGGATGCCGACGGCGTGGGGATCGCCGCACCGCAGGTCTTCGAGCCGCTCTCCCTCTTCATCGTCGCATCGCGGCCGAACCCGCGCTACCCCCACGCGCCGGAGATGGAGCCGACGGCGATGATCAACCCGGAGATCCTCTGGGTGTCGGACGAGAAGGAGAAGGGGTGGGAAGGGTGCCTCAGCATCCCCGGCCTGCGCGGCCTGGTCCCCCGGCACAGGCGGATCGGCGTGCGCTACCTGACCAGGGCGGGGGAGGTGCGGGAGGAGGAGTACGTCGACTTCCTGGCGCGGGTGTTCCAGCACGAGTTCGACCATGTCCAGGGGATGGTTTTCGTTGACCGGGTGGAGAGCACGCGGGAGCTGGTGACGGAGAAGGAATATTTGAGGAGTCAACAAAGCCATGCATGACCTGTTACCCGATGGAGAAGACGTACGACGAGCCATCAAATGGGTGTCCGGCAACCTGCTGGAGAATCCCGGGCAGCCGGTCCAGCCGCTCGTCCGGGAAGCAATCTTCAAGTTCGATCTTTCACCCAGGGATGCCGAGTTCCTGATAGGGTTCTACAGTCAAAGAAAAGAGGAACCATGATGCCGGGGTAGGGAATTAAGTGAACCTGTTTTTTTCAGCGGAAACAAGAAGGGTGCCTCCCCGTACCTTCAGCTTTGTGTGACCCTTCAGCTCTGTGGGAAAGGGAGTGACTATGGCCTACTGGCTCTTCAAAAGCGAACCTGGCTGCTTCTCCATCGAGGACCTGCACAATCGGCCCGGCAAGACCGAACACTGGGACGGGGTGCGCAACTACCAGGCTCGCAACTACCTGCGTGATGCCGTCAAGCCTGGGGACCTGGTGCTGTTCTATCACAGCAATATCCCTGAGCCGGTGGTGGCCGGGATTGCCGAGGTCATCCGCGGAGGGTACCCGGACTACACCGCATTTGATCCCGGCAGTGAGCATTTTGACCCGAAATCATCCCCCGGCGCGCCGATCTGGTACATGGTGGACGTGCGCTACGTCGCCGCCATGCCCCGCCCGGTGACGTTGGAGCAGATCAAGGGGAACCCACTGTTGGCGGCCATGCCGCTGGTGAAGCGCAGCCGTCTCTCCATCCAGCCGGTGACCCCGGAAGAGTGGCGGACCATCCTTACCATGGGGGGGATGACCGACCAGTGACGGTAGCGACAGGATAATTCAAATCGTCCTCCTGCAGGAAAACAGCGCCCCCTGAACGTTATGCATTGAAGTCTGTCGGACTTAGAGAATCTCTCCGTTTCTTTCACAGTCCGGCCAGAAACTCCAATATCGCTTCATTGAACCCTGCCGGCTGCTCCAGATTCACCATATGCCCGCCTCCATGCAGAATACACAACTCCACATCCGGAAGCCCCGCCGCAATGATGCGCGAATTTTCCACCGGCGCGGCCTGGTCCAGATCAGCGCCGATCACAAGAGCCGGTTGGCTGATACTGCCCAGCATGGCGACGCAATCCTTCCGCTCCCGCATGGCGATGAGCCCGGCAGCCGCACCCCGGGGGTCGGTCGCATTGATCCAGCCGAACACCTCGTCAACCAGTTCGGGGTTGTCCCTCAGGGTCTCGGGAGCGAACAGGAGATTACGGAAGGCCTCTACCACCGGCAGGATCCCCTGGACACGGCAGGCTTCGGCAAGGGCCGTCCGCCTGGCCTTGCCAGCATCATCGTCGCCCCCCGCCTTCGTGACTATGAAGACCGGAGCGGCAACCCGGTCCGGATAACGCTCCAGGAGGTTCAGCAACACATACCCCCCCATGGACATCCCTCCCACCACCGCCTTGTCGATCCCCAGATGATCCATGAGCGCCACGATATCGTCGGCATAGATATCCATGCTCGCCGTCCCGGAGATCAAACCGCTCTCCCCGAATCCACGCAGATCCGGGGTTATAACCCGGCAGCCGGCCTTGGCCAGCACCTCGGCCTGTGGAAGCCACATCTTCCGACAGAGCGGGAAACCGTGGATAAGAACCAGGGGAAGGCCTTTCCCCCTGTCGCTGTACGCGAGAGTGACACCGTTAATATCTGCTTTCATGGTACCTCCTTGAATTGGACTACCTGTATCCACCTGTTCAGCGTGTGGCCTGTTCCAGCAGTATCGCCAGCATCTCCACCCGCGGCATCTCGATTCCTTGCCGCCGGCCATACGCCAGCGGCGCCCCGAAGATGGATGCAATCTCCAGTTGCCGCCTCTCTTCACGGTCGATCTGCATGGATGGCCTGTATTCACCCATGTTGTCGCTGAATTCCAGCATGCTGTCGGCGTATCCTTCGTCAATCGGACGGTCAAGACCCTGGGCATTGGCGGCTGCGATCACCTCCAGCATGATTTCGCGCACAAGTCCGCGGCAGGCTCCCTGCGCCAAAAGCATGTTGACCGGCTGTTGCAGCAGGGCACACAGGCCGTTGAAGGGGATGTTCCAGACCAGCTTCTCCCAACGGCTCCGCTTCAGGTCGTCCGTTGCACGGCAATCCACCCAGGCCTTGCTGAACATGGCCACCAGGCGTTCGATCCGTCCACGGTCGCAGCGCTGATATTCGCCCAGCACGATCCGGCCCGCACCCAGGTGGTGCACCTCGCCCGGTTCGCCACGATTGGAACAGAGAAAGGCCACACCGCCAATGATGCGTTCCCCGCCGAACAGCTCCGCCAGCGCCTCTTCATTGCCCAGACCGTTCTGCAGGGTCAGGATCAGGGTACTCTCGCCTACCAGCGGCCCTACCAGCTCGGGAAAGCGGTCATTGGCAAAGGTCTTCAGCCCCACCAACACCAGATCCACCGGTCCGATTTCGTCCGGAGCACGGTATCCACGGACGTGCGGCAGGGTAAAATCACCATTGATGGAAAATACCCTGAGGCCGTGACTGGTGACGGCGTCGTAATCACGGCGCAACAGAAAATGGACATCCTCACCGCTTCTCTGCAGCAGCGCCCCGTAATAGAGTCCCAGTGCACCCGCACCAACAATTGCAATCCGCATGAATATTACCTCGTATATCTGTTTCGGAATAAAAAGTGGACAAGCTACTTTTCTTAAAATTGCCCGCCCCCTTTTGTATGCTCGTCATCCGCTTTTTTCAAGCATTATCCCGCACATCAAGCACCGCCCCCCGCATGGTGCCGCTGACACTGGCCAGGTAGGCGCGGGCAACCTGGGCGGCGGGTATGTCGCCAACCGGGTCACGCCCAAAGCAATCAGGTCTCCTGCACCCAGACCGGGCTCACCACGTTCACCCGCACTCCCTGTTCCAGTTCCAGCTGTCCCGCGGGCAAACACCTACAGCCCGGCGTTGACCATGCTGATGGCGCTGCTGCCAGACATTATCGGAACCAAATTTTCCTAGAAATGCTCACCCTTGCCTCTTTCTGCCGGCATTCTGCTGATGCTGCGCCGCTCCCATCTGCTCGCCTGCCAGTTATCCACCCGATCCTCCTCGGCGATCCAGGGGGGGATGCTGACGCGGAAATAGGCGGACAGGGCATGGACATATGGTTCGTACAGCCAGCGCAGCTCGGTCAGCTTCAGGTCGGCGGCCCCCCCCTCGCGGAGCTTTATCCCCGCAGCCACCAGGGTGGCCCGCAGCTCAGCCAGCTTCTCCGGCGGCAGGCGGTTATGATCCGTCTCATGCGGTCTGGTCTTGAAGACCAGGGAGAGGTCGACCAGGGCGTGACGGGCCATGGCGAAGGTGAGTTCCGCCTGGCGCTCGCAGGCACCCTCCACACCGGCCATGACCAGTGCGCAGGTGTCGAGGATCGCCGTGAGGGCGGCGAGCCACGACTGATTGTCATGCTGGGAACGGAAGTAGGCGAGGACCGGATAGGACAGGTGTCCCTCGAGGAACTCCGCCGACCATCGTTCCCATTCGTGGAAGAGCTGCCGCAGCGCCTCCATCCCCCGCTCGTGGCCGTGCCGGCGGAGCATTTCCGAGGCGGTGGGAGGGGAGCCGGCGCGGGCATCGAGGAGCGAGATGCTCACCTCGCGGCGGGAGAATGACTGGTTGAGGGCCGGGAGGTAGCCGATCACAAGAGCGAGAAAGGCAAACCCCATCCCCGATTCGATCATCACGAGAAAACGCGCCGTGGTGCTCCGGGGGACAGCGTCCCCCAAACCGAGGGTAAAGAAGGTGGTGCCGCTCATGTAGAGGTCGGTGAGTAACCCGGAGTTCCCGTCCTGGGTAAGAACGGCCGAGCCGATTGCCCAGTGGAGGAGGGCAAAGCCGGTGATCAGCCCGCCAGCCCAGATGCTCAGAAGAAGCAGCAGCGACAGCGGGCCGAAAAAGCTCAGCCAGGTTTCCTTTCGCCGTTCCGGGACGAATGCCTTGACCATCTTCGCCCAGGGGATCCAGGTGCGCCGGTAGAAGAAGCGGGTAAGGCGGAACCGGCGGGTCACCCGGCGTGGCAGGACGATGGTCTCGAACCCTTCCCATAGAACCAGCACAATCAGGCCAATACCGCATAAGGATGCAAAGATCGCCACAGGCGCCTCCTCCAGAAAACTTATAGTTGCAAAAGGGGGTTGATGCCTCAACTTCGCCACATTGCCGTCAATCCTTAGAATTTATACGTCAACCACGTGGTGACGTAATCCACATCCTCTCCCGGTCCGCTTTCCTTAAGGAAACGGCCAGCAAAAAAATGGCCGTATATGGCAGTAAACATCAGGTGGCGGTCAATGTTCCAAATAAGTTGCGCCTGGGGCATGCTGCCGACGTAACGGGCGTCGCTTGTCTTGCCGGAACGGACGAGGGCGACGGCGTTGTTGTACAGCCCGTCTTGGGTGTTCTCCCGCCAGAAAAAATCCCAGTTGAAGATGAGCGTGAGTCGATCGTTAAGATGAAGGTCAAGGCATGGGTTAAGGTCGATGAAGTTCACCGGACCGACCAGCCCCGCTTCGCTGAAATAGTTCCCCTTTGGATAGATTGGGTTGAAGGTTTGCAAGTCAACATCGGCCGGGTTGTCATCACCGCTGGCAATGGCTGCCCGCAGGCCGAAACGGGGTCGGAGTGGCAAAGATGTAAGGGTGTAGCCAGTGTCCGAAGCAACCGTCCAGGCGAGAATCTCGCCATTGCCGAAACTCCCCCACTGGTAGAGGGCCTCGAAGTTGTAATCGAGTGGCGGTTCGCTGCGCCAGAGCCTTGCTCCCGCCGAATGCCGCGTTTCACGGGCAACCCCCTGATCGAAAGCGGCTGTGCGTCGGAAAAGTCCGATATAGTAGAGATCGATGCTTCCCTTGGGGAGCAGCGGGAATGGCAGCACCGCATACGTCCCCCAGAGGGCCTTGCTGTTGTCCGGCCCGTCGTCGAAGACATGACGGTTTGTCTCCGCCGGTTTGGTGGCAAAACCGTCAAGCTTCACCTCGCCCTTGCGGAGCATGGCGCGGAAACCGTCGAAGCCCTGGCGCACATTTGGTCCTTCCCGCACCGAAATGAGCCGCTGCGAGCCGTAGGCAAGCTCCTGGCGGCCCGTTCGCAGGAGAAATGTGCCATTTCCCCCCACATCAAACTTCAGGTCAAGGAATGCCTGGTGCAGGTCGAGCTCGTCCCTGTCGGCCGGGCGCGGGCCTCCAGTGCGGCCATTCTCCAGGCTGCTCTGCAGCTGGCTGAAGAGGCGGATGTGCTCGCCCAGGTGAAGGTCGCCATGGAGAAAATAGCGCTGGAGGAGATAGCCGGATCCCGGGGGCCCTGCCCCCCAGTTGGGATGGCTGAAGTATTCGTAGCGCTCCCGCGCCTCTCCGCCAAGGGAAAGATGCCAGCTGCCGACCTCATCGAGCGGCACGTATTTGATCGGGTCCCAGAAGTCGGCGCGCAGGGCCGGGCCACGCAGGTAACGGTAATCCTCGTCGGCACGGTTCAACTTATAGGGCGGTGGCTGGAGGGGTGCTGTCGTTTCGGCAGCTGCAGGTGCCGTGAGGACCGTCGACAGCAGGGCGATAAAGATGCATAAACAGGTGCTCAGGCAGCGAATATTCATTGACCCTCTTTCCTGGTCAGTCTACATACATCCCCATGGTCGGCATACACTGCAAACATAACTAATCCTCCTAATTGGACCAGCAGCTTGTCATACTTACGGTCAGGACCAGCACCGACAGAAGGTCGGCGTGCCCTGCGGAAATTGCTTTGTCGCGATGACATTCAAACCTTCGTCAAATGCCGGCGCTCGGACGGCCTTCAAGGAGTTGCAGCTCCCAGGCCAAGTTGGTGGCGCTGGCCCCGCCATGCTCGAGAAGGATCTCAGCAACCATTCCGGCCGTCGCTTCCCGTGCCCAGTCACGCTGCAGCGCCGCCATGAAGACCCCCCACGTGAGCGGTACGGCGCCCGCCTGTAACATTCGCTGAATGCCCATCTCGTGGGCCTCAACGCTGGTTCCGCCGGAAGCGTCGGTCACGAAGAATACCTCATATCCGTCGCCGAGTGCATGGATGACGGGGAACGCGAGGCAGATTTCGGTCCAGAGAGCGGCCATCACGATCTTTTTGCGGCCGGTCTTCTCCACCCATTTGACGCAGCGCTCGTCCTCCCAAGTGTTGATCGTCGTCCGATCGATGGGCGTCTGATCGGGGAATACATCCTGCAGCGGCTTGATGAGCCGTCCGCCACGATCTTTGAGGACAGTGCTGAGCAGAGTGGGTACATTAAAAGCCTTCGCTGTCTTCGCGAGAGCCACTGTGTTGTTGATCATCAGTGCGGCATCGATGTTTTTGACGCCGCTCACCTGAAAAGGCTGATGATCGATCAACAGCAACACGCAGTTATCTGGTGTCAGCAGTGCGCCAAGTCCTGCTTTTTCATTTGACTGATTTTTCATGCTGCACCTCTCTTGTTTTTAGGATTCGGCTCATTTCGTATTGTGCGCGATTTGCTCACGAATTGAAGAACGCGAGCAGTTCTTGTTATTTCCTTCTTCCTGCGCTTTCCGTTCAGCCCATATATACTTGCTATATTAGAACTGCGCCGCCAGGGCGCGTGCTTCCGCCTTTTTCGCCTCAAGCAGTTTTGCATATTCTTCATGCCCGAGCATGAGTGTCGGCTCAATGATAATGGCATGGAGGTCGGTAAAACCGATGAAGCCGAGGATCGTCTCCAGATAGCGTTTTTGCAGGTCAAGTGCCTCTGCCGGGGTTCCCGGTACGTAGGCTCCGCCGCGCGCATAGACAATTGCCGCCGGCCTGCCGGTCACGAGCCCCGTGTAACCGGAGTCGGGCGAGTAGCTGAAGGTGTAGCCGGGCTGAATCAGGATATCGATGTAGTGTTTGAGGATGTACGGGATACCGAAGTTCCACATGGGAAGCGAAAAGAGATACTTGTCGAACCCCTTGAAGCGGGCAATGATGCCTTCTACCGCGCGCCAGGCCCCTTTCTCCGCCACAGTATGGGGTTCACCGTGCATGATGCGGTACTTGGCATTAATGACATCGCCGTCGAACGGCGGCAGTTTTTCCTGCCAAAGGTCGAGGACCTCCACCTGATCGTTTGGGTGGGTCTGCCGATAGGTTGCCACAAACTCACCGGCCACCTTGATGGACGCCGAAAGGTCCTTGCGGGGTGAAGCCTCTACGTACAGAAGTTTTGCCATTTTTTCCTCCTCGATTGCATAGTTCCGCTGCATAACGCCTAGCCTGACCGGCTTGACCGGTCTGTCGTCCGGGATCAGTTGAGGAAATCGATGATCGCAGGAATCACCGTACTGGGTGCTTCTTCCATCAGCCAATGTCCCGAGCCCGGGACAACCTGTCCGTGGACATCGGAGGCCACCAGCCTGGCCTGCTCGATGAGGAAGGTGCCGCTGGCCTTCTCGCCGGTCAGGACCAGCACCGGCATGGGGAGAGGCTTTGCACTCAACTGGGCGAAGTCCTTCGCGTCCTGCTCGAAGTTGCGGAAGTACTCGAAGCCGGCGCGCATCCCTCCGGGCTTAGCATAGGCCTTTGCATAGACGCGGCGGTCGGCCTCGGGCACCGAGTGTTTCGGGTCCGCGGCGAAATCGTTCCAGAAGTGCTCGAAGTAGGTGCGCTCGCGCCCCTTGACCAGCGCCAGCGGCACTTTGCCGTAGAAGTGGAAGTGCCACAGGTCGCGCATCAGCCAGACATCCTTCCAGTTGCCGATGCCGGGCAGGAAGGCGTCCATCAGCACCACGCGCTCGGTGGACCGGGGGAACTGGGCGGCATAGGCGTAGGCCACCATCAGGCCGATGTCGTGGCCGACGATGCTCACCCGGTCGAAGCCCAGCGATTTGGTCAACTCAAAGATGTCTACTGCCATGTTCTTCTTATCGTAGCCGGACACCGGCTTGGCCGATCCGCCGGCTCCGCGCAAGTCGGGAACGATGACGGTGTGGCGCTTGGCGAGCGGCTGCATGAGCGGACGCCACATATGGCTGGTCTGGGCATAGCCGTGCAGCAGGACCACCGGGCTACCCTTGCCGCCGATGAGGTAATGCAGCCGAACCCCGTTTACCTCGGCGAAGCGCTTGGCAAAACCGGCCGGTATCGTGGCGGCCACCGCCAGGTGGCGGGAAGCTGCCAGGAGCAACGTTGCGACAAGAAGGGCAAAGCCGACGATGAAGATGGGTCTGGATTGTGTTGACTGTCTGAACATGCGGCTCTCCTATTCATTCGGTATTTGCTTTACTGTCCTCAATACTCCTACAGCACATTCCCGGAAAGTCAACCGGGGGTTAACCCGGCGTCAATGCCCCCGTATGGGATGATTGCGCGTTTTATCCCTTCCCGATGAGACGCACGAAATCATCGTAGGAACTGAAACCCACGAGCCTTTTCCCGGCACAGAGGTGGGACGGGACGGCAGTTATCCTCAGTTCCCCGGCCCGCTGCCAATCGGCATCGACTGCCGCGGCAAAGCTCGCCGTTGTCAGGACCGCTCGCGCCTCATCCCCCGGAAGGCTCACGGCCTCGGCAATCTGAATGAGCTCGTCCACCTTGGCGATGTTCCACCCATCGACGAAATACGCCCGGTAGACCGCTTTCCGGAAAAGGTCACCTTTCCCCTGCGCCTCCGCCCACTTCCCCAGTTCCTGGGCTCGCCTGCTATTGCAGGTGCGGGTTCGTTCCGCCAGCGGAAGCCCCTCAACTACGGCCAGCTGGCGCAGCCTCGCCTGCATGGCCTTGATCATATCCTCCCGCCCTGCAAAGAGCTCGGAGAGCTCCATGCCTTCCTCCGGCGTTTCCGGGTGGAGAGGAAAAACGGTCCAGGCTAGCTCGACTCCGTATTCCCGCTGCAAACGATCGGTACGCACGGTACCGAGATAGCACCAGGGTCAGATATAGTCGAAAAAAACCTCGACGACGGGCGCTTTGATCATGGGTCACCTCTTCGAATGATATGGTTTTATTGTAGCCGGTTTATGGGATGGGGCAACTTCTTGCCATTAGCTAGTTTAAACGTTGACATGAGAGCGGGAAGGGGCTGGTCAATGACGTATAATTGAAATGTCGGGGGAAAATGGTCGAAGCGACGGTCGACACTGAAGCGCATCTGTTTGTGCCGCGGGGGAGCGACCCCTTTGTGTTTTCCGACGCAGCCGGTCATCAGCCAATACTGCCGCATTTTCGGCAAGTTGGAGGCGGCGTCGCGGCAGCGTGGCCTGCAATGGGGATGGCCGGTTGACGCGCCGGCCGATCGGGTGTATAAAGAGCGCGTTAATGTTTTGTCGTTAAGGTCCGGGAGGGGCGGATGGTTTCACCGGGGGGGGAAAGGATAAAGTCGTTTCGGTCAGCGCTGGTTGCTGACGGGGACGGCTTTTTATTTGAAGGGGGGATGCCATGCTGAAGGAGATGAAGGCGTATGGCCACCTGAAGCCGGGGCAGAAGGGGACTCAGCGACTGGTGACCCGGTTTGGTGCAGCGCTAGTCTGTGTCCGGTACCGGTATGATGAGCGAACAGGAGACAACCTGACGACGGCTGAGATCATCGTGGACAGACGGCCCAGGTTGACGTTCCGCTACCGGGACACGGACATGGTTGCCGTTGCCGTGCCGTACACCGAAACGGCGCTGCGGGAGAAGCTGAAAGCCGCCGGGGGGCGCTGGAATCCGGAGGAACGGGTTTGGAGGGTCTGTTTTGGTGCGATTCGGGGTGACACGACACTGGTGGAACGGATCGTGAGGGAGTAGGCGGCAGCGGCGTACGATGCGAGCAGACCGAACCGGCAGGTCAGGTATACGTCAACAAGTCACCTATACCGGTTACCAGTTCTTGCCAAGGTAACGCGGAATGAAGCCACGTATATAGGTGACTGTCAGGTCACTTATATACGGCACTGTTAACGTATATAGGTGACAAGTCACTTATATACGGATACCGATGATTAACGAGTTATGCCCAATCGAATTTAAACCAAAAAACTGCTCCGAGAGGACGGAATTGCCCAAAAGGAGATAATGCTATGGTTGAACAACTCGACCCTAACTTAGACCCAGACATTAACAAATGTGTTACTTG
>Ga0210377_10000603_pt1 | contig 34353 bp, 47 predicted proteins | sample PLM4_65_b1redo_FD_155480 | JGI IMG/M metagenome (GOLD analysis project Ga0210377, IMG submission 155480) | Groundwater sediment microbial communities from an aquifer in East River, Colorado, USA - PLM4_65_b1 redo | ecosystem: Environmental > Terrestrial > Soil > Riparian zone | place: USA: East... | reverse complement strand
CCGCATCTCGAGGAGATGGACGTGCATCCGGAGCACGGCCGGAAGGGCATCGGCCGGCGGCTGCTCGGGGCGGTGCAGCAATGGGGTGCGACCGCTTCATTCGAATCTCCCACGGCCGTGGCTGTCTCGAGAGGCCCGTCCACGCTCGACGCCCTCTCCGTCCTGGACGATACGTGGCCGGTCGGTCTCGCCCTCGTGGGGATCGTCATCGGCGTGACCGCGCTCGTCGGGGTCGTCTATGCCTCGCCCGCTCTGTTCGCGGAGGTGCTCCTGGATGCGGCCGTCGTCGGTGCGGTCTACCGGCGCGCGCGCCGGCGGAATCGCGCGCACTGGCTGAAGGGGGTGGTGCGGCGCACGTGGCTGCCCGCGGCCGTGCTCTGTGTGACGATCGCGCTGGCTGGCTTCGCGCTCCAAGTCGCGGGGCCCGAAGCCAGGTCGCTCGGCGACGTGCTTCGCTAAGGTGTTCGCTGCATGAGACACGGGGAATTTCATCGCAACGCGAGCATGGGCTGGCTCCGCGCCGCGGTGCTCGGCGCAAACGACGGGCTGATCTCCACCAGCAGCCTCGTGGTCGGCGTCGCAGCCGCGAGCGCGACCAGCGAGCCGGTGCTCCTGGCCGCCGCGGCGGGGCTCGTCGCGGGAGCGCTGTCGATGGCCGCAGGCGAGTACGTCTCCGTCAGCTCGCAAGCGGACACGGAGGAGGCGGACCTCGCGCGAGAACGACGCGAGCTCGTCGCGACCCCCGAGCTCGAGCGCGAGGAGCTCGCCGGCATCTACGTGTCGCGCGGCCTGACACCCGAGCTTGCCGGTCAGGTCGCGGATCAGCTCACGGCCCACGACGCGCTCGGCGCACACGCGCGCGATGAGCTCGGCATGTCGGAGCACACACGGGCGCGCCCGATTCAAGCCGCCTGGGCGTCGGCCGCCGCCTTTGCCCTCGGGGCCGCGCCTCCGCTGCTGCTCGTCATCTTCCTGCCCATCGCGATCCTCACGCCGGTCGTGGTCGGCAGCTCGCTCGTGTTCCTGCTGGTGCTCGGCACCAGTGCAGCACGCCTCGGCGGCGCCTCGCAGGGAAGAGGAGCGTTGCGCGTCGCGTTCTGGGGAGCGGTCGCCATGGTCTGCACGGCGCTCGTCGGCAGACTGTTCGGCGCCGTGGTCTGAGCGGTCGCGTACGGTCCGCGCAGTGCGCTGGGTGACGAGCAATCCGAAGCAGTTCCGCGTGGTCGCCACCCGCGCGCCCGACGCGCGGTCGTGACGGTCAAGCTGCCGATCAAGGTCGTGCCGGGCTCCTCGCGCGACTGCATCGCCGGCTGGCTGGGCGAGACCCTGAAGGTGCGCGTGTCCGCGCCCGCGGAGCGGGGCAGGGCGAACGCCGCGGTCGAAGCGCTCCTGGCCCACGCGTTGGGCGTGCCGAAGGACCGCGTTCGGATCGTCTCCGGCACGTCCTCCGCGCGGAAGATCCTCGAGGTCGACGGCCTGTCCGAGTCGGAGATCCAAGCGCGGCTCGCCAAAGCCTGAGCGATGAGTTCTGCCCCTCCGTGCAGTCTGATGCTGCACAGGGCCAACGAAGGAGAATCCCGATGACCGACCGAGAGCTCGTCCTCACGCGCATCATCGACGCGCCGCGCGAACGCGTGTTCCGCGCCTGGACCGATCCCAAGCTCGTGGTGCAGTGGTTCACGCCTCGTCCGTGGACCACGCCCGTCGTCGAGATCGACCTCCGGCCCGGCGGCATCTTCCGGACAGTCATGCGGGACCCCGACGGCAAGGAACACCCGAGCACGGGCGTCTACCTCGAGGTCGTCGAGAACGAGCGGCTCGTCTTCACCGACGCGTTCGAGCCCGGCTGGCAGCCCGCCGGCAAGCCGTTCATGACCGCGATCGTGACCTTCGAAGCGCAGGGCGCGAAGACGAAGTACACCGCGCGCGCCCTGCACTGGACGGTGGCCGATCGCGAGAGCCACGAGCAGATGGGCTTCCACGAGGGCTGGGGCCAGTGCGCGGACCAGCTCGCGGAGCTAGTCGCTACACTCTGAGGTCCATGGACGATTGCTGCGAGGCCAAGGGTTCGGAGCTCGCTGCGTTGCGCAGCCGGCAGGGCCGTGTCCTGGCGAGCGTCCTCGCGATCAACGCCGCGATGTTCTGCGTCGAGTTCGGCGCGGGTCTGTTCGCCGGCTCGACCGCGCTCCTCGCCGACTCGCTGGACATGCTCGGCGACTCGCTCGTCTACGGGTTCAGCTTGTACGTCCTGCACCGGAGTCTCGCGTGGCGCGCGCGAGCGGCGCTCGCCAAGGGCGTGATCATGGCGGGCTTCGGCGTTGGGGTGCTGCTGGATGCGTTGGTGCGCGTGCGCGCCGGCGTGCCTCCACTCGCTCCCGTCATGCTCGGGATCGGCACGCTCGCGCTCGCCGCCAATACGTCGTGCTTCCTGCTGCTGTGGCGCCACCGCGCGGACGACCTCAACCTGCGCTCCACGTGGCTGTGCTCGCGCAACGACCTCATCGCCAACGGAGCGGTGCTCGTGGCTGCGGGATTCGTCGTGTGGACTCGGTCGATCTGGCCGGACGTGATCGTCGGCCTGGGAATCGCGGGCCTGTTCCTGCGGACCGCCGTCTCCGTGATTCGCGCGTCGTTCGCGGAGCTCGGTAGCGCGCGTCTCCCGGCCTAGCCGGTCTCCATCCAGAAGCAGCCGAGGATCGCGGCCGCGATGGCGTACTCGGTGTCGCCCGTCGGCCGGAGCTCGCTGGTGTTGTAGTCGCGGCGGAAGGGATCCTCCTCGATGCGGATCTCCAGCGCCCCGGGCGACTTCGGCCGGCAGGCTCGCGGTCCCCCGTGCGGGGGCAGCGGCACGTCCCTGCGCAGGCCGAACGGCACCTCGTCGAGGTAGAGCAGCGCGCCGCCGACCTCGCGTGTCAGCGGGCTCGGCAGATCACACGTCGCGCACAACATGTGATCGCACTTTGGGCAGGGCGCGCACGAACACGGGGCGCAGTCGCCCCCGCAGCGAATGCACGAGACCCTCTCCGCGCTCATGTCCTTCCGCCTCGCACCACGCGCAAGTGGCGCCGCGCGCGCGCCTGCGTGCCGAGGTGCCCCACAAGAGTCCCGAATGCAAAGGCAATCGCCAGTGCCAGCGCCCACCCGATCACGTTCTTCACCCCCGGCGATGATTGGCTGGCCCAGATCGATGCATTCCGCATGCCGGTGCTAGTCTGCGGGCCATGAGTCTTCCCCTCGAGAACAAGCGGGCGCTCGTCACCGGCGGGAGCCGCGGCATCGGCGCTGCGATCGTCCGCAGGCTGGCGCGCGACGGCGCGCACGTGGCGCTGACCTACGTGAGCCGCGCCGATCAGGCCGACGAGACCGTGAAGGCGGCGCGGGCATCGGGCGTGAAGGCGTTCGCGATCCAGGCCGACGGCGCCGACGCGAAGGCCGTGGCCGGCGCGGTCGAGCGGACCGTCGCGGAGCTCGGCGGGATCGACATCCTGGTGAACAACGCGGGGATCGCGACCGTGGCGCCGATCGACCAGTTCCGGCTCGAGGATTTCGATCGGACCTTCGCGGTGAACGTGCGCGCGGTCTGGGTGGCGACGCAGGCTGCGGTGAAGCACATGAAGCCGGGCGGGCGCGTGATCAACATCGGAAGCTGCAACGCGGAGCGCATGCCCTTCGCCGGCGGCGGCGTGTACGCCATGAGCAAGGCCGCACTGGTCGGCCTGGTGAAGGGGCTCTCGCGCGACCTCGGTCCGCTCGGCATCACCATCAACAACATCGCCTCTGGGCCCATCGACACCGACATGAATCCGGCGACGACCGAGTTCGCGGGGTCGCTGCGCGCGCTGATGGCGCTGCCGCGCTACGGCACCGGCGACGAGATCGCGGCGATGGTCGCGTATCTCGCGGGTCCGGAGGCGGGCTTCGTGACCGGCGCGAGCCTGCCGATCGACGGCGGGTTCACGGCCTGAGCTGAGGAGCCCGCATGGAGCAGGAGACCGCGATCACCGCGGTGGGGCACGCGATCCAGCTCTCGGTCGCCCCAGTCTTCCTCCTGTCGGGGATCGCCGGAATGCTCGCGGTGATGACGAACCGCCTGTCGCGGATCGTCGATCGCGCGCGCGAGGTCGAGGCGAGACTGCCGGCGTCGAGCCCGGGCGAGCTGACCTCGCTCCACGGCGAGCTGCGCACGCTGTCGCGCCGCGCGAAGTCCATCAACGTCTCGATCACGCTGTGCACGATCACGGCGCTCTTCATCTCGGCGGTGGTCGCGACGCTCTTCATCGCGGCGTTCCTGCTCTTCGACGCGGCGTCGTGGGTCGCGGTGCTGTTCGTCTCGGGCATGGCGACGTTCTTCGTCGCGCTGCTGTTCTTCCTGCGCGAGATCTTCACCGCGACGGCGGCGCTGCGGATCGGTCCCCGCTAGCGAGTGACCTCGAGCCCCGGGAGCTCGCCCTTCTCGCGCCACTCGCGCAGGATGCGGAAGAACTCGATCGAGCCCCCGCCGAAGAAGCCGTTCTGCGCGGCGCGCTCCGAGAGCTTGCCCTCGTTGTTGTAGTAGCCGGGCGTGCATTCCTCGAGGAACTGCTGCCCGAGCCGCGCCATCCGGATGATCGTCTCGACCCACTCCGCCTCGGCCGCCTCCGTGACCTCCATCGTGCGGATCTTCTCGTCGATCCCGTGCCTCACGATGTAGGCGATGTGCTTGCTCTGCTCGTCGAGCATGTGCGGGTAGTTCACGGTGAAGCCGGCCTGCTGGTTGCCCATGATGAAGCAGTTCGGGAAGCCGCGGCTGTGCATGCCGTGCAGGGTCGAGACGCCGTCCGACCACTTCTGCGAGAGGCTCAGGCCGCCGCGTCCGATGAGCTCGTAGCCCGCGCGGCGCGTGTAGTCGGTCCCGACCTCGAAGCCGGTGGCGTAGATCAGGCAGTCGAGCTCGTACTCCACGCCATTCGCGACCACGCCCTTCTCGGTGATCCGCTCGACGCCTTTGCCCTTCGTGTCGACCAGGGTGACGTTGGGCCGGTTGAAGGTCTGGAGATACTCGTCGTGGAAGCACGGCCGCTTGCAGAACTGCCGGTAGTAGGGCTTCAGTGACTCGGCGGTCGCCTCGTCCTTCACGATCGAATCCACGCGCGCGCGGATCTGCTCCATCTTCTCGAAGTCGGCGAGCTCGAGCGTCTTCGGGATGCCGTCCGTGGCGATGCTCGCGCCCTGATCCTGCCGAACCATGACGAGCAGCTTGCGGATGATGTCGGTCCAGCCGTCGCTGACGAGGTCCTCCTCCTGGAAGCCCCCGGAGACGAGGATGTTGAAGTTGTCCATGCGGTGGCGGTGCCAGCCGGGCTGGAGGCTCTTCTCCCACTCCGGATCGGTCGGGCGGTTCGCGCGCACGTCGATCGACGACGGCGTGCGCTGGAAGACGTAGAGCTGCTCGGCGGCCTCGCCGAGGTGCGGCACGCACTGCACCGCCGTCGCGCCCGTGCCGATGATGCCGACGCGCTTGCCGCGCAGCTTGGTGAGGTTCCCGTCGGGACCTCCTCCGGTGTAGCCGTAGTCCCAGCGGCTGGTGTGGAACGAGTGACCCTTGAAGGACTCGACGCCGGGGATGCCCGGGAGCTTCGGCCGATTCAACGGCCCGTTCGACATGCACACGAAGCGGGCCCGGATGCGATCGCCGCGGTTGGTCGAGACGATCCAGCGCGCGCTGTCCTCGTCCCAGCGGAGCTCCGTGACCTCGGTCTGGAACAACGCGCCGCGATAGAGGTCGAACCTCTGCCCGATCGCCTTGCTGTGCGCGAGGATCTCCGGCGCGCGCGTGTACTTCTCCTTGGGCACGTAGCCGGTCTCTTCGAGCAGCGGCAGGTAGATGTACGACTCGACGTCGCACATCGCGCCGGGGTAGCGGTTCCAGTACCAGGTGCCGCCGAAGTCCCCGCCCTTCTCGATGATGCGCAGATCCTCGACGCCCGCCTCGCGCAGCCGCGCGCCGGCAAGCAGTCCGCCGAAGCCGCCGCCGATCACCACCACCTCGACCTCGTCCGCGAGCGGCGCGCGCGTGAACCCGGGCGCGACGTAGGGATCGTCGCGGTAGTGCGCGAACTCGCCTGCCACCTCGATGTACTGCTCGTTGCCGTCCGCGCGCAGGCGCAGGTCGCGCTCCTCGCGGTACTTGGCGCGCAGGGCGTCGGGGTCGAATCCGAGGTCTCGGGTCGGGTGCTGTGGGCTGTCCGTCATGGTCCTCGTGGATATCACGCCGGGCCGGACCCGGTCGAGCGGATGACCACGTCCGAACCCCGCCAGATCGGGCGCGGGCGAAGTGCGAAAACACTCGCCCCCTTCAAAGGAGAACGAGATGAACTCGGAAAGCTTCGCGAGCAAGCGGCGATTCGTGGATACGCGGTCGGGACGGATCGCGTACGTCGAGCACGGCCAGGGTCCGGTCGCGCTGTTCGCCCACGGGGTGCTCCTGAACGGATATCTCTGGCGACACCAGCTCGCGGAGCTGGGCGAGGTCCGGCGGTGCATCGCGATCGATCTGCTCGCGCACGGTCACACGGAGATCGACCCGAAGCAGGACGTGTCGTCGGTGGCGAACGCGACGATGATCGCGGAGTTCCTGGACGCGCTGGGTCTCGACCAGGTCGATCTGATCGGGAACGACAGCGGCGGCGGCATCGCGCTGATCTTCGCCGCGCATCACCCGAAGCGCGTGCGGAGCCTCACGCTCACCGACTGCGACGCGCACGACAACTGGCCGCCGGAGGCCTTCAAGGGGTTTCTCGCCATGGCCGCGGGCGGCGGGCTGCCGGGGGCGCTCGAGACGATGCTCTCGGACAAGCCTTTCTTCCGCTCGGATCAAGCGCTCGGTCTGGCGTACCAGCACGCGGACCGCGTCAGCGACGAGACGATCGAGACGTATCTCCGGCCGCACGTGAAGACGCCGCAGCGCACGCGCGATCTGGAGCGCTTCCTGGCGGCGTTCGACTGCAAGCAGACCGTCGAGATCGAGGCGCTGCTCGCGAAGCTGCGCGCGCCCACGCTGATCGTGTGGGCGACCGACGACGTGTTCTTCGACGTGAAGTGGTCCCACTGGTTGCAGCGGACCATTCCGGGAACGCGCCGCAGGATCGAGCTCGCCGGCGCGCGCCTCTTCTTCCCGGAGGAGCGCATCGAGGAGTTCAACGACGCGCTGCGCGAACACTGGGAGGCGAGCAAGTAGGCCGCTCGCAAGCACGGTTCACGATCGCCCTCGGGTCTGGCATCATCGGGATCCCCCCAGACGCGAGGGCGAAGCCATGTGCCGGAACATCAAAACGCTCTTCAATTTCGAGCCTCCCGTGACGGACGACGAGATTCGCGCGGCGTCGCTGCAGTTCGTGCGCAAGCTCAGCGGCTTCACGAAGCCGTCGAAGACCAACGAGGCGGCGTTCGAGCGCGCGATCGAGCAAACGGCCGAGGTCGCGCGCACGTTGCTGCGGTCGTTGGTGACGACGGCGTCGCCGCGCGATCGCGAGATCGAAGCCGCCAGGGGTCGCGCGCGAGCCGCCGCGCGGTTCCGCGCGCCGGCGAATTGAAGCTCTACGACGAGCTCGCCTCGTGGTGGCCGCTCATGTCCTCCCCGGACGAGTACGGGGAGGAGGCGGAGTTCTACCGGAGCGCGCTGGTGGCGGCTTGCCGGCGGCCGCCTCGCACGCTTCTCGAGCTGGGCAGTGGCGGCGGGAACAACGCGTCGCACCTGAAGCCGCACTTCGAGATGGTTCTGGTCGATCGCTCTTCCGGCATGCTCGACGTGAGCCGCGCGCTGAACCCGGAGTGCGAGCACCTGCTCGGCGATCTGCGTACGGTGCGGCTCGGCCGCCAGTTCGACTGCGTGTTCGTCCACGACGCCATTTCCTACATGACCACGGAGGCCGATCTGCGCCAGGCGTTCGAGACCGCGTTCGCGCACTGCCGGCCCGGCGGGGCCGCGATCTTCGCGCCCGATCACGTGCGCGAGAACTTCCAGCCCTACACGGACCACGGCGGCCGCGACGGCGCGGACCGGGCGCTGCGCTATCTGGAGTGGAGCTGGGACCCGGATCCCTCCGACACCACCTGCGTCGCCGACTACGTCTACGTGCTGCGCGCGAGCGACGGCTCGGTTCGCATCGAGCACGACCGCTCCGTCGAAGGCCTGTTCGCGCGTGGCGACTGGCTGCGCCTGCTCGCCGACGTCGGGTTCAGCGCTCGCGCCGTTCCGTTCGACCACTCCGAGCTCGAGCCCGGCACCTACGAAGTGTTCCTGGCCACGAGGCCCTTGGAATGAAGGCCGTCGTCGCCGCCGAATCGGGAATCGCCATCCGCACCGCGAGAGACGTCGCAGACGCGCTCGGCGCGTGCTTCGGCGGGGCGGGCCTGATCCTGACCGAAGCCGACCTCGCTCCGGCGTTCTTCGATCTGCACACGGGGCTGGCGGGCGAGCTGCTCCAGAAGTTCACGAACTACCGCGTGCGCCTGGCGATCGTGCTGCCGAATCCCGAAGCGCACGGCCCGCGCTGGAAGGAGCTCGCCTACGAGCACCGGTCGCACGCTCTCATTCGATTCGTGCCCACGCGAGGTGACGCGGATGAGTGGTTCAAGCTGGGCTGAGTTCGAGCACAGCGCACCGGAGTTCGGAGAAGCCGGACGGAGACGGCTCGTCGGCAGCGACGGCGTCGCGATCGGCTTCTTCGCGACCGTCGGTCCGCGCGGTGGGCCCCACGTTTCGCCCGTCTGTCCGATCTTCTGCGGGGACGACCTCTACGTCAGCGCCGGAGCGCACACGCCGAAGGTCCCGGACCTCCGCGCGACCCGCGTCTACGTCCTGCACGCCTTCCTCGGTGCGAACGACGAGGAGTTCCAGGTGGCGGGCACCGCGACGGAGGTCGGAGACGAGACGGAACGCGCGGCCGTTCACGCCGCGATTCCGTTCGCTGCCTTCAAGCGCACGGACCCGGTCTTCCGTCTCGCGATCGAGCGCGCGTTCTGGGTGCATTGGGAGAACGTGGGTCGACCGGACACGAAGCCGATCCGCAGACGCTGGCCGGCGCGAGCGGGATCGCCGGGATGAGCACGCGCGCGCGCACGGGCGGCTGTCGCTGCGGTCGCCTCCGATACGAAGTCACGGGCGAGCCGAGCTTCGTCTTCAATTGTCACTGTCGCTTCTGCCGGCAGGTGCACGGCGCGGCGTTCACGACCGTCGCGATCTTCCCGCGCGCCGCGTTCGCGTGGTCCTCCGCGTCCGCGGAGCCCGCGCGCTTCGTCACGCCGCTGGGATCCGTGCGGCATTTCTGCGGAACCTGCGCGTCGCCGGTCTGCAATCATCCGCGCGAGCCGGAGAGCCTCTGCCTCGTGGTCGCGAGCCTCGACGTGGAGCTCTCGACGCCGCCCTGGGCGCACGTCAACACGGAGTCGAAGGCGCCCTGGCTCGAGATCACCGACGCGATCCCGCAGTTCGCGACCTTCCCGAGCCCGTCGGAGATGGAGCTGCTGGTGCGCCGGAACCGGGCGCGGTTAGGATGACCGGCATGGCGAATCGCTTCGGCCTCCTGTTCTCGACCGAGCACCTCCCCGCGCCGGAGCTCGAGGCCGTCGCGCTCGAGCTCGAGCGGCTGGGCTACGACTCGCTCTGGCTGCCGGAGATCTTCGGGCGCGAGCCGCTGGCCACGGCCGGCTACGTGATCGCGAAGACGACGCGGATCGGCGTCGCCACCGGCATCGCGAACGTGTACGCGCGCGACGCGGTCGCGGCCGCGCAGGCGCGCCGAACGCTGGCGGAGCTCTCGGGCGGGCGGTTCACCCTGGGGCTCGGCGTCTCGCATCCGCAGATCGCCGCCGCGCGCGGACACGAGTGGATCGCGCCCGTCGCGAAGGTGCGCGCCTATCTCGATGCGATGGAGCGCGTGCAGGTGCACTCGCCCCCGCCCGCGGCGCCGGCGCCCGTCGTGATCGCGGGACACGGGCCGAAGCTCCTCGCGCTCGCCGCCGAGCGCGCGGACGGCGCCCATACCTACCTCGTCACGCCCGAGCACACCAAGCGCGCGCGCGCGATCCTCGGTCCGGACAAGTCCCTGCGGGTGGTGCTGCCGTTCCAGGTCGAGAGCGATCCCGCGCGCGCCTATGCGGCGGCGCGTGCGGGGCTGGCGATCTACCTGCAGTTCCCCGCCTATCACCGGATGTGGCGATCGCTCGGCCTCGCGGATTCCGACTGGGAAGGGCAGGCCAGCGACCGGCTGATCGACGCGGTTGCCGCGTGCGGATCGGCCGAGCGCGTTCGCGCGCGGTCGCGTGAGTATCTCGACGCGGGCGCGAGCCAGATCCTCCTCTCGCCGCTGAAGCCGCTGCGCCTGCAAGGTGCGATCTACGAGGGCCTGCAGGCACTGGCGGGCTGAGCCGCGCGGTGGACCGCGAGCGCATCGACGCATACTGGTCCGCGTTTCTCGGCGTTCCGGCGGCGAGCCTTCGCGAGCCCGGGATCGTCGTCACCGCGCATGCCGGGCTCGGGGACTACCGCGGGCTCTGGCTCTTCGTCTGCGGACGGGCCGCGGTGATTTCGGCACCGGCGGACCTGCGCGCCGCGGCCGAGCGCGCGTTTGCATCGGCGCGGTCCTCGGACCTGCTCTCGCGCGAGTACGTCGTTCGCGCGCTCGGCCGCGCCGCGGGGAAGACGGTGGGCCCGTCGTACCAGGGCTGGTTGCCCGCGGGGCATCTCCGTCCGATCGCGCACGAAGAGGTGCGGGCCCTCGCGAGCTCCGAGAAGACGGCTGTCGCAAAGCTCCGCTCGGCGGTGTCTGCCGAGGAGTGGGAGCACGGCGGCATCGAGGTCGACGGGCCGGAGATCCTCGCCATCGTCGACGGCGAGCGCGTGTTGTCGCTGGGTCAGCTCCGCGCGCGCGCGGGCGGAGCATCCGATCCTTGTGTGCTCACGCACCCCGCGGAGCGCGGCCGGGGATGCGCGGCGCGCGTGGTCTGCGCGCTGGTCGAGCGAGCGATCGCAGCGGATCGGCTCGTGCTCTATCAGACGCTCATGGCCAACGCGCCCGCCGTGGCGATCGCGCGGCGACTCGGATTCGAGCCGTACGCCACGGTCCTTGCCGTGCGTCTCGATTCAGACGCCGCGTGACTCGCGGCGCGTGTTAACATCGCGGGGCCATGCCATCGACGCGCTTCCACCTGGCGCAGGCGAACATCGCGCACATGCGTGCGCCCCTCGAGGATCCGATCATGGAGGGGTTCCGTCTCCAGCTCGATCGGATCAACGCCGTCGCCGACGCCAGCTCCGGCTTCGTCTGGAGGCTTCAGACCGAAGCGGGTGATGCGACGGGCATTCGCGCGTACGACGACCCGCGGATCCTCTTCAACATGTCGGTGTGGGAGTCGATCGAGGCGCTTCACGCGTACGTGTACCGGAGCGAGCACGCCGGACCGCTGCGCGACCGGCGGCGCTGGTTCGAGCCGCTCGGCGCGCCGATCCTGGTGCTCTGGTGGATTCCCGCGGGGCACATCCCGACGATCGACGAAGCGAGATCGCGGTTCGATTGGCTCGCGGCGCGAGGCCCCACCGCCGATGCCTTCACGTTCCGCCAACCGTTCGCGCCCCCGGGCCAACCGCCGGTCACGCCGCCCGAGGTCGACGCGGAGTTCTGTGAGCAGGCGCGCTAGCCGTGGGCGAGGCCAACGAGGCGCTGCGCGAGAAGTGGGCGCGGGTCGCGCTCGCCGAGCTGACGTCGAACGGGCTGCTCCTTCAAGGAGACGGGGCGCGCCCGAGCGTGGTGCGCGTGGTCGTCGGCGGTCCGGTCAAGGGATCGTGGTGGAGCCATCCCAAGGCGAACGACATCTACGCGGTCTGCCAGTTCCTGAAGCACCACGCGGACGCGATGACCGCGAAGCTGGTGCTCGGAAAGGTCACCTACGTGCACCGCGCGCTGTGGCCGGCCCTGGTGTCGCTGGCTGACTCGCGGGCGCCCTGGCAGTTGGAGGGACTCTCTCGCGCGGCGCAGTCGCTTCTGCGCGAGGTCACCCAGTCGGGCGAGCTGCGCACGGACCAGGCCGCTCGGGCCAACCTCGGAGCCGCCGCACGCGAGCTCGAGCAGCGCCTGCTCGTGCACGCCGAGGAGTTCCACACCGAGCGAGGGGTACACGCGAAGCGGCTCGAAGCCTGGCCGGTGTGGGCGTCGCGGATGGGCGTTCCCTCGGCGCGTCCTTCCGCGGCTCGCGCGCGCGAGTCCCTCGAGACGCACGCACGCCAGTTCGGAGAATCGCGGCGGCCGCGCGTGCTTCCGTGGCTCGAGTGAACTCCTCGCGCCAGGGCGATCTCGAAGTCGTCGGCACGTACAGGTTCCCGCACGAGGCGCTCGTCGCGAAGTCGACCGTCGAGGCGTTCGGCGTTCCGGCCTGGGTTCTCGACGAGACACAGATCCGGTTCAGGGCGTACATGGGAGACCCGCTCGGCGGAGTGAAGCTCGTCGTCAGAGCGGACGATGCCGAGACCGCGCGCGAGATCCTGGCCGGCGATCACTCCGCCGATCTCGCGGCGGTGCCCGAGTCACACCTCCCTCCCTCTGCCGACGAGCTCTGCCCCCGCTGCGGCAGGGAGCTCGTCTGGGTCTCGCGCGGGCGCATGCGCGGCGTGGTCCCGGAGTGGCTGCTCGTCCTCGCGTCTTCCCTGCTCCCGGGAGGCCCCGCGCGGCACGCCAGGCGAGCCGGAGGGAGATGCTCCGCCTGCAGCCAAGTCGAGCGCTAGCGTGGTGATCGAGATCCGCGAAGAGGCGCCGAGCGCACTCGCCGAGTACGCGCGCATTCCGACCGCGTTCGAGGTCGAGCGCGTGCTCGACCTCACGCTCGTCGACGCGGGCTTGCGGGGTCTCGAGCTGCGCGAGCGGCAGCTCACGGCGCCGTACACGAAGGACTACGACGCGATCGCCGGCAATGCTCCCGTGGACTGGGCGCGGCGGTTCGACGTCTCGCGCTGGGGCGTCCTCTCCGCGCACGTCGACGGCCAACGAATCGGCGGCGCGGTCATCGCGCTCGAGACGTCGGGTCTCGATCTGCTCTGGGACCTGCGCGTGGCGCCCTCGATGCGGGGACGAGGGGCGGGTTCGCGGCTCTTCGCAGCTGCCGTTGACTGGGCGCACGCGCGAGGCTGCACCCGGCTCGCGGTCGAGACGCAGAACGTGAACGTCCCCGCCTGCCGGTTCTACGCGGGCCGCGGCTGCGAGCTCGGGTCGGTGCGCCGCTTCGCGTACCCGGAGCTGCCGCAGGAGATCCAGCTCATCTGGTACAAGGATCTGCGCGGCAGGAGGAGTGAAGCATGACGACTCCGCTTTTCACCGAGCTCTCCAACGTGAGGATCTTCGTCCGCGACCAGGCCGAAGGCGTGGCGTTCTACCGTGACGTCCTCGGACTGCCGCTTCGCTTCGAGGCGCCGGAGTTCGCGATCTTCGCGACGGGGGCCGCCTCGCTGATGATCGAGTCCGGCGACGGGGCGGACGAGGAGGACGGCGATCCACCGAGCGCGGAAGCCTGGGGAACGATGACGCACTTCAAGGACCCGTCGGGAAACGTCCTCACGGTGGCGCAGTATGCCGACCGCGGTGTCGGACCGAAGGAGACGAGCAGATGAAGCGGGTGACTCTGGTGCTCCTCGTGGCCGCAGCGGCGTGTGGTCCGATTCCAGGCGGCTCCCTGTCGGGTCGGCCCGCGGCGGTCCCGTCGGACTGGACGAGCGCGATGAACGGCGACCGCGCGCTGTGCGAGATCGAGTCGCGGCCGGAGGATCCGCACTCGATCCAGCTCGACTGCTTCCTGTACCAGGGCGCGCTCTACGTCCAATCGCACCGCTGGGCCCAGGCTTCCTGGTGGCCGGTGCAGAGCTGGGCCGCGGTGTGGATCGAGCATCCGGACGTGCGCGTGCGGATCGGCGACTCGCTCTACGACGTCTCGGCGAAGCCGATCAAGGACGCGCCCGAGCGCACGGCGATCCTCGCGTTCCGCGGCTACGACCCGGTTCCGGAGGGCATCGTGGTGTTCCGCTTCGAGCCGCGCACCGCGACGGCATCGCCGTCGTGAGCGGAGGGCTCACTCGCCGATCAACCGGAGCTCGCACCAGCGCCGCACCGAATTGACCATGTGCATCCCCCGAGCGCGCCGGAGATCTTCGAGCGTGAGCGCGGCCTCCTCGATCTCCCCCCGCTCGAGCAGGTGACACCGGAAGGTGCCGGGCAGGAGGCCCGCCGAGAGCGGCGGCGTCAGCCGGCGCCCGTCGATGTCGAGCACGATGTTCGCGGCGCAGGTCTCGGTGAGCTCGTCCCGCTCGTTCCAGAGGATGACGTCCTCGGCGCCCGGACGCGCCGCGAGCGCCTCGTCGTAGACCCCGCGGCGGGAGGTCTTGTGTCGCAGGAACTCGTCGCGGCTGTCGATCGGCTTCGCGGCGAGCGCGACGCGGACGGGCGTGCTCGGCTTCACGTCCACGTGCTCGAGCATCATCGAGCCGTCCGCGGAGAGCTCGAGCCGGACCTTGCGCGGGCGATCGGGCAGGGACTCCGCGAACACCGCGAGGCGCGCGCGCACCCCGTCGACTTCCATCCGAAAGCCGAAGTGGCGTGCGGACTGCTCGAGCCTGCGCACGTGGCGATCGAGCAGAAAGTACCCGCTCGGCGGCTCCCAGAGCAGCGCCTCGTAGAGCTCGAACGACTCGGCCACGCCCACATCCTAACGCGGCATCGCCGCACGCATCATCGACGAAGCCACATCGCGATCTGGGCAGCAACGAGCTTCGCAATGAACCTCGGCGGGTAACCGGGGTAGCTGCGCACGTCGCTCGGAACGTCGCCGCTCTCGGGCCTGTGCTTCGTTTGGATGCGCATCTGCAAGGGCGGGACGTCTCCCTGAAATCTCGCTCGGCACACCGGAACCCAGTGCTTGCTGTCGTCGAAGCTCATGAACATGGCCGAGTTGCAGCAGGTGGCGACGACGCGGTTCGTGGCGGATTTCTCGCTGAGCTTGTAGCTCCGCAGGAGCTCGGCGCCCTTCGAGCGTTTCACGCGATCCTTCCGGTAGAGAACGTATGCGGTCCCGCCATCGGGGTCTCGAACGGCACATCCGTTCGGGAGCGCTTCGATCCGACGGGAGCCTTCCTGGCAATCGTCGCAGTAGCAGACGAGGCTCGTAATGGGAGCGCCGATCGCTTCGATCTCGACGCTTCCGCACGAGCACCGAGCCGTCGTGACGTTCTTCGGCGGCTCAGACATCAGCGGCTCCCGTCCGGGTGGTCGCCAACCGACCGAACGCAGCTGCGCGGTACAGCCGGGCGGTCGCTTCGGCGCTCCAGACGTTGGCTGGATTGCTTCGTCGCCGTGAAGCAGTGGACTTCGGGCGCCAGGCGATCGCCTTCATCCAACGAGCCCGTGTGAACCGCCGCGAGGGCGGTGCCGAGCCGCGCGGGGTGGGTCCAAAGCGCCACCCGGCACCTCGGGCAGCGCTGTGCCACCCGGCCCTCGGGAAGCGCCGACGGCGTGTGGACCGGCTCGGACCCGGTCTCCCCGAGAAGGCTCAAGCGATCGGATTCGATCAGCGCGTTCACGGCGAACGCGGAGCCGCTCATGCGCTGACAGATGCGGCAGTGGCATCCGTGAACGATGATCGGGGCGCCGGTCAGCACCATGGGATCTCCTTGCGAGGCGTCTGCCTCGCATGTAGTCGCACACGAAGGCGTCGGCTCGACCTGCCACGGAAAATAAATCGGGCCGGGAGTGTCGATTCCCGGGCGTGCCGCGCGACCAGTACGTGTGACGACCACTTCCAACGAAAGGACTCGTTCTGATGCGTTACGTCTGCCTGGTGTACTTCGAGGAGAAACCGGTCGAAGGGTCGCCGCGCGAACGGCTGCCTGTCTTCGTCACCAGTCTCGCCCCGAGCGATCTGCAAGCGGTCGCCCGCGACTCCAACGCCTACGACGAGGAGCTGAAGGGCAGGGGCCACCTGATCGTCGCCCACGCCCTTCAGACGACCGATACCGCGGTGACCGTCCGGGTTCGCGACGGGAAGATGTCCTCGACGGACGGCCCGTTCGCGGAGACGAAGGAGGTGCTGGGAGGTTTCCTCCTGATCGAGGCGCGCGATCTCAACGAGGCGATCCGGATCGCGGCGGACGTTCCGCTGGCGAAGGTCGGGAGCGTGGAGGTTCGCCCCGTGATGGGCGGCTGAGGCCTCTCGGTGAACGCGCTCGAGACGGCCTATCGCACCCACTCGCGCCGCGTGCTCGCCACGCTGATCCGCCTGCTCGGCGACTTCGACGCGGCGGAGGATGCGCTTCACGACGCCTTTGCCGCGGCCGCGCAGGCGTGGCCGCGCGAGGGACAGCCGGCGAACCCCTACGCCTGGCTCGTCTCCGTCGGGCGCTTCAAGGCGATCGATCGCTGGCGCCGGAGAGCGCGGCTGGAACGCGCGTTGCCCGAGCTGTCCTCGGAGATCGAGATGGAGGGCGCCGCAGCCGTGCCGCAATCCGACGAGGAGATCGGAGACGACGAGCTCCGCCTGATCTTCACCTGCTGTCATCCCGCGCTTCCGCCGGACGCGCGCATCGCGCTCACGCTTCGCGAGGTCGCGGGCCTGACGACCGAGGAGATCGCGCGCGCGTATCTCGCGCCGGCTCCGACCATCGCGCAGCGCATCGTCCGGGCGAAAGCGCGACTTCGGGACGAGGCCATCCCGTACCGCGCACCGGAGCGTGCCGAGCTGCCGGCGCGCATCGAGTCGGTGCTGCACGTGATCTACCTCATCTTCAACGAGGGGTACTCCGCATCCGCCGGCGCGCAGCTCTTGCGGAGCGAGCTCTCGCGAGAGGCGATCCGTCTCGGCCGGCTCGTCGTCGGACTGCTGGACGAGCCCGAGGCGGTCGGGCTCCTGGCGCTGATGCTGCTGCACGAGGCGCGGCGGGAGACCCGAACGACGCCCACGGGCGAGATCGTGCTGCTCGAGGAGCAGGATCGCTCGAAGTGGGATCGACCGCAGATCGCCGAAGGCACGGCGCTCGTGGAGCGCGCCCTGGAAACCCGTCGCTTCGGCGCGTACACGCTGCAGGCCGCGATCGCGGCCGTCCACGCCGAAGCTCCGCGCGCGAGCGAGACGAACTGGGCGCAGATCGTCTCGCTCTATGACGTGCTCGTGCGCGCCGAGCCCTCGCCGATCGTTCGGCTCAATCGAGCCGTGGCCGTCGCGATGCGCGACGGGCCGGCGGCGGGCCTCGCCGCGGTCGACGAGGTGCTCGCCACCGGTGCGCTCGACGAGTATCACCTCGGTCACTCCGCGCGTGCGGACCTGTGTCGCCGACTGGGGAGGGTCGAGGACGCCCGAGCGTCCTACGAGCGCGCCCTCCGCCTGGTCCAGCAGGAGCCGGAGCGTCGCTTCCTCGAGCGGCGCATCGCCCAGCTCTGAGCGGCGCTTCGCGCGCGGTACACTGCGGCGAGCCATGCTCCAGATCCTGGTCTATGCGGACTCGCTCTCCTGGGGAATCGTCCCGAACACGCGCCAGCGGCTCGCGTTCGAGGCACGTTGGCCGGGCGTGCTGGAAGGGGAGCTCGCGAGCGCGGGGCTCCCGGTGCGCGTGATCGAGGACTGTCTGAACGGCCGGCGCACGGTCTGGGACGATCCGTTCAAGCCGGGCCGGAACGGGCTCGAGGGGCTCGAGCAGCGCATCGAGATCTGCTCGCCGCTCGCGCTGGTGGTGCTGATGCTCGGCACGAACGATTTCCAGGTGATGCACGAGACGGACCCATGGCAGTCGTCGCAGGGGATCGCGGCGCTGGTGCGAGCGATCCGGAACGCGCCGATCGAGCCGGGAATGCCGGTGCCCGACATCCTCGTCGTTGCTCCGCCCGCGATCCAGCCGCCGAAGGGCCCGATCGCGCCGAAGTTCCGGGGGGCGGACTCGAAGTCCGCCGGGCTCTCGGCCGCCTACGCAGAGGTCGCACGCGAGCTCGGCTGCCGCTTCTTCGATGCGGCCGAGGTGACGAGCTCGAGCCGGGTCGACGGTGTGCACCTGGATGCGGATCAGCACCAGACCTTGGGCCGCGCGCTCGCGAAGGTCGTGAGTCAGATGTTGTCCCGATCGTGATGGAGATCGATTGATGCTGCGTGTGGTGGGTGCGGGCGTGGGCCGCACGGGAACGCTCTCGCTGAAGATCGCGCTCGAGCGGCTGCTCGGCGCGCCCTGCTATCACATGATGGAGGTCTTCGGTAAGCCGGAGCACGTTCCGCTCTGGCACGCCGCCACGACGCGCGGGAAGATGCCCGACTGGCACGCGCTGATGCGCGGCTACGCGGCCGCGGTCGACTGGCCCGCTTCAGCGTTCTGGCCGGAGCTCGCCGAGGCCTTCCCCGAGGCGCTGGTGCTGCTGTCGGTGCGCGACGCGGACTCGTGGTGGCGGAGCGCGAACGGGACGATCTTCCCGGCGACGGAGCGCGCGCCGAGCGCCGAGTGGCGCGAGATGATCGACGGCATGTTCGCGTCGCGCTTCACGCCGGAGATCCGCGATCGCGAAGCGTCGATCGCGGCCTTCGAGCGGCACAACGCAAAGGTCCGCGCGAGCGTGCCCGCGCATCGCCTGCTCGAGTGGCGAGCCGGCGACGGCTGGGCACCGATCTGCAGCCGCCTCGGCCTGCCGATCCCCGCGGAGCCGTTCCCGCACACGAACACCACGGCGGAGTTTCTCGCCCGGCGCCCGCCCGAGTGAGGTCAGGGACGCCAGTGATACTCGACGTCGGGCTCGCTCTCGGGGGGCGGACTCACACCGAACTTCACGGCGCGCATGCCGTGCTTCTCGTAGAACGCGCGCGCCTTGGTGTTCTTCACGTGGGTGTGCAGCTCGATCCCCGCGGGCGAGATGGCGAGCGCCTGGCGGAGCAGGGCGGCGCCGACGCCGTCGCGCTGGGCGGCGGGGTGGACGTAGAGGCGATCGACGTAGCTGTCTCGAAGCGCGACGAAGCCGAGGATCCTCGCATCCTCGGCGGCGACCCAGATCTCGCAGACCGGCAGGATGCGCTCGAGAAAGAACCCGCGGTCCTCGTCGACCGTGCGGTCGCGCTCCTGCGGGATGAAGTCGTAGGTGTCGCGCTTGGTCTCGTTCCAGACGCGCACGACGGCCTCGACATCGGACGCTTCGAGCGGTCGGATCGCGAACACGCGCGGAGTTTGAACCACCGCCCGCCGGCTTGCGAGGCCCCGCCTTGAAGCCCGGCCCGCGCGCCGATCGCCCGCACATGCCCGAGTACGGTCTCGCGTCCGCGAGCGAGGGTCTGCTGCCGTGGAGCTGGGCCGTCGAGCGGCTCGAGTCGAGCGGGAACTACTGGCTGTCGACCGTGCGCAGCGACGGTCGCCCGCACGCGATGGCGGTCTGGGCGGTGTGGCTGGACGACGCACTGCTCTTCAGCACGGGCGCGACGAGCCGCAAGGCGCGCAACCTCGAGCACTCCCCGCACTGCGTGATCACGACCGAGCGCGCCGACGAGGCGGTGATCGTGGAGGGCGTGGCGGAGCTCGTTCGCGAGCCCGCGCGGCTCGAGCGACTCCGCACGGTGTATCTGGCGAAGTACCGGAGCGGATATCCAGCGGACTCGAACGTGTACGCGATCCGTCCGCAGGTGGTCTTCGGCTTCATCGAACGCGCGGAGGACTTCCCCGCGAGCGCCACGCGCTGGAGCTTCGCGGCCGCGAAGTGAGATCGCGCTCCCGGTTCGCATCTGTGCGTGCCAGAATGGGCTCATGGAGAATGCGTTCCCGCCGCTCGACTTCGAGCGCTACCACCGCGAGGAGCTGCCGCGCCAGCTCGCCGCCGGCCGCGCGGGCATCGCCGCCCACGCGCTGCGCGGGCTCGAGCCGCTGGCGTTCCGGCTGCGCGAGGGCGGCGCCTACACGTATCTGAGACGCGGCGAGGGCGTCGACGTGGTCGCGGGCGACGCCGAGGCGACGACGGTGGTGGAGCTAGACCATGCGGCCTGGCAAGGACTCGTGCACGAGCTCGAAGCTCCCGCCGGTCTGCTTTACGCGGGGCGGCTCTCCTGCACCCGCGGCAACGCGATGCAGCTGATGGCCTGGGAGGCGGGCCTGCGCGCGCTCTACACGGGACGCCCCGCCTACGATCCCGAGCGCCTGGATCTGCGCGATCGCGCGGGTGCGCCGCTCGACGCCGAGCGCAGCTTCACGCCAGGCGATGATCGCGAGGACATGGCGCACTTCCTCGCCACCGCGGGGTACCTGTTCGTCCGCAACGTCTTCGGCCGCGACGAGGTCGAGGCATGGCTCGGCGAAGCGGGCGAGCTCCGCGACGAGGCGCGCAAGGGCGACCGGCTCTCGTGGTGGGGCAAGGACGCGGCGGGCGGCGAGGTCCTGTGCCGCGTGACGCGCGCGGCCTCGAAGCCGCGGCTCGGCGCGCTTCCCGGCGATCCGCGCGTCCGCGCGCTCGCCGATCTCGCGGGCCTCGACCTCGTGAGCAAGCGGGGCGAGGGCGACGGCGTGACCGTGATCTACAAGCGCCCGGGAATGGTCGAAGGTCTCGGCGATCTCCCGTGGCATCGCGACTGCGGAATGGGAGGCCACGCCGTTCTGTGTCCCACGTTGATCCTCTCGCTCTACCTCGTGGAGGCGACCCCCGAGACGGGGGAGCTCGTGATGCTGCCCGGGTCGCACCGCGCGTCGTTCAATACCGTCCACGCGGGCAAGCGCGGCGCGCCGGAGGGCGCGCACTTCGCGGCGCGCGCGGGGGACGTGTCGCTCCACTTCGGCGACACCATGCACGCCGCCCCGCCGCCTGCGAGGGATGATCTCGCGCGGTACCGCACGAGCGCCATCCTCGGCTTCGCGCGTGCTGATGCGCGGCACCACCGCGGCGAGAAGAGCTACAACGACGTGCTGCACGCGCGCGAGGACGGCCAGATCGAGCACCTCGAGAAGGTCGCGAGCCGCGCGTAGGGATGTCGCCCGGAACGGAAGGGAAGCGGCTGCTCGAATCGCGCGCGGCGGGGCGCGCGGCGGCGCTCGCGATCTGCACGGGCGACACCGTCGAGCGTCACCAGGCGAACGCGCCGGACGAGCGCGGCTTCCCGATCTACAGCATCACCAAGAGCTTCATCGCAGCGCTCGCGCTCGCGCTGCGCGATGAAGGACGCCTCGAGCTCGACGCGCCGATCGCACGTTGGCTGCCGGAGCTGTCCTTCGCTCGCGACGTCACGACGCGCCAGCTGCTGCAGCACACCGGCGGCGTGCCGGACTACGGCGGCCTTCCCGAGTACCACGCCGCGGTGCGCGCCGCGCCTGGGCGCCCCTGGAGCGATGCCGAGTACGCCGCGTGCACCTGGGAACGCGGCCTGGCATTCGCGCCCGGAGAGGGCTGGCTGTACTCGAACCCCGGCTACGTGCTCGTGAACCGCATCTGCGAGCGCGCGGGCGACGCCGCATTCGGCGCGTTGCTCGAATCGCGCGTGCTCGCACCGCTCGGACTGCGCGCGACGTTTCTCGCGCGCGCGCAGGCGGACGTCGGTCCCATCCATCCCGGCTGGGTCTGGCACGGCGTGCTGGTCTCGACCGCGGCCGACGTCGCGGTCTTCTACCAGCGGCTCTTCGCCGGCGAGCTGCTGCGCGCGGCGACGGTCGCGGAGATGAAGCGCACCGTCCGCGTTCCCCCGCAGCGCGCGCCGTGGATCGACCCGGGCTACGGGCTCGGGCTGATGATCGCGTCGGTCGCGGGCCTCGGCGCCGTCCTCGGCCACAACGGCAACGGCCCCGGGTTCACCGCATCCGGCTTCCACGCGCCGGGCCCCGCCGGCCGCGCCGTCACGGCGTGCGCGCTGGTGGCGATCGAGGACGAGCGCGTCCCGGAGGGAATCGTGATGAGCGCGCTCGAGCTCGCCGCGAAGTAGCGTACCGACTCCGCAACTCGCGATTGTCAGCCGTTCCCGCGGGATCTACGATTGCGCTCATGCAGCGCCGCGTCTCGAGGCGGAAGGGTTCGAGCGGAGCGCGCAGCTCAAGCAGGCCGGTGCGAGCTGCGCGTCAGCCGAGCGTGGTGCTGCTCGTCGCGACGCGGAAGGGCGCGTTCGTCCTGCGCGGCAACCGCGCGCGCACGCGTTGGCGCACGGAGGGTCCACACCGCTTCGGCGAGATCGTGAACCACCTGGTGCTCGACCCGCGCGACGGGCGCACGCTCCTCTGTGCGGCGCGCGCGGGTCACCTCGGCCCCACGATCTTCCGCTCGAGCGACTTCGGCGCGACGTGGCAGGAAGCATCGGCGCCGCCCGCGTTCCGCAAGGCGGCGCCGGGCGAGCCGGAGTTCGCCGTGCAGTACACGTTCTTTCTCGCCCCCAGCGTCGCGAGCGAGCCTGGCGTGTGGTACGCGGGAACGTCTCCGCCGGCGCTCTTCCGCAGCGAGGACGGAGGCGCCACCTGGCGCGGCGTCGACGGCTGGAACGACCACCCCATGCGCACGACGTGGTGTCCGCCCGATGACGCGACGCCCGACGGCTCGATCCTCCACTCGATCCTGGTCGACCCGCGCGACCCGACACATCTCTACGTCGGCTGCTCCGGCGGAGGATCGTTCGAGAGCAACGACCGCGGCGCGACGTGGCATCCGCTGAACGAGGGCGTCGAGGCGAACTTCCAGCCGGACCCGTACCCCGAGTACGGACAGGACCCGCATCTGATGGCGCTGCACCCGCTCGCGCCGGACCGGCTGTATCAGCAGAACCACTGCGGGATCTATCGCCTCGATCGCCCTTCAACGCGCTGGGAGCGCATCGGCAAGAACATGCCGACGGAGATCGGGGACATCGGCTTCCCGATCGTCCTGCACCCGCGCGATCCGGACACGGTCTGGGTCTTCCCCATGGACGGCACGACGGTGTGGCCGCGCGTGAGCCCCGACGGCAAGCCGGCGGTGTACCGCTCGCGCGACGCGGGCCAGAACTGGGAGCGCCAGGATCGCGGGCTTCCGCGCGAGCAGGGCTGGTACACCGTGAAGCGTCAGGCCTTCAGCGCCGACTCGTGCACACCCGCGGGGCTCTACTTCGGGACGACCGGTGGCGAGCTGTGGATGAGCGCGAACGAGGGGCGGAGCTGGCGCCAGATCGCCGCGCACCTGCCGCACGTGTACTCCGTCGTCGCCGCGACGCTTCCCTGATGCGCGTCGCGATCCCGAGCCCGCTGCGCTCCTACACGGGCGGGAAGGAAGAAGTGCAGGCGCGCGGCGCGACGCTCGCGGAGCTGCTCGCCGATCTCGACGCCGCGTTCCCCGGGATCCGTTTCCGCATGATCGACGAGCAGGGGCGGATCCGCGTGCACATCCGCCTGTTCGTGAATCGCGAGCTCGTCCGCGATCTCGGCCGCGGCCTCGGCGAGCGCGACGAGATCCAGATCCTGTGCGCGCTCAGCGGCGGGTGACCTCCGCCGCGATCGAGGACGCGGATGGCGACGCGCATCTGGCTGCACGAGGGGCACGACGGCGAGCCGGGGGGCAAGGCCTGGGCGCCCGACCTGCTCGGCTTCGCGACCTGGGCGGAGGCGCTCGAGGAGCTGCACGCGAAGCTTCCCGCGAAGCTCCGTGCGTATCACGACTGGCGCGAGCGCCACGGCGTTCCGGCCGGCACCGTCGATCTCGAGATCGAGATCGACGCGACGCTACGCGGCAACGAGATCCTGTTCGAGCCCGATCGCGAGCCCGCGACCCGCGCGGAGGTCGAGCTCGCGATCCGTCTGCTCGACTGCTCGCGAGCGGATCTCCTCGCTGCGCTCGGCGGCGCGCCGGCTGCCGCGCTCGACTGGGACCCGCCGTATCGGCGGTTCGCCACCTGGGCGAGCTGGCGCACGATTCGCGCGAACCTCGCGCACATCGCGGATTCCGAGACGCACTACTACCTGCGCAACGTCGGCTTCGAGCCGGCGTCGCCGCAGGTGGATCCGTCGGGCGACTGGCGCCGGCCGCTCGAGCGAGCGCGAGCGGAAGCGCGTCGCTCTCTCCAGCACCTCGCAGCTTCGGCCGATCTCTCGCGCGTGCGCACGCTCGCTCTTCCGTGGGGCGACGAGGACTGGTCCGTCCGCAAGACGCTTCGCCGGATGGTCGCGCACGAGCTCACGCACACGAAGAGCATCGTGCGGATCGTGCGCGCGCATGCGGAGCGATTTCGCTAAGAGAAGGCACCAGTGTTGAAGAGCGCGGATTGAGCTCACCGGTCTTCGAGGGCGGCTGCCTGTGCGGCGAGGTGCGCTATCGCGCGAGCGGCGAAGTGAGCGACGCGACGTTCTGCCACTGTGGGACTTGCCGCCGCGCCGCCGGCGCTCCGGTCGTGGCGTGGATCACGGTGCCCGTCGCGCGCTTCGCGTTCACGCGCGGCGGGCCGGTCGAGTTCCACTCCTCCCCTCCGGTGACGCGCAGCTTCTGCGGGGCCTGCGGGACGCCGCTCACGTACCGACACGCGAGCTCGCCCGATGCGATCGACGTGACCACCGCGAGCTGCGACGAGCCGGAGGCGTTCCCGCCCGCCGACCACACCTGGACGAGCCACGGCATCGGCTGGATGCAAGCCGACGATGGGCTTCCGCGCCATCGCGAGCGCAGAGATCGCAGGTGAGCACGGCGCCCCTGGTGTTCGGAGAGCGCGTGCCCGGACGGCGCTACGTCGTCCGACGCGCGGCCTACGCCGTGATCTTCAACGCGGAGGGTCTGGTCGCGACGGTGAAGACGCGCCGCGGCCACTTCCTTCCGGGCGGAGGAATCGAGGCCGGCGAGACCGACGAGTCGGGGCTCGTGCGGGAGGTGCGGGAGGAGTGCGCGCGCGCGATCGCGATCGCGCGGCGGATCGGCGACGTGGTGCAGTGGTTCGGCGCATCGCGCGGCTGGTTCGAGGGCCATCACGTCTTCTTCGCGGGGAGCTTCGCGAGCGAGCCGAGCGGCGAGGGCGAGCACGAGCTCATCTGGCTCCCACCCGAACGCGCGCGCACGCTGCTCTTCCACGCGAGCCACGCCTGGGCGATCGGCGTCGACGCCCGCTGAGGTACACTCGTCGCAGATGGCGAAGATCCTCACGCAGCGCGTGACCGCCGAGATCGGCAGCGAGGTCTGCGTATTCCTGATCGGCATGCGCGTGAATCGCGTCTGGAAGGTGCATCGCTGGCTGCCCGTCGCGCGCGCGATGCGGCGCATGATCGGCGAGCTCGAGGGTCTCGCCGACTCGGGCTTCCTGGGCGTCGAGCAGTGGTTCGGGAACCCGTCGATCATGGTGCAGTACTGGCGCTCCTTCGAGCAGCTCGAGGCGTACGCGACGAATCGAGAGCGCGCGCATCTGCCGGCCTGGACGGAGTTCAATCGCCGCGTCGGCAGCAACGGCGACGTCGGGATCTGGCACGAGACCTATCGCGTGCGCCCCGGTGACTACGAGTGCGTCTACAACAACATGCCCGCCTTCGGCCTGGCGAAGGCGACGACCTTGGTCCCGGCGACCGGGCGGCGTGAGTCCGCGCCGGGACGGATGAAGGCCGCAGAGGAGGGCGCGTGCCCGTCGAAGTGATCGGAATCGACCACGTCTACCTTGCCGTCCGCGACCTCGCGCGCTCGACGCGATTCTACGACGGCGTGATGGCGGTGCTCGGCTATCGCCGCGTCGAATCGGCGATCGGCGGCGATCCGCACGTCCACTACTACAACCGGCAGTTCGGCTTCTCGCTGCGCCCCGCGCGCGCGGGCACGCCCGCGCACGATCCCTACGCGCCCGGCCTTCACCACTTCTGCTTCCGCGTGGTCGACAACGCTGCGGTCGACCGCGCAACCGAGGAGCTGCGCGCGCTGGGCGTGACGGTCAGCGACCCTCGTCTCTACCTGGAGTACGCGCCCGACTACTACGCCGCGTTCTTCGACGACCCGGACGGCATCCGGCTCGAGCTCACGAACTTCCGCGCGGGGCGCCGCCAGCGCATGTACGCCTGGGACGAGCCGGTCACACCTCCTCGACGCTGAGCGGTCGGGGCGAACGGCCATCCAGATCGCAGAAGCCGTACTCGCGCGCGAGCTCGGCGGAGACGAGCACGTCGCCGCTGCGGCGCAACACATCGGGATCGGCGGCAAGCGCGGCTACGGCGCGCCCGACGAACTCCGGGGATTCGGAGTTCGAGAGATCCAGATACTCGGCGGCCCGCATCACGCTCTCGGTGCGTACCAGGCCGGGATAGAGCGACACGACGCTGACGCCGTGCGCGCGCAGCTGGTGCGCGGTGTCGCGGGTGAGGCGGTCGGTCGCGGCCTTCGCCACGCCGTAGGCGACGTTCGCGATGTACTTCTGCGCGGCGAACGCGCTCGCGACGTAGTGCGCGCGCACAGCGGCCGCGAACATGGCGTCCCAGCGCTCGAACGGCTGCTGCCAGAACGGATCGGCGAAGCGGTACACGCCGTTCTCGATCATGCGCTCGTAGCCGCCCCAGACGTTGTTCACGAGCACGTCGAGATCGCCGCGCTCGGCGGCGATGCGCGCGAAGACGGCTTCGACCTCCGCGTCGTTCCGGTGGTCGCAGCGGAGCGCGATCGCGGTGCCGCCCGCATGCTCGACCTCGCGCGCGGTCGCGTCGATCGTTCCCGGCAGCACCGGCTTCGCCCAATCCGATGGCGACGCCGCGGCCGACGCCGCGGCTCGCGCCGGTGACGAGCGCGGTGCGGCGCTCGAGGCTCTTCATCGTGTCCGACCGCGAAGCTTCCGCACCCGGCCTCCGTCAGAGCGAAGCGTGACACGGACGACGACCGAACGCGATCCCCAGCGCACCGGCTGCAGTCGCGCGCTAGCGCGTCTCGACGTCGTCGGTGTCGACCTGCCCCGACAGGCGTCGCCGCACGTGCGACCAGCTCATGCCGATCGCCATCACCGCGGCGATCACGACCAGCGCGACGTGAGTCAGGGTCGGCACGTTCTCCATCGAGAACACGCCCTGCTCGACCAGGAGCCAGATCACGCCCGCACAGAGGGCGACGACCAGGAGGATGCCGACCCCCCCGAGCGAGCGGCGCGCGGCGGTGCCGTAGACGACCCACGCGATGGCGAGCACCACGCCGACCACGAATTTCAGCGCGGGTGACGCGAACCAGCTCGACTCGTGCGCCGGCGTCCACGTGCCGGTCACCCAGGCCACGAATGACACGCCCCACGGGTTGTAGGTCGCGTACACGAGCGCGAGCGCGAACGCGAAGCGGATCGCGAATCCGCCGAAGCCGATGCCCTTGTCGGCGGTTCGTTCGGCGCTGCCCAAGACCCGTCCTCCGACCGCGTACGCGCGGCGCGTGCGATGATAGCGGACGCGAGGTTCCGAAATGCGCGTGAACGTGAACGGGGTGCGGCTCTACTTCGACATCGAGGGCGCGGCGCTCGTGCCCGATGGACCGCGCATGCGCGAGAAGCCGACCGTGATTCTCTTGCACGGCGGGCCGGGCTTCGACCACTCGAGCTACAAGCCGTCGTTCTCGCCGCTCGCCGAGATCGCGCAGCTCGTCTATCTCGACCACCGGGGCCAGGGACGCAGCGACCGAAGCTCTCCCGAGCACTGGACGCTCGCGCAGTGGGCGGACGACGTGCGCGGTCTCTGCGACGCGCTCGGGATCGAGAAGCCGATCGTCTTCGGTCAGTCGTTCGGCGGCATGGTGGCGATGGCGTACGCCGCGAGGCACCCGGATCATCCAGCGAAGCTCGTCTTCTCGAGCACCGCCGCGCGCCACGACCTGCCGCTGCTGCTCGAGCGCTTCAACTCGCTGGGCGGCGCGGAGGTCGCCGCGGCGGCGCGCCGCTTCTGGGAGGAGCCGGGCTCCAAGACGCTCCCGGACTACGCGCGGCTCGCCATGCCGCTCTACGGCCGCGCGCCGCGCGATCCCGATGCGACCGCGCGCACGACGTGGGCGCTCGACGTGCTGTTCCACTTCGCCGCGGGCGAGAGCCGCACGATGAACCTGCTGCCGGGTCTCGCGAACGTGCGCTGTCCGACGCTCGTACTCGGCGGCGAGCTCGACCCGGTCTGTCCGATCGAGCTGCAGGCCGGGATCGCGGCCGCGCTGCCGCCCGAGCACGTGCGCTTCGAGCGCTTCCCGGGCTGCGGTCACGGCGTCTTCCGCGACGACCCGGCGCGCGGGTTCGAGGTGATCCGCGAGTTCGTCCTCGGCTGAGCGACGGTCAGCGATCGTAGATCGGGATCAGCTTCTCGCCGATCTTCCGCAGCGACCGGAGGATGCGCTCGTGCGGAATGCCGGCGAACTGCACGAGACACATCAGTCGGTCGACGCCGATGTCTGCGTACGCCTCGATCTTTCGCTGACACGAGGCGACGTCGCCGATGATCACCGACGGCAGCGGGTCGAGCGTTTCGAAGACCTCCTCGTCCGACACGGCCTCGCCGGCGGCGAGGCGCTTCAGGAGCGCGACGACCGGGACCTCCTTCGGCTCCTTGGCCGAGCCGACGACCGTGTCCGCGCCGCGCGCGCCCGCCTCGAGCGACCGCGTTGCGGCGGGATCTCCGGTGAGAAAACCGCCGCGAATCTGCCCGTACCAGATCTCCGCGGGCGCGTTGAAGATGCGCGGCGCGGTGTTCACGTACCAGCACGCCGCCGCCGCCGCGCCGCTCGCGATCGCCGCTTTCTTCGAGTCGGCGACGTGCACGAAGGTGAAGACCGCGGCTTCGCGATTCACGAACTTGCCCGCGGGATCGCGGCACTCGGAGAGTCCGCGCCGGTAGTCGTGAAGCAGCGACTCCATCTGTCCCAGCGGCGTCAGCAACGTCGTGCCCAGCGCGCCGACGCCGAGCGTGCCCGCGAGGTGGAACGACTCCTTGCTCCCGCACGTCTGCCAGAGCGGCGGATGCGGCTTCTGCAGGGGCTTGGGGATCACGTTCTTCTCCGGGATGTTGATGAGCGCGCTGTCCCACTCGAACGAGTCCTGCGTCCACATCTGCGGGATCATGCGCATGGCTTCGACGAGCTCTGCGCGCGTGGTCGACGGCTCGACGTGGAAGGTGTCCCACTCGTTTCCGCCCGAGCGCGCGAGGCCGAGCTCGAGCCGGCCGTTGCTGATCACGTCGAGCATCGCGGCGCGCTCCGCGACCCGCAGCGGGTGGTTGATGCGGAACGGCGCGAGCACGCCCGCGTGACCGAGCCGCAGGCGACGCGTGTGCGCCGAGAGATAGGTGAGGAACACCTCGGGCGCCGAGCTCCAGGAGAACTCCGCCGCGCCGTGGTGCTCGACCTCCCACCAGCAGCGGAAGCCGAGCTCGTCGGCGAGGATCGCCTGCTCGAGCGTCTCCTCGAACAGGACGCGCTCCTGGTCGGCGACCCAGGGCCTGGCTTTCTGGATCTCGCAGAAGATGTCGAACTTCACGCGTCCCCTCGCGCACCCGGCGTTGCCCGCCTGGTGTATCGTCCGACCCTGTCGTGGGTCCTGTGGTCGGAGAGACCGGACGCGGGGAGGATGCGATGAGCGGCGACTGGGAGATTCAGGGCATCTTCCACTTCACCGTCAATGCGACGAACTTCGAGCGATCGCTGGCATTCTACCAGACGCTCGGCTTCAAGCTCTTGCGCGACAACCGCGACGTGGTCTGGCCCGAGTTCGTGGCGCGGAACTTCGGGTTGAAGCGCGCGCAGGGGCGCGGTGCGCTGCTCGCGATCGGCGAGGGCCCGGAGCACACGCGCCTCGATCTGCTCGAGTGGCTCGAACCCCGACAGGCGGTTCCCGAATCGCAGCCTCCGATCGACGAGCGCGTGCCGCGGATCATCGCCCTGCGCACGCGCAACGCGCGCGCCGCTTACGACGATCTCAGAAGCCGGGGCATCCCCTTCCTGACCGAGCCGTACATCCCCGATCCGGCGCTCGGGATCGAAGCGGTGGTCTGCTGCCGCGATCCCGACGGACTGATCGTCGAGCTGATCGAGTACATGCCGGGCGTCCTCGGCAGCCGCGTTGCGCAGCTCGAGCGACGCGCGGGCTGAAGGACGATGCAGTGACGATCCGAGAGACGCACGTTCGCGCGTCGACCCACGGCAAGCAGCCGGCGAGCTTCAACGCGCGCATCGCTTCGTACACGCGGGGCGATCGCTTGCGCCGCGCGGTGCGGCGCTTCCTGCCGATCTTCGGCGTCGGCTGCCTCGTGGTCGTGATTCCGCCGCACATCCCCTGGATCACCGGCTTCACGCTCACGGGGCTCGTGCTCGCGCTGCAGCGCTATCGCCAAGCCGGGGAGATTCTCGAGCTGCGCGGCGGTTGTCCGGACTGCGCGAGCGAGCAGGCGCTCGCGCCGCCGTCGACATTGCCGGCGATCCAGCGCTGTCCGGGCTGCGGCGCGTTTCTCAAGCTCGAGGAAATCGCCGCCTGAGCCGCTTCACGGCTCGAGCTGCGTCGCCGCCGGGCAGGTCTGCGGAAGCGGCGGGTCCTGGCCGAGAAGTGCGCGCCGGAAGTGGGAGGAGTCCAGCACGCTCGGGCGACCTTCGGCGTCGGCGTACGGGCTGCGCCGCTCGAGCCTCGGGATCGCGGCCGCGGTGTTTCCCGCGAGATACGAGCGCAGCGCAGTCATGTCCGCGGTGTTGATCGTCCCCGTCGTGACGGCGTTTCCGCACTGACAAGCGTCACCGACTCCGTTGGAGCCGGTGGTGAGCCAGCCCCCGCCGTCGGTCTGCGTCGTGTTGGGCTCGTACGGGCAGTTGTCCACGGCGTCGGAGACCGTGTCCGCATCGGAGTCGATCACACCGAGCCCCGTGTCGATCCAGCTACCGAGCAGGCTCACCGCGAGCGGATCGGGGACGCGGCTTCCGAGCGGCATGCGCTCGGTGAGATCGGTCGACTGGACCCGCTCCCAGAGCACGCTCTGGCCCTTCGAGCCGACACGGATGCGCTGCGCGCCGACGATCCCGAGGTCGCCCTCGGTGGGCGTGACACCGATCAGGCTCATCGCGCCGAGCAGCGGCTTGTGGCGCATGTCCATCGCGCCCGGTGCGGTTCCGCCCAGGCGGTGGCAGTGCGAGCAGTTCGAAGCGAGATACGAGCGCGCGCGTGCACCGAGCGGCTCGGCCGCGTTCGCCGGATCCGCGAGCGCGGGGTAGAACGACGGCGCGGCGATCGGATCGGTGAAGAGCGAGAGGCAGCTTCCCCAGGCGTTCAGCTGATTGTCTGACCCGCCCGGGTAGGCGAAGGCCCGGTTCAGCTGCTCCGTGCGCACGCCGAGCACGCGGCCTGCCGCTTGCGTGTGGCAGGCGAGGCAGTCGGACGGCGACGGGTACTGCCAGACCTGCTGCGTAGCGCCCCCGCCCATGTCGACGGTGAAGGTGTCCGTCGTCGCCTGCGTGAGCAGGGTCGCGTCGGTCTGCGCCGTGTTCCACCGATACGTGTAGCCCACCCAGCGATCGATCTGGCGCAGGAAGAGCCGGGTCTCGACGCGGCGTCGCGTCGTCGGCGTGACGGGCAGCTCGAAGTGCTTCACGAAGACCGTGCCGACGGGGAAGCTCCAATCGCCGTTCGCCGAGAAGGTGACGCGCTCTCCGGCGGGAAGCGCGAGCCACCGGCGCTTCACCGCGCGATCGGACCAGAGCGGCGAGATCACGTCGTACTCGACGAGGCCCGGAGCCGGCGTGAGCGCGGCGACGTTGCTGAAGAGTCCCGTCCCGCTGAGGGAAGTCGGGAACTGCTGCCCGCCGGGATTGGTGGTCTCCTCGAACTTGAAGATCGCACCCGCAAATGGGGAGATCGCATAGAGCTCCCCATCGGCGCCTTCGCCGAACGAGGACGGGTTCGACACGCTCGCGATCTCGATGCTGGGGCCAGCGAGGGTCGGGCGCGCCCAGACGCGGCCGCTCGAGTAGTCGCCGTAGATGTACGCGCCGTAGAGACCGGGCAGCCGATCGCCGCGGTAGACGTAGCCGCCCGTGACCGAGTAGCCGCCGCTCGAGTTGTGGCCGTATTCCAGGATCGGCAGGGTGGATGGGATGCTCGCGCAGCTCCCGAGGTAGTTGTGGGTCGCCTCGCAGAACGGCCAGCCGAAGTTCTGGCCGCCGGGCGTTCCCGCGGCGACATAGTCCACCTCTTCCCACAGGTCCTGTCCGACGTCACCGATCCAGAGGTCCCCCGTGAGTCGGTCGAACGAGAAGCGCCACGGATTGCGCAATCCGTACGACCAGATCTCGCCGCGCCGACCCGCCTGGCCCGCGAACGGGTTGTTGGACGGGATCGCGTAGGGCGGGGCGGTTCGCACGTCGATCCGCAGGATCTTGCCGAGCAGCTCGTTGAGGTCCTGCGGGAGCTCCGTGTCGCCGTCGTCGCCCTGCGAGATGTACAGCATGCCGTCGGGTCCGAACGCGAGCATTCCGCCGTTGTGGATGATGTTGTTGCGCGGGATCTGGAGCAGGACCGTCTTCGTCGCGGGGTTTGCCAGGCTGGGATTTGCCGCCTGCGCCTCGTAGCGGACGACCTTCGTGCACGACGGACCGACCGCGCAGTTCGTGCCCCCGGCGATGTAGTTGACGTAGAAGCGCCGGTTCGTCGCATAGTCGGGATCGAACGCGAGCCCGAGGAGACCCTGCTCGCCCGAGAGGACGACCTCGCTCGAGATGTCGAGGAAGACCGGAGCCTGCGAGCCGATCTCGTCCGCCGGGAGGATGCGAATCCTCCCGGTGCGCTCGACCACGAACAGCCGGCCCGTGCCGTCGGGGGGCGAGGCCACGAACATGGGCTGATCGAGCGCGACGTTCACGAACGTCTCGACCGGATTCAGCAGCTTGGGATCGGGAAGGCTGTCGAGCGGGAGGTTGTGGCCAGCGAACGGGACGCGCGGCCCGGTTGTACAAACGGCCTGCGCGCGCAGCTGGGCGCTGGGGACGAGCCCCACGAAGGCGAGCATGAGGGCACCGCGCCGCAACCGGCGCAGTCGAGCAGGGGATGGCATGGGCCGGCTTCCTGCAAGATAGGTTCCCACGTTGCAAGCGAGCTTGCGGTGACCCCGCTCACGAGCCGCGGGTCTCTGAAGTGACAGCTCGCCGCAGAAGCGCGGCAAACGCGCTGCGAACAAAGGCGATTAGCCGAAGCAGCGCGCGACCTCGAGCTCTCTTCCGGCGCGCACCGCCTTGTACTTCTCGAACAGGCTCTCGTCGATCCTCCGCAGACTCTTGGCGGTGCGCTCGCTGCGATAGCGGGTCAGGTGCCTGGGCCCGCCGTTGTAGGCGGCGTAGGCCGCGCGGACCAGGTTCTCGGCGCCGCCCGTCTGCCGGTGCTCGCCTCGGGCGAGCGCGAGATCCACCAGGTAGTGGAGGAGGATCTCGCTTCCGGCGCGCGCGTTGTAGGCGATGTCGGAGCTCAGTCCATGGCCGTCGTAGAAGCCGCGCCACGCGCGCGCGTTGACCTGCATCAGCCCGACGGCACCCGCGTGTGAGCGGATCGGCCGAATCGCTCCCTTCGAGCGGACGTACTGCCGCCAACAGGTCTCCTGCCACGCGGTCGCGAGCTGCAGATCTCCGTAGAGCTTCCGGTAGGTCGGCGCGAGCGACTTCACGCGCGCGGTGTCCGCGGCCGTCGTTCGCAGGAGCCGTCGCACGAGCGGGAGATACGCGTCGAGGTCGGCGCGCGCCGGCGCCCAGCGATTCAGCTTCGCGAGCTCCTCGCTCGAGAGACCCCTCACGGCTTCCGGCCGAACGGTCGCGGCTTGCGCGACGCCGGTGAGCCAGCGACTGGGATCGAACGCGCGGAGCAGCGGCCCGAAGAGCGAGGACTCGGGCGCGGGGGGCGAGGGCGCTTCCTCTTCACTCGGCTCGTCTTCGGCGCCTTCGACCTCGGGGTTCGGCTCCGGCGGCGGCAACGGTGCGTCGAAGCCGAGCGAATCGCGCAGCGCGGGGTCGACCGCCGTTGGTGTCGCGAGCGGGTCGCCGCTCTCGTCCGGGGCGATCACGCGCGCGAGGCGGCGCAGGCCGTCGGCGGAGATCTCGAGGTTCATCTCGGGACCGAGCGCGTCCAGCGCCGCGAGCGCGTCGGCCGCGGCCACGAAGCTGAGCCAGCGCAGCGCGTCGCGATCGCCGAGCGACGGCCCGAGCTCGCGCAGCGCGGCCGCGAGCCGCTTCCACGTCTCGAGGAAGAGCGGCCGGACGGGATCCGGTCCGAGATGCTCGCGCTGCTCGAGCGAATCGATCAGCGCGTAGCGGGCGTCGAGCAGGACCTCGAGAAGCTGCTCGCGGAGCGCCGGATCGCTCGACGCGGCGCCGGCCTGCTTCACCACGAACGTCACGAAGCCGTCCCAGCGCGCGAGCGCGGCCTCGAAGCGCGCGATCTCCTCCGCGCTGAGGGGGAGCTCGGGCG
>Ga0210377_10000602_pt1 | contig 34390 bp, 29 predicted proteins | sample PLM4_65_b1redo_FD_155480 | JGI IMG/M metagenome (GOLD analysis project Ga0210377, IMG submission 155480) | Groundwater sediment microbial communities from an aquifer in East River, Colorado, USA - PLM4_65_b1 redo | ecosystem: Environmental > Terrestrial > Soil > Riparian zone | place: USA: East... | reverse complement strand
TCACGCCAGCCGCCAGTAAGACACCCCCGGCGCGCCGCGAACGCTGCGGACGATATCCTGCGCCTTCTTGATCGTCTCCGGGGTGGCATGGCCGGACAAGGCCGGGATGATCGGCAGGCCGTAGCCGCCCCAGACCACATAGGTCTCGGTGATCAGGTCTTCAGGCGTGCGGCCCATCGTGTCCCAGTAGATTTGCGGGTGAACGCTGTTGACATAAGGCCGCCACGCGTCCGGCGTGATCTCCGCGTAATGACCGCGACGCGGGTCAACACTCAGGCCGATGTGAAAGTTCGGGCCTAAGGCGGCCCGCACCCCTTGCATTAACGTGGTTGCGATCTGCGCCGTGCCCTTCCAGAACCCGGTATAAGGCTCCACGTCCAGCACCATCGACTTGACGCCCGGAACTTTACAGGCTTCAACAATCCGCGCTGTCTCGCCGGGCACATCCACGCCGATGGGGACGCACCATGCATGAAATTCCAGCCCGACCGCCGACAGGGCGCTCACCCATTTGGCGATATCCGCCGGGCCGCTGATCGCCATCGCTTTCTTGTCATCGTAAGTCCCTTGCCATGTATTGCCGTCGTTGGTCTTCACCCACACGGCGTCCGCGACAGGGCACTGGGTTTTGATGGTTTGGGCCAACTGCGCAATCGTGGATTCGCCAACGGACTCGCCCGTCCACTGCCAGAGGCCAATCTTGCCATCATAGGGAGTAGGCATGGTCTTGCTCCTGAGTGACACATGGATGGATTACAATGAATCGGTGTAGACGGTTTATCGCACAGGTGGGTGGAAGAGTCAAGCCGGGACAGGCTCGCAGCGCGCTGGATCGCAAAGGGGCGACACTATACGTCGCCCCTGCGCGCAAATTCATGGAGCTTCTCAACGAACCCGCACAGCCATCCCCGCGGCGACTTGTTTGGCGCCATCCAGATCGTCAACGCCGAATATTACCGTCCCTGAATTCATCAGATACAACGAGTCGATGTTGACCCCGGCGTCAGCCATGACCATCGCCACATCGCCGAGCGTGCCGGGTTGATCCATCACATCGACAATCAACACTTCGCGCCGGGTGAACGAGATTTTCCCGGCGCTCAACGCCTGTTCCACCCCCGCTGGATCGGCGGGCACGAATTGAACAATACTGTCTGTGGCGCGGCTGATCTGGTGGATGGCGTCAATATTGATCCCTGCCTCGCCGAGCGTTTGTCCCAAATGAGCTAACGTGCCGGGCCTGTTTTCAAGAATCACTGTGAATTCGATTGCCATGGCTGCTTCCCCCTCGTGCGATAACGTTGCACCTATTGTGGAGCGAACTGGCCGGAGAATCAAGCCGTCAGGCGACGCGCCCCATTGATGAAGCTTTTATTTTGCCGAAAGAGTCCTGTGCGTCGCCGTTGGATCAGGCCGCCACGATTGGAGCATTTTCATATAGTTGGCGCGCTCAAAGGCGGCAGGGTCAGCGACGTTCTTCTGGCTCATGCTGCCGCGCATCTGCGCCACCGATTCGTATTCATGCTCTTCCATCCAGCGCGTCATGTCGGCCAGAACCTCGCCGATGCGCCCAACGCCGTTATGGAGCAGCTCCGAGGCCATCATCGTCACGTTCGCGCCCGCCATCAGCCCTTTGAGCGCGTCTTCGTGGGTATGAACGCCGCTGGTGATGGCAAAGTCAACCGCCACACGCCCATACAGGATCGCCACCCAGCGCAGCGGCAGCCGCAAGTCAAGACTTGAACTGAGATGAAGGCGAGGCGCGACTTCCAGCGTTTCTATGTCCAGATCGGGTTGATAGAAACGGTTGAACAGCGCCAGCGCGTTCGCCCCGGCCTCCGCCAGCCGCGCCGCCATATTCGGGATCGAACTGAAACTTGGCCCAAGTTTGACCGCTACCGGGATAGTCACGTTGGATTTGACAGCCCGGACTGTTTCCAGATAGTCCTCTTCGACTTCCATGCCTGTTAGCTGGGGCGACGCCGGAATGGTGTAGATATTGAGTTCCAGCGCGTCCGCGCCCGCTTCCTGAATCTTGCGGGCGTAATCGATCCAGCCCCCGTTGGATATGCCGTTAAGACTGCCTATGATCGGGATGCTCGTCGCAGCTTTGGCCCGCCGAATGAGATCGAGGTATTCCTCCGGGCCGATGTTGTAATGGCCTAGATCGGGGAAGTAGCTTAACGACTCGGCGAAGGCGTCCGCGCCATAGGTCAGGTGATAGTTGAGCTTGAGGCTCTCATGCTCGATTTGTTCTTCGAACAGGGAATACATCACCACCGCCGAGGCCCCGGCGTCTTCCATCTGGCGAATGCCGTCGAGCGTGTGCGACAACGGCGAAGCCGAAGGAACAATCGGGTTTTTGAGCGTCAGGCCGAGATAGGTTGTCGATAGGTTCATGTCAATTCCTCACGCGAGCGTCTGGTTTTCCGGCGCAGTTTCTATTTTTGCCATCTGTTCCAGCTTGCGCCAGCGTTGGTTGACAAATTCCTGCGCCGCGACGAGGAACTGCCGGGCGGATTCAGGGTTAGACTGTTCCAGCATCTTATAGCGGGTTTCGTTGTAGATATAGTCGCGCAGGGCGATCTTCGGCGGCTTGCTGTCCAACTGGAACGGGTTGCGGCCCTCGGCGATCAGGCGGGGGTCGTAGCGGTACAGCGGCCAGTGGCCTGATTCCATCGCCAGCCGCTGCTGTTCCAACCCGCGTGAAGCGTCGATGCCGTGATTGACCGTGCAATGGCTGTGGCGATGATCAACGATGGGCCGTCGTAGGATTCGGCTTCAAGGAAGGCTTTGACCGTCTGAGCGTCGCCAGCGCCCATCGCCACATTAGCGACGTAGATATTGCCATACGAAATAGCAATCATGCCGAGGTCTTTCTTGGGCGTCGTTTTGCCGCCCGCCGCGAACTTCGCCACCGCGCCCAATGGGGTAGCTTTGGAAGACTGTCCGCCCGTGTTGGAATAGACTTCGGTGTCCATCACCAGCACGTTGACATTGCGCCCGCTTGCCAGCACGTGATCCAGCCCGCCGTAGCCAATGTCATAGGCCCAGCCATCCCCTCCGACAATCCATACGGTTTTCTTTACCAGCGTGTCAGCGAGGCTGGCAAGGTCGCGGGCGGTGGGGTCTTTGATCTTCGCTAACTTCTGGCGCAAATCTTCGACGCGCAGGCGCTGCGCGACAATGCCATGTTCCGTCGATTGGTCGGCGGCGATCAGCGCGTCGGCCAGTTCCGCGCCGATCGGGTCGCGCAAGCGGATAACCAGTTCGCGGGCATAGGCAGATTGCTTGTCGAGCGTCAGGCGCATCCCCAGCCCGAACTCCGCGTTGTCTTCGAACAGCGAATTGCTCCACGCCGGGCCGCGCCCGTCCGCGCCGCTGGCCCACGGGGTCGTGGGCAGGTTGCCGCCATAGATGCTGGAGCATCCGGTGGCGTTGGCGACGATCATCCGGTCGCCAAAAAGCTGGGTTGCCAGCTTCAGGTATGGAGTCTCGCCGCAGCCCGCGCACGCCCCGGAGAATTCGAACAGCGGGCGCAGCAGTTGAATATTCTTGACGCTGTTGAAATGCAGGCCGTCATTGCGAGGCGTGTCCGGCAGGGTCAGGAAGAAGTCCCAATTCGCGCGCTCGGCCTCGCGCAGGGCGGGCTGCGGGGCCATGTTGATAGCCTTGCGCCCGACATTGCTCTTGTCTTTAGCAGGGCAGATGTCCACGCACAGGGCGCAGCCGGTGCAATCTTCGACTGCCACTTGCAGGGTGTAGACCTGATCGTCCAATTCCTTCCAGCGCGCCTTGCTCGATTGGAAGGCAGGCGGCGCGTTGTTGAGCAGAGCCGGATCGTAAGTCTTGGCGCGGATCACCGCGTGGGGGCAGACCAGCACGCACTTGCCGCACTGAATACAAATGTCGGTTTCCCACACCGGGACTTCCAGCGCGATATTGCGCTTCTCCCACTGCGAGGTGGCAGTCGGATAGGTGCCGTCAACCGGCATGGCGCTCACCGGTAGCAGGTCGCCGCGCCCGGCGATGATCTCGGCGGTGACGCCCTGCACGAAATCGGGGGCCGCCGCCGGGACGGGCGGGGGAACTTCGATCCGGCTGGTGACCGAACGGGGGACGGCGACTTCATGCAGTTGGGCCAGCGTCGCGTCCACCGCTTCATAGTTCTTCTTGACTACCGCCTCGCCGCGCTTGCCATAGGTCTTCTTGATCGCCAGCTTGATATGAGCGATGGCCTCGTCGCGGGGCAGCACACCGCTGATGGCGAAGAAGCAGGTTTGCATCACGGTGTTGATCCGAACGCCCATCCCGGTTTGCTGGGCGACGGCGTAAGCGTCGATCACGTACAGTATTAACTGCTTGTCGATGATTTGTTTCTGGACGACACGCGGCAGATTGTCCCAGACTTCATCCGGCCCATAAGGGCTGTTGAGCAGGAACACCGCCCCCGGCGCGGCGTTTTCCAGGACGTTGTAGCGTTCCAGAAAGCCAAACTGGTGCACGGCCACAAAATTCGCCGACTGGATCAGATAGCTGCTGTGGATCGGGCGCGGCCCAAAGCGCAGGTGCGAAATGGTGCGCGCGCCGGACTTTTTGGAGTCGTAAACGAAATAGCCCTGCGCGTAGTTGGGCGTCTCCTCGCCGATGATTTTGATCGAGTTCTTGTTGGCCCCGACTGTGCCATCCGCGCCCAGCCCCCAGAACATGGCGCGCACGACGTCCGGCGATTCGATGCTGAACGAGGGATCGACCTCCAAACTGGTCAGGCTCACGTCGTCGTTGATGCCGACCGTGAAGTGGTTTTTCGGGTTGGGCAGGGCCAGATTATCGTAGACGGCTTTGACCATCGCCGGGGTGAATTCTTTGGAGGACAGGCCGTAACGCCCGCCCACGACACGCACCATCTGATCAAACGATGTTATGCCGTTGAAAAGCCCTTCGCAGATGGCGGCGGCCACATCCAGATAGAGCGGCTCGCCCGGGCCACCCGGCTCTTTGCAGCGATCCAGCACGCCGATAGTTCGCGCGGTGGCCGGCAGCGCCGCCAGCAAATGCTCGCCTGAGAACGGGCGATACAGCCGGACTTTGACGAGGCCGACCTTTTCGCCTTGCTCCAACAGATAGGCCAGAGTCTCTTCGGCGGCTTCCGCCCCCGACCCCATCATCACCAGCACGCGCTCGGCGTCCGGCGCTCCAAGATAGTCAAACAACTGGTACTGCCGCCCCACCATCCCGGCGAATTTGTCCATCGTCTCTTGAACGATGCCGGGGATCGCCTGATAAAACGGGTTGACCGTTTCGCGGCTCTGAAAATAAGTGTCCGGGTTCTGGGCCGTGCCGCGCATCACCGGGTGGTCAGGCGTCAGGGCGCGGGCGCGGTGAGCCTGAACCATATCCATTGGGATCATGGCCTGGATGTCGTCGTCGTTCAGCATCTCGATCTTGCTGACTTCATGCGACGTGCGGAAACCGTCAAAGATGTGAAGGAATGGAATGCGGGATTGAAGCGTGGCTGACTGCGCGATCAAGGCCATATCCAGCGCTTCTTGCACTGAGTTGGAAAAGAGCATCGCCCAGCCTGTGGAGCGAGCCGCCATCACGTCGCTGTGATCGCCAAAGATCGAAAGCCCCTGCGCCGCCAATGACCGGGCGGCGATGTGAAAGACGGCGCTGGTTAACTCCCCGGCGATCTTGAACATATTGGGGATCATCAACAGCAGGCCCTGGCTGGCGGTGAAGGTGGTCGTAAGCGACCCGGTTTGCAGCGCGCCGTGAACCGCGCCCGCCGCGCCGCCTTCCGATTGCATCTCGACCACCAGCGGGACTGTCCCCCAGATATTGGGCTGGCCTTTGGATGTCCACTCGTCAGCTAGCTCGCCCATCGTCGAGGAGGGGGTGATCGGGTAAATGGCGATCACCTCGTTGGTTTTGTGGGCGATGGTCGCCGCCGCTTCGTTGCCATCTATCGTCACCATAGATCGTGCTGCCATATTTCGCCTCTTTCAATCCCGCTAACCTTGACTTTCAAAATCGGTAGGATAAAGGCTCAGAGCGCTTTCATAGAGTTGCCTGAGCCTCTGTCGCCTGACTGCATTGATTCAAGCAGAAGCCAGCCTGCAAGGTTAGTGACAAGTTGCCTGTCAGGGGGCGTGAATGATCATGTTTGGGGCGCGCCCGGCGGGTTTTAACACTACTATCTTGACAAAAAAACTCTATTTAGATTATCATCTAATATAGACATATGTCTAATTGATTTATATCTAACGCCATGTGACGCCAAGAACGATCTTATTGCGCGAAAGTCAGCAGCAGCAATGGAGCCTGAATGTGGGCCGATCAATTCTCAAATTTCTATTTCCAGGGGGCAAGCATGATGAAACGCAAACTCGGCAAAAGCGGCATTGAAGTCAGCGCGATGGGGATGGGTTGTTGGGCCATCGGCGGCCCGTGGACATGGTCGGATGGCGATCAGATGGGGTGGGGTGAAGTTGATGACAACGAATCGATCCGCGCCATTCATCGCACTCTCGATCTGGGCATCAACCTGTTTGACACCGCCGCTAACTATGGCGCGGGCCACAGCGAAAAGATTCTCGGCAGGGCGTTGGCGGGGCGGCGTGACAAGGCCGTGATCGCCACCAAGTTCGGGCACATGATCAATCAGCAAACCCGCGTGGTTGGCAGCGATGATAGCGCGATCATTGCCAATGTCCGCCGTGATTGCGACAACAGCCTGCGCCGTCTGGGCACAGATTACATTGACCTGTGCCAGCTTCACGAAGGCGAATTCGATCCGATCAAGGCGGTTGAACTGCGCGGCATTCTTGAGGAATTGGTCGCCGAGGGGAAAATCCGCGCCTATGGATGGAGCACTGATCTGCCCGACCGCGCCCGTGTCTTCGCCGAAGGCGAGCATTGCGCGGCCAATCAGCATGATCTGAATGTATTTATGGACGCGCCCGAATCGTTGCAAGTGTGCGAGCAATACAACCTCGCCAGCATCAACAAGAATCCCCTGTTCCGGGGCATCTTGACCGGCAAATTTAGCGCGGATAGCTCCTTGCCAGAAAATGACATTCGGCATGGCTGGGATTTCACTCAGGGGCGGGGCGCGGCGCGCTTGCGGATGGTCGAGGCCGTGCGCGACATTCTGACTCAGGGCGGGCGCACGCTGGCGCAGGGCGCGCTGGCATGGATATGGGCGCGCAGCCCGGTCACGATCCCCATTCCCGGCATCCGCACCGAGCGTCAGGCTGAGGAGAACGCCGGGGCCATGCAGTTTGGCCCGCTGAACCAACAGCAGATGGATGACATCGCTGCGGCGCTCAAAGCTATCGAATTGCCAGTCGCATAGCGACTATCGCCCAAAGAGTTCATTACAGAACGCCATAGGAGGCTGACAATGACAGCAACGACATATACAGCAACCCGCCAGATTGGCAACACGCCCGCGAATGTCTTTTACATGTTCACGCATGAACAAAGCTGGCGTGAATGGTTCTGCGACAGCGCGTGGGCGCAACAACGCGAAGAGGGGCGGCTGCTGCTCAACTGGCAGCGTCCGTTATGGCGCGATTTGTTTGTGCTGGCTCGTTTCGCCAAATGGGATGCCGGCAAACGCGTCGAGATGGAATGGGAGGCCAACCTTGATCCATCACGCGGCAGCGTGGTGATCAATATAGCGCCGACAGACGGCGGCTCGTCAGTGACGGTGACTCATACGTTCCCCGATGGCGTGACCGACGAAAGCGTCACCCGGCAAAAAACGCTGTGGGAGAATGGGTTAGAGAACCTTCAGAGCGTGCTGGAAACCGGGATCGATTTGCGGTTGGCCCGCGCCCCGATGCTGGGCGTCGTGGTGGGGGCGTTGGACGAGCCAACCCAAAAACGACTGGGCCTGCCGGATCGTGATGGCGCGTTGCTGGTGGACACCATCGAAGGGCTGGGAGCGCGGGCAGCGGGGTTGGTTGGCGGCGACGTGATTTTCGCCCTTGATGACAAGCCGCTAAACCCAACTTTTGGCGTCTTTGATTTCATGGCTAACAAAAAGGCGGGAGACACCGTCAAGGTTGATTACTATCGCGGCGGCGAGAAGCGTAGCGCAACGATGACCCTCTCGCCCAGAATCATGGTGGATGTTCCCGCCGGGGCCAAAGACCTCGCCGTGCGGCTGCGCGAAGTTTACGAGGAGATGGAAAGCCAGTTGGATGAAGCGCTGGCAGGCGTCAGCGAAGCCGTCGCGTCGATGGCCGCCCCGGATGGAGGATGGAGCGTCAAGGAAATTCTGGCGCATCTCGTTCTTGGCGAACGCGACCAGCAGTATTTCATCGCCCAGCACCTTTCAGACGACGTGGCCGCCAACGCGGTTCTCAATCAGGACGCGCGCGTGCGGGCGCTGGTTTCGACGCATTCGACTCTGGCCGAGATGCGCGCTGAAGTCAGCCGCGCCTATCAAGAAACAGTGGCCTATGTGGAAAACTTCCCGGATGGGTTTGTGTCGCGCCGATCCAGCCATTGGGCTTTGGGACAGGGCTTGCTGCAAGGCGGATACCACCTGCAAGACCATTTTGCCCAGATCAAAGCGCTGTCGCCAGCGCCAGTGTCGTGAGTAGACGATGACACCAGCGATTTTCTCGCCCAGTTGTGGTTGTTCGCGCTCGATCATCCGCGCCAATCACAGCCACACTATCTAAAGCGACATGAAAATGAATGCAACCAGCCTCGCAGCGGAACCCATGCCTGAGCCAGTGAAAGTGACCGTTGACAAACGGCCTCTATACCTTTCTATCGGCGTTATTTGCGCTGCATGGCTATATACCATCATCAGGAATGTCTTTTTCCTTGACGCCGTCAAGAACGGATTTGACTCGATGCCTGAGCGTTTTGCCCAAGCGCTCGTTGTTGGCCTGTTGGCGCTGGGGGCTGCCAGCCTATTATTGCGGCTGTCCAAAGAGACTTTCCGCGATATTGGCTTCCGAAAAGACGCGCTCCTACGGCAAGTTGGAATCGGGCTGTTGTTCGGGCTGCTGATATTCATTGGGGGGACTTTCGTGACTCGGCCCGTCACGGACATGCTGGTGGGGGCAAGATCGGCAGACAGCATAGACATGAGCAAGCTGTTCGCAGATATCAACACCCTGCCCATCTGGATTCTCGTCTCTGTGTTTAAGGGGGGGCTGTCCGAGGAGTTGTGGAGAAGCTTCACCCTGACCCGGTTCGAAAAACTGGCAGGAAAGATCGGGTTAATAGCCGCCCTGATTCTGACGACGACTGTGTTCGGGATCGGACACTTGTATCAGGGCGTTGGCGGCGCTCTTTCTATTGCGATTATTGGTTTATGCAACGCGCTGGTGTATCTCAGAAAGCGGTCTGCCATTGAAGCGGTTACGGCTCACGCCACCTTCGATCTGATCAGCATTGCTCTGGGTTTCATGATCTACACAAGCAAGTAAGGGGAATCACGCTATCCATTATAACGCGCAGTTCTGGTTACGTATGAATTTTCTGCCTCCCGGCTGACACGGACAACCAATCATTCCGCGTTTTGATTCTTGCTAATCCCTCCCATCTTCCAGTTCCGTCATAGTCGCCCCATGACAACCCGCGCCCCTGTTTGTGACACTCTCCACTAGGCGTCCCGTTATCAGTGGATTAGGATAAAGAAACTCGAATTGTGTCTGTCGCAATCGGCATGTTGTTCCAAACAAAGAGGGAAGTCATGGCAAAAGGCACGATAAGGATCGATCAAACCCGATGCAAAGGTTGTGTCCTTTGCGCAACGGCTTGTCCCCAGAGCGTCATCGTGATGGACAATGACACGCTCAATGGCAAAGGCTATCATCCGGCCCTGCTGGCCGACCCGGACGATAAATGCACGGGCTGCGCCGTGTGCGCCATCATCTGCCCCGACGCCTGTATCACCGTCTACCGGGCTATTCGGGTGGGGCAGGCGACTGCCATGCCCGCCTGAGATAGGAGAACATCACAACCTGATGAGCAAAGAGCTATTGAAGGGCAACGTCGCTATCGCCGAGGCCGCCGTCCGCGCCGGGCTGGACGCCTATTTTGGGTATCCCATCACCCCGCAGACGGAGCTATTAGAGCATCTCTCGAAACGCATGGTGGAACTGGGACGGGTGTTTCTTCAGGCCGAAAGCGAAGTGGCGGCGATCAACATGGTTTACGGCGCGGCCTGCACGGGCGCGCGGGTGATGACCTCGTCATCCAGCCCCGGCGTCAGCCTGATGCAGGAAGGCATGTCGTACATCGCTGGTTCGGAACTGCCGTGCGTGATCGTGGACGTGATGCGCGGCGGGCCGGGTCTCGGCAACATTCTCCCATCGCAGGGCGATTATTTTCAAGTCACCCGTTCCGCCGGGCATGGCGATTTTCACCCGATTGTCCTCGCCCCCGCCTCGGTGCAGGAGTCGGTCGATTTCACCGTGTTGGCCTTCGATCTCGCTGACCAGTATCGCCACATGGTCATTCTGGCCCTCGATGGGCAAGTCGGCCAAATGATGGAGCCAGCCGAACTGCCGCCCATGACGGAGATCAAGCGCCAGCGGCCCGGCTGGGCGCTTTCTGGCGCGCAGGGACGCCCCAAGAACATCATCTCATCGATTTACCTGCAAGCCGAACAAGAGGAAGCCTACAATATCAAGATTCAGCGGCGGCTGGCGGCCATTCGGGAAATCGAGCAGCGGTCAACCGAATATGCCACCGAAGACGCGCAGTTGCTGGTGGTCGGCTATGGCACAGCCGGTCGAATCGCTTACTCGGCGGTTCAGGCGGCCCGCGCGCAGGGGATGAAGGTCGGCTTGCTGCGCCCGCAAAGCCTGTGGCCGTTCCCGGAGAATCGCCTGTCGGAGCTCTCCGATCAGGTAGATGGTGTGCTGGTCGTCGAGATGAACGCGGGCCAGATGATCGAGGATGTCCGGCTGGCCGTCAGTGGGCAAGTTCCGGTGAGTTTCTATGGGCGGATGGGCGGCGTCGTGCCGATGCCCGATGAACTGCTGGGCGCGATTACGAAAGAATACGAACTGTTGAAAGCCAGAAAGTAAAAGGGAGAACGATATGGTAGCGACGCCTGTGTTTGTCCCGCCTATCAATATGGAGTTGGTCTACGAGCGCCCGCTTTCGATGGCGGAGATGCATACCCATTACTGTCCCGGCTGCACGCATGGGATCGCCCACCGGCTGTTAGCCGAGGCGATTGACGAGTTGGGTTTGCGCGAAAAAACCATACTGGTGGCTCCGGTGGGCTGCTCGGTCTTTGCCTACAACTATTTCGAGGTGGACGCCTGCGAAGCGGCGCACGGACGCGCCCCGGCGATGGCGACCGGGATCAAACGGCTGCGGCCTGACAACATGGTGATCACTTATCAGGGCGATGGCGATCTGGCGTCGATTGGCATCGCCGAGATCATCCACGCCGCTGCGCGTGGCGAGAATATCACCACCATATTCATCAATAACGCCATCTACGGGATGACAGGCGGACAGATGGCTCCAACCACCCTGCCCGGCCAGAAAACCACGTCGTCGCCGTTTGGCCGCGATGTGGAGGTGACAGGTTTTCCGATGCGAATGAGCGAGATGCTGGCCGGGCTGGAAGGATCGGCCTATGTCGTCCGGCGTTCGCTTCACGATGTGGCCAATATCCGCAAGGCGAAGAAAGCCATCCTCACAGCCCTGCGCGCTCAGATGGAGGGGCTTGGTTTTAGCATGGTGGAGTTGCTGTCAAGCTGCCCCACCAATTGGGGCATCTCCGCCACCGACTCGCTGACATGGATCAAAGACAATATGATCCCCGCCTTCCCGCTGGGGGATTACAAAGTTTCAGGCGCGGTGAGCGCCCTGCAGAAATAAGGGGAAACCATGCAAGAGGAATTTCTGTTTTCCGGTTTTGGCGGGCAGGGCGTGATGTTCGTCGGGCAGCTTTTGGCCTACGCCGCGATGGACGAGGGTTTGCAGGTGACCTGGATACCCTCCTACGGCCCGGAGATGCGCGGCGGCACAGCCCACTGCTTCACCATGATCAGCGACCAGCCCATCGGCTCGCCGATTGTCCGCAACCCGAAGTGCGTGATCACCTTTAACATTCCATCGTTTGAAAGATATGATCCGCTGGTCGCGCCGGGCGGCCTGATCGTCCGCAACGCCTCGCTCATTTCAACAGCGTCGGCGCGGGGAGACATTGCCGAACTGGCTGTTCCGGCCAGCGACATCGCCGACGAGATTGGCGCGCTCCGGCTGGCTAATATCGTGTTGCTGGGGGCGACCCTGGCCGCCCGCCCGGTGCTTGAGCTTGCCGCTATCGAACGCGCGCTGGATCATCACATTCCGGCCCACCGCCGCGACATGCTGGAAATGAATATCAAAGCGTTGAACAAAGGGGCGGCATACGCCTCGACGGCCACGACCGCCTGACGCGCTGCGCTTCTGGGGAGAAATAACGGCAGCGTCCCGGCCAACCCGCCGGGACGCTGCTGTTGTGTCAGGCGAGGCAGGGGGATTATTTAGCCGCTGTTCGGAGCCTGATCATCGTCCCCGCTCGACGGCGTGATCAGTTCGTTGATGTTATGGCGCACGGCATAGGCCGCCGCTTCCGCCCGGTTCGAAACGCCAATTTTCGCCAGAACGCTGCTCACGTAATTTCTAACCGTGCCCTCGCCCAGATATAATTTGACCGCGATCTGGCGATTGGTCAGCCCTTCCGCCACCAGCGCCAGCACCGCCAATTCCTGGGGGGTTAGGTCGACGAAGGCCGCCGCGCGCTGGGCTTTGCTGGCCAGCCGCATCTCGGCGAACACCGTCTTGGTCATGGCCGGGTCAAGCATTCCTTCGCCCCGGCTGACTCGCTCAATGGCGCGCACTAATTCATTGTCGCCGATGCGTTTCAGGACATAACCCGACGCGCCCGCCTGCACGGCGGCGAACAAAAGCTCGTCCTCGGCGTAAGAAGTCAACATGATCACCTTGCAGCCATCCACCTGATCGACAATCTGGCGGCAGGCCTCAATCCCTGAAAGGCCCGGCATTCGAATATCCAATACCGCCACGTCCGGCTTGAATTCTCTGGCTTTGGCGATAGCGTCTTCGCCGGTGTCGGCTTCAGCGACCACCCGGAATTCGTCGCTGCGTTCCAACAGGGCGCGCAAACCCGCCCGAACAACCGAGTGATCATCAGCGATTAATATGCGAACGGTTTTTGCCATGCCCAACCTTTGGTGTATAAGGAAGTTGAATTGAAAGATACACCAAAATCCATTTTCGCGGTAGATTCTAGCAAATCGCGTCGGGAGCGCGACACATTGGGGAGCAGCAAGGAAAAACATGAATGATGTATTGAATCAGTTGAAAAACATCGCTCAGGCTGTCAGCTACGCGGCGTCGGCGTCCAGCCTTGAGCGTGTGCTTGAAAATATCGCTCAGGTGTCGCTTGATCTAGTGCAGGCCAAATACGCGGCGCTGGGCATCCCGGACACCAAAGGCGGCTTGAGATATTTCAAGGTGGCCGGGATAACTAGCGAGGAAGCCCGTGACATCAGTCACCTGCCGACGGGCAGGGGGCTGCTGGGCGTGATCATGAAAGAGCGTAAAACGCTGCGGCTCGAAAACATGGGCGACGATCCGCGCTCGGCGGGCTTTTGCGCCAATCACCCTGCCATGACCAGCTTGCTCGGCGTCCCGATTCTGGTTGGCGACCGGCTGTACGGGTCGCTCTACCTGTGCGACAAGATCGACGGCGGGCCGTTCACCGAGCAAGATCAGGGCATTATCGAGACAATGGCTGGCTACGCGGCGCTGGCGATTGCCGGGGCTGAACTCGCGGAGCATTCCAGCCGCCTGACTCTGCTCGAAGAGCGCGAACGGATCGGCATGGAGTTGCATGATGGGGTGATCCAATCGCTCTACGCTATCGGGATGCGTCTCGAATTGGCGCGCTCGTCAGGCGACTTGAAGCCCGCCGATATGACCCAGCCCATTGCCGACCTGAACGCCGTCATCGAGGACATTCGCCGCTATATCCTCGACCTCAAAGCCCGCGACCAGCGCCAGAAAACAGTGCTTGAATCCTTCACGGATTTACTGCGGCGCTTGCATATCCCAGAAACGATCACCGCCGATGTGTCCGCCCCGGACGATTATCCGCCGTTCACGCCCGGCGTGTTTGAGGGCATCTGCCAGATCGCACACGAGGCTATCAGCAACACCGTTCGGCACTCCGGCGCGACTCGCTTGGACGTGACCGCCAGAGAACGCGACAACGTCTTTGAGATCGTCATCGCTGATAACGGCAATGGATTTGATTATGACGTCGCTCGCCGGGGAAAAGGGCTTGGCCTGAAAAACATCCGGCAGCGAACGCTGCTGTATGGCGGGACGCTGATAGTCGAAACGACTCCTCGCAAGGGCACAACCCTCACCATCAACATCCCGCTGTGAACTGCCAGCTTTGGTCTTCTATCGCCCGAAACTGCGCTTTCGGGCCATCGCTCCCTGATGACTTGCGCGGCCTGTGAACCTTCGAGAAACTGTCAACCGTCACGCATCGCTTGTCGCTTCGGCTGGCCTGATTCTGCTTCTGATCAGCCTGTCGCTGGCGGCGATCCATCCGCTGCTGTTCGGGTCGCTGATGCGCACCGATGACGGTCTGCAGCATCTCTATCGCCTCATAGCGTTGGATCAGGCTGTGCAACACGGCGATCTGTGGCCGCGCTACATCCCCACGCTGGTGTATGGCTACGGCGAGCCAATCTTCAATTACTACTCGCCCATGTCGCTCTATCCGTTTGAGGCGCTGCGTCTGATCGGCCTGCGCTTTCAGGACGCCCTGCTCGTCGGGCTGATCCTGTATTCACTGATCGGAATTAGCGGGGCTTACAAACTTGGTGAGGGATGGGGTGGCCCGATCATGGGGATCGGCGCAGCGACGGCCTATGCCTATGCGCCATACATGCTTCACAATATGTTGGAACGGGGCGCTGTCGGCGAAGTGGCCGCCCTCGCTTTGTTGCCCTGGGCGCTGTGGGCCTTCCACCGTCTCGCCCAGACTCGCCAGCGCCGCGAATTCCTGATCGCGGTGATCCTGCTGGCATTGTTGCTGCTGATGCACAACATCACCGCCCTGCAAGCGATAGCCTTGCTGGTGGTCTATAGCGCTTTTTTGTGGTGGACAGGCGACCACCCGCCGCGCCTGTTTGTTCACTTAGGTTTGGCAGGGGTTCTGGCTATCGGGCTGGCGGCGTTTTTCTGGCTGCCTGCGCTGGCCGAATCGTCGTATGTCCAACTGGATCGGACGCGGGTCGGCGTCAACGCGCCGCCCGACACGCCCGATTTTTACGCTCAGTTCCAGACGTTGGAACAAACCTTCGCCCCGCCTGTCGCGGCTGACCTGACGCAGTTCAACCCGCCCACCCGCCGGACGCTCAGTTGGCCGCAATTCGTGCTGGCCCTGCTGGGGATAGGCTTGGTGTTGGCCGAGCGCCCGGTGGATCGGCGCGAGGCGCTGCTCAAGCGGCTGTTAATAGTAGCCTTCGCGCTGATCGCCGGTTGCGTGTTCATGACCGTCAGCCTGTCCTCTGGAATCTGGGCGGTTGTTCCGCTGCTCAACTATTTCCAATTCCCGTGGCGCATGCTCGGCCCGGCGTCATTGCTGCTGGCCTTGATGGCCGGGGCGGGCATGGCCGAAGTCTTCAAGATGCTGTCGCGCCCGGTCACGCGGGGACTCTGGTTAGCGCTGTGTCTGGCGGCCCTGATCCTCAGCGCCATGCCCAGCCTTTATCACCTGTATATTCCTGATCCGGCGGCAGCGTCGGTGGTCGATGCTCAGAATGATGAGCGCGTGACCGGGCGGCTGGGCGGGACAGCGCGCGGCGAGTATATCCCGCGCTGGGTGAAGGAGCTCCCCGATGCGAATCGGCTGGCCGAGCGCTACGCCCGGAGCGACGTTATCCCGCGCCTTCAGCCATTGTCAGTGGTCACCGTCAGCGCCGAAACGTGGGGGCCGACCACCGCCCGGTTAGCCCTTGCCTCCACTGAGGACACCATCCTGACATTTGACTGGCTGTATTTTCCCGGCTGGCAGGCGCGCGTCGATGGGCAGGAAACGCCCGTTCGTCCCAGCCAGCCGAATGGATTAGTCACGCTGGACGTGCCGCAGGGCGAGCATGCCATCGAGCTGATGCTTGGGCCAACCCTGCTGCAAACGCTTGCCATGCTTGTCAGCGGCCTGTTCGTCATTCTGGTCGGCGTGTCGCTGCTGATCGCCCCGCGCCGCCTGTGGCCGCCGGTGGACAAACCTGAGGCCCGCCCATCGCTGCGTGACGCCGCGCCCTATGCGTTGTTCGCCGGGGCGCTGGGGTTGGCTCTCTTTATTCTGAAAGCCGCGCTGATAGACAACATCCAGTCGCCGATCAAGCAGGAGCGTTTCGCCGGGGGTGTCGAGAACGGCCTCCAGCATCCGGTATGGGGCGTGTTTAACAGTCAGGTCACGCTGCTGGGCTACGATCTCCCGAACGTCCGGCTTGAGTCGGGCAAGTCAGGGCCGATAACCCTGTACTGGCAGCCTGCCGATGCCGTCATCCCCGACGATTATGCCAGTGTGGTAACGTTGCGTGATGTGTCCGGCATTATTGTCGCCCAAACTGGATCGCCAAATCCGGGCGGATGGCCCACGTCAAGCTGGGTTCCGGGCTTCTGGGTTCAAGAAGCGTTGGCGTTGGGCATTCCCCCGGCGACGCCGCCGGGCGTGTATGCCATCAACGTCAGCCTCTATTCGCCGAAAAGCCAACGCAATCTCGACGCGCTCGACGGGCAATCCCAGCCGCGTGGCCCGCTGCTCCGCGTTGGGGAATTGACGGTCACGCGCCCATCGGCCCCGGCCCGCATGGACGATTTCCCGGCTGATGAACAACAAAGTCTTGTCCAACTCGATTCGCGCCTCACCGACGCGCTGGCGCTGGTCGCGGTCAAGCCGCTGCCAACGTCCGGCGACGTGGGCCAGTCCTTTCCACTGGTCGCCTACTGGCGCGCCGATCAAGCCCCCGGCCAGTCGTTCAGCTATCAACTTGTTTGGGCCGACTCGACCGGGGCGGTGGCCGCCGTCTCATCGCCGCGCGCGCTGGCGGCGAGCTACCCTACCGACCAGTGGCAGCCCGGCGATCTGTGGCGCGGCGAGGCGATGCTGCACATACCCGGCAAGCTCGCCACCGGCATTTACACGGTCAGCCTTCAACTCATCGATCCGCAGGGCGTCCCGATTGGCGTTTCGGCAGAGCTAGGCCAGATGGTCGCCAACGCGCCGCCGCGCAGCTTCGCGCCGCCGCGTCCCAGCGTGCCGACGACTACGATGTGGGAAAATGGCATCCGGTTAGTGGGTTACGATTTGCCCGGTTCCATCGTCAGGCGTGGCGAACCCGTGCGGCTCACCCTGCACTGGCAGCCGGCCAGCGAGATCGACGTTAGCCTGACGGTGTTTGCGCATATTATCGATGCCGAAGGCAACATTGTGGGGCAGGTGGACACCCTGCCGGGCGGCGGCAAACGCCCGACCACCGGCTGGGCGCCGGGCGAATATGTTTCAGACACATACCAGGTCATTGTCAATCCCGGCACGCCGCGAGGCGAATATTACATCCGCATAGGCTGGTATGACGCCGCGACGGGAGCGCGCCTCACGATTGTGGATGGCGCGCCTCCTGATAGTTGGCTGCTGCCGCAGACCATCCGGGTGCCTTAACGAGAGCTGTCTGTCGGCCATCGTCGCTCAGGCCAGAGCGACTTGTTGCGGTTGTCAATAGCTCAGACGCAAACGGCTGATACGCGTGACTGACGAAAAATCTGGAATGCCTTTGCCTGTGTCGTCGTGCTACAATCATCAGCGATTTTAGTGACTACTCAGGCCTCACCCCCACCAACCTCGCCCCGCGAGGTTTTCCTCCCCCGTTTCACGGGGGAGGTGGCCGTAGGCCGGAGGGGGTGAGTAGTTACCGATTTTATTGGAACAAGGATACCCGTATGCAATCCGACCCCAACGAATCCCGGCGCGGCTATTACGAGCCGCCCACCGTGCCGATGCTCCCCGAAGACCTGATGGAGCTTCCCCCGGAAAGCGCGCCGCCGCTGGCCCCGCCGCCGATGAAAGGGGGCCGCAAGCGCAAAAAAGCTCGCGTGTCCGGGCGCATGGGTTGTTTCAGAACGTTGCTAACTATCGTTGGCTACGGGCTGTTGGTCGTCATCGGTGTCGGGTCGATCTTCGGATTGATGCTCTATAACTCGCTGTCCGGCGAACTGGAACAGAACATCGCCGAGTTGGAAACCTTGCAGGGCGTGGAGAAATTCCAGACTACCCGCATTTTTGACCGCGATGGCAACCTTCTCTATGAAATTATCGATCAAGGCCGCCGCACCGAAGTCCCGCTGGCGCGCGTCCCGTTGTCGCTGCGCTGGGCCACTATCGCCACCGAGGATGACACCTTTTATTCTAATCCCGGCTTTGACCCGCAGTCCATAGCGCGGGCGGCTTACCAGTGGTTGGAGCAGGGCGAGATTGTCAGCGGGGCCAGCACCATCACCCAGCAGTTGGTGCGTCAGGTGGTGTTCAGCTATGACGAGCGCAACGAACGAACGCTCCGCCGCAAGCTGAAAGAAGCGGCGCTGGCATGGGTGATGACCCAGACCTACAGCAAAGATCACATCCTTGAGATTTATCTCAACGAAATCTATTACGGCAATCTGGCCTATGGCATCGAGGCAGCCGCCAATGTCTACTTCGACAAGCCCGCTTCAAAGCTAACCATCGGCGAGGCGGCCTTTCTGGCCGGGTTGGTGCAGGCGCCGATTGATTATGACCCCTACACCAACTTCACTGGCGCCAAGCTGCGCCAGCGGCAAGTCCTCGACCTGATGGTGACTCACGGCTATATCAACGCGCTGGATGCCGACGCCGCTTTCAACGAATCGCCTATCAAAGTAGCTGACCTTGCCAGCCCGGATGTGTCGCTCGTCGCGCCCCATTTCACCGTCGCCGTGCGTCAGGAACTGGCGACCCTGCCCGGCATCGACCCGGAGATTCTGGCCTTAGGCGGTCTTGAGATCGTCACCACCCTTGACCCGCATATGCAGGCCATCGGCGAAAAGGTGGTCGCCGATCAGGTCGCCGCCATTCGAGCCGAAGCCAACCTCAACAACGCCGCGCTGGTCGCTATCAACCCCAACACCGGCGAAGTGCTGGCGATGGTCGGCAGCGTGGACTACAACGATGAATCCATTGACGGCAATGTGAATGTGACTCTCTCGCCGCAGCAGCCGGGCAGTTCCATCAAACCATTGACCTATGTCGCCGCCTTTGAGCAGGGAATGTTGCCTTCCGACATCCTCTGGGACATCCCCACCGAGTTTGACACCGGGCCGGGCGGTGAGCCGTACAAGCCGGTCAATTATGACAATCGCTGGCATGGCCCGGTGCGCGTTCGTGACGCTCTGGCGAACTCGTACAATATCCCGGCGGTGCTGACTTTGCAGCGCATTAGCGTGTCGGGATTGCTGACAATGGCGGATCGCTTGGGCGTCAAAAGTTTTGGCAGCGATCCCTCGAACTATGGGCTGGCCCTGACGCTGGGCGGCGGCGAGTTGACTCCCTTGGAGCTAACCACAGCCTACGGCGCGTTCGCCAATGGCGGCAAGAAAGTCACGCCCCATCTCATCAGCCGGGTGACGGCCAGCAATGGGCTGGTTTTGTATGAAGCCCCAAGCGGGGCGGGCGAGCAGGTTCTTGATCCGCGCATCGCCTATCTGATCAGCGACATCCTTTCCGACAACGACGCCCGGACGCCGATGATGGGGCCGGATTCGCCGCTCAGGTTGGACTTCCCGGCGGCGGCCAAAACCGGCACTACCAACGATTACCGCGATAACTGGACGGTGGGCTACACGCCGCATCTGGTGGTGGGCGTGTGGGCGGGCAACACCGACAACTCGCCGATGGCCCCCGGCACGTCCGGCCTGACCGGGGCGGCCCCGATCTGGCATGAGTTCATGACCCAGGCTTACGCCGATTCAACCATCACCGATCTGCTGGCCCGGCCTGATCTGCCGCCGCTGAAAAGCGATTTCGCCCCGCCGCCCGGCCTCGAACAGCGCCCGGTGTGCGCGCTGTCGTCGCTCAGAGACCCCGTTCCAGCCGCCAACGGTTGTCCCCGCACGCGCCTGGAATGGTTCCCGGTGGGCGCGCTGGCGGCGCAGCTAAAGCCCACCGACTTCCCGACTGCCACGCTGCCGCCGCTGATCAACCCCACCACCAATGCGCCCTACCCGCCGACCCGCGCTGATTTCTCGCCCGGCCTCGTGGTGATTGGCGTCCAGCCGCTGGACGACACCCTGAAGCAAACATATTTTGCCGTTCCGCCCGCGCCGTCGGGCAGCCTGATCCCCGCCCAGCCGATCTATTGCGAGACCCTGCCGCAGTACGCCGACGCGCCGGGCCTGAGCCTTCAAATATTCATCGCCGCGCCCGCCGACCCGGTAGAGGCGACGCGCGTCCGCAACTGGGCGCTGGCGAACGGCGCCCCCATCGACCCCGGCGTGGTCTGCCCGCAGGCCATGATGGACGAGCTGCGCGGCGCGGGCGGCTTTGACCCTGCCGCTGGCGCGACCTACAGCATCGACAGCCCCAAACCGGGCGAAGGCGTTTATGGCGTGATCCCGGTGATTGGCACAGCCAATTTTGACCCGTCGAAGGTGGAATACTACCGCGTGGATATTGGTTCAGGAGCTGAACCCACGAATTGGGCAACCATCGGCGAGACGCACACCAAAATGGTGACGCATGGCGAGTTGGAATTTCTCCACGCTGACGCGCTGCCGCCGGGGCCGTATGTGCTGCGGCTGATTCTGGTCAAGAATGATGGCAATTTCTTGCAGCCAACCTTTGATGTGCCGATCATTATTCTCTCGGAGCCGCCGACGCCGACCATCCAGCCCAACTAGCCAGGCGCGTTCAAGCGGGCATGCCATCTGCGCGCTATACTCAACGAAACCTTGGCTGATAGATTAGAAATGGGGGTTCTGATGACCGACGCTCTGGCAAAGGTTTTTTCGCAAGCAGCGAAACTCCCTGAGACCGAACAGCAATGGCTTGCCGAGTTCATACAAGAGGAGTTGGCTTCCGAACAGCGATGGAGCAAGTTGTTGGCGGAATCAGGCGATCTGCTTGACAACATGATTGCCGAAGCTATCGCTGAAGATGACGCCGGAGAAACGCTGCCGCTTGACCCGGACAACTTGTGAAATCTCGTACGACGCGAAAGTTTCGGGAACAGTTGAGTAGACTTCCCGAAGAGATACGCAAACAAGCGCGGCGCGCCTACAAGCTGTTTATTCAGAATCCAGATCACCCAGGACTGCATTTCAAACTGGTTGATCCTGACAGATCGCTTTATTCAGCGCGGATCAACCGGGACTATCGAGCATTAGGGGTTCGCAACAATGACCGGATAGTGTGGTTGTGGATTGGCTCGCATGACGAATACGAGAAGCGGCTTCGCTGATCGATTGTTTCTTGGGACATGCTTAACCCCCTAACTTGTTCAATACAAAGAATTGAATTGATGGAAAGTTCAGTTATATATGGCTCAAATGTCTGAACCCTCATCTAATATGCCATCATTGCTGTCTCACCTTCTCGCCCCATCCAACCGCCTCACGCTGATCGCTGCCCTCCTGCTGCTGGTCGTCCTGAGCGTGTGGGTGGCTTTCACCCCGGTGGGCATCCTCGGCAAAGCCGATGCGGTGGGCTACGCTGTCTGCCATCGCATCACCATTCGCTCGTTTGCCTTTGGCGATAATCGCCAGTTGCCCCTGTGCGCCCGCTGCACCGGGATGTTCCTCGGCGCGCTGATCGGCCTGTTCGGGCCGGGCTTGCTACTGGGCCGCAAGCGCATGGGCCTTTTCCCGCCTCTGGGGATCATTGCCGCGCTAATCGCCTTCACCGTGATCTGGGCCTTTGATGGCGCGAACTCGTACACCTTTCTGCTGCCGCCCGGCGTTCCCCATCTATACACCCCCAGCAATCCGCTGCGCCTGCTGACCGGGATCGCGCATGGGATCACGATGGGCAGTTTGCTGCTGCCCGTCGCCAATTCGATGCTGTGGGCCGATGTGAAGCAGGAAGCCGCGCTCGGCAAGGCGTGGCATCTGCTGGCCCTGCTGGGTGTGGGCGGCGTAGTCTTCGCCCTGATTCTGCTCGATCTCGACATCTTCCTGTACCCGCTGGCCCTTCTCAGCGCGGCGGGCGTTGTGACGCTCCTCGCTGCCATCAATACCGTGGTGATGACATCCCTGTTTCGGCGCGAAAACACGGCCCACGCCTTCCTGGACGCCATGCCTATGATCCTGCTTGGCCTCGTCGTTTGTTTCCTGATCGTCGGCGGCATTGACCTGATGCGCTTCCTTGCCACGGGCACATGGGATGGCTTTGTGAACCCTCCCGTATGACACCATCCCCATTGTCCATAAATCCAACGCTGCTCAAACCGCGTATGCTTGTTTGGACAAATCCTTGACGCAGAGCGAGCAACCGTTTAGACTCACCCCTCGTCCACAAGAGCCGTGCGCCTTTCGGCTGTGATGTCAAAAAGTCTGTGACCTGTGGGGTTGAATCCAGCAGTTCAAAGGCGACTCATAACGGAAGTGACCATTACTCAGCGCTCAACACTCAGTACTCAGCACTCAGCACTCAGCGTTTTTCTGGCGGAGGAATCATGATTCAAGTTGAAGGGCTTACCCGTTTTTACGGCTCCTACAAAGCCATCGACAATATCTCGTTTCACACCGAGCCGGGCGAGATTGTCGGTTTTCTCGGCCCCAACGGGGCGGGCAAAACGACCACCATGCGTATCCTGACGGGCTACATGCCGCCCAACGAAGGCAAGGCTACTATCGCCGGGTACGATGTGTTCGAGCAATCGCTCGACGTTCGGCGACAGGTCGGCTACCTCCCGGAGACCGTTCCGCTTTACAGGGAATCGTCGGTGTGGGACTACGTGGACTACATGGCCGCCCTGCACGGCATGAGCGGCAAGAAGAAATCTGACCGCGTTGGCGAAGTCCTTGAAATGGTTGGCATGATCGACCGCGCCGACAGCATGGTGGAGAGCCTTTCCAAAGGCATGCGCCAGCGCGTCGGTTTGGCTCAGGCGCTGGTTCACAGCCCCAAAGTGCTGATCCTCGACGAGCCGACCATCGGCCTCGACCCCCGTCAGGTGCGCGAAGTCCGCGAACTGATCCGCACCTTAGGCGAAGGTTGCACGGTGCTTCTCAGCACCCACATCCTCTCCGAAGTCAGCCAGCTTTGTTCCCGCATCCTGATCATCAACAAGGGCCAGATTGTCGCCGAAGACAGCCCGGAGACTCTCTCCAAACGCATGGAAGGCGCTATCCGCTTTTCCGTCCGGGTCAGAGGCGCGGCTCCTGCCGATGTCGCCAAAGTGGTCAAGGCTCTCAAGAACGTGTCCGAAGTCCATTTGCTGGATGACGGCGTGGAAATCATGTCGCGCGGCGAAGACGACGCCCGTCCGGCAGTCGCCGCTGCCATCGTCAAGAAATCATGGGATTTGATCGAGATGAAGTCGGCGGGGATGTCGCTGGAAGACATCTTCCTCGAACTGACTCAGGATGAACCCGTGTCCGATGAGGAGGAGAACTAATGCAGACGCTGACTCGGTCGCTGCATAACCTATGGGTGATCTTCAAGCACGAATTCGCGCTGTATTTTATCTCGCCCGTCGTTTATATTTTGGGCGCGGTGTGGGTGGGCTTTAGCAGCTTTATTTTCATCCTGTACTTTAACCAGTTCAATCAGGGCATGAGCGAGCCAACCATGTCCGGCACAATGGGCTTTCTCAGCACATGGGTGCTGATGTTCATCGCGCCCGCCATGACCATGCGCCTGATCTCCGAGGAGATCAATTCCGGGACGCACGAGCTTTTGTTCACCGCCCCGGTGCGCGACTGGGAAATTGTGGTCGGCAAGTGGCTGGCTTCGTGGGGCGTCCTGACTGTTTTCGTGTTGATCACGGGCCTCTACGGCCTGTTCCTGACGTGGCGCGGCAATCCGGACCCCGGCCTGCTTCTCGCCAACTATCTGGGCCTGTGGCTGATCTGCGGCGTGACTCTCACGGTCGGCGTCTTCGCTTCGTCGCTCACCAAATACCAGATCGCCTCTTTTCTGGTGGCTTTTGGATTGTTGTTTGCCTTGATCTTTATCTACTACATCAGCTACGTCATCCCCAACCAGACCCTGTCTGATATTGTCAACCAGCTATCCCTGCAAAACCATCAAAACAAGCTGTTCCGCGAAGGCGTGGTTGACTGGGCGGACATCGCCTATTTCGTCGGGATGGCGTCCGTGTTCCTCTTTCTGGCAACGCAGGTTCTTAGCTCACGGAGGTGGCGTTCGTGAACGAATTGAAGATTGATCGAAATATCGCCCGTTGGGCTTCGCTGATCGCCGGGTTTGTTGGCGTGCTGATCATGGGCGTCGCGGTGATTCTGGCGGGTTTCAAGTTTGAAGGCGAGTGGGGCTACATTGGCCTCGGCATTGCGGTGGCTGGCGCGGCAGGCTTTATCCTGCTCGATCCCCAGTCGCTCGTCAAGACCGCCACCGGGCGTTCCGGCCAGTACGCGCTGACTTCGGTGTTGGTGAGCGTTCTGTTCATCATCTTCGCCGGGTCGATGTACTGGATCGTCAAACAAATCAATCCGCCTTCGGCGAACCTGCGCGAATCCAGCAAGTACGAGATTTCGGCTAAAACGGTTGACCTGCTCAAAGGCATGCAGGAAGAAGTCCACGCCATTGGCTATTTTAAGGCCAGTCAGGAAGAGCAGAAGAATCAGGCCGACCTGTGGCTGCGCCAGTACAAGCAGTTGAGCGGCGGCAAAATTTCTTACGAGTTCATCGACCCGGATCGCAACCCGCTCGCGGCCCAGAACGCGCGCTCAGGCACGATAGTCTTTGCCAAAGGCGACCAGAAAGCCGAAGCCTCGGTGGTCGATGAGCAGAATCTCACCAATGCGCTGGTGCGCGTCCTGACCGGCAAAGCCCGCAAAGCTTACCTGCTCACCGGGCATGGCGAGTTGACGGCGGAAGGTTTTGGCAGCGACGGCCTCAGCGAGTTGAGCAAGACTATGGGCAACGCCAACGTGACGCTGGAAACGCTCAATTTGCTGGAAACGCCCGCTGTCCCCGATGACGCCGACTTGATCATTATTGCCCGGCCTACCTCGCAGTTTGGCCCTGCCGAAGTGGACGCCATCAAAGCTTATCTGGACAAGGGCAAAGCCGCCATGTTCATGTTTGACCCCGGCGCGGGCGGCAGTTCCCTGAGCTTTGGGGTGTTGAGCGCCGACATCAACGCCGATGGATCGCGTATCGTGACCGGCGGCTCGGATGGCACAGCCCGCCTGTGGGACAACACGGGCAAGGAAGTTGCCGCGTTGCGCGGCCATACCGCCGTCGTCAACGAAGTGGCTTTCTCGCCCGATGGCAAGCGGGTGGCGACTGCCAGTTTTGACAACACCGTTCGTGTTTGGGATGTCGCTACCGGCAAGCAGGTTGCCCAGCTTGAAGGAACAATCAGCGGCATTCAGCGCATGGCCTATTCGCCCGACGGCAAAGTTCTGGCGAGCGTCGGCACGGATCAAAATCTCAACGTCTGGGACGCTTCTTCCAACCAGCCCATGAGCTATTCGCCGATCAAGTTGGCCGTTCCCTTGCTGTCGCTGGCCTTTTCGCCCGACAGCGCCACGCTGGCGGTCAGCGGCGGCGGGACAGCCTCCGGCGCGCAGGGCGCTGAAACAACCGTGTTTCTGCGCGAAACCGCGACCGGCGCGGAAGTTTTTACCAAAACCTTGCCCACCAACAGCATCGTGGCAATGGCCTTCTCCGCCGATGGCGCGACACTGTACAACGCGACCTTCGACGGGACGCTCGGCGCTATGGATGTAGCCACCGGCGAATCGCAATCTCAGGCCCTTTACTCCGCCGATAAAGCTGTTTCCGGGTTCGCCCTGCTGGGCGATGGCAGCTTCGTGTTCGCGCTGGGCGATGGCACGCTGCATATCCATCCTGCCGACGCCACTTCGGCGGACACCGATACCGTACTGTCGGAGCATACCGGTCGCGTTTGGGTCGTGCGCGTCTCCCCCGACGGCCAGAGCTTTGTGAGCGCCAGTCAGGATGGCAGCGCCCGGGTCTGGAAAGTCGGGCAGGCGGTCAGCAGCCTTCAGTTGGCGGGCCACGCCTCCTCGGACAAGCTGCTCGACTATCTGACGACGGATTGGGGCGTCACCCTCAACGACGATGTGGTGATCGATCTGCGCGCGGCGGATGTGCTGGGCAGCCCGGTCACGCTGGAAACCTTTGTCCAGTCTCAGTACGACTCGTTCTCCCCGATCACCCGGTCGCTCGTGGAGCCGCTGAAAGCGGTGAATTTCCAAATCGCCCGCAGCGTCGCCACCGCCGACTCGCCGCCGGATGGCGTCTCGCTGACCCGTCTGATCACGACGACGGAAGGCGATGGCAACTCGTGGGGCGAGACCGATCCGCCCGCCGATGGCGCTATCAGCCGCGGCAACTATGATCCGGCGGCGGACGTGCCTGGCCCGGTGGCAGTCGCGGTCAGCGGCGAAAACGCGACGACCGGCGCTCGCGTCGTGGTCTTTGGCGACTCGGATTTTGTGACCGACGTGGCGCTTCAAAACACCACGACCGGCAACGCTGATCTGGCGATCAACTCGGTCAACTGGCTTTCGTCCAAGGAAGACCTGATTGATTTGCCGACCACCAACGTGGGCGTTCGCACCATCAGCCAGCCGTTGCAAGAGGCCGAAGCCCTGCTGATGGTGATCGTCAGTTGCGCCTGTTTGCCGCTGCTGTTTGTGGTCATCGGCGGCGTGGTCTGGTTTACCCGGCGCCAGCGCCGCTAATCACAACAATCCCAACCGTAGGGGCGACCCACTGGGTCGCCCTACGTAATCTATGATTTATGTCTCGGAGAAGTCAGAACGTGAAACCATCTACTCAACTCATCGTGGGGCTGGTCTTTCTGATCGTTGCCGCCGGTGGAATCGCCCTCGTCAACCGCGAGGTTATCAAGCCTGTCACCACGCCCACCCCCACCGAGCGCGCCAAACTGCTGGAAGGCCTTTTCCCGGTCGATATTACGAGCATCTCGATTACCGATAACAAAACCAGCGCGACCTTCACCGCCGAGCTGGGCGACGATGGAAACTGGAAGATCACCAAAGGCGACACTACGAAGGACGCCGGTCTCGGTGTCGATCACGGGCGGCTGGGCAACGCGGTCGCCGTGCTGCCCAATATGACCCCCTCGACCTCGTTTGAGGCCACCGATCTCGCGCCGTTTGGCCTTGACAAACCTGTCTATACCCTGACCCTTGCTGTCAAGGGCGCAGACCTTGTGCTTCAGATCGGCGCAGAGAATCCCGACAAAACGGACTTCTATGTCATGCGGTCAGGAAGCAAGCAGATCTTCTTGATCGGCAACTATAACTTGCAGCCGTTTATCACGTTTATCACCGAGCCGCCTTACGCGCAGCCCACCGAGGATTTCTTCGCGGCCCTGACGGCCAGCCCAACCTTGACGCCGGAGCCGTCGGCCACCCCATCGCCGACTGCCACCGCGCCCGCCACCGTCGAGGCCACCGCAACCCCTTATTAACCCGGTAGGGACACGGCAACGCCGTGTCCCTACTCATGTTCAATCCCAAGATCGTAACGCCAAAATCAACCGTCTCCGTCTCGCGGCATGGGATGTTATCCACGTTCCCGCCTAAAAAGCGCTGGAATGCGCCCCATCCAGCGAGACGGTCATCCCCCGACTCCGTGATACGATCTGCGTTTCCCCATTGACAGCATAACTGGCGTAGGGGCGGGTCTGAGACCCGCCCTATTCGTCAGAAAACCCAAAAACGCTATACTACAAAGTGTTAGGGCGATGTTGTTTTCCGCCGCGCCCATTTTGAGCTAACGGAGCTTGTTTACATGAATACCCGCATCGCGCAGGGACTATGGTGGATCGGGCTGATCGCGTTTGTCGCCGGAATCGCTCTTTCTCTGGCGCGCATCCCGCTGGTGGGCGGCCTTGTGTTAGGCACTGGCATGGTCGCGCTGGGCCTCAACACCCTGCTGGCTGGCGATCTGACGATGGGGCCTGAAGGCCGCCCTTTTAGCGTTCGCGGCCCGGTGGTCAGGGGGCATCTGGAAGTTGGCGCAGTTCTCTCTGATGTGAGCGTGGGCGTGTGCGGCCCTGACCGCATTGCCAGCCTGATCTACGGGCCGGGCAAGCCCGGTTTTGAGGTCAGCGAAGGCGTCGCCAATGTGCGCCTGAAGCAGCCCGCCTTTCCGCCTGCGCTGGCGAATTGGCGCGCCGATCTTGCCAACAATGTGCTGTGGGATATCAGGGCCGCAAGCTGGCTGGGAAGCCTGCGCCTTGATTTGAGCCAGCTACGGCTGGAAAAAGTCAGCGCGACCACATCGCTGGGCCGTGTCCTTGTGACCTGCCCAACGCGCGGTTATGTTCAACTGATGATTAAGGCCGGACTGGGAGATATTGAGGTGACTATTCCAGAGCAAACCGGCGTGAAGGTCACCGTCAAGCGCGGCAAACTCGCGTCATTGACGGTGAAGAACCCGCGCCTGAGCGCGTATCGCCCGGATCGGTTGGGGACGCCAGATTACGATTTGTCGGCGGCGCAGGTGGAGATCGTGATCGAAAGCCAGATGGGTGACATAACGTTGGCTTGAATCAAAAAGGAAGCGACTGCAAGCCGCCTCCTTGCTTTACGCGCCGCATCAGGCGTCGCTCAGATCGCCGAGCGTTGAGGCCGCCCCGCGCCGCTTGCGAGCCGCTGTCCCGGTATGGATCGGGATATGAGCCATCAGCAAGTTCTGCCGGTTTTCGCTGGTGAGATCGATCTCGACTTCGTCAGGATCAAATTCCACGTACCGCGCGATTACCTGAAGAATCTCGTCCTTCATCGCCGCCACCTGCGCGGGGGTCAGGTTGCTGCGATCATGCACCAGCACCAGTTGCAGTCGCTCTTTGGCGACCTGGCTGCTGCTGGGCTTGCGTCCTCCAAATACTTTGTCGAAGATGTTGCCCATCTTCTTCTTCTCCTGTCGCCACGACTATGGCAATCACAATACGCTCGATAACAAAACTGGCCTGACAATAACCCTATTTGCTTTTGGCGGCGACTTTTTCGGGCTTTTCGCTCTTTTCAACCTTAGAGACTTTTTCAATCTTCTCAGATTTTTCAGCCCTCATCGGCTTGCGAATTTCTTCCTCATGGTCATCGTCATCATCGTCGTCTCTGGCCGATGCCTTGGCGACGGCTTTAGGCTTGTCTTCAACAGCGGCCTTCCGGCTGTTCTTGCCCTTGTTGTTGGCTTCCCGTTTTTCGGCGTTGATGCCCAGCGCCTTCGCCAGCCGCTGCATGAACGTCGAGTCTTCTTCTAACGCCATGAACGGCACGGTCTCGCCCATGATCCGCCGGGCGATATTCTGGAACGCCTTGCCCGCCCGCGACTCTTCGGGCGACATGGCCGCCGGGAGGCCGCGATTGGTCGAGACCAGAATCGTCGAGTCTTCAGGCACCAGCCCGATCAGCTTGATCGCCAGAATGTCAATCACGTCTTCGGGACTGAGCATGTCGCCGCGCTTGACCATCTCCGCTTTGATCCGGTTCAGCACCAGCCTGCCGGGGCCTTTGCCTTCCGCCTCAATCAACCCGATGATCCGGTCTGCGTCGCGCACTGACGAAACTTCCGGGTTGGTGACGATAATCACTTCGTCCGCCGGGGCGAGGGCGTTGCGGAAACCGCGCTCGATGCCCGCCGGCGAGTCGACCAGAATGTAATCGACCAGCGGCTTTAGCTCATCGCAAATCCGCACCATGTCGCTGGGGCTGACGGCGGTCTTGTCGCGGGTCTGCGCCGCCGGGATGAGATACAACTCTTCCTTCAGACGCTTGTCGCGGATCATGGCCTGCCGCAGCCGGGCGCGGCCTTCAACCACGTCCACCAGATCGTAGACGATGCGGTTTTCCAACCCCAGCACCACGTCGAGGTTGCGCAGCCCGATGTCGGCGTCGATGCAGGCGACTTTGTTGCCCAGCAGGGCCAGCGCCACCGCCAGATTGGCAGTCGCAGTCGTCTTGCCGACGCCGCCCTTGCCTGAAGTAATGGTGATCACACGTGCGGACATTCGATTTATGCCTTCCTGACAAGATCAGCAGCTACAGGCTGCCCCATTCCTCTGCCACAATTTGCCCTTCGCGGATAAAAGCCACTTCGGGGCGCGGGCGCGCGCCAGCCGCTTCGGGCGTGATTGCCACCTGATTGGCGATGCGAAGCTGCATCGGGCGCATGTCCAGCGCGCACACAATGGCCTCCACATCGCCGCCCGCCCCGGCGTGAACCGTCCCGCGCAGCCGCCCCCAGATCAGCACATCGCCCCCGGCGATCACATGCGCGCCGGGGTTGACATCGCCGATCACCACCACATGCCCCATGTGCCGCACCGTGCGACCGTTCCGCAGCGTCCGTTTGATCAGCACGCCGCTGCTGCCCTGCTCGTCCGAATTGATCGGCGGCAGTTCGCCCGGCTCTTTGGTCGGAGTCTGGGCTGGCTGCGGTTCTGTGAGTTCGGTTTCCAGATCAAGACGACGGGCCGAACGCGTAGTCTCCGCTGATTCCCCCAGCACGGCCCGCAACGTCACGTCATGCTGGGCCAGCCTGTCACGGAGGTTGCGGATGTCGTCTCGATCCAAGTTGCGATCTCCCACCTGCAAAGCGATCACCGCGCCCTTGAAAAAGTCCTGTTTGGCGAGGATTGTTTCCAGAAACGCGTCTTCAACTTTGTCCCACGGCCCGGGGCCGAGCGCCACCAGCAAGCCGTCGCCGACCCCTTTGATCGATATGTCAACGTCGCTCACGCGGCTTCCCTCACTCTACGGGGATTGTAGTATAGCGACCACAGCCGCGCAACCGGCTCTCCGGGTCAGCGCCTGCGTCGCAGGCTAAAACAGGGTCGCCTTCTTGCCGGGTCGCGGATCGTAGTGGCTGGCGAACTGTTCCAGCATGTTCTTTTCGATCAGCCACGTGTTGGCGAACTTGCGCGCCGACAGCTTGCCGCTGCGAATCAAGCGGCGCACCGACTCAGGGTGAATATTGAGGCGCTTGGCGGCCTCGCCGACGGTGACATAATTCTCGAAACTATCGCTCACGCTGGGTTTATCCGGGTATGAATTGTTGTGGAATACAACAAGACAGAAGTATAGAGCGTTTGAAAAACCTGTCAAGTGGAGAATGTCAGGGTGACAGCCGAAGGCGCTTGACTGGCCCTGCTATCAGGGTGTTTTGTGACAAAAATCTGTGACATTGAATCTGCATTTCGTAACGCAGAAATGGGGAATGTGTGTCGCGCACTGTTTTGAGAAGAACGGCAACTTACTAATGGGTTGCCCGCGCTGTAATTCCGACCAGAATGTAGAACGGAAATGCGAAGTTGCTAGTGCGGTATTCCAGTCGAATGTCCGAGATCGGATTCTATGCTATTTTGCAATAAAGCATTTTTGTTGACCATTCAAGACGGCATCAGCAAACTGTTCTGTTGTGATGCCGAAAATCTGCTCGATTGGGGCGAGGCTGTGATTACTACGATTTCTTAACACGGTGCCCTGCTGAAACACTGTGAAATCAACCTCTCGTTCAGGGAATGCCGGAGAAAGATATATATCCCCTGCATAAGTGCTGTTAGAGGAAAAACGATCATCTACGCAGAATTTTATTGTATATGGGGGGATGTCGATCTCTAACGCATAGGTAGTCGCATAAAAGGCAATGCCTTCTTCATAGATCATAAGAAACCGCATCTCATCCATACCTTCTACAGGGACTTTTAGATACTGGGCGTATATTTTAGAAGGCGGCCCCAGCTTTTTCATGATTCGTTCGGGAGTTACATCAGCCTTCAGAGTCCTGCTATCAACTCCCCATTGAAACACAATTCCTGTCACCGTATCTGTAGCAGGACTCAGCGTCACATATAAATTTAAGTCCATGTTCGGAATTGAGCTAAGGTAAACTGTTGTATCGAGTTCGTGAATACCTAATAACCTGTCCCCGCGTTCGATAAGACTGCTGTCAAAAAAATCGACAGTTCCATTGAAACCAAATACAGTGTCGAACATCTGTTGAACATCTTCACGATCTGACTTCCCTGCAACAAGACCTTTCCAGCAAGGCAAAGCGCACTCACTTGTAGAGTCTCCGAAAATGAAGTCAAACAGCCTCAGATTTGATGCTTCAATTGCCGGGAACGTGGGAGTCGGAATTGCTTGCGTACTGGTGGCAGTGACAGTTGGTGTCAAGGTCTGACTTGGCGATGGCATCATAGTTGGCGTTGGAGATTCCGGCACATCAAGTGTAGCCGTTGACTGGCTATTGCGGGGTTCACAAGCCGAGAGCAAGACAACTATTCCCATTACGATAAGCTTGTGGCGTAATCTTTTCATGGGGCAGGCTCACTGATAAAGCATGACTGAGACTCTAACACGTTGGCGGTTGCTCGATCTCTCCAACAGGCGTTGGGATAGTCACCGTCGTCGCAAGTTGCGGCTGGCCATAGCCGATGATTTCAATAGGAATGAGATCATACGCTATATCAAGGCTGTCCGCATGGCGCGTAATGGTCAGCCGCGCCATCACGCTTTCGCGGGTCTGGCGCGACCACGTTTGGTCAAACACAAAGTTGCCCAGCGAATAGAATATCACACTGTTCTTGCAGGTCTCAATCGGTTGCAGCCAGTGGGGGTGCGAGCCGATGATGACGCGCATTCCGGCGTCGATTAGCGCATGAGCTAATTTCTGCTGGCGCTCTGAGGGCTGGGGCTGGTATTCATACCCCCAGTGAAGCAGGCCAATCACCACATCAACCTGCCCGGCCATCGCCGATGTTTCCGCAGCAGCGCGGTCAATATCCAAATTGCGATCAACATCATAATAAGCCAGAATGCCGATTCTGATCCCGTTGACCTCGTAGACGGCGGGCGAGCCGTCTCGCACGCCCGCGATTTGCCCTGCCTCCAACGCCGCCAGCGTCGCCCTGCGCCCCTCGACCCCATAGTCGCTGGCATGGTTGTTGGCGAGGCCCATCGCGTCAAATCCGGCGTCGCGCAGCCCTTCGGCGGCCCGCGTGTCGCCGCAAAAGCGCAGCCCAAGCCCCTTCTGTTCGCAATAAGGGATCAGCGGCGATTCGAGATTGCCAATCGTCAGATCGGCGGCGGCGAGGATGTCGCGCGTGAATTGAAACGGCCAGCCAAAGTCGCCCTGCGCGATGCTGGTCTTGTTGACCATCCGGCCCAGCATCACATCGCCGACCGCGACGATCTCAATCTGAGGAGGCGGGGTCGCGGTTGGCGGGGGCACGGTGGGCAGCGGCGACGGGGTTGGCAGGTCAGTCGGGGTAGGCGAGGGCGACGCCGTGACGGTGTTTGTTGGGGACGGCGAAGGCGTCGCCGCGGCCAGCGATGGCGTTGGCGGGGCGGCGATGATCGGCGCGCGGACAGCCGCAATGGCGTCGCAGGCCGACAGGCTTGCCAGAGCGACCACCAAGAAAACCGCCAGCCTCAAAGGGTGTTGAATAACATCGGCTTGCGGCGCATAACCCCACCTAACCTCGCCCCGCGAGGTTCTCCCTCCCCTTGGACCCCTGCAAGGGGGCAAGGGGAGGGGGCAACCCAAATGGTCGAGCGAAAATGATTGATAGGTGGGGTTTTTCAACGCCCTCTGACTCTCAGGCTGGCGGGCGCATGGCTGTCAGGCAACTTCTTCAGGGGCCTGTTCGGCTTTGTTGTGGCGAACCATCCCGTGCGTCACATGGCGATAGATGTAATAAGCTAACCCGGCCAGAATCACAATGGCGATGGGGATGTCAAACGGGCGCATGATCGCGCGCAGTTCTTCCCAGTGCGATCCGAATTGCCAGCCGCCCAGCGCCAGCAGCCCGCACCAGATAAACGAGCCGACAAACGAGAGCAGTGTGAAGCTCCAAAAGCGGATACGCGCCACACCTGCCGGAAACGAAATGAACGTGCGGACAATCGGCAGCAGGCGCGACACGAAGGCTGTCCAATCGCCCCACCGCGCGAACCACTTGTCGGCCCGGTCAAGGTCGTCCGGGTTGATCATGATGTACTTGCCAAACTTCTCAACCAGCGGGCGGCCCCCATAATAGCCCGCGGCGTAGCTGACCACGCTGCCCAGTGTGCAGCCCAGCCCGCCGAACAGCCCCCCGAGCGG
>Ga0210377_10000601_pt1 | contig 34391 bp, 30 predicted proteins | sample PLM4_65_b1redo_FD_155480 | JGI IMG/M metagenome (GOLD analysis project Ga0210377, IMG submission 155480) | Groundwater sediment microbial communities from an aquifer in East River, Colorado, USA - PLM4_65_b1 redo | ecosystem: Environmental > Terrestrial > Soil > Riparian zone | place: USA: East... | reverse complement strand
CCTTCCCAACCAATAAAGGTCAGTGGCCTGTTTCGACAGAGATATAAAGACCCCGCTTCCTGCGGGGCCGGGATTACAGCGGCGGGTCCGCTCCCGATTTAAACGGGATTCCCTTCGCCTGGATGTGATCGTGCTCTATGTTGATTGTCTTTATAACATAGACGGACCTTCAAAGTCAAAGTGTTTTTGCTGGTCCGCTGTCAATGAACGGGAGACATAATGTAATACACCCATGGGACATACTCATAAAATTAACGATAGACTTTCGACAGTGGTTCATCCTTCGCAAATGTCGATATTGAATAGTGCAGCCAAAAGCTTACACCACAGATAATAAATTGCGGCAATTGGTTTTTACCGCTACTTTACGGCAACCAACGAAATGTTTAATTTTTTTTCAATCTGTTGTATCCGGGAGATCTCATCGTCTTTAAGCGGGACAAAGCTTACATCCTTGGGAGCAAATGCTACTAAAGTCTTTCCCAGGCTCTTTTCGAGGGACTGGACATCGGCGAGCTTTTCCTTTTCAAGATGCGCTAAAGTATACATCATGATTGCCTCCTGCTGTTTGAAAGTTATGACGCCATATGATTGAATATAATTCTCGAATTACCGGATGTCAAGGGCTAGCGTCGATAAAGAGTAATAACGCGTGTGGTCGGATTATTTCTTTACGAACGCTATCAGTCAGCAAATAGGCATCATGTTTCAAATATGTACAGCGTGCTTGTGTGTTTTTTCATGTAATGCTCCCGACTTCGGGTTCTCTCGATCACACGATGGATAATGGCGCTTTTCCCGTTGAATAACCAAACTGGTCAAAGGCATGTTACGAGCTCGAGGAGATGGTCCAGGCTTATCCGCCTTCGCTCTACGGGCAGGTTCGTAAGCTTGCTGAATTGCTCAACTTTATCTTCATCGATCGGGATTACGCCGGTATCAAAGACGACCACGCGTTTGTACTGGCCGAACATCGAGCTGAAATCAAAATGAAAATCCTCTTTGCCGAGCGCAAACATGCTTTCCCAGTTGTTTACCCACCCGGCCGTGAGAAAAAAAGTCTTTGCTTCTGAATCGATCTTTCGGATCTCCTCACGCCCGACGATCGCCTCAAGGCAATTAGCCGCATCGATCTTTTTTGCGCCGTAGCGCTCTACGATCTCCATGATCTCCGGGTGACAATGACCATAGAGGACCTTGATTTCCGTGCCTTCCTTTCGCTGCTCTTCAAGGGCCTGGATCAAACGCTCCTTCAGCCGGTCGAAGTTCACATGCAGGGCCGCATCAAGGAAAAGAACCTTCAAGTCAAGCGCCTTTTCCCTGACGAGATATTCCAATTCCTCTTTAAAGATCCCGCAACTGATGTAGAGAACGGATTTCTTCTCCATAGAATCACTATATCAGGGAGCGTATTTTTGCGCACACCCCTCCCTCTTCCCGGCGTAGAGCATCCCTGCCGCCTTGACGCTCTCGGTCATGCGATCCGTCAGCCTGTCGCAGCCGATGCTCGCGCGAGAGGGCGCGCCTCAGCACGGTTCTTACCACCCCTTATCTTCTCAGCAGACGTCTATTTTCTGGAGTTCTTTCCTGCCGACCTTGACATGCTCGCCGGAAACGAGCGTGACCCGTACCGTCATGGCGGAATGGTACTCCTTCTCCATGCACTCGAGCTCCATGTCTTTGCTGAGTCGTGCATCATTGCCGCTTACGGTCTTGATATCTTTTGTCTCACCAATGTATTTAACCTTCATCACGTCCTCCTCGTTGCCTGCCGGCTGTTTGTACCACATCGCCGGCAGGGATGTTTGGGTCAGTCAAGCGACCTCCACCTTTTTCGGCAGGATCCCCTCAAGGTGAGGAAAGGCATCAAACATGTGCGGAAACTGCATCGCCTCGCCGAACCGGTCGTTAAAGTCCTCTTCAAGAGCGAGTTCGACGTATTCGACCCTCCTCGCGACGTCATTGGCCTCTTTTCTCTTGTCCACGTTCAGAAGCGCTATGCGCGCGCCGTCGCCGGCTGCATTCCCGATATACTCGACCTTCTTCAGATCGCAATCCGGGATCATGCCGATCACCATGGCCTCTTCCTTGTCGATATGACTCCCGAAGGCGCCCGCGATCGCCAGCCGGTCGAAGCCAGCGATGCCGAGCTTCCGCATCATGATGAGGCAGCCGGAATAGAGGGCGCCCTTGGCGAGTTGTATCGCCCGCACGTCCTGCTGGTTGACGACGATGTCCTGATTAACGGATGTTTCCTGTTTCCAGGCAAGGACGTATTCGGGCATGCCTTTCGCGCTTTTCCTGATCCTCGGCGACTTGACAGCCATGTCGACCTGGCCGTTCTTCTTGATGATGCCTGCCTTGAACATCTCCGCGATCACATCGATGATCGCCGAGCCGCAGATCCCCTTTGCCTGCATGTTGACCTTCCCATCGCTCCAGAGGGTGTTCCCGATGACCTTGTAGGTCGCCTCCAGCGTTTCCGGATCGATCTTCACCCGCTCGATGGCGCCGGGGGCGGCGCGCATCCCGAACTCGATCTGCGCGCCTTCGAGGGCGGGGCCGGTAGCGCAGGAACAGGAGATGAGCTTCTCCCTGTTCCCGAGCACCAGTTCCCCGTTGGTGCCGATGTCGATGAGAAGGGTCATCTCCTCGCGCTTGTGGGGCTCATCGGCAAGGAGGCAGCCCACGTTGTCCGCGCCCACGAAGCCCGCCTCGATAGGCAGTACATGGACATTGCCCGAGGGAAGGATCTTGATCCCGAACCGGTCCGCCTTGACATCGACGGAGCGATGGAGAGCCGGGGTAAAGGGCGCCACCCCGGTAAACTCGGGATTGATCCCAAGGAGGAGGTGATGCATGGCGGTGTTTCCCACCAGGGTCATTTCGCTGATGTCTTCCGCAGTGAAGCCCTCCTTTTCCGCGGCCTGTTTTGCGATCGTGTTCAGCCCCTCGATGATCGTATCCTGGAGCTCCTTCAGTCCCGGCGCCTCATTCAGCATGCAGTAGGTGATCCGGGACATGACGTCTTCTCCATACCGCACCTGAGGGTTCATCATCGACTCCGTTATGAGCACGTTGCCGGTATTGAGGTCGGTCAGGTAGCCTGCCACGGTCGTCGTGCCGATGTCGACGGCAAGGCCGATATTCGTTTCTATTTTTCCCGGTTCGACCCTGATGATCTCTTTATTGTTCCACACCGTTACCGTGATCTTCCACTCGCCTTTTCTGACCATGTCAGGAAGCTTCTGGAGGGCGCGGTAATCGATGGATAGCCGCTTCAGCCGGTGCTTTTTGGCAAGAGCGTTCTCGACCCGTTCGAAATCTCCGAGCGGATCGCCGAGCGCCGGCACCGGGAGCTCGACGTAGTATTTCTTCACGGCCGGTTTCAACTTGACCTTGATCACCCCGGCCGCTTTGCTCACGACCTGCTTTCCCGTACGGCTCGCCTCGGGAACGAAGACAAGCACATCACCCAGGATATTGGTGGAACAGGCCAGGCGGAGATGCTCTTCGGAGTCCTTGCGCTTCAGGACTTTTATCTCCTTCTCGTCGAGCCCGCTCAGGTGGCTCATGGAGGAGGTTATGCCTTCCTTCGGGAAATTCCCATCCATCACCTTGACGCGGCATTTTCCGCACACGAGCTGCTTTCCGCAGACGGCCTCGATGTCCACCCCCAGCCTTCTCGCTGCATCGAGAATGGTGGTGCCTTCCGGTACTTGGCCGCGCCGGCCGGAAGGTTGAAAAATAATCGTATGATCCATATACTCCTAATCCTCCTCACTGATATGCTGTCCGCGGTGTCAGCCGTGTAACTCCTTTGAGCGTGAAAACGCCTCCCCCGGTCTTCCGCGCGCTGCCGCTCCGGACACACTTCTCGCGGAGAGACGGCGGTTGAGGGACTCTTCCTCCTATGCCGCTTTTCCCTTTCTCAGGGTGTCGAGCATCTTCATCGCTTCCTTCAGGGCATTCGGCGCGTTGTCGGCCGTGGTATCGGCGCCGTACTCCTCAACTGCCTTCTCGGTCACCGGAGCGCCCCCGATCATGATCTTCACTTTCGGGTTCTTCTCCTTGATCATCGGGATGAGCTTCTTGATGCCCACCATCGAAGTCGTCATCATGGCGGAGAGCATGATGATATCGGAATCGGTCTTGAGCTGCTCTTCCACGAATTTGTTGAGCGGGACGTCCCGCCCAAGGTCATGCACGGTCCAGCCGGAAGCCTCGAAGATGGCCTTGATGAGGTTCTTTCCGAGATCGTGGACATCGCCCTGCATGACGCCGAGGACGACCTGTCCCCTTTTCAATTCTCCCTCGACCTTGATGTGAGGCTTCAGGATATCGAGCGCGGCATAAAGCGCTTTTGCACAGAGAAGGGTCTCAGGCACGAAATACTCATGGCAGTCGAACTTCTGGCTTACGACCTCCATCCCCCCCGCAAGGCCCTCCATCGTCATCCGGTAGGCGTTTGCGCCGACCTGCACGGCCTCCTGGGCGGCCTTCCGTGAATCCTCCACTTTAAAATTGATCACCGCATCCTGAAGTCTCTTAATGAGCTCTTGCTCTTTTTCTTGAGTCGCCATGTTTTTATCTCCTTATCGTGAGTGCTTCTGTTCACAGAATTTACACCCCGCAGCTCTGCTGCAGGGAGTCTTGTGCCTGGTTCCCGGTTGCGTTACCGTTTTCCCCTCACCAGAACGATGGTCTTTCCCGGGCAAAACAGGGAATCATGTTTCGTCTCTTACTGGTACACGCCGTATTTCTTGGACGCTTCCACGATCCTCTTTGCATTCCTGAGAGGCGCGTTCGGCCCGAACTCGCATCCCGTAGACAGGATGAATCCTCCGCCTTTTGCGAAGATATCCATCTCGGCCTTGCATTCCTCCTCTATTTCTTCGGGCGTGCCGAGCATCGCCACCGGTCCCGGCGGCACCCATCCTATGGTGGTGATCTTCTTCCCCCACTTGGCCTTATGCTCTTCCCAGCTGTCCACGTCGTCGGCAACGTAGGCATGGGAGATGGCCGTGGGGTTGCCCCATTTTTCGGTCATATCGAAGTAGATGCCGTTGCCGCAGTTGTGGAAGCTCACGAAAGCCCCTGCCTTGCGTATTGCATCGCAGACCTTCTTGACCGACGGGCCTTCGAACTTTTCCCAGAGTTCCTTGCTCAAAATGCTCTGGGAAGCATATAGGTTGTCGTAGCAGACCGAATGCGCTCCCGCCTCGGCCTGGGCCACGGCGTAATCGATGAGCGCCTCGTCCATGATATTGATAGCTTCCATGACCTCTTTGGGGTGTTCCATCAGGTCCATGAAGAAGGCCTCGGGGCCGCGCATCATGCTCAGCACCCCGAGGGAGCCGTAGACGAACCCCACGATCCCATGGGTCTTGCCGATGACCTTGGACAATCCCGCCGTCAGGTCGATCACCCCTTTCATTCTCCCCGTTTTCCTCGCGTTGATCTTCTTGATCTTTTTGTAATCCCCGGGGCCTTTGATGAACGGGTCATCGTAATTCGGGTGTGCCGTGTCGTTCTCGGGAAAAATGACCTCGCACCCGAAAGCATGGGCCTCCACGGACAGATCGACAAGCATCACGACGCCGTCATGTCCTATAAGATCCAACGCATCAACATGGCCTCTTACCATTGCATCGACATCCGTCATCCGGGACCATTCGCCGTACGTCATGCCTGCTACCCGATGACTCGCGCCGCAAACCAGGGGCGCAACCGGGACCCTGTCCGGTTCCTTTAACTGGAAGGTCGTCGCTATTCTTTCGAGTCCGTTCATTCTGTCAGTCATATTTGCCTCCTGTGGTCGTTTTGTACCTGCCAATGTGGTTTCCAAACGGTCTTTACCATTCAAGACCGGCTCCTGCTTCAATCGATCAGGATCAAGCCTGACCAGACGATCTCCTGTTTCGGGGGCAGTTCGAAAGGCAGCCCCGCCTTGGCGCTCGTCTTGATGACATCGATCCCGACTCCCTCCATGGAAGGCCGTGCTTCATAGGGACGCCGGCATGACTTACCCGAACCCGCGCCGACGCATTCCCGGCACAGCATGCACTCACCGCCGATGAGCCCCAGGGCATAGGGAAAGCCCATGGACATGGCCTTTTGTTCCACTTCGTTCACGAGCTTGTGGAGCCGTATGGCTGCGATCTTCATGGCATCAAGGTCTTTGTCCGCCCCGGTCTTTTCACCTCCTTTTTCCTTTTGTGCCGCGCCCGGAGACGCGAAGAACTTCAAGACTTCCTCCCGGTCGCAGGCCGCGATATCGCCGGTCAGGGAACTCCGGGTCTGTACGAGCAGGGCTGTCCGGTAACGCTGCACGGCCTTGACGAATTCTTCAAGGGGAGGAACGTTCGGCGGGCAGGTAAGCGTTCTGCCATAGTGGGGACAGAGCGGTATCTGGCACTTCAACCTCACCCGTTCGTCGATGGCCACCAGTCGGGCGGAAAATACCCGCGCACGGTACGCCCCGTGTTCGATCGCAAAGCGTTCAAGCTGTCCGATTTTTTCGCGAACGGTCGCCCGTTCCCGTGTCGTGCTCTTTGCCGTCGTCATCATCGTCCGCATGTCACCCCGGCCTCAACCCTTTCGTGAAAAGAAGAAATACTGTTTTGCCAAGTACTCCTGCGCCTTTATCATTTGCTCGTTCAGCATCTTCCTCTTGACCTTCCAGCATACGGGGCACATATAACGGGATTTGAAACCCCGGTCCGGTCCCGCATACCGGAGCTCCATGTGCGCCTTGCAGACCTTCGTTCCGCAATCGGGGCAAATGTATTCAGCCGCTCTCCCGCACTTGTAGCAGACTTCCATGGTCATTCTCCTTTCTACACGGTAAGTTTTTTATATATCAACGGGAGGCTGATCGGCAGCGCGTCGATGTTGTCGATGATGGTATAGTTTGCCTCTCCGTACATATGGGGCAGATAGTCCCTGCTCTTTTTGTCGACGGTGATGCAGTAGGAATTGATCCCTTTGGTCCTGCCCTCCCAGAGGGCCATTTTCGTGTCCTCCACCGCGTAGTCCACATCTCCGTAGTCGACGTCGTAGGGCCTGCCGTCGGAGAGAAGGATCAGGAGCCGGATCAGTGAATTCTGCCGTCCGAGCAAACGGTTTGCATGGCGGATGGCCGCCCCGAGCCTGGTCTGCGCCATGGGTTTGATGCCTTCAAAGCGCATCTTCACGTCGTCGTTGAACGGCTCGTCGAAATCGCGGATCACGTGGAAATCCACCTTGTCTCTCCGCTCCGTGGAAAATCCGTAAACCGCCCATTGGTCGCCGATGCTTTCGAGCGCCTCGGCCATCATGACGAGCCCTTCGCGTTCGACATCGATGATCCTTTTCCCCGAGGGGAGCGCTTCGCCGGTGGAATAGCTCATGTCCACCAGAAAGGCAACGGAGACGTCCCGCAGTTTTTTATCTCGGCGGATGTACACCCGGTCCGAAGGGGTGATCCCCGCGTGTCGCTCGACAACCGCTTCGATGAGAGCATCGATGTCGAGGTCATCCCCGCGCTCTTCGCGGAAATACCGCTTTACCCGGTCGGGCCGGAGCAGTCCGAAATGCCTCCGCAAGAGACTGACCATTCCGTAATACTTCTGCACCGTCTGGTCGTAGAACAAGAGTGATGTGGAGGGCATATCGATCTCGCGCACCCGGCACCAATCCTTTTTGTAGTCTTCGAGGGCGTTGTCCCACTCGTCGTAGAGCACGGTCCTCCTGAAGCGACTCTCCTTTTCAATTTCTTCGAGTTCGCTCTCCACCTGCTCCGAGAGCTCCGCCAGTCCGTCGGGGCCCGTGATCTGCCACAGGAGTATCTCGGATTCCGGCCCTTCGGCTTCATCGATCCTGTCGAGCGCCTTCTCGATGTTCTCGGGAGTTGCCTCAATGTTCTTTTCCTGGAAGCGCTCAACGAGCCAGGCCACCAGTTTCGACATGCCGAGACGCGTCTCATCAACGAGCTTGAAATCGAGCACTCCCCGGTAAAACACCCGGTCTGCCGTCTCCCGGCTTTCATCGGCCTCACAAACGGCCCCGCCGTCCCACGCCTCGCAGAGCCGGAGCGTGAGGTCGAGGACGTCTTGAACGGTACAACCCGGGACCGTCACCCGGGAGACTGCTTCGCTGAGGAGCTCCACGAGCCGATGGTGACGAAGGGACGAAGAAACCGGCTTTTCCGTAAACCGGAAACCGACGGACGCGAAGACTGACTGCCCGAGCTCCTCCTTCCGGCCCACCTGTGCTGCAAAGGCATTCATGATGAGCTGCCTGTCCTTTTCGAGACCTGGGTAAAGAAGTCCCATGAGATGGTCAACGCGCTCATCCTCGAGGAATTCGAAGATCTTGAAGGCCGGTACCTCTGCCGGGAGCCGGTCGAGCTGCCGGGTGTCATCCCGGGTGATCGCGAACGTTCCGAACAGGAGATGGGCGAGTTCGTGGGTCAATGCCCATTTGTAGGTCTTGAAATTGAGCTCTTCTTCTCCGAAAATCTCCATACGGGAAGGGACAAAGACCCTCGATCCGTCGGAGACCGAGAAGAACCTGCCGAGCCCCGGAAGGTTCTTGTAAAAGACGGAGGACGATCGTATCCGCACCTTCCGCCCCATGAGGGACTCTGCGTAGGAGTCGAGGACCGTATGGATGTCCTTGAGCTCCAGGCCCTTAACGAGAAAATCCATCTCCTGTCGGCTTGCGCCGGTCCTGAGGGAGAAGTATGCCTCGCCCTTCCGGCTTCCGGTGCCGGTGATCTCGAGCCCCTTCTGCACCCAGTTTTCGAGGTCTTGCAGGGAAAGCCTTCCCAGTATCTGGGGGGCCGATCTGAAATATTGGACTGCCAGGTCCATGACTTTTGACTTGCCTGCCCCGGTGCCCTGTGCGAGGAGACTATGGGCATCATAGCCTGCCTTCATCTGGGGACTCTTCTCGATCAGGTACATGCCGAGGCGCGCCCACCGATCGAGATCGCAGAAGTCCATCTTTTTGGTGATCTCCGGGCTCGACTTGAAATATTCCCTGGCTGCCTTCCAGTACTTCTTTGCTATAACGAGACCGGACAGCGCCCAGCGTTCCGTTCTTTCATGGCCGATGCTCCCTATCACAACAGGACTGGAGTCAAAATACTGCAGCGCCACGTCCTGGTCGATGTCGGCAAGGCTTCTGCCCCAGCTAAGCCATCGGGGAACGAACTCACCCGGAACGCCGGTGATTTGCGGCAGCATGCGGTAGGCCTGTTCCACGACGCTCCATTTCGATCTGCCCATTCCGAGGAGCGCTTCGAGGGACTCGCGGCGGGCTGACTGCCCCTGAATGCCGGATAGCGTCTCGTATCCCGTTCTGATCATGAGATGCGAAAAGGGAGCGTCCACAGAGAGAAAGGACTCAACGAGAAGGAGGTATGCTTTCATCCCCTGTTCGTCGAGGAGTTCCCTGACTCCGGCAATGGCCTCATGAACAGACTCGTCATGCCCCATCTTTTCGATCAGGGTTTGCTCCAGCTCTGTAAGGACTGCCTGCCCGGTCTTCATACTGTTCTCTCTTATTACGTCTTTCGCCTACACGACCGCAGCGACGATCTCTTCCAGGGTCTTCTGGATCTCGGGGTCGTCGGTGATCGGTTTTATGAGGGCAACGCTGCATGCCCGCCGGGGATCGACTCCCTTCAGGATCAATACCCCCGCATAGATCAGGAGCCTTGTGCTGACCCCCTCGTCCAGTCCCCGCCCCTTCATCGCGCGCAACTTTTCCGCGATCTTTCTGAGATTAGATGCATTGTTGCGGTCTACGCCGCTCTCATGGACGATGATCTCTTCTTCAAGCTGGGCCGGCGGGTAGTCGAAGTCGATCGAAATAAAGCGTTGTTTGGTGCTCTGCTTGAGGTCCTTCAGCACCGTCTGGTACCCCGGGTTGTAGGAAATGACGATCATGAAATTGTCCGCTGCCTCGATGATCTGGCCCCGCTTCTCGATCGGCAGGATCCGCCTGTCATCGGTCAGGGGATGGATCAGCACGGTGGTGTCCTTTCTCGCCTCGACGATCTCATCGAGATAACAGATCCCGCCGTGTTTGACCGCAAGGGTTATCGGGCCGTCCTGCCAGCGCGTGGAAGACCCGTCGAGGAGATAGCGGCCCACAAGATCGCTGGCGGTGAGGTCTTCATGGCATCCTACCGTGATGAGGGGAAGGCCCTGTTTATATGCCATGTACGAAAGAAACCTCGTCTTGCCGCAGCCCGTGGGGCCTTTCAGCATCAACGGGAGCTTGCTCTCATAGGCGATCTCGAAGAGGTTCACCTCGTCCTGCACGGGAAGATAAAAGGGTTCCTTCGTGACCCGGTAATCCTGCATGTTGATCTCAAGCGGTATTTGATGGAGGGCGTCTCGCATAATGTTCTTTCTCCTTCTTTATTCCCTTGATAATCCGGCCGGCTCCCGCACCAGGCCGAAAAGGGCCGAGGTTTCCCGGATCGCTTCATCTGCGGCGTCCTTCACCGCTTCTTCCGGGAGCCCGAAGATGATGGAATTCACGACGAGCTTGAACCGGCCTACCGGACCTCCGTCCCTGCCGTCGACGGTGATATCGCCCGGTTCTCCGACGGTATGGGCATGGAGGAAACCTTCCTGGTGCTCGATGTAAGCCTTGATGTGGCCGATCACCTTGGCCCCCCGCTTAATCGAGGAGGCAGAGAGGGAATGCATCAGCCTTTCCGCAAATCTGCGGAGCTCGGCGCCATCCATATTTTTCTCCCTCGACAGGAAACAGGCCGTCGCATAGGCGCTTGTGCCCTCATGAAGAGGATGTATACGAAGGTCGTTCATGCCGGTACGGTCATCTCCTCCACAACCTGAGTGAGTGCCGCCATCCCGTCACCGTTCGTCACCGAAAGGCGGATGATCTGCGCGCGGGGGTTGATGACGCGGACCGATTCTCCTGCCTTCGCAAAGGCCTCTTCCGCTATCGCGTCGCTCTTGCTGAGCGCGATGATGTCGGCGTCCTTCAACTGGGTGGTGACGGCCCTTTGCAGCGTTTCGTAACCCAAAAGCTTCGCTGCGCGCGTGGTGTCGAAGAGCACGATTGTCGGGCCGAGGCTTATCTCCCCGGACGGCGCCGCGGACAGGACCATTTTCTTGACCGCATGCGGCACCGCGATGCCCGTGGGTTCGAGAATGACGATATCGGGATTCGGTCCTTCCCGCAGGAGTCTCAGCGTCTTCATCATGCTGCCCGCCATCTGGCAGCAGATACAGCCGCCTCCGATGTCCTTCACCGTGAGACCGTAGTCCTGGATCACCCTGCCATCCACCGGAATTGCGCCGATCTCGTTTACGAGTACGGCGACCTTGATGCCCTTTCGGGAAAGCCCCTTGCTGAGGGCTATGATCAGGGTCGTCTTCCCCGAGCCGAGCCATCCCGCCACCTGCACGAGCCGCATTGGATCCGTTCCACCCCTTCCGGTCAGGCGACCTTTAATTTGATTTCCTTCAATGCCGTCATGAGCGCTTCCATATTTTCCTTCGGCACCTCAGGCCAAAGGTCGCAGCCGGGCCATACGGCGTTCGCTCCGCCGTTGAGAGATTCGATGGCTGCGGGACCCACGTCTTTGGCCGCTCCCTTGTGGAGGACCTTGATGGGGTCGAAATTGCCGAGAATGAGGGCTTTTGGCCCCAGCTTCTGCCTCGTTTCGGCCAGACAATTCTTGTGGTCCACGCTGACCGCATCGGCCCCGCACTCTGCCATGTCGGTTATGATGGCGTTCGTGTCACCGCAAATATGAAGGATGCTGGGACGGGGCATTTCAGAGAGGATCCTCTTCAAATGAGGCTTGATGAGGCTCTTGAAGCTCCTCGGGCTCATGACATCCGAAGTCCCTCCCATCTCTCTGAGGGTGAAATAGTCCGCTCCCGCGTCCCGGTAAATTTTAAAAATCCGGATGATGAAATCAGAAAGCCTCTCCAGCAATTTGCCGGTCTTTTCCGGCTCGAGAAAAGACTCTTCGTAGAGAGCATCGAGCTCCTTGACCTGGCCGGCGAGGGTAAAGGGTCCGAGGACATAGGTCCCGATGGCCACGTCATTGCCCAGTTCCCTGCGCATGGTCTTTATCGCCCCGACCACTACCGGCAGCCTTCCGGCATGTTCAAGGTCATCGGGAATGTGTACGTCGTTCGCGTCCTTCACGGACTTCTCTTTTACGGTCGGATACAGGATGCCTTCCACGTCGTCGTAAAAATTCATCTTCGCTCCGAGTACCTCTGCCTCGACTCCGAGATCGAAAGGTACAACGGCGCATTCGAAGCCGAATTCCCGGTACATCCCGCCTGCCGTCTTGGCCATGAGTTCCGGGTCCCGGTGAACCCTCGAAAAATTTATTCCGTATTTGTCCAGAACCGGCTTGATGACGTTCCCCATCCCGCTGAAGATGGGAGGACGATCAACCTGTTCCCCGTGCAGGAACTTCAGGACCCGCTCCCTCGGTGTCAGTTTGTCTGCCATATGAACCCCTTTCTGTTTGTCTGTTGTTTGCCCATTATGATTGATTTTGTGAGAAGACCCGGGTTTGGCCGCGAACAGTACTTCGTATGGTCAATGATGACACTTTTGCCGGCGGGAGGCTATAGGGGTAAGCCTGATTTTGGATGAGGAGAAACACTTATCAGGTAAAAAAAACGCGGATACGAATAAAGTTGTACAGGATGAAGGCTTGCGAGGCGGTATGCAGCGTAGGGGTGCTACAGTGAGCTCAGTCCTTCGCGGATCGCGTACTTCGTCAATTCCGCGACGGTATGAATATTGAGTTTCTCCATGATGTTCATGCGGTGCGCTTCAACGGTCTTGATGCTCAGGTTCAGCTGAGATGCTATCTCCTTGGAGGTCTTTCCTTCGGCCACGAGCTGGAGCACCTCCCGCTCCCGGTCGGACAGGTGGGAGAAGGCGGTAGACTTCGATTTCGATGTGTTGCGCACGAAATGGTCTACGACTACGCCGGAGATGCAGGGGCTGAGATAGGTCTGGTTCTTCAGCACCGTCTTGATCGCGGTGATCAGCTCGTCGACCGCGCACTGCTTGAGGAGATAGGCCGTTGCCCCTGCCTTCAGCATCTCCGATACGAAATGCCGGTCGGAATGCATGGAGAGCGCTATCACTTTGATGTCGGGACGCTCCTCGATGATCTGGCGGGTGGCTTCGATTCCGTTCATGTCGGGCATGGCAATGTCCATGACGACCACATCCGGCGACAGTTTCTTTACGAGACGGACCGTTTCCCTGCCGTCTTCGGCTTCGCCGACCACCGCAAGCTCCGCATGTTGTTCGAGTACCATGCGGAGGCCGCCGCGCATCATGACGTGATCGTCTGCAAGAAGGACCCTGATTTTCATGGTCTGACACCCTCCGCGTTTTCCTTCCGGTCAAGGGGCGAGGTCACCGTCACCCGCGTGCCCCGGCCGGGCCCGGCATCGATCGAGAGGGAGCCTCCGAGGTACTTTAATCGTTCCCGTATGCTGAAGAACCCGAAGGTCAGGTCCGTGTCGATCTTTGAAGCATCAAACCCGATCCCGTCGTCTTCGACGACGATTTTTATGTCATCGGCTTTGCGGCTGATGCCGACATTCACCTGGTGCGCCTGGGAATGTTTCACGATGTTCATGAACAGCTCCCGCACGGTCTGGAACAGAAGAATGCTGACATCCCTCTTCAACGGCTTGGGGCTGCCGTCATTTTCGCAGTAGAAAAGAATATAATGCTGCTTCTGCATCTGCTCCGCGAGCCATTCGATTGCCGCTTCAATGCCGATATCATACAGCAGTGGCGGACTCAGCTCGAAGGACAATGATTTCGTGTAACTGATCGACTGATCGATGAGTTCAACGATGCCGCCGACGGAATCCTCGCGGACGTTCCCGGACAGCGTATTTCTGAGCACGTCGAGCTTGATCCTGGTCAAGGCGAGCATCTGTCCGATATTGTCGTGAAGGTCCATGGCGATGCGCCTTCGCTCCCGTTCCTCGGCGAGCAGCAGCTCCGAGGCCAGGAGCCGCAACTGCTCCTGGTAGGCGTGAAACTGCTCATCGAGCTTTTTCCGCTCGGTGATGTCCCGCTGGACCGAGACAAAATGGGTGACCTTTCCCCGTTCATCTCGCAGGGGGGTTATCTGCCACTCCATATTGAACTGCGTTCCGTCTTTCCGGGTGGCTACCGTCTCAAGATAAAAGGCCTTGCTCTGTGATGTGCCTGCCTCCAGCTTATTCCACTGTGTGCTGTCGGTGAGCGGCCCCTGGAGAAGGGAGAGCTTGCCTGTCACTTCCTCCGCCGTATAGCCCGTCATCTTGGTAAAAGCCGGATTGACAAAGACGACGCGCGATGAGAAGCGTACGGGGTTTGCCGTTGTGATGACGACCGCGTCTCCCGCCTGCTGAATCGCCGATTCGGTCAGGCGCAGCTTCTCTTCGGCTTTTTTCCGCTCTGTGATATTATTGAAGAAGGCGAGCGTGGCGGGCCTGCCCATCCAGGTGATAAGGACCGAGTTGATCTCCAGCCATTTGGTGCTCCCTTCACCGTCCACGATCCTGCAGGAATAATAGTGGGGAACGCTGTCCCCCTTTATTCTCTTCAGGTGCCGCTCCATCACCATCTCCCTGTCGTCGGGATGGATGAAATCGGTGAAAGGCCGTGAGGTCAGTTCTTCCCTGGAATGTCCCAGGATCTTTACCGCCTTGGGGTTCACGTACCGGAAGAAATTATCCTGCGTGATCAGAATGCCTTCGTTCGCATACTCGACCACGAGACGGTACTTTTCCTCCGATTTCCGCAGGCTCTCCTCCATCCATTTACGCTCGATAATCTCCTGCTGCAGCTCCTCGTTCGCGATGCTGAGCCGCGCGGTGCCGAGCTTCACCCGGTCTTCCAGGTCGCTGCTCCACTTTTCCAGAAGGTCTTCGTGGCGTTTCTGTGCCGTCATGTCATTGCCGACGCAGAGGACCTCGGTCATGGTTCCGGAATCATCGAAGAGCGCCTTGTTCGACCAGGATATCCAGGCAGTCTCGCCGTTCTTCCGGATATTCTCATATTCAGCGCTCGCATGTTGCTCGGGATTGGTCCCGATGTTTTGCAGCATGGTCCCCATGGCGCGCCTGGCGCTTTCCGTTTCCGGCACGATGGTCCCCACGACATTTTTCCCGACGATCTCCTGCTCGCTGTATCCGAAAAATCTTTGCGCAAAGGGATTTATGAAGGTAATGGCGCCTTTGTCGTCCATCCGCAGAATGATGCTGTTGGCGCTTTCGACAAGCTGCTTATATTTGGCCTCACTCTCCTTCAAAGCCTTTTTAGTTTGTTTTTCGTTCGTTATATCCTCGACCGTACAGATCATCCCGTCGTATTTCTCATTATTGATTATGGGAATGAGCCACCCTGACTGGAAAGTCTGTTTTCCTGCGGAGGTAAGGATAGGGACTTCGGAATAATAGACCGGACGCAACGACTCCTGTGCTTCCCTGTAGTGGGGTTCAAAAAGCTTTGCTGCATGCTCTGTGAGATCAGGAAATACCTTTGACCCGATGAGCTTCTGCTGCGTCACTCCCGCGATCATCTCCATCGCTTTATTGGCATAGTAGATGATGTCGGCTTTATCCGCCGCCCAGACGCCGGACGTAATCCCGTCCATGATGCTTTCATACAGATGTTTGCTGATTTTGTCTATTTTTCGCGTCTTTGCTTCTTTTAGCTGTGGTCTCCTTTTCCTTCTCGCTGAGCCCGGATATGCATGATTGAGTGTTCGTACCTGCCTTCCTGCCCCAGAGAGGACTGTCTGAAGAACCGGAGCGACAAATTACGTTACTCACTACTTCCCATTTTCTCCTTCACGGTGTCGATAATTTTCGCAAATTCGGGAAAGCGTCCCGCTGCGCTCTTAGAAAATATCAGCTCATCGTTAACCGTAACCTCAAAGGCGTCTATCTCAGGAGAGTGGATAAGCACGGGTTTGATACCGGTTTCTGCCGCTATCACCCTGGCAAGACTGGCAGCGATCGGCCGGTAATTGCAAGTCCCGCAGTATGCAATGGACATCCGTCTCATGACTTACGTTAACACTGTGCACGGTGCCTGTCAATACGGCTTTCTTCTTCCCGATGAGTGGATATATATCCTGCAGGGAAATGGGTAACGGGGAAGGATTGAGGGGTACCGATCAAATCGGAAAGAGGAATCCTTGATGAGAAGGGAATACTTTAGGTGCATTACGCATACGAGCTGGTAGATAAGATTTTCGAGAAGAGTTCGTGATCAGTGTGTACGGGATCAATCTTCGCAAGCATAAATCCGTTCTTACGCCGGATCCCTTGAACTCCAGTCTCTTACGATTCACATGCCTCTTATGAGCGTCCATTCGCGGCAAAAAAATCCCCAGCCTTCTTTCAAGGCTGGGGATTAACAGGTGATATTAACCCACACAGGATCTTAACGCCGAGAATAGCAGATTTGATATTGCTTTCTCCATTCTCTGTGTCTCCGTGGTTATCCTACCGCCTTTCCGAGTGACTGTACCGAACGGAGAAACTCCACCGACTTGAGCCTTTTCCCGAGGATGTGGAACGTGTGCGTTGAGAATGCCTGGTCGAGCTCCCGCAGGATGCCGGCGGAGGGCTTGAGCCTGCACACCTTGTCCATCTCCATCCTGAGAGACTGGTAGTAGAAACCGACCGCGCCGGAAGACAGCCGCACCTGCGGATCACCGGAGGACACCACGCAATCAGGACAGAGCACGCCGCCCTTCATGCTCTCGAAGATCATCTCCCCTTTCGGCGGTGCGCCGCACGAAAGGCAGTGGTCCAGCTTGGGCTGGTATCCCAGGAGCGACAGGAACTTTATTTCGAAGATCCTGAGCAGGAAGGCCGGGTCTTCACCCTGGTCCAGGAGATGAAGCACGTGGGAGAGGAGCAGGAAGGCCGGGGCGTTGCGCTCCCCCAGCGGCGCCATTTCGCGCACCAGTTCGATCATGACGGCCCCGGCCGCGGCGCGGCCCAGGTCGGCGCTGATGGCGGAGTGCTGCTCGATGATGTCCGTGGACTCGATCCGCGCCAGCTCCTGGTGCTCGCGCTCGTACAGATGCAGCCGGCAGAACGTGAAGGATTCGAGCCCCGCGCCGAAGCGCTTGAAGGACTTCCGCGCGTTCTTGGCAACGCCCTTCAGCATGCCCCGGTCGAGCGAGAAGAAGGTGACGAGCTTGTCCGCTTCGCCCAGGTTCATGCTGCTGATGATGATGGCTTCAGTCTTGGATTTCATAAGTTATTACGCTGTCATTGTAAGCGTGGCTGTAAGGTGCGCCGCAATCCTTCTCATCAGTAGTAATGGGAGCAGAGTCATATTATCTTTCTCCGTGCATTGTGGTCTTCATGAAACCATCGTCTTATTGTGAGGAGGAGAAGCCCAGGCCCGTATTAAGAAGCTTATCGGGTGATATTGTTTCTTGCTCTAATTTTTTTCCAATACTCTCCATCGCTCCTAATAATTCATGAAAGAGTCGAGCATCTGTTCTTGCTCTTAATGTCGTTATTTTCCCTCTATTTCTGTCATCAAGAGGTTTCGTTGTTGTAGCCTTTAAAAGCATTTCTTTATCCATACCCAATGGCTGCCAGCTGACACCTGACTCTTCAAACCATTTACCTGCTGTTAATGCGATCTCTATGCCATCCGGATCTATATCGCACCAAATATGTCCACTGACAGGATTGAATCTTAAAAGATTCTTTACAAAGGATCGGATATGGCTGGATGGATAGCCTGCGAGGAAGACACAGCATATATCCTCCGGCAAATTAGCGGCAGCAGTCTCAAAAGACGTCTGATTCTCTATCAGTAGGATGGATTTAAATTGGGCGTGAACAGGTTTGAACGCTAAAGCCGTTGCTTCGGTGAGAACAGTATAGTCTGCCGCTGCGGACAAATCCAGAGTACGTCCTTTAACTTCTCCGATAACAGATGCGCGACAAAGAACGATGGGTGCATGGTCCGTAATCCCACAATCTTCCAGTTTGCCGAGAATACGTTTAAGATATGGTTTAATAGAAATCAGACCTTTGGTATCGCCACTGACTCTAAGTGATAGTTCGCGATAAGGGATCGTCTCATCGGCGATATTCAATAGTGCGATGGTCTTTAATGTCTCCAGAATAAGTTTATAGGTCTGTAGTGACCTCAATATAACGGGGGCATCTCTGGCAGGAAGAAGCGGTTTCTTGCTGTTCCGCCACATCTCTGCCATTTGAGCTATTAAGCTCCCTGCGGAAGTGTCCGGGAGATCGATCTTCTCCCACTCATCAAAAAAAGCCGAAATTTCTCCTTCTTCTCCTTCTCTTTTATTAAGATCAAGCAATACCCGCAGGAATTGAACAACAGGTTGCGGGACAACCAATCTGATATCTTTAGGGGTTCGCCGTGGATATCGTTCAAATTTTTCTGCGCATCCATCCATAACAAGATTCCGAGACAACTCTTCTGCTTCTGCCCATGTCAGTCCGCAGCGGACAAATCTTTCTGCCATCATCGAAATATCGTTATTGATCGCGCTTGAGTTTGTGAGACAATCTGCTATTGTTTTTTTCCACTTCTCCGGGTAGACCTTAACCTTCTCGGGGTTACTATTAATGCCTTTCCACCAAATACCCTTCGGCGCAGTCTTTACCTTTTTCTCTTCTCCGCAATCACATCGGTTTATCTTGACTTCATACGCCATTAAAAGCCCTTGTTCCGGCGATTCCCTCCAGGGCTCTTTTTTAAAAGTAATCTTCCATTTATGCTCATGCATTGCGCTCTTCCATCCTTCTTAAGTGCCCCGGTGGTTCGGCGAAAGAACTATCCGGTCTCTTTTTTCTGGTCACCAGGGTTAGAAACGCAGGCCTGTATACATTCGTGTTATGCGTATTTGGCGATGTAATGATGTATTGCGTATTCGTCGCCATGAGGAATTCTGCAACCTTGTCTATATTGAAGACGTCAAGATGGGCGAAAGGCTCGTCGATAAAAACGAAACCGCCGTTGTCTCCCTCAGCCATCAGGAGGCCGATAAGAAGAATGAGTGACTTTATCACTTGCTGGCCGCCTGACCCTTCTCCGTCATCCGTTGCGGTAAACCCCTTCTTGTCGAAGTTCCATTTTACTTCCAATCCTGCCTCTCTGAGCACCATATCATCATTTTCGAGGTGCGGTTTTACCACTTCTATGTCTACCTTAGCGAGTTCAGCAAGAACTTCGATGTTCTTTTCATAAAAACGAAGTGACTGTCTCAGAAAATCAATATATGCCGCCCTGGCATCCTGGGTCACCCGCCTCGTCTCTGAAAGTTCCGATTCTTTGAGTTTTAGGTTAGCGTTCTCCCCCTGGTAATCCTTTTCCACCTTCTCCTTGATCGTTACGATTGATGAATCTCTTTCCCACTGCCCATTCTCAATTTCATCTTCAACTTTCGTGATCGCCCGCTGAACATCCTTAATGCCGTCAAACTCAGCCCTGTATTTCGAGAGGGCCTCCGGCATTCGCCAGTGCTCTGGCATGCTCATTCTGACTTTTCGCAATTCTTTATATCGAGCGCATCTATCCAGCCTTTGGCTGCTCAAATCTATTTTTTTCTGTTCCAGTTTTCCTCTTTCTCCTTTCAAATCCATTGTGATAGAGGTCAATTGCCTTACGACCTCCAATCGCTTATCCTCCACTTCATGCTTCACGTTCGACAAGCTCTCCTGCTCGTCTTCCAAATTTTGTATTCTTTCCAATGCAGCCAGATGTGACGTTTCAAGATTTTCTTCTTCTGTCTTTCTCAATAAGTATTTTTGAAGGGTTTCCTGCCGACTTATTCTTTCTTGTAATCCCGTTGTGGCTGCGTAAATCTCCTTCAAATGTTGGCTCTGCTCATTTTTCTTTATCTCTGCCTCAGCAATCTGACTTTCGATAAACTCAAGCCTTTTTTTTCTTCCGATTTCGCCGAAAGCAAAATCAGCACCATCGACAGCGATGCTCCTCCCGCCACGTCTTTCCCGCGTAAAACCCTTTGCCGTAACAAAAGTGGTCCCCTCCGGTAGCCTCTTTCCTTCCGCTACCCCTTCTACCAGCTGAATGTCCGCAAGTAACTTCCTTATCCATTCAGGCACCGCATTAGAGAGCCTAACAGCCTCTAGGGCGGACCCTTTCGGCAGCTGTATCGAAATCTTCCCTTTTTCTGCAACAATAAAATGTCTGAATCCATCCTCTTCTCCCATTTCCCACGCCCTCCAGCGGTCGGTGGGGTTTTCTAAAAGAATGACGTGCCTGTATCCTCGCAAAATAGATTCAATGGCAACCCGCCATCTTTCATCCGTTACTTCAACATTTTCATATAAAAGGGTGTGGGTAATGCCGGCTGTATTAAGCTTTTGGTGGAATAATTCGATGGGCATATCGAGTTTCATTCGATTTGACAAGAGAACCCGTTTTTCATCCTGCAATTCCTGGATCGTTCTATCCAACTCATGAAGGTCTCGTTCTGAGGAGAATTTGTTATTCAGCGAAGCATCAAAGTCGGCTCGCAACGGTTCCAGCGGCTCGGGTTCTACGCCTTGGCAGGCTTCTCGCAACTTTCTTATCTCGGCGAGTTGGCTTTCAGCAACCGACCTTTTACTGTTTTCCTCTATCAATGCTGTCTGAACTGATGTCAACTCGCTCTCGAGAGATGCAACCTTGCTCTTGAGTTCCGCCTCTTCGATTGCGGTCCATTTTTCATCTTCTGTCAGTCCGCGCACACGTTCTTCAAGCAGCACAACCTCTCTTCTCAGACCCAGGATGTTTGCGGACGCTCCTTTTATCCTGTCATACAAATCCACATATCCGGCCTGTGTCGTAACTTCCGTTGCGAGCCTGATACGTTCGGAAACCAAACTTTGGTATTTTCTGTAATTATTTACCTTGTTCGTTAAATCGGAGCATTGATTGGAAAGCCTGTCAACTTTACCTCGGTGATACTCCAGCTCCTTTTCCGCTTCCACCTGGTCCTGGATTGCCTTTTCGTAATTATCCAACGTAGGTTTATCGCCGAACGCGGCATAGACCAATTTCAGCAGTTCCTTTGGTGAATACTCGCATAATTTGTCCGTAGACCCTTGCTCCAGAGCGAGAACGGTCATCATGGCATGGGAAAGACCTGCCTTCTCCAGCTCGATCCGATATTCGTTGACCCCTTTAGGTTTGTAAAAAGTGTCGGGTTGGTCCTCAGAATGGCTCGAAATTTCTTCCAAAGATACCGAGCCTGGAAGGATGTAATATTCCCTCTGCCAGTCCCCGCCTTTTCTGTTGATGTGACAGGCTAACGTTACTTTCTCCGTCATGATCGGAAAAAACGGCGGCCGATTTTTTGTATCCCGCGTGTTTGCGACAACGCCGATGATCCAGGAGTGGGGCTTATTGGGCCGGCGTGCATATTTTTGGTAATTTCTTTTTTCCGAAGTCCTGGTAGCGAGAAGGGTTCTTAAGGCGTCAAGCAAGGTAGTTTTCCCTGAACCATTGGGACCGGTAATGGTAATAACTCTCGCATCAAGAGGTATTTTGAACCTCTCCCAGCAGTCCCAATAGAGAAGCTCCAATGACTCAAACTGAAACATCTTTTCCTCCCTGGCTTTGCTCAATCCCGACAACCTCCGCGAGACAGCCGTTTATGATTCTGGGAGCAAGAAAACTATAGTCGATTATGGTGTCCAACATGGGGCCCTCAGTAATAATTCCCTCCCGCCTGCGGATAAAGCCATGTCTGCTCAATTCGGAGAGATATTGTCCAAACCTTGTTTTTCCACCCAGTTTTTCTCCGAAATCGGCAAAGACGGCGCTTTCTTCCAACCTGACCAATTCTTCTTTAGGAATCGGTTTACGCTCTTTCAGAAGTGTCATTTGATTATCGCTTTCCGGGGTCTTTCGCTCAATCTGCATCTGTCGTTTGGGCAAAATTAACTTTACCCATACGATCACAAGGAGCGTGATCGCGCCCCGGCTTAAATTTATATTCGTTTTCAGAGAGCCGCCTCCTCCATCATCGAACACGGGGTCTTCCATATCCTTACGAACCTTTAACGCCACATAGTCCGTATAGATATGTGTGACGAGTTCCAAGCCTACTGACTTAAGCAAATCCTCTACCTGACTGCGGACATTCTCATCGAGAAAAAGCTCTTTTACTTCATTTTTGTGCAGAAACCTTCTGCTTATCAGTCGCGCACATACCAAACCGGCTTTATTCGAGACCGTCATAGTGCCCCCTGTTTTATAACCCCTTTTGAAATGCTCTGTACCCCGTGCTTCCTGACTTCATCCGCCCCCTCTTCTACATAAATCTCTAATGGAAGACTCGCCAACTCAGAAAGAGGGCCGTCTGTCCGAGCAGCAGATGCGTCATCAACGAGGAAAAGCATAGAGAGCCTGTAACTCGACAACTCAAAGCTTTCCTTTGGTACAACGGTCTTTAGCGGTGAACTTCCTTCCTGCAGGTTTATCACATCACCGATAAGTTCTTTTAAGTGTGGGATATCTTCTTCCAATGTGGAATCTTCAGGAGACGAGATGACAGGCTCTGGTATTTTCCACTCTTCCTTTCCTTCCCTTTGCCTTTCAACCAGCTCATATTCCGCCACGTCGGACAAAAGAGCCGTCAACAGAAGTACGGGCTGAACCGTAATGCCCATAGCTCCTTCAAGTAAATTGACCAGCTCCTCCGGGGTTTTCTTCATAAGATAGCTGTTCAAATCAGACGTGGAAATTCCTGAGTTTCCGAGATGTATTCTTTGCCTGTCTATATCATTCATGGCCCGCTGGAATACGGTTGTTACTCTGGCAAGGCGACTTTGCGCCTGAGCGACCTTTTGTCCCAACTTATGCGTTTCCCTGTCCATGTCCTGGTTTTTTGCAATCCGCTTTATGACATCCGTCCCTTGCTCGATTCTCTTCCAGACGGCATCGAATCGTCCCCTTGCCCTCACAATCGCAGGCTCTGATGCGGTTTCAATGGCTGATTGCAGCTCTTGCTCCAACTGTCCGAGCCTGTTCAGGAGATGGGACAGATCTTCCCCCGAGATGTTCCCTATCGCTTCGCCGGCGTACAGTATGCCGGTAAGTAGCCCCAGCCCCTCATCCTCATAGCTTTTGAGAAAGTATGAAATAGAGCTCACTACCTGCACCCCCAGCGAAGTGACAGCATAACTGTTCCCTTCCCGGTCATAGCTTATAAGCCCGCCTCCTCTCAAACGCCGCATGACAGTGTCAAAGGCTGTATCAGTGAGATAGGCGAAGTGGTGCCTCAATTCGGGAAGGCTCCATGATACTGTTCCAACGGGTCTGTCTGATATATCAAGAAGGACATGGAGGCGTACCATAACGCCGGTTGGTTCACCGCGGAATATGGTAGTAAAAGCATCGAGAAGAGGTAATCGTTGTTTTAGATTCCAGAGAGATGTAACATCGTCGACATCAATGCCGGGGGTAAAATAATCCTGAATCTCCTCGTCATCAGGAGAGATATTATCAAAATCGGGTTTGTCTAGATTTTGAGACATATCCATCAATATAATCCCTGCTGCCAGAATATTACAGCAACGGGAATGGCGAGTAAAGCGCTAAAGTTCTGCGCATAGCCTGCATTGTCTCCCGCTTAGCGAATGCCAAGTTTTTGCTCGACAAATTCATGCAGGACGGTGATCATTTCGAAAGCGGTTTTGCGGTCGAGACCGACTTCGCTGGGGATGTCTTCATATCGGAATAACGTACCATATGGAGTCAGCAAATCGAGGTCACCGAGAGAGGAAGGAAGCGAATGCCCGGCGTCCGCCAAAAGATCTACCAACAGGCGAAGGTTGTGCGTGCGGGGGAAGTTGACGCTGAATTCCGAGAGCAATGCTTTGAGGAGCTTTTCAGCCGCCTGCTGCGCATGAAATCCGAATATTTCATTGCTGATCCTTTCGGAAGAAAGCACTTCGGCGAGGAGTGCCGCGTCCTCCATCGCTTTTTTCAACAGAAGGAGCGCCTGTTCATGCTGCCTCATACAGAACCTTTCCTTCACGGATCGCTGCAAAATACACGTTCCCCGGAGTACTCGCCCAGTAATCGAACATGTCCTCACTTACGACCAGCAAGTCCACCGATATCCGGAGCGGGCTGAGAACGCGGTTCAGACGCGCCATCTCGGCGATGCGGTCCCTTACGTCGGTTTCTACCACCAGCAAGTCGACATCGCTCTCCTTACGCGCCTCTCCCCTGCCGTAGGACCCAAACAGTATGATCTTTCTCGGCCGGGCGGCTTCTCGAAGCAATGCGATCACTTTATCTATGATTATTTGGTCAACCATGGTAGTTTTATGATAATAGAATAGTACAGACTCCTGTAAAAATCAATGAAGAAAGTGGCGGTGACGAGCTTGTCCGCTTCGCCCAGGTTCATGCTGCTGATGATGATGGCTTCAGTCTTGGATTTCATGGTTCTTTACACTGTCATTGCGGGCGACCGGAGGGAGCGCGGCGATCCCTCCCTTCTCATGACGCAATCATTCATGCTCCATTATCGCCGAGGCCATTATACACTGTCGGAAGGACGGAGAAAACAAGGAATCTGCGGAAGCCCCCCTTTTTTGACAGAGCCCGAAAATGCCCTGCCGCTGTGCTATACTTAATGATATTTTCCTGTATGCCGTGACAATAATTCGCGTCAATGCATAAATTCCTATACGAAGGGAGGTGAAACCATGAAAAGAACATTTATCTGTCTGGCCTTCGCGCTGTGCCTTTCAGCCGGCTTTGTTCTGGCCCAGGAGACGCCTGCACCGGCCCCCGCACCCGCAGCGCCGGCGGCCCCGGCTGCGGCCCCTGCGGCAAAAGCAGCTGCCCCTGCTGCGGGTCTCAATATCACGCGCATGGAAATAGCAAGTTCCGTGGAGAACCGCCAGCCTGTCGGGACCGCTGCGACCTTTCCCGCGACCACCGAAAAGGTTTTCTGCTACCTGGAGTTCAAGGACGTGCCCCAGGACACCAACATCACGTACGTCTGGACCCTCGGCCCGAATGAAATGGGCAAAGTGACCCAGCAGGTGAAGAAATCCTGGCGCTGGAGGACCTGGGCGAACAAGACCCTCGGCGGCATGAAGGGAGACTGGAAAGTGGACGTGCTGGACGAGTCGGGCACAGTGCTCAAGTCGGCGACGTTCAAGGTGGAATAACAGTTCATGCATGCACCGGATCGCCGTCTTCTTAGTGTTATTACCTCGGCGATGCCGTGAAGGACTTATGAATGCCAAGGCGCGGGATTTACCCGCGCCTTTCTTTTGTTGCCTTTGTCCCCAATACCCGTAATCTTCCCTCCCAAAGAATAAATCTTTTTCACGCGGAGACGCGGAGGTCGAATAGTTTTTAACGATATTATGGAAATGCTCTTTCAAAATTAAAGATTCCGAAAGCAAGAAAGTACCTACTGCGCTTTTTACATTCTATATATGTAGTTCCTTCGTTTCTGCTCTCCACGGCCTCCGTTTATGGCCGCGCTTACGCAAGTGCAGGCTACGGCTCCGCGTGAGTCCGAATCCGCCACGCTTCTTTAATCCACCATCTTGGTTACCAGGTCCCTCGTTGCCGACCGGCCGTGGTCGTCCACGGCGCGGACCGCGAACTTGCCCGGCTTCGGCGTCCAGAAAAAAGGCTTGCCGCTGTCCGAACTGCCGAGGTACTCCTCGTTCACGAACCAGTGCACGGTCCTCGTGTCCGCGTCCGTGATTGCCGTCAACGGCACACGCTCGTTGCTGAGCGACGAGGCCCTGAGGCTGTAAGTTACCCCTTCCCGGGGAGAAGTGATCTTCGGCCCCGTGCCCTGGGATGCGGCCGTCTCCATCCTGCATCCCGGCTCATAGGGCGGCGGCACCTTGCGCGGGATCCCGGTTTGCCTGAAGATCGCGAGCAGGTCCGAGGGCCAGAATTCATACACCTCGGACCGGGTCCCGGGCGCCCCTTCCGCGCAGGCCCGAAGACCGGTACGGGTATTTATAGAAATCCTTCGATGAATGTCGCAGGTCTCGATGGGTGACTTGCCGGGAATGAACCAGGTGGAAATGGTATTTTTGCATGCAGGCCCCGGCAGTTTCCCGGAGAGAGAGCAGACCTCGACTTTGCTCACATTCAGGTCGGCAAGCCCCCTGCCGTGATATGAGCTTATCTCCGGGTCCTGGGACCTGAGCGAATCAATGATCTCGAAGAAGAGCGGCGCTGCCGCTTCCCTGCCGATGAACGTTGGATTCCCCTCGCCGTCGAAATTCCCGATCCAGACAGCGAGTACGTACGGCCCCACGATCCCGACCGACCAGGCGTCGCGGAACCCGAAGGAGGTGCCGGTCTTCCACGAAACATTCAGCTGATCGCGCAGCCAGTCGGAACGGTATCCCTGATACGGGGGCGGATTCGAAGCAAGCATGTCGAGCACCAGGAACGATGCCTCCCTGCTCAGCATAATTACGCCGTATTCGTTCTTCTGTTCCTTGAAGAGTTTCAACTGTTTGAGGGTCCCTTCATTCGCGAGCATGGCATAGAGCTTCACCAGCTCCTCCATGGTCACTTCCGAGCTTCCGAGCGCCAGCGACATCCCGTAAAAGGACTCGTCCCTCATGCGCGTGATCCCGGCCCTGAGAAGAAACCCGTGCAGACCCGGCGGCGCCAGCCTGGAAGCGATCTCCACGGCCGGCACATTCCTGCTTTTGACGAGCGCCTCCCGCGCCTTGATCGGTCCTACGAAGTCGTTGTCAAAGTTCTCGGGATTGTAGGAACCGAAGCTCATGGGCGCGTCCTTCAGCATCGTGAGCGGATGGATGGTCCCCTGGTCGATGCCGAGGCCGTAGATGAAGGGCTTGAGCGCTGAGCCGGGCGAGCGCTTTGCCCGGACGCCGTTCACCTGGCCCTGGATCGCGGGATCGAGAAAATTCACGGACCCGAGCTGGGCTTTTACTTCCATGGTCCGGTGGTCGATCAGCAGCACTGCGGCGTTCCTGATGCCTTCGCTCCGCTTCGAGGAGATATACTGGCGGGTGTGGCGCTCAACGAGCTTCTGGAGCGAAAGATCAAGGGTGGTCCGCAAGACCGGATCGAAGGGGTCCGTTTCGAGCGCTTCGTTCGCAAAATGAGGGGCCAGGAACGGCAGGTCCGCTGGTTTGTGGAGAATGATCGGCAGGTCCATGAGGGACTTCTGGTCAATGTCTTTCGAATTCCTGGCGGCCCATTTGTCAAAAAGGACTTTGCGCGCTGTCTGGAGATCTCTGCCCGATAGTTTCCTGTCAAATCCCCCCTCACCCCCCTTTGTCAAAGGGGGGCCACTCTTTTCTCCCCCTTTGGAAAAGGGGGACAGAGGGGGATTTTCTTTACGATCTCGTGATTCCCGATACGCCGGAATTCTTCTCGCAGGACTCTGGGGTATCACGCTCAAGGTGAGCGCATCGGCAAGAGTGAGCTTGTCCGCGTTCTTGTGGAAGTAGATCAGGCTCGCCGCCCCCGCGCCCTCGATATTCAAGCCATAAGGCACAAGATTGAGATACGCTTCGAGGATATCGTTCTTGGAGTAGAGCAGCTCAAGCCAGAGCGCTGCAACGATCTGCCCCATCTTACCGCCCACGGTACGTGAATTGATGCCGTAGCGGATGCGCGCAAGCTGCATCGTGATCGTAGACCCGCCGACCTTCCGATCTTTCTTCACATAGGTATGCCATACCGCGCGGAAAAGTGCAGTGGGACTCACCCCGGGATGGAACCGGAACCATTTGTCCTCGTGCAGGAGCGTTGCCTTGACCAGCACCGGCGAGATGGACTTGAGAGGAAGCCACAGGCGGTATTTCTCATCCCGCGAGAGCGTAAGGCGGAGGAGCTTGCCGCTGCGGTCATAGATTGCCTGGGAAAAGCTGACATCCGACCTGAGGGAGGGAGCAAGGAGGCGAATAAGGAGAACCGTGGATAAGACGGCAATAACGATGATGGCAGTACGCCTGGCGAGGCTATGCTGAAAGAACTCCTGAACTTTTTTCATTCCGCTATTCGCAATCTGCACTCGGCAATCTTCTCAAAATCGCGGCTCTCCTGCGCTGAGCGTCCGGCTCGACCTTGCCGGCGGTATATTTTACATAATACTTATACAGGTCATTCGCGTACTGCAGAACGTTTTAAAGCGATGATTTTCTTTTTTCGTCCTTGAGGGCCCCTATAATGGCCCGGCCTTTTCATGTCAAGAGGTCCCTTCCGAGGTCGTTGTTTCCCGGGTCCCCGTCGCGGGGTTAGCGTTCGTTGCTCGTCCGGGTGAGGTCATTCCAGCTCGAACTCGACGATCACCCTGGCGGTGACCTTGATAATCCCATAGCTCATCTGGTTGCCGCTCGATTCGCGCTTTTCCACATTCCCGGCGAACCCTTGGAGCCCGGACCAGGTCTCAGCGCTTTCTTCGATCGAATGGACCCTGCCCGCTTTGGCGCCGAGCGCCTGGGCCATGAACTCCGCTTTTTTCTTCGCTGCAAGGAGCGCCTTTTCGAACTCCGTTTTTCTCACCTCGAACTCGTCGTTGCGCTTGAAATCCGTGCTCTCAATGGTGATGTCCTTGTGCCCCGCCAGCGTCCGATACAGGTCGGGCATCCTCTTGATGTCGTTCACGATCACGTCCACGTAGCATTCCGCGTAGTATCCTTTCAGGACGCGCGACTCCTTTTCCCAGTTGTATTCCGCGCCCTGCAGGACCAGGGACCGCTTGATGTCCTTGTCCTCCAGGCCGATCGTTTTCAGCTCTTTCTCCAGCCTGGAGAGCGTTCTCGTAAGTGCTGTGTGGCTCTGGCTCATCTCCTTCTTCACGATCTTTATCGACAGATTGACCTCCGCCCGCTGCGCCTCGAGCGTGTTCTCGGCCTTCCCGGAGACGGTTATCTTCCTGATATCCTTCGATTCCTCGGCAGAGGAAGCGGAGACCGAAAGCATGAACATGAATGCAGCAAGCGCCAGACCGGTAATTTTCATATTCCTTCCATATATAAAGAGACACGGCTATACGGTGCAAGCACCTGTTTCCTGATCTCTTCGATATCCGCCTGCCTGATGAACTCCGGGATGTTCCTGTAGAGCGAATGATACCCATACCCGCCGTGCATCAGTTCGTCGATCGCTTCATCCTTTGACCATCCCTGGAACACGATCCGGTACAGTGCGCAGATGAGGCCGGTGCGGTCGGACCCGTGCCAGCAGTGGATCAGGACCGGTCCTTCGGAGTTCCTGATGATGCGCAGCGCCTCGATCACCTTCTCCGTTGCGATGTCTCCCGCCTCCATTTTTACCCGGAAGAGGTTGAGGCCGAGGTCCTTTCCATCGTCGTCGGAGTGATGGTCCCGGAAGCTCAGAACAGTCCTGATACCGAGCGCCTTCAGCTCCTGGAAGCCTTTCTTGTCCGGCTGCGCCGAGCGGTATACCTTGTCGTCGATCTTGTGGAAGTTCTTGAGGTGCTCCGAGTATACAGGCGTTGCCCATGTTCCGGGCCGCTGCAGGGCAGTGGCCGATGCCGCGCTCTTTAAGCCCTGTTCTCCGCAATATCCCGTTGGATGCTGTTGCGTGTACCCGTCGAGCCGTTCCCGGACCCGCTGTATTTCAGCGTCCGAGAGGGGCTTATAGCCTCTGCCGTAGGACCATCCGTATCCCCAGCGGTACCAGGCGGGAAAAGCCGGATGGCCTCCGGCGCGCACACCGAGGTACATGGTTTCGGCAAGGTTCTTGTCCTTTGTCCGCTCGAGAACGCAATCATGCAGGATCTCGTCCGCTTTTTTCCGTTCTTGCTCCGTCCCGCCCTGCCAGTAGACGATGTCATGATCCAGACAACAAGCGCACCATTTGGTGCGGTCCTTGATCGTGCCGTCTGGAAAGAGGCTGCATCCGTCGCTCGTAAACGCACGGAGGTCCGCAGCGTGAGCCTCGAACGGACCGGGCCATGACAGGACGAGTGCCGCCAGCAGCGTGAGCAGTGCAACGCGAAAAGAATATCGGTATAGGGTAAGCAACGGCAACATAGGGTGTTCCTCCCGGAGTGCCCCCTCCTGATCTATAGCGCACTCCCTGTTGATGAGTGAAGCAATCACGGTTCCAGCGGTCCGCCGGGAACGGTTTGTCCCGTTTCGACCGTTGCTTTCCGCTGGTCCGCGGGCTTCATCTCGGGCAGGGTATCGTACACCGATTGCACGACGCTGTTCATCTCTTCGTCCGATACGGGCAGGTAATAAATTTCCTCGCCCGTCTTGTGCATTGCGTTGAGATCGACGACTGCCCCTGCGGGGAGGTCGTCGCCCTTGCCCAGGTTCCCCTTGACCGCGTAGAGGACCCACTGCGGCCCTTCGAGCGAGAGCACCAGGTACGCGCAGTCAGAGACGGCGAGGATCGAGTGGGCGCCGATGTGGGACAGGGTCCCGTAGCTCAGGACGATGCCGCTGCCGAGTTCGTATCCCGTGGGGACGACGACGGCCTTGGACAGTTCGTAGACGCCGTAGGCCGCGCCGCCTGCCGCGGAGACGGCGGTCCCTCCGGCGAGCGTCGCGCCGGCGATGACGTTCCCGAAGACCTGCGTGGCTGCCGAGCCCGCCTCTCCGCTTACGAACAGCGTTCCGCCGGTGGCGATGCCCGCGCCTCCTACTGCGGTCCCGATGGTCCCGCCGCCCACCGCGATCCCGGCGCTCGCGAGCGGAATGCCGATGTACTGCACGCCCTTGCCCGCGGCGTAGCCCCCGCCCTTGATGACAACGCCCGCGACCTTGCTCAGCCCCGCTTCACTGTAGCCTGCGACGGTCCCCGCGGCCGCCGCAGCGCCGGCAGGCACGTAGCTCCCGCCTTTGACGACAACTCCGGCTGCCTTGCTCACACCCGCTTCGCCGTAACCCGCGGCGGTTCCCGCGACAATAGTCGCTCCGGCAACAACGTGCGAGCCTGTATAATCGAGCAGGCTGTACACGCCTGCAACGGCCGCCACACCCGTCGGCGCCACGAGATCGTAACCCGTCTTGGCCGCGTCCCACGTCACCTCCACGGCGACTTCGGTCGTGGCCGCGCCCTCGCGGACGACGACCAGGGACGGGAAGGCTAGAAAGTTGACTCCGATATACCCCACGGATGCCGCGGTCATCTTGGTGAGCGGTTCAATGGTAGCGTCCCACAATATCCCCTGGAGCACCCAGCGCACGGATTTGAGCGCAGCGAGGCCCACGCCCGTCGTGTGGTACGCTTTCAGCTCTTCCCCTGCCTTGCTGAAACTGCTTGATACGTCCGCGGTATAGTTTTTGGCCGTATCGCTCATGAGATCAACGGTCTTCCGGGACAATTCCTTGCGCCGTTCGTTTTCAGCCTCGATGATGCCTCCGAATTTCGCGTCCCGCAGGCTGTCTCCGATCTCGCCCGCCCTCTTCTTCATCTTCGCGGGGACCGTTGCGTATCCTTTCACAAAAGCGTTGGCGCCGTATTTGAGCGCAGAAGCGCTCCGGCCGGAGCTCGATGCCGAGATGTCCTTCGCGGCCTGCAGGGATCCCGCCGCCAGGCCGGTCCCCTGTCTGGTCCCCGCCTCGCTCAGCGCTGTCCCGCCCGCTGCTCCCGCTTGTACGATGTCCTTTGCCGCCTGCACCGATCCCGCCGCCAGCCCGGTCCCCTGTTTTGAGCCGCCTTCGCTGATTATGTTTCCCAGAGCCTGCGAGCTCTTCGTGATCGCGCCTCCGACGGCATCGCCGGATTGAAAGGTCTTCTTCGAAAGCTCCCAGGACTTGCCGATGATATTCTTGCCCAGCTCCGACGAGCGCTCGACCAGGAGCGTGCTGTTCTCGCGCGAGCTCTTCCGGATGGCGTCGGCGCCCGCATTGGTTGCCTTGCTCATGCTTTTCGAGACACGGTAGGTGAGTTTCGTGCCTTCCGAAACGACATACACCGAGTCGGCGGCGTTCTTGATCGAGGTTTCCAGGGACTGCCGCGCGCGCATGCCCGCGAGCTCGCCCGCGAACTCCAGGGCGCTCGGCCCGGCGGGTATCAGGCTGATCGAGGTGTTCGGCACGCGGAAGGCGCCGTTTTGGTAGAGCGAGACGTGGCCTTCAGTGACGAGCTTCTTCGTGTTCTTGAGCGGGTCTTCCCGCATGCCGCCCGTTGTCGCGCAGCCGGAAAAGAGAAGTCCGAGCAGCGCGAGCAATAGGAACGGTCCTGTAAACGCATGTCTATTATCCTCTCCCCAGCGGGGAGAGGGTTGGGTGAGGGGGGGGACTTGGCAAGCTGTAACTTTATTTACTTCATTCATATTAGTGGTCGGCATTGTTTTCCACCCTCAGATCGTCAGGAGTTTTTTCGAGCACTTCCTTGATCACCGCCGTGTCCGTGGACAGGATGTCGACCGTAACGCCGTCTTCGTTTTTAAGTTTCTGCAGATCGACGACCGTGCCCACGGGAAGGTCGCCCAGGGAATAGGACTCCTCGCCGGCCGAGTCCTTCTTGGATTTGATCTTTCCTCGCGCCGCGGCAATGGCCAGCCGCGGACCGTCCCAGGCCAGGAACACGGCCGTGTCCGCGGCCCCGAGCAAAGCGTGCGTAGGGATCGCGGTCAAGGCGTTGTATCCGAGCACGATGCCCGAGGCCGCCTGGTTGATCACGACCTGGGTCGTTCCTTTCACCGCGTCGTACGCCAGGAAGCCCACGTATGCCGCTGAGTGAAGACCCGTGGCAGCCGCGGCCTCGACTGTACCGGCAGCGGGCCCGGCAGTGGAGAACGCCACCTGGTTCATGGCCCCCAGGGTCCCGCCCACGGTGTACGTGACCGGCACCGTACCGAGCGACAACAGCGACAGGCCGCTCAAAAGACCGCCTTCTATCGTGGGCGAGACGACCTTGACGCCTGTTTTGCCCACGTAGTAGACGGTGAGCCCCACGGACTGCACGGTCCTGCCCGCGACGATCGAGGTCGTTGCAACGGGAAGAAAGACCGCATAGGTCGTCCCGGCCACGGTGGTCTTGACAATGGTCTTTGAAGCCGGGGCAACAAGTCCGTGATAAAAGGACTTGAGATAGCCGGCAAGAATGGGGCCGAGCGCCATGAGCGAGTTCGGCTCCTCGCCGGACCGTTCGTACTCGGACTGGAACTCCCTGCCGGCCCTTTGGAAGGCCGATTCCCACGCGGGATCGATCTTCCCCGCGAACCGCTTCCGTGTCTTTTCCGTAAGCTCGTACATGTTGCTGAAATCGTGCTTGAGCGACTTGTAGTAGTTGCCCGGGAGGCTTGCCAGTTCCTTCCGCTCCTCCTCGGTCCGCGCCGAGATCGTCATGTTCCCGCGCACAAAGGCCTCCATGGCCTTTTGGAATTTGTCCCCCGCGTAAGCGAGTTCCGTTTTCGCCAGCTCGTGCGTTTTCCCCAGGATTTCGCCGGTCTGCTTCGTCCCCGTCGCGACAAGGTCCTTGCCGGTTTTCACGGACTCCTGCACGTCTTCCTTGATCGCTTCTTTATATTCGCCGGAATGCTCCGAGGCGTCCTTCAAGACTTGTTTGAGCGCCTCCTTCGAGGAAACAAGGGATTTCTCCCTGGCATAGTCGAAGGCCTTGCTGCTCGAGGTCACGATGAACCACCCTTCGTTGTAAAGCATTTTATGGCCGCGGATGTTGCCCATGGTGAGCGGGATGACGTCTTCGACAGCGGTTTTGTTGTCAGCGGGGGAAGTTTTCTGCTGATCAGGTGCGGCGAACGACGGCCGCGCGGGGAGCAGGAGAACAAGAAGCAGAGAGGACAAAAGAACACGATACATGCAGGGCCTCCTCTGATGAATGAGATAAAGCGACTGTATTACTATATGAATGCAATGTCAAGAGTCCCGAAGGGGTATTTTCAGGGTATGGTTCACTGCAGTTCGAAGGTCCCATGGACCTTCTCCTGCACCCGCTTTGGGAGTGATCATGGCAAAAACTATAATTGATGCTCCACGGGATGTCAATTGTCCGTTTTCTTTTTACGTGTCAGAGGAGAAAAACGTGACGAGCTTGTCCGCTTCGCTCAGGTTCATGTTCAATTCCGCATTCCGAATTCCGCAATCCGAAATTGATTCGCTTGATCGGCAGGCAAATCAAATGTTCTGCTGCCGTTGTCCTAAGGTTTACTGGTTTCCGATGCGTGATGCAGTGAACAAAGAGCGTCCGGCTCGACCTTGCCGGCTTTATGATCTATCCATATATAACGTTGATACCGGACGAGCATTTAGCCCAGCCATCGCCCGCGCCCGTTTATCATCCCTTCCTCGTTTTCGGAGTTTCAGAATTCGTCTTAGCCCGATCATCAACGATCACATTGTACAGTCTTTCCATCATCACTTTGAAAATTCGGGACTATGCTT
>Ga0210377_10000600_pt1 | contig 34479 bp, 22 predicted proteins | sample PLM4_65_b1redo_FD_155480 | JGI IMG/M metagenome (GOLD analysis project Ga0210377, IMG submission 155480) | Groundwater sediment microbial communities from an aquifer in East River, Colorado, USA - PLM4_65_b1 redo | ecosystem: Environmental > Terrestrial > Soil > Riparian zone | place: USA: East... | reverse complement strand
TTAGCAATAGGTGCTTGGTTGGTCTGGGAAAGTGATGCCTCGCCCGTAGGAGAGTAGGTAATGCGGTAAGTTTCTCTTAAGCTCGATGTGGCTGTGCCGATAATCGTGTCTATCTCTGTAATCCCATCATCATTTATTTTTCTGAGCTTGATTGTGTACGGCCCATCGCCGGTGCCGAAAATTTTAAGGATATAGTTGCCTGCGGTAAGCTCGTTCAAGGCAAGTATCTTTACGGGTTCAGTCGGCGGGTCCTCGGAGTCGGCAGTAGGCTCGGATTCCTGGTCATAATAGGCGCGAGGGATTTCAGTGATCTTTGTCCCTGAGGCAGGGTCGTAACCCGTTGCCTTTCCCTCAGGACTGATCATCATCAACTCTACCGGAGAAAATGCCCACGCCTGGATACTATCACGCCAGTACCAGTCGTACCTGAACCACTCGCCGGTGAAACGGTCAACACGAAGTTTATTGTGAGACTTGGGGCTCTTATAAAGCGTGTTTAATCCAGGTGCGTCGGGCGCGTATCTGTTGTAAGATTGATTCGGGTCATAGGCACGATAAGACTCGTAACCCTCTGTCCAATCATAGCCTCCGATGAGGACAAAGTGGCTTTTGTGAAATGCCCCATCATCACCCGTCCAATTTATCTTCATGATATCAGGTCTTTTTTGCGTAAGGTCTTCATTCAGAAGCTGCTCTGCTTTTGGGTCAGACCAATTCACGCGAGCGCACGTATCTCTCACTCTGTCTGCAACAGGCCGGCAATTGTCATTCGGCCGGATGGCCCATTTCCCGCCCCATTGAGCGTTGAGCCAAAATTCCCTTACTGCATCCGGTGAATAAAGATTATCATCTCCATTTGTATTATCGTGCACATAAACATTATTGTCAGTCAGCCATTTATTAAGGTTTCCTGGGTCGGTCTCCAAATGCGGGCTGTTGCACCAAATACTATACAGCGGATCGTCGCACATCGGGTTTAACGCAGCGTTGTGATTTTTGTCCGGTATATAACTCACCCCATAGTAACGAAAGAGCATTGCCAGGGAGGTAACGAGACAACCGCTTTTTTTGAACGGTTTGGTGGATTTCCCAGCGTAATAATCATCTCTCCACGATCGCAAGCCATATTTCAAGGACCACAAGTTAAATAGAGGATTTTGCGGGTCATAAGTTGGCCTCGTCCCTTCCCCCTGCCAGAAACGCGGCCATAGGGTTAAATCCACATTGCTGTTCCTGTCCGGGACTGCATGGGCAGGAGCATTCAAAACTGCCAAAAGGAATAAAACCAATATGGAAATCAAATATCTCTTTTGCATATTGCACCCTCCGGTCCTTAACAGCGTTACTTATTCTTAAACAATTCTGAAACATGCCAGGGATATCTGCGAATGGGTGTTTTTTGTTTATTCCATGTCTTGCCCCCATCATGAGTGACAAGTATTTGTTTTTTTTGTGTGAAAATTATACCCTCCTTTTTATCAACAAAACTCATATGCCTATACTCAATCTCTTTAAACTCTTTTTCGGTCCATGTAATACCACCATCAATGGTGTAAACAAGAAGGGCATCACCGCTATATTCGTTAATATCTCCCATTACCCACCCAGTATTTTTATCAATAAAAATCAAGTCGTGCAACCACATCCACTCGGTTTTTTTCTTCCATTGAACCTGCCAGTGTCCGCCGCCGTCACTTGAATGAAGAATAATCGATGTGGAGCCTTCATCAGTCACCTTATTTCCGATTATCCATCCCCTTTTGTCATCAACAAATTGAACTCTCCTTAATTGTGCTCTCGTTCCGCTCTGATGACGCACCCAGTGTTTCCCGCCATCTTCCGTATGAAGAATAAACCCTTCTGAGCCTACAGCCCAGCCGACATTGAAATCTATAAAAAAAATATCTAAACCAACGCCGCGCCTTTGCCTTTTACCTTCTTTTTCCTCAAACTGAGGAACCCATGTCTTGCCGCTATCCTTGGTGTGAAGAATAAAAAAATTATGAATTGTAGCACCTGAGTTAGTTTGTTGCCATTCCTCGCCAACAGCCCATCCTGTTGAAGGATTAATAAAGAAAAATCTAATATCTGCATGAGCATCAAACTCTTTTTGAATTTTCCATGTATCTCCACTATTATTAGTCTTTACGATGGCATCCTTGCCCGGCTTAAAATCATGTGCTATATTCCAACCTGTTTTGGAATCCAGAAAGTAAACATAACTGTTATAGCTTTTGCTTTTCACCTTCCAGCTCTTCCCCCCGTCCTCACTTTTAAATATCAGACCATTCTTTCCAACGGCCCATCCCGTGGCCTTGTCCGCAAACGAAAGCCCCCAGAGTGCTACCGAATAGCCGTCCACGTCTTCCTTTTGACCGGGAATGATACCAAGCCTCTCATTCCATGTCTTTCCGCCGTCCTCTGTGCAGAGAATGCTCGAAGCGGCCATGCAGCCGTTCTTTTCGTCAGTGAAGGAAATTCTATCAACACTGGTCAGAACCTGATTTTCCTGCCAGGTCTTGCCGCCGTCTTCCGTCTGGAAGATGTACCAGACCCCTACCGTGGCCCATCCTTTTTTTTCATTGATAAAAAAGACGCTTCCTTCCCAGCCGAAGTCCGAAGGTCTGGTAAAGCTTTGGGCGCCTATCATGACTGACGGCAGTTCGCTCGCTTCCCAGTTTTTTCCACCGTTCTTCGTTCTGTAAACTGTCCCGGCGGACAAGACCCAGCCGGTGCTTGGGTTTAGGAAGAAGATCCCTGCTACATCTGACATCGTGCCGATGTCTTGCTTATTCCAGGTTTTCCCGGCGTCGATTGTATGAAGAAAGGTGCCCATGCCTCCGCCAACCCAGCCTTCTTTCTCATTCAAAAAGAAGATCGTGTGAAGCGACACGTCGACCTCTTTTTGTTTTCCCCATCGCTTGCCGGCATCTTCGGTGCGAATGATTATCCCGCCATTCCCCACTGCCCAGCCCTTCTTTTCATTCACAAAAGCAACGCTCTTGAGGTCCTGCTCTGTCCCGCTCTCTTGCGCTTCCCAATTCTCTCCTCCATCTTCAGTGTAGAGAATCGTCCCATGCTCTCCGGCAAGCCAGCCTTTCTTCGGCGTGACGAATTTCACCGCCAGGAGGGTATTGGATGTCGGATACGGGTTCTGATATATCCATCCGTTCCAACTGCCGGCATGAACAGTTGAAGCCATTGCAAGAATCAAGATAGATATTGCAGCCAAGTATTTCTTGAGCATTTTATGCCTCCTTAAGAACGGAAACGGTTTCGGTTACGGAGTTCATCGACTAAACAGAGACCACAACAAGGGCGGCGGACCGTACTCCGTGAACGATTTTTGAAGTAGCCATTAATACAATCAACTCACAGCGGTTGTGATAAGAATCCCGACCACCCACGCTTATTTAAGTACATTGGGCGTGTCTCAATTTTACGGGCTGTAAAAACCAAGCGCATAAAAACTCGCGCTATCCTTTACCCAACCTTCTTTACCATCTATCTTAATTTTTAGCCAGAGGTTAGATACTTCAATCTTATCTTCAGACTCATATTTCTCCAACTGAATTTCGGCATACGCATATAAATAGTCGATCGTTGTTGCAGCGGTCAGCGTAATGCTTTCTGCTTTTAAATTTGCGTCATGGTCCGCATAAATTATTATCGCACTACCAACTGGTCTTAGCGATGATCGAGGGTAATAGACATCGAAATTGCCTGATGCTTTAGCAGGTTTTATCATCAATCGATCAAAGTCAACCGAGATCGGGATAGTAACTGCAAAATAGTTGGTCCAAATCTGAACATTAATCACATCGCCTTCAAGAAGTCTTAGTGTTCTTTCCGAATCACCCTTCGGCAGTTTATGAATCCCTCCTGCAATACCCAACTCTGATGTCAGCGATTTCAGCATTTGTTTGTCCAAACCAAAAAATTGACACGATGTCCCAGATGGGGGTGCGTTCGACATCAAAGTATAAAATATAATCAACCCTTCTCCGCGCAATCCCTCAACTTTATACGCGCCCATCTGAATTGTTGATTCGAAGTCGGGATGACCCTCTGCTATTGTGGCCCCGAAATATTTTTTATAATGAGTCAGATTATTTTCATCTATGATCTCGAAAGATTCTACGGTATCGTCCCCGAATATTTTTTTGTGCGTCATTACTATTGTAAAGATCTTATTTTTGACAACAAAAGGGCCGTTTTTTTCAACATACGTTGTGACCGTTATCTCATCCTTGGCGGTGTGGTCGGTAGTTGTGAGCGAGCGATCCGCGCTCTCTATTACGTTTAAATTATTATTGCTATGTGAATCATCGGTATGTGTCGTGGTCGGAATTAATTGCAGTATTGCTATTATCGCAATAATAATTACAAAAGTGATAATATATGCCAGATATTTTCTCATAATATATGCTTTCTTGACGGACGAATTTTTTATTTCCTCGCAAATCGATTTTTTATAACATCCAGACAGACGATCGCTACGATAGGCTCGATTGTAGCTCTTTGGTCGAGTTCGAGTTGCTCTATAAATACATTTCTTCTATGTCGGCCACTCTTAATTCGTCGTTAGCGGACTTATAAATATACATTAACCCAGTGGCAAATCCGTCAGCCTCGTTGATTCTAAGCTTTTCGTTCGAAATCCATCGGTCTACGTAAATAAATGGTTCATTTTTGTTTTGGGGCTTGATTTCGGTCAGTAGCTTTTTACGAGCGAGGTCCATAACGATAATATGGTGTGTAGGTATCTCTTCACCGCCACCGTCCTCCCCAACAACTTTATAAGAACCGACGACTATCGAATATGCGACATAGTGGTTGTCCGGACTCACTAGGTAACTACTAATTTTCCCACCCGTAGACGTAATCTTACTACCAAGTCTTATCCAGCCCATTTCGTAAAGCTCGCCATCCTTCAACGTTATTTCGAAACCAGACGATATTTTTTTCATTATGCGTTCTTGAACTGCGCGAAAATCAGGTGAATTGATAGCAAAAAGTAGAGATAGTAATACAATAATAAAACCTAAAACTAGTAACCACCGTTTCCTGTGATTTTTTTTCATGATTATTATCCTCTAATCGCGGCGCTGAGCGGCCAGCCCGCGCAGCGGGCGGTCCGTCTCGTGTGACTTGATCAAATATCTCTTTTGCATATTGCCACCCTCCGGTCCTTAACAGCGTTACTTATTCTTAAACAATTCCGAAACATGCCAGGGATATCTGCGAATAGGCGTTTCTTGTTTATTCCATGTCTTGCCGCCATCACGCGTTATAATCATCTGTCCTTTTTTCGTCAAAATTACGCCGCGCTTTTTATCGAGAAAATATATTTTACTGAAATCACTTGCTCCAAACCTCTTTTCTGACCACGTCTTGCCTCCATCGGTTGTTTGAACAAGAATACTGACTTCGCTATTTTCATCGATGACTCCTGCTACCCATCCGTTGTTTTTGTCTATAAAATACAATTCATCTAACCACATCCAGCCTGTTCTCTTCTTCCACTGAACATGCCAGTGTTCACCGCCATCATCAGTATGAAGAACAATTGATGTTCCGCTGCCTTCGATTGTTTTATTTCCTATTACCCATCCTTTTTTATTATTGCTAAATTGAACTCGCCACAACTCTGATTTCGTTCCACTCTTCTGACGCTGCCAAAGTTTGCCTCCATCTTCAGTATGAAGAATAAAACCATTACGACCCACAGCCCATCCTAGATCTGAATTCATAAAATAGACGTCCTGAAAATCATTGGACTTTCCCAGTTGTTCACCGCTAGGTTCTTTGAATTGCGTAACCCAAGTCTTTCCTCCGTCAGTGGTGCCGAGGATGAAATAATTGAGTATTAAGGGGCCCTTATAGCGATCTCGCCCTGTCTCCTGTCCGACAGCCCATCCTGTAGTAGAATTAACGAAGAAAAATTCAACATACACACGATTATCATATGTCTCAGGATTATCGAATGTCTTTTGAATTTGCCAAGTATTACCGCCATCCTCTGTCTTCACAATACTGGGTTTTTTTGTTTTATAATCGAGTTTAATGCCCCAGCTTGTCTTGGAATCCAAAATATAGACAAAAGGTTTATAGCCACTCTTTATCTTCCAGCTCTTCCCCCCGTCCTCACTTTTAAATATCAGACCATTCTTTCCAACGGCCCATCCCGTGGCCTTGTCCGCAAACGAAAGCCCCCAGAGTGCTACCGAATAGCCGTCCACGTCTTCCTTTTGACCGGGAATGATACCAAGCCTCTCATTCCATGTCTTTCCGCCGTCCTCTGTGCAGAGAATGCTCGAAGCGGCCATGCAGCCGTTCTTTTCGTCAGTGAAGGAAATTCTATCAACACTGGTCAGAACCTGATTTTCCTGCCAGGTCTTGCCGCCGTCTTCCGTCTGGAAGATGTACCAGACCCCTACCGTGGCCCATCCTTTTTTTTCATTGATAAAAAAGACGCTTCCTTCCCAGCCGAAGTCCGAAGGTCTGGTAAAGCTTTGGGCGCCTATCATGACTGACGGCAGTTCGCTCGCTTCCCAGTTTTTTCCACCGTTCTTCGTTCTGTAAACTGTCCCGGCGGACAAGACCCAGCCGGTGCTTGGGTTTAGGAAGAAGATCCCTGCTACATCTGACATCGTGCCGATGTCTTGCTTATTCCAGGTTTTCCCGGCGTCGATTGTATGAAGAAAGGTGCCCATGCCTCCGCCAACCCAGCCTTCTTTCTCATTCAAAAAGAAGATCGTGTGAAGCGACACGTCGACCTCTTTTTGTTTTCCCCATCGCTTGCCGGCATCTTCGGTGCGAATGATTATCCCGCCATTCCCCACTGCCCAGCCCTTCTTTTCATTCACAAAAGCAACGCTCTTGAGGTCCTGCTCTGTCCCGCTCTCTTGCGCTTCCCAATTCTCTCCTCCATCTTCAGTGTAGAGAATCGTCCCATGCTCTCCGGCAAGCCAGCCTTTCTTCGGCGTGACGAATTTCACCGCCAGGAGGGTATTGGATGTGGGATAGGGATTCTGATAAATCCAGCCGTTCCAACTGCCTGCATGCGACATGATCGGAATGAATCCAAGAAAAAGAGTTATCATGATCAGGGACAATATGGCGTTCTTCATTCTTATCGTTTTATTCATCTTTCTTTCCCTCACGACTTGATTTTTCGAAAATATTAAAAAAAACATACTCATTATGCTCTCCATGTGCCTATTCAGTTTTAAAATAATAAATAATAGATAAAACTCAGGTGCTGCGTTAAAGAAAGAGCGGGGAATTCTGATACTGTTCTAACCGTGAATTGTCAAACCAGTAAATGTTAGGAAGGCGCTGTTTTCAGATTGTACCTTTGAAGCAACCTGCGCTTTTTGTCCACCAACCATAATACTTTAGAACTAAGAAGTCAATCGGTGAAACCCTGATTTTCAACTTCGAAAAACCTTAGACTTTTTTGGCGGAATCCCAAAAAACCAAAATAAGCTGTTTCAGTTCCGCGGCTCTTGCCGTGACTGAGCCGGTGCTGTTGGTCTCGGCTGTTTCGGTGATCTATTTCCGAAATCGGTGAAGAGCCCGCTTTATTCGTCATCCCCGAAAGGGACAAAACTGGAAGCGCGAGACGAAGATCCTTGACTATTCGATTGAAAATTAAAACAGTGCTTGATTTGAAAAACAGACGCGTGGTGAGGGGGTCCCGGGGTGCAATTCTGAAAAACGGTTTTTAAAATCTTAACCGAGGTAAAGCTATTTCAAAAACACTTGATTGCAGAATACTTGATGGCGATTGTAGTTATTCCCGTTTTACTGTCAATAACTTAAATGGAATATTTTCGGGGTATTCTCAAATTTGAATTTTAGCCAACGCGTTACAGTGTCTATGAACAGGAAAATTTCAAGATGCGAATTTATTTTTTTCTATCATTTGCGCCGTGTTAAGGATAAAAAGCTTTTTGCCGGATCGTGGTTCAAATGTCTTCGCCAGACAATAGGGGGCAGGTCAGGTGCTGCGATTTTGTCGTAAGGCGTACATACGGGGGCGTTTCCTACGCTGCAGAACTCTTTTTCGTTCCCGATTTATGACTACCTCGCCAGCAGGCCGAGCACTTCCAGATATTTCTCGCTCGTTTTCTTCACCACGTCATCAGGCAGCACCGGAGCGGGCGGTTTCTGGTCCCAGGAAAGAGAGAGGAGATAGTCCCGGACGAACTGCTTGTCAAAGCTCTTTTGCGCGACTCCCACCGTATACCCGCTCATGGGCCAGAACCGGGAAGAATCCGGCGTGAGCACTTCGTCGATAAGGATGACTTCGCCCTTGTATATTCCGAATTCGAGTTTGGTATCGGCGATGATGATGCCCTTCGGTTCGGCGAGCTCGCACGCTTTTTTGTAAACGGCGAGCGTAGAGGCCTTGATCTTGTCCGCGGTGTCCCTGCCCACGAGTTTGACGACAGAGCCGAAATCGATGTTCACGTCATGCTCTCCGACCTCCTCCTTCGTAGAAGGAGTGAAAATAGGTTCAGGCAGACGGGACGCCTCCGTAAGCCCGGCCGGAAGTTTAATGCCGCTCACCGCTCCGGTCGCCCGGTACTCCTTCAGTCCGGAACCGGTCAGATAGCCGCGGACAATGCACTCCACCGGGATCGGCTGTGATTTCCTGACGAGCATGCTCCTGCCTTCGAGGAGCACGGCATGAGGTCTGCAGGAAGACGGAAAATCCTTCACGTCCGTCGAGATCAGATGGTTCTTCACGATTTTTTCGGTCTGCGCGAACCAGAACTTCGATATCTGGGTAAGGACCCTGCCTTTTTCCGGGACCGCGTTCGGGAGCACCACGTCGAAAGCGGAGATCCTGTCCGTGGCCACGATCAGAAGCGTATCGCCGAGGTCGTAGATATCGCGTACTTTGCCCCGTTTCGGCGGCTTTAATCCTGAAAGGTTCGTCTCAAGCACCAGGGGTGTTTTCATTTTCTCCTCTTTCCCTATCTTCATGACTCTGGTTTTCCGGCGACAGCTTAAGGACCCTCACCCGGGCGATGCGGTTTTTCCTCAACCGGAGCACGGTAAACATGAGGTTGTTATAGCGTATCTGGTCGCCTTCCGCGGGAAGCCTCCCGAAGAGACCGAGCACGAAACCGCCGACGGTCTCGAATTCGTCCTCGGGAAGGTTCACACCGAGACGTTCATTCACCTTCCCGATATCCGTCTTGCCATCCACAATGTACCGGTTCGCCGCGATCTCTTCGATCTCGCGGAGCACCTTTTCCTGCTCGTCCCGGATGTCGCCGACGATCTCTTCGATGAGATCTTCCATGGTAACGAGCCCGTCGGTACCGCCGTATTCGTCCATGACGAGCGCCAGATGAATGCGTTTTTCCCGCATCTCTTTGAGCAGTACGCTCACGTTCTTGTTCGGCGGAACGATGTAGGGCTTGCGGATAACGCTGTCAAGCTTGAACGGCATGTCCGCGATGTGGAGCGGCAGGATGTCTTTAAGATATACCACGCCGATAATGTTGTCGATGGTCCCCGAATACACCGGCAGGCGCGAGAACCCTTTTTTATTCATAATGCGAAGAATCTCATCGAGATCGGTCCCCATTTCGACCGCTACGATATCGGTCCGGGGGATCATCACTTCCTTCACAACCGTGTCCGTAAACCGGAAAACACTGTGGATCAAATCCTCTTCAGACGGCTCGAATACACCGGTCTTGCGCCCCTCACGGATAAGGTATTTGACCTCATCTTCCGAGATAAATCCCGACTCCTGTGATTTTTCCAGGTCAAATAACCGCAGCACGGCATTACTGGAGGCGTTGAGAATTCTGAGCACCAGAAAAAGCAGCCTTGAAAGCACATCGATCGGCGCCGAAGTAAAGAAGGCAATCTTTTCAGAATGCCTGATGGCAAGCGATTTTGGGACCAGTTCTCCGATCACAATAGTAACATAGGTTATCCCGCCGACCATCAAGGCCAAGGCCAGCGGTTCTGCCGCCTTTTGAATGAACGCTGCGGGCACTGAAACAAGAAGCGGCATGAGGTATTTTACGGCAATGACGCCGCCGATTGCGGCTGCAAGCGTGCCGACCAGGGTCACCCCGATTTGGACCGTGCTGAGGAATCGCTCAGGCTCCTCCTGCAGTTTCTGCACTCTTTTTGCGACAGCACTCCCGCTCTTCACCAGATGCCGCACTCTGCTCTTTCGCAGAGAGATAAGCGATATCTCGGAAGCAGAAAAAAAACCGTTCACGATGATAAGGAAAAAGATAAGAAGAATGTCAGGTAGTAGCATAGGTGATCAAAAATTCCAACGCTCAATCCGCAAATCTGAATAAGCAAAACTCAAAGTATAAAATTTCGTAACTACTCAGGTCATTTTTCAATCCGCAGATTTCGCAGATAAAAGCAAATCCGAATTCTGGTTTTAAAATCTGCGTCCATCTGCGTAATCTGCGGATTGACGGCCTTTTCTCAGATTTGGCTTGCCCCATACTGAAAAGAAGCTGAATAGTTACAAAATTTCAAATGTCTGAATTTTGCAATTTTGTATATTGACATCCATCTGGAATGTGAGGCCTGGTCATTTTTTAGAAACCGTACTCCTTCCACCGTGTTTCCACCTTCTGCTGAACATCAGGGTCCATCTTGATTTCGTCCGGCCAGGGGCGCGTGAACCCTTCACCCGGCCCCTTGCGCGTCGCGTCGATCCCCATCTTGCCGCCGAACCCGATCTGCGGACAGGAGTGGTCAAGGATATCGAGGGGACCGTTGGCGATCACCACGTCGCGCTGCGGGTCCACGTGGTTCATCACTTTCCAGGTCACTTCGGAGTAATCGTGGATGTTCACGTCTTCGTCGCAAACGATGACGAACTTGGACAGCATGAGCATGCCCGTGCCCCAGACCGTGTTGATCACTTTCTTGCCGTGGCCGGGGAAACGCTTTCTGATCTTGACGATGACGTTGTTGTGGAACACGCCTTCGACGGGCATGTCCATATCAAGGATGTCGGGCGCGACCATCTGCAGGAGCGGCAGGAATATCCGCTCCGTGGCTTTGCCGAGGTAAGCGTCTTCCTGCGGCGGACGGCCAACGAGGGTGGCGGGATAGACGGCGTCTTTTCGGTGCGTGATCGCCGTAAGGTGAAATACCGGATACTCAGCCGCTTCCGAATAGTATCCCGTATGGTCTCCGAAAGGCCCTTCCACCCTGCGCTCGTCCGGATCGACGAACCCTTCAAGAACGAATTCCGCCTCAGCCGGCACCCGTATGTCTACGGTTTTGCACGGGACGACTTCGAGCGGCTTGTTTCTTAAAAATCCGGCAAAGAGAAATTCCCCGATAGCGGGCGGAAGAGGCGCTGTCGAAGCATAAATAATGGAGGGATCGCCCCCGATTGCGACGGCCACTTCCATGCGCTTTCCCGCGGCCTCATAATGATGGTAGTGGCGCGCTCCGTCCTTGTGCTTGTGCCAGTGCATGCCCGTGGTCTGATGGTCGAAGACCTGCATCCGGTACATGCCCACGTTCGTAATTCTCGTCACCGGATCGACGCTGCATACCATGGGGAGCGTGATAAACCGTCCCCCGTCCGCCGGCCAGCATTTCAGCACGGGGATTTTGGAAAGGTCGACATGGTTGCCGGTGAGCACGACTTCCTGGCAGGGACCCTTTTTTACGGTCTTGGGGAAAAAATTGGCAAGTTCCGCAAGCTTCGGCAGCATCTGGAGTTTGTCCATGATCCCGGCACCGGGTCCCGGGAACAGATTAACCGGATCGACGATTTCCTTGATACGCTTACCGATCTCATCAAGACTATCTACCTCGAGCGCCGAACACATGCGTTTCAGGGAGCCGAAAGCATTGGTCAGGACCGGGAAGGCCGATCCCTTCACATGCTCGAACAAAAGGGCTTTGTTCTCAGCCCCCTTCTGTTTTGAGACCCGGTCCGTGATCTCTGCGATCTCAAGTTCAGCATCCACCTCAGTCTTGACCCTGATGAGTTCACCCTGCTTTTCCAGAAGAGCGATAAAATCCCTGATATTTTCATATGCCATAAGTTTAAAATTGTAGCGGAATTATGCCGGATTTGCAATGAAAAAACTCGCAGGGGCAGGGACGGGTTTATAAGGATCCGTATTTTTGCAGCCGGTGCCTGAAAGACCTGAACGAGAGGCCCAGAAGCTTTGCTGCTTCGGTTTTCACTCCGCCGGACTTGTCCAACGCCTTTTGAAGAAGGGCTTTTTCCGCGTTTTCGAGCAATGCTTCAAGATCGAGCCCTTCATCGGGGATATCCGAGGGAATGAGTCCAGCACCGGGTTGCAGGTCTTTCACTGAATCCGGCACATGTTCAAGACGGATGGTGTCACCGGATGCCAGGATCATGAGCCGCTCAATGGTATTTTCGAGCTCGCGGACATTGCCGGCCCAGCGATAGCTCATAAGCATCTTCAAGGCATCGGGAGCTATTTTCTTCGGCCCCTTCCCTGTTGAGAACTTATTAACGAAAAAATCGACCAGTGCCGGGATATCTTCCTTCCGGTCTCGAAGCGCGGGAAGATGTATCTGGATCACGTTCAGGCGATAATAGAGGTCCTCCCGGAAGGCGCCTTTCGAGACTTCAGCGAGCAGATCCTTGTTGCTCGCCGCGATCACCCGGACATCCACCTTAATTTCAGTTGTCCCCCCCAATCGCATAAACTCCCGTTCCTGGAGCACGCGCAATAATTTTATCTGCAGCGCCGGCGTAGTCGCGCTTATCTCATCGAGGAAAATGGTCCCGCAGTTCGCCGCTTCGAAAAGCCCCTGCTTGTTCGCCGCGGCGCCGGTAAAGGCCCCTTTCATGTAGCCGAAGAGCTCGCTCTCAAGCAGCGTCTCGGGCAAGGCGCCGCAGTTGACCGTTACAAAGGGCTTGTCTTTTCTCGTGCTGTTGAAGTGGGTGGCCCTCGCCACGAGTTCCTTGCCCGTTCCACTTTCCCCCGTGATGAGCACGGTACTCCTCGTATCGGCAACCTGGCGAATGAGCGAAAAGACCCTCTGCATGGGTTCGCTCTTGCCGATGAAGTTCTCAAAGCCCGACCGCGACTCGATTTCCCTCCGGAGGAGGATATTCTCTTTTCTGAGGTGGCCCTTTTCGAGCGCCTTCTGGATTATGAGTTTGATTTCATCTACTTTGAACGGTTTAGTAATATAATCATAGGCGCCGAGTTTCATGGCCTCTACGGCGGTCTCTGCCGTCGCATAGGCGGTGATCATGATCACGACGGTCTCGGGGGATACCTCTTTGACCGTCTTCAGCACGTCGATACCGTCCAGCCCCGGCATCCTCACGTCGCTGATCACCAGGTCGAAAATCTCCGTGTGAACGGCCTTGAGCGCATCAATGCCGTTTTCAGCGGCCACCACGTCATGGCCTTCTCTTTTGAGCATGATCGAGAGAAAATCCCGCATGCTCTGTTCGTCATCGATAACGAGAATTTTACTCATGGCGCCGCTTTCATTATAAAACGATCCGATGCCTGATCCGTGCGTTCACGATCTCCGGGTGAGACGGGTCTTCGATCATGGGGATCAGAATGCGAAATTTCGTTCCCCGTTCTTCCTCCGCTTCCACGGCGATGGTGCCCCCGTGGTCTTCAATGATCCGGTAGGCGATCGCAAGCCCCAGGCCCGTACCGCCGACCTTGGTCGTAAAAAAAGGATCGAATATTTTAGCCAGGTGTTCAAGTGAGATGCCCTGGCCGGTATCTGCTATGATGATCTCACACCATTCTGAGTCATCTTCACTGTGCGAAACAGGATTCGCGCTGATCGTCATCTCACCGCCATTCGGCATTGCCTGGCATGAGTTGATGAGCAGATTCCAGAACACCTGGCGCATCCTCCGGGCATCTCCCCGCAAGGTTATCGTCGGGTCTACAGTGCAGCTGATGCTGATACCCTCCACGAATTCCTTGCTGTTCTTTAAAAGGGTAATAGTTTCGTCGAGTACGGAGGAGATGACGATCCGGTCGCCTTGTGTGGTTTTCGGCCGCGCGTATTCCAAAAAATCGGTAATGATGGTATTGAGACGATCGGTCTCACGCACGACGATATCCATGAGATGCCTGTTATCGCCCTTAAGATCGAGTTCCCCTTGAAGGACCTGGATCGAACCACTCAACGAAGCAAGCGGGTTCCTGATCTCATGAGCTATGCCGGCCGCAAGGCTTCCCACCGTAGCAAGCCTCTCCTGCCTCCGTATCCGCTCCTCCATTTGCACCATCGCGGTGATGTCCTGAAAAATAAGAATGATGCCCCGGACATCATCCTTTTCGTCCCTGAGCAGCGAGGCGGCCATTCCAAGTATCGCTGTATTTCCGTCTTTTTTTATTATCTGCCCGTCAAAACGAAAGGGATTCTCTTTCAAATCTTCGGTATGGCCAAAGAGCCCCCTGAGACTGTTCCCGAAAACCTCCTGGAGACGGCCCCTGATCTCAGCGTAGCTGTAACCCGTAATATGTTCTGCAGCCGGATTCCATGAGGTAATATGGCCTTCGAGGTCCATCGTAAGAATGCCGCTCCCGATACTCTTCAAAATATGCTCCTGGAGAGCGCGGAGATCATTAAAGTCCGTGCTCTTCTCGCGCAGTTCCTGGCGCGTTTTTCGGAGCCGTTCGGAAAGATAACCGCTCAACAGCGCGACCGTATAAAAGGAAAGGATGTTGATAAAAACCAGATACAGCACCTGCATCGCGGTGAAGTTGAGACTTCGAACAAAACCGAGGACATTATAATACTGCATGTCCAGCATGCCGCCATACAGGATGCTGGCAAGGGAAGCAGCAAAGTATCCTCCCCGGCGATACAGGATGATGCTTGCCGAAATGATCGTCAGATGATAGAGGGGCGAGAAGCCGCTGTCGATGCCGCCGGTGAGGTGAACAAGAAAAGTTACCAGAAAGATGTCGCCCGTGACCTGGAGGTAGGCGAAAAACGTGACATTATTGATTCTTTGCAGCAGGTACCAGTAAATGCCCGTCAGGACATAAACGAAGAGAACAAAATAATAAAGAAAAATCGTTCGAAACGGATATAATTTATATTCATGCTGAAAAAAAATCAATGTCCCGAGCAGAAAGGTGACCAGAACAAGCCTGCTCACCATCAACCATTTTACTCTGACATGATACTCCCCTTTTGAAAACTCTGGTATCACGTATGTTATTTTCCTGCGATCGATCCCATCTGGAATATGGGCATGTACATAGCCACGATCACAAAACCGACGGTAGTGCCTAGAAAGATCATGAGCATCGGCTCAAGCAGGGAGGTTAAAGTCGCTACCGCTCCATCAACCTCCTCATCGTAAAAATCCGCTATCTTGGTGAGCATATTGTCAAGCGCGCCCGTGGCTTCACCGACCGCAATCATTTGAGTAACCATGGGAGGAAAGACCTTGGACTTAGTAAGCGGCTCCGCAAGGGTCTTGCCTTCGCTCACACTTTGCCTGGTCGTAAGAATAGCATTCTCTACAATCTTGTTGCCTGCTGTACGCGCAACAATCAATAACCCCTCCAAAATAGGCACACCGCTCGTCATCAGGGTCCCGAGCGTTCGCGTAAACTTGGCAACCGCGACCTTTCTGATCAGGTCGCCGGCAACGGGTAGTTTCAACGCAATGGCATCAGTCACTTCCAAACCTTTTTCTGTTTTTCGCCACTGCTTCACGCCGACGATGAAACCGATGATTCCGACAAGCGAGAACAGCCCTCCCCAACCTTTCAGAAAGTTACTAACTGTGACCACGATGCGGGTCGGCAAAGGCAATGCCTGACCCGATTCGGCAAACATGGCTGCCAGCATGGGGACAACAATAACCAGCAAAAGGGATACCACGGCAACGGCTACAAAAAGAATAACGGAAGGATACACCATGGCTGACTTTATCTGTTTTTTTATCCTTGCGAACTTTTCCATGTAAGCGGCCAGCCTCTGGAGGATCGTGTCCAAAATGCCGCCCGCTTCCCCTGCCGCCACCATGTTCACATAGAGATTGTCGAAGACCTTGGGGTGCTTTTTAAGCGCCTCCGCAAAAGTGGACCCGCTTTCAACATCAGTCCTTACCTGGACCACGGTCTTTGCAAGGGTCACGTTTTCCGTCTGGGCGCCGAGGATATCAAGGCACTGCACCAGTGGCAAACCTGCATCGATCATGGTGGCCAACTGCCGCGTAAGGATAACAATGTCCTTATCTGTTACCTTCGGCGCTCCAAAACTTATATTTATCTGCCTCGCTTTTGCCGAAACATTTATCGGGAAAATATTCTGTTTGCGAAGAAGCGCAAGGACCTCTTCCTTGCTGTTGGCTGAAAGCTCGCCTTTTTGGACTGCTCCCTGACGCGTTTTTCCTTCCCATGTAAATACGGTTGCCATGTTCACCTCATCACTGGTCTATAAAACAGCAACTCTCTACCGGTAATCCTTTTGAACGGTTTGGCTGCCGGCAAGCCCTGACCTTCCGATCATCTGGATGAGTTCCTCGACAACTGAAGACCTGCCGATGCAATCATCATAGGATATTTGTTTTTTGACATACAGGTCGTACAGCGATTGATTGAGCGTCTGCATGCCGTACTTTGACTGGCCGGTCTGCATAGTCGAATAGATTTGATGGACCTTGTCTTCCCGGATAAGATTGCGGATAGCGGAGTTCGGCACGAGTACTTCAAGGGCGAGCACACGCCCGCCGCCGACCTTCGGTATGAGCGTTTGGGACATTATGCCTTCGAGGACGAAGGATAGCTGCGCCCTCACCTGTGATTGCTGGTGGGGCGGAAAAACATCGATAATACGGTTCATGGTCTGGGCGGCGGAATTGGTATGAAGCGTTGCGAACGTCAGGTGGCCGGTTTCAGCAATGGTCAGGGCCGCTTCAATGGTCTCGAGGTCCCTCATCTCACCCACCAGCACAACATCGGGATCCTGGCGCAGAATATATTTAAGTGCATCCTTGAACGACTTCGTGTCCGCATTTACTTCACGCTGGTTCACCAGACATTTCTTATGAGGATGGAGGTATTCTATCGGATCTTCGACCGTTATAATATGCTCCTGCCGCTCACTGTTGATCTTGTCGATCATCGAGGCAAGGGTGGTGGATTTGCCGCTGCCCGTAGGCCCGGTGACGAGCACAAGGCCCCGCGGTTTGTTGCACAGATCAGAAACGACTTCCGGCAAACCGAGTTCCTTAAATGTTTTTATTTTGAAGGGAATGGTCCTGACGGCCGCTGCTACGGCCCCACGCTGCATGAAGATGTTCGCGCGGAACCGGGACAGGTTCTTGATGCCGAACGAAAGATCGAGCTCGTTGTTTTCCTCGAATTTGTGCTTCTGCGCATCGGTCAGGATGCTGTAACAGAGGTCCTTGGTTTGAGTTCCGCTCAGCGGCTCCAGCCCGGGAATCGGCTTCATCTTGCCGTCGACCCGAATGGACGGCGCTATTCCCGTCGTGACATGAAGATCGGATGCTCCTTTTTCTATCATGTATTTGAGCAGATCGTGCAAATTAGCCATAGGAAGAGCCCCTCACCTCTGAGATTGACGCTTTAGTTGTTAGTTCGTCTGGTTGTCAGGGAATGTATTTTCAACTACTTCTTCGAGTGACGTCAAGCCGGCTTTCACTTTCAGCAGACCGCTCGCCCGGAGCGTTTTCATTCCCCCGGTGACGGCCTGCTTTTTAAGATCAAAGACCGACGCTCCCTGCAGAATCAATTCCTTGATCTCGTCTTTGATCGGCATCACCTCGTAGAGCGCAACCCTGCCCTTGTATCCGGTCTTGTTGCAGACATCGCAGCCTGTGCCCTTGTAACTTACGATCGAAGGGGCCTCGTCCGGCGTAAATCCGGCATCGATGAAGATTTGGGCCGGAATTTTCTCCGGTTGTTTGCATTTTTGACAGGCCCTGCGGACAAGCCGCTGGGCAACGATCAGGATCACTGACGAAGACACGAGGAACGGTTCAACGCCCATATTGAGCATGCGGTTGATCGTGCTCGGCGCGTCGTTTGTATGGAGCGTCGTGAGCACGAGGTGCCCCGTGAGCGCGGCCTTGACCCCGATCTCAGCTGTTTCATAGTCCCGGGTCTCTCCCACCATGATGATATCCGGGTCCTGACGAAGAAAGGAGCGCAGCGCGGCGGCAAAGTTGAGGCCGATCTCGTCCTTCATCTGCACCTGGTTGATTCCCATCAGATTGAACTCGACCGGGTCCTCAGCGGTCATGATATTTTCGGAATCCGTGTTCAGCTCGGAGAGCGCCGAGTAGAGGGTCGTCGTCTTTCCGCTTCCCGTAGGTCCCGTCACTAAAACCATGCCGAAGGGCCTGCCCAGGGCATCCTTAAAATCCTTCAGCTGGTCCTCATCGAACCCAAGCTTCGTCATGTCGAGCTGCAGGTTCGACTTATCGAGCAACCGCATGACGATCTTTTCGCCGAAAAGGGTGGGAAGGACCGAAACCCGGAAGTCCATGACCCTGTTCCTGCCCATCTTGAGCTTTATCCTGCCGTCCTGGGGAAGACGCCGCTCGGCGATATCGAGCGAGGCCATGATCTTGCAACGGGAAATAATGGCGTTCCTGATCTTGAGCGGAAGCCCCATCACAGTCTTCAGAACTCCGTCAAGGCGGTACCGGACCCTGAACTTTTTTTCATAGGGCTCGAAGTGAACGTCGCTCACCCCCATATTTGCGGCCCGGAGCAGAATTCCGTTTACGAGCTTGACGATCGGCGCCTCAACCTCAGCCGAAAGCTTGTCAAGACCCTCCTCTTCAACAAGTTCGAGAGTATCTACCGCACCATGGATGAGTTTGTCGAAGTCTTCAACGTCCACTACCCCGCCGGTGTCGATATCGTCCACAAAGATTTCCTCGGCATCATCTTCATCTAAATCATAGTCTTTTGCGTCAAGGCTGATTTTTTTGTCTGCTTTCGACGCGGCGCCCCCTCCTTTGGCCACGACCAGGGACTTGGCGGCGCCGTAATATTTTTTGATCGCCTCGATGATCGCGCCCTCGGTGGCTACCACGGCTTCGACGTTGTAGCCGGTCATGAACTTGATATCGTCGATAGCAAAAATATTGGAGGGGTCCACCATGGCGATGGTGATCGTTGCGCCGGCCCGGTTGATCGGCATGATCCGGTATTTCTGGGCGACATCAGCGGGAATATGTTTGATCACGGCCGGGTTGATTTCGAATTTGCTCAGGTCTACATAAGGGACACCGTACTGCTTGCTCAGAAAAGTCATCAACTTGTCTTCCGGGACAAAACCGAGCTTTACCAGCAGGGAGCCCAAGCGTCCCCCCTCGTTTTTTTGGGCAGTAAGCGCCTTTTTGAGCTGCTCCTCTGTAATCAGGCCCGACGACACCAGCATGGCGCCGAGCCTTCCCGACATGGCCATAGGGAACTCCTTGAAAAAAGTCTGAATAGAATTAATATTACTTGAATAGTACCAGTATGTCAAGAACAGACCGGGTGCTTTTGACCATCCTGTTCACCGGATGCCGAGCTGTCTCATGAGCGCGCTTTTCATGACGGAAACCGGCGCTTTTTCCCCCGTCCAGATCTCGAAAGCAATCACTCCCTGGAACAGAAGCATGCCGATACCAGAAAGTCTTCTTGCCTTTCGGGTTTTCGCAGCCCTAAGAAAAGATGTTTCAGCCGGGTTATAGACCAGATCGCAGACCAAATGATGTTTGTGAATGCAGTCACCGGGCAGCGGCAGCGGATCACTTCTCTTCAAACCGAGCGGTGTGGCATTGATCAGGCAGCCGGCCCCGGCAGCGTAAGCGGCAAGCGACTCTCTGTCTATGGTTCCGGCGTCAACGCCGGTTTTTTGCCTGATGTCCTGCGCGAGGAGGCCGGCTTTTTGCGTATCGATATCGTAAATAATGATTTTTTCGGCGCCAGCCAGGGCAAGGCTGAACCCGACTGCGCGGGCAGCACCGCCTGATCCGATAAAAAGAAATTTCTCCCCCCGAGGATCATAGTTTGCCTGTTCCTTCAGCGAACGTAAAAATCCCCTGCCGTCAGTGTTGTGGCCGATCAAGCGCCCCTCCTTCACTTCGATGGTGTTGACCGCACCGATGAGCCGCGCTTCTTCGGAGAGGTCGTCGAGACAGAGTATGATCTTCTCCTTGTGGGGCACCGTAATATTCAGCCCGCAGAGACCGAGGGGGATCAATGCCTTTGCCGCATCAACGAGACGCCCGGGATGAACTGCGAACGGCACATAGCATGCATCCATGCCCAGCTTTTTAAATGCCGCGTTATGCATTCCCGGAGAAAAGGTGTGCTCCACCGGATATCCGAATATTCCGTATATTTTCGTCTTTCCCGAGATCATTGTTTGCCCCTCCCTCTCCCGCGCAACACTGCTATGAGATCTCTGAAGCCATCCACCCTGGAAACCTTCGTCTTCAGGTGTCGCTCCAGCTCTTCGACACTCATGTCGTCGAGGAATACGTCCCCATCCTCTTTCAGCGCGTTTGAAGGGATCAGCACCATATCGCCAAGCCGTTTTCCCCTGAGCGCATGCAGAATATCTCCACCGGTCAACAGCCCGGTTACCGTGACGGAAGGTCCGAAAAATCTGTTTTCCACGGTGACCTGCCTCACCACTGCCCCTTTCATACCCCGGAGACGCTTCAGAACGTTGCTCAGGATTTTGCTGAAAGAAACACCGGTAACCACCGTTGCCCTGACCGGGGCAATCGTTGCGGGAAGTCGGGTACGGGAGACCTCTCCCATAAAGGTCGCGACCAGCCCCACTCCGTTCTCGATCTGGGGAAAATCCTCGTAAAGCGAAGAAGGCGGGAACTGTTCGTTCGCTTTAATATAGAATTCGTCGGAAGCGAAAACGAGACGGGTCCCGAACCGCTTTTTAAACCTTCTCGCGAGCGGCTCAATGCGCTCAAGCACGGCACGCGCTTCCTGCCGCGAAAATGTCCTGAGCGGGAACAAGCCCTCCCTGAACCTCGTAATCCCCACGGGGACGACGGCAATGGAACTGACGGCCGGAAAAAGACCGGCGAGATCGGTAATCGTCCGCTTCAGGTGCTCTTCGTCGTTTACCCCGGGACAGAGAACGACCTGCGTATGCATCTTGATCCCGCCTGAGGCAAGCCGTTTCAAGCTCTCCATAATGTCAGGAGCTTTTGCATTACGCAGCAGGGAAGCCCGGAGACAGGCATCGGTCGTGTGAACGGAAATATAGAGAGGGCTCAATCGCAGCTTGAATATCCGCTCCCAGTCTGATTCGGAGAGTGCGCCGAGGGTTATGAAATTCCCGTGCAAAAAGGAAGCGCGGAAATCATCGTCTTTTACATACAGGGTTTTTCGGCAGTCGGGAGGCATCTGGTCCACGAAGCAGAAAATACACTTATTGCGGCACCGCTTGATGCGGAATGGAGCAAACTCAAGCCCCAGGTTGTCGTCGGGATCCTTGCTGACCTTCAGCTTTATCATCCCGCCGATTTTTTTTTGTACTGCGAGGGAGAGACGCTCATCGGCCGAGAAAAAACTGAAAGCGATAACATCGTGAATCTCTTCCCCGTTTATGGAAACGACCGTGTCTCCCGGTTTCAATCCCAGCCGCGCCGCCGTGCTCCCCGGCAGGACGTTGACAATCTCAAGCAATCACCCGCTCCTCTTGGACGCGAACATATAATCGACATAGCCGACGATCTGCGTCCTCGCCTCATCGGAAACCTGCCTGAATTTTCTCAGTACCTGTATCTCGTCGGAACTCACGATTTTCTCGAGATAGTTGCACTGCTCTTCCGAAAGCGGAAATTTCCGCTTCCCCCGCCTGAATTTCGACTGCGAGGGAGAAAGGAAAAAACCCTTCACCTCAGCGGGGACCTTTTCCTGGTGCGCTGACAGGATCAAGACCGATTTGTCCAGGCCCAGCTTGTTCGCAATCATCATGAGGGTCTTGTCCTTCGGTATGTGCCCCTTATTAATAGTGACCCGCAGGAGTTCCGGGCTTATCCCGAGGACCTTTGATGCATCTTTCAGGTTACGAAAACCCTTTTTTTCAAGCGCCTGCCTGATCATATCGGATATTTTCATTATAGTTTGCCTCCCTCGATATACATGAGCGACACACGAGTTCAGGTTATTGCCTCGTTGCCCGTTTCTTCTGCCGAGTTCAATAGTTACCCGACCATCTTGATGCCTCTCAAAACGTACTGTGTGCCGGATGCTATCGTGACGCCGGCCGTGGCCCACTGCAGAACGGTCATGATCCCCATTTCAGTCCCATAGTTCATCAGAACCAGCGACAGCGTCACCACGACAAGCTGCATGAGCGTCGTCAGCTTGCCGATCAAAGACGGCTGGATCTTCAGTGTATGGGTCATGACATAAATGATCAGGCTGCCCATGGCAAGAATCGCATCCCTGCTCACCACAATGATGACCAGCCATACCGGCAATTTGCCGAGAAACACCAGAGTTACAAAAGCCGAAAGGATAAGCAGCTTGTCGGCCATAGGATCAAGGAACGCGCCCAGCTCCGTCTTCTTCCCCGAAAGCCGGGCGATCATGCCGTCGAGCGCATCGGTTACGCCGGCTACTACAAAAACCAGGAGAGCCTCCCGGTAGTATCCGTAGATCATAAGGTTTATAAAAAACGGAATCAGTATCACCCTGAAAAGGGTAATATAGTTGGGCAGGTTCACGTCTAACCCCATTGTGGCGACAAACAATAAATATGGTCTAATAATAACATATTTACTTGTATAGTCAACCTTTTTCTTTTTGGTTTTCTGGGATTCTCGCGCTCCGTGTATCGGCTGATTGACGGAAAAACATAACAGAACGACAGAAGAGAGTGGAGCCGGCGAGTGGGATTGAACCACCGACCTGCTGATTACGAATCAGCTGCTCTACCACTGAGCTACGCCGGCACGTGACGGATTAAGGCTGGTTGTAAGAGACCGTTGTTTATACAATAATTCAGCTTAGTATGTCAAGGTTATTTTATATTCTGTTCTTGCAGCGAGTTTCAAGATAGTCAGCCATTGATCGCAGCTCTGTCTTCCCGAGGATCGGCAGTCAGGGGCGGACCGGAAGTGCGGTAGTAATGAACAACTGCGTTTTATCGACATTCGATGTCGTCGGGACCATTGCAGATTTTTCTGCGGAACATTGATCGCGGTCCATAAGATCGCGAGGGTCATACAAGCGTAAGCGCTGGCATAATGACGGGCATACGAAGAGGGGTTGCTGCCTTCATGATCGGCTTCAGTGACGACATCCGCTTTCGATACTCTATAAAATCAAGTCGCGAGGCCGGGGGAATCGTGGGAGCGAGTGCTCTTCGGATTGTGAGGATGATTCGGGTTCTCCGCTACCCTGCCGATGGCGTCCACAACGGCGGTTTCAACCATGAGCCAGGGAGAACCGATTTCTTTCATTTCTTCCTTGTCGACGTAATAGTGAGGAGGCAAATAATTCAATGCTATGGCCGTGATGTCGTTTACGCACCTCGAACAGGAACAGACATTGGAATATCGTTCTTTTAAAAATCTGTCCATGACGGCTGTGACGCGATCATAGTTCGCATTTTTCACGCTAAAATCCATATTCTCCTCACCAAATCCATTCTATCATAAAATAATATTTTCTGCAAAAAAAAATCACGCAGCGTCTGATAAAGGGCACATGCCTATTAATGATCGATTAACCCTGTTCTTCGTGAAAAACCAGCAAGCACTGAGCGAAAGTCAGCAACGTGAACGTATTCCAGCGGCCTGTCTCACCGAATAGATCAGACAATAACAGTTCTTTCTCCCATTGTTTTTTATTCATGATTGGTTTATACTCGCCGATCATGAACATAATTGGCAAAGAAAGCGGCGCTCATAAGCCTGTCTTGTATATTATAGACGGGAATTCCTATATCTACCGCGCTTTTTATGCGATCAGGAACCTGTCCACATCCTCCGGTCTGCCCACCAACGCCGTGTTCGGGTTCGCGAATATGCTCCTGAAAGTTATCAAGGAAAAGTCGCCGGACATGGTCGCTATCGCTTTTGATCCTAAGGGTCCTACCCGCAGGCATACCGAGTTCCAGGACTATAAGGCGCACCGGCCGCCCATGCCCCGGGACCTCGTTCCGCAGATACCTTACATCCACAAACTCGTCGAGGCCTTTCGCATCCCGGTCTTCATCCAGGATGGCCAGGAGGCAGACGACGTGATTGCCACACTTGCACGTGCGGCCGCGTCAGCCGGCATCAAGGTAACGGTCGTCACCGGCGACAAGGACCTTCTCCAACTCGTGGGCCCGAACATCATAGTCTACGACACGCTCAAGGAGAAAGTTTACGAGCCCAAAGATGTCGAAGAGCGGTTCAGCGTGCCGCCGGAGCGCGTGATCGAGATCATGGGGCTCATGGGAGACTCGTCTGACAATATCCCGGGCGTGCCCGGGGTCGGCGAGAAAACCGCCCGAACGCTCATCCAGGAGTACGGCACCATCGAAAATCTGCTCGCACACGCGCACGCTATCAAGAAGCCCAAGCTCCGGCAGTCGCTCCTGGAAAATGCGCACTTGGCGCGCCTGAGTCGTGAGCTTGCCCGGCTTCATGACGACATCCCTATCCGGGTTGATTACGACGCACTCAAGATCAAGGAGCCGGACAGCTCCGCCCTGCTCGCGCTTCTGCGCGAGCTCGAGTTCCCTTCCCTCCTTAAATATGTGACGCAGGAGCCGGAGAAAGAAAAGCACTACGTTACCGTGCTCGATGAGTCGCAGTTGCAAAACCTGATAGAGGCTCTTTCTACGGATGGGGAATTCTGTTTCGATACCGAGACGACGTCTCTCGACGCCATGCAAACCGATCTTGTCGGGATATCCTTTTCAATCAAGCCCCATGAAGCCTTTTACCTCCCGCTCGGCCACTCCTACCCGGGAGCGCCGAAGCAGATCAGCCTTGAGCATGTTTTGACGGCGCTCAAGCCTGTCTTCGCGGACCCCACGATCAGGAAGATCGGTCAGAACATGAAATACGATCTGCTCGTGCTGGGCCACTATGGTATAGAGGTAAAAGGCATTTATTTCGACACCATGATCGCCTCCTACCTTCTGAATCCGGGCAGGCCTTCTCACAGTCTTGATGCCCTGGCACTCGAGTTTTTGAACTACAAAACCACGACCTACGCCGACGTAACAGGCTCCGGCAAAAAACAGATCGCTTTTCATGAAGTCGACATCAAGACAGCCGCGGATTACTCGGGCGAGGACGCCGACATCACACTCAGGCTTAAACAGCTCCTGGCGCCAAAACTCAAAGAGCAGAACTTCGAGAAGCTCTTCCACGACATGGAGATGCCGCTCATGGAAGTCCTCGTCGACATGGAACGGACGGGCGTAAAGCTCAACGCCGAATTTTTAGCAGCGTTGTCGAAACGGCTCGAAAAGGAGACCGTGAAGATCATCAAAACCATATACGAGCTTGCCGGAACCGAGTTCAACATCAACTCGACGAAGCAGCTCGCGGACATCCTGTTCGGAAAGCTCCAGCTCACGCCGACCAAAAGGACCAAGACGGGCTTCTCCACGAATGTCGATGTGCTAGAGGAACTGGCCCATCTGCATCCCCTGCCCGCTGAGATCCTGAAATATCGAACGCTCTCGAAGCTCAAATCGACCTATATCGACGCGCTTCCGGCCATGATCAATCCGAAGACCGGCAGACTCCACACCTCGTTCAATCAAACCGTGACCGCCACCGGCAGGCTGTCAAGCAGCGACCCCAACCTCCAGAACATCCCCATCCGCACCGAGGTAGGAAGAGAGATCAGACAGGCGTTTATTGCCGAGACCGGGGCAAGTCTCCTCTCCGCCGATTACTCGCAGATCGAGCTCCGCGTTCTTGCGCACATGAGCGCCGACCCGGGCCTCATCCAGACCTTTATCGAGGACCAGGACGTCCATACACGCACTGCGTCGGAGATCTTCGGACTCTCCCCGGATGAGATCACGCCCGAGATGCGGCGTAAGGCAAAGGCCGTGAACTTCGGCATCATTTACGGCATCTCCGCCTTCGGACTGGCCCAGGACATCGGCGTATCGAACGCCGAGGCAAAGCGCTACATCGAGAGCTATTTCTCCCGTTATCCCGGGGTGCGGAAATTCATCGATACAACCGTTCAGAACGCCAGGATAAACGGCTACGTAATGACGTTATTCGGCAGACGGCGTTTTATTCCCGAGCTCTCATCGTCGGCTGTTGCGGTCCGGAACTTCGGCGAGCGAACCGCGGTGAACACCCCCATCCAGGGTACGGCTGCCGACCTCATCAAGCTCGCAATGATCCATATTCAGCGGCGGCTCTTCCGTGAGAAGCTGCGATCAAAGATGATCCTGCAGGTGCATGATGAACTGGTGTTCGAGGTGCGCGATGACGAGATCGAACTGATGAAAAAACTCGTGAAAGAAGAGATGGAGGGCGTGGTCAGGCTCGCGGTGCCCGTCCGCGTGGACATGGGCGTGGGCAAGAACTGGGACGAGGCGCATTAGAAAAACTGTTGCGGTACTATTGTTTCATTTTGGACTTTTCAATTTGCATTTTACAATTTGCAATAAGTTCCTACTTGAACTCAAACCGGTACTTGATGTCCGCTCCCGTATTCCCCGTTTCGTTCCGTTCTCCCACAAGGGAAAAATGCCTGTTCAGAACGTATTCGATGCGGAAGATCTGGTCAGGCGTGGTCGCCCCGACATTTGAAGAATAGGTAACGTAGAGTTTGTCCTGGACGAGCTCCTTTCCCACCGTCACCCGGGGTACGGAGGTGTCGCTTTTGCTCACATAGGGATCGACCTGGAAGCGGTCGAGTCCGGTAAGGCTCCGGGCGCGACTCTCGAACATGTCCTGGAATTGCCCGGTGGCGAAGGAGGCCGCCTCGCTCATACCCACTCCGGATTCCTTGCCTTTCAGCTCAGCGCTGGTTTTTCCGAGCGCGAGGAGCGCAAGGATGTCCGAATCGGGCAACGACGGGTCCGACAGGAGCGTTACTACAGCCCGCTCCGCGGTGCCGGAAACCGCCAGCCGGATTCGATAATCGCGCACCTGGATCTCCGCCTGAATGTCCAGAACGGGATTCATGCGGTTCGGGTCCACGAAATCAGCCGACGCGTGGAGGATCCTGAATTCGTTTTTCCGGAAGTACACCAGGCCCTTCCGGGCCTCGACCCTGCCCAGGAGTTGCGGCTGGTTCACCGTGCCGCGGAGGAACATATCCACGTCCAGGGGTATTTTGGCAAGGTTGTTCTGGAGCAGAATACTGTCCTTGCCGTGAAACCGTATGTTGATCTGCGTATCTCCGATCCAGGCGACTTCCGTCTTTTTTTTCTGATACAGCCCCTTCCCGATATCAACGAGCATGCTCTTCCACTCCACCCGTTTGTCATACCGGGCGCGTTTGATCGTCACCTCTCCGGTCAGGGACTGCTCCGAGGCGCCGCCGTCATAATAAAGGTCGCCGGACAGGGTCGAGGTGAGGCCCTCAGGGTAGCGGACCGTCACGTTCTCGAATGACGTTTTTAGCGAAAAATCCTGTAAAGCAAGGCCGGCGAGCTGCGCCCATCCTGATGCGCTCAGGGTGCCGCCGCCCGCCTCGCCGGTCAGGGAATCGACAACGATCCTGTTCTGGCCGAAGGTGAGTTTTCCCTGCAAGGCGGTAAATTTCTGCGGGATGTCCTTTATCTTGATCTCTCCGTTATTGATGCGCAATTCCCCTGCAACCTCGGGGTTCTTCCATGCATCCTGGACCGTAAGCTTTACCTCGGCGGTCCCGTCTCCATGCTCGACTTCACGATACAGGATCCGGAGAAGTGAAAGGTGTGCAGCGCCCGTGAACGAGAAATCAAGGTCCTTCATGAGCCTCGCGCCGCCGGTGACGGCGATCCTTGTGCCGGGACCTTTGAAGTTAAGCGCAGTGATACTGAGCCGGCCCGCCCGGACGGTGACGGCCGCCTCGCCGTCATTATCGATCCGGTAGTCTCCCGTCACGAGACTGAGCTGCTTGAACGATGCAGTGCCGGAAAGTGCGGAGAGGTCGGTGCCGTTGCCCCGCGCGAACAGATTGCCGTCCGCGATCAAGCGGGTGCGGCCAAGGAGGTCCTTTTTCCCCAGCGCAACGAAGGGATCGATGGCATCGGAGTTTATCGTTGCGTTCACGCTCCACCCATAGGGTTTGCTCAGGCCCAGTTGGGCCGTTACGGCCGCCCGGTCGTCTGCAAGCTGCGTCCTGCAGCTGAGCACGCCGTTGGCGATCTCAAGTTCCGCCGTGAGGCTGCCGACAGCGGCTTGATTGTAGAAGAACTCATCCATATCAAACGATGCCGTCACGCGGGGATGAGAAAAGCTTCCCGATGATCCGATGTCGAGGTTGAAGTGTCCGTCGGCGGGTATGCCGGCAAAATGATCGATTTCACCGAGCTTAATGCCGCTGCTTTCAATATGCGCGGAATAGCTGCCGTCGAATCCGATCCATCCGGCGCCCTGCACGGTGCCGCTCCCTTTGGTCAACTGGACTTGAGAAAAGGAAATCCTGTCCCTGGTGAGAGAAGCGGTAATGGCGCCTCGATTAAAAGATTCTCCGTAAGCGCTGCCGGACTCGATCGCGAGCCTCCCCCTCCCGGTAAAGTTCTGCAAGGTGCCGTTGAACGTCAATTCCCCGGTGGACGGCAAATGAAGCGGGATCGGCTCATAAAAGAGGGCCACGATATTCCCCACCTCCGACCGGATGACCTTGAGCCGGGCCGCAAAGAGCGGCTCCTTGTTCATAAGATCAACGGACCCGTCGAACAGGTAGCGGGAGGTCTGCTGGTGGATGTCCGCCGATATGAGACTGATCTTTTTGTCGCGATACTGGAGCCTTCCTTCAGCCTTATCGAACAAGACGCCGCGAATGGTCAACGGTCCCGCCGATACAACACCATCGAAGAGGGGGGCCTTGAACGCGCCGGTAAGATACCCTTTGACGCCGATCCTGCCTTCCAGCGGCACCGACGTCAGAAGTGAAAGGGTCCGGCCCGGGTCATTGGACCCGGCCGTCAGTTCTGCATCGAACCCGCGCTGAGGGTCGGCCCGCCCTGCAATCCGGACCGACAGGTCGCCCGCCAGGATATCAAAGCGTTTTATATCCAGTCCCCGTTCACTGTAGCCAAGGGCCGCATTGATGCTGTCGACGATGATACTCTTATTGCCGCGCGTAAGCTTCCATTTCTCGCCCGTAAGCGTCAAACTCTTATTACCGTAGCCGAAGGACAGCGCGGCCTCCTGAAGCTGCATCCCCTGATACGAAATGCCGAAGAATTTGAGCGTTCCCTCTATGGACGGATTCAGGATGTGCCCGCGGATGAATACCGAAGCATCGACGTGCGGCCCCTGCTCTTTTTTGACGGGCCTCAGAAAGTCGATAACCCTTCCCAGCGTCTGCGGGCCGGACCTCACCTTGAGCCGCAGGTTCAGCGGCACATCCGGCAGAGGCCCTATGTCGCCTGAGAGCGATATTGCCGTGTCAACAGTCGTAAGCTCCGCGGAATCGAGACGAAGCCGGCCATTATCATACCGGATGGACGCCCTTAATAAACCTGACAACTCCGGATACGCCGGGGCGGTAACGTGAATTTCAGAATTTTTAAGAGCAACTTTCATGCTGTCGCCCGTCAAATTGATCGTAGTGCTTACCTGAAGCTGCGACACATCCACATGCGTCGATGTCAGTCCATCATCGAAGGAAATCCTGCCCTGGTTGACGGTAATGGTGCGGAGAACGATCCTGAAGTCCGATGGGCCCTCGGCCGGCACGCGGTCAATATTATTTTTGATCCGGTCGACGATCGGTGTGATGTTAAACGCACCGTCTTTTGTCCGTTCAATGAAGATGCTGGGTTCAAAAATCGTGATAGAGGACAGTCTTATTTTCTTCAAGATGAGCGGCAAGGGGTTGATATACACCTTGATTTTTCGAATAGCCGCGGCCTGCCTGCCCCGTTCGTCGGGCAGAGAAAGGTTCCGGGCTTCGAGATACATGGGTATGAAATTTGCCCCCACCCCGCCGATCTCTACATCGTTGCCGAGCACCGCTTTGAGACGGGCAACGACCAGAGGCCTGATTCGAAGCGCAAAAGAATCGCTCTGAACATACAACTCAGCCGTTGCGAGCAGAACAAAAACGACAGTTGCTATGATGATAAAAAACTTCCTCATAAAAAAACGTGAGCTGAAAAAAAATCTCTTCTCCTTACTCTTTTCATCCCTCGTCCCCTTCAATTCTCTCCACAGTTTCTACTCAATCACTCCGAGTATCGTTTCCTTGATCTTGTGGAGCCTATCGCTATCGATAATCTTCTGGCGCAGCAGGTCCGTTACATAGAAGGAATCCATGACCCGCACACCTTCAGTCACGATTTTGGCTGAACCGATGTCGAGGTTGAGGTCGTAAAGGGTCTTCGTCACCCGGTACAGGAAGCCGACCATGTCCCGTGCCGTAATATCGATGATGGTAAACGAGTCCGAAGTCTCGTTGTCGAACTCCACGGAGGGAGTTACCGCGACCGGGGCCTGTCTCATGGATATATACAGGCCCGGCTCAGGAGGCCTGGTCTTGCTCATGAGTGCTTTCCTGAGCTCATTCCGCACGCTCTCCCATGCGTCATCATACGCATAGATGTTGCCGTCAGGATCGGTGACCTGGAAAGTATCGATCATGACGCCGCTCTTCGAGGTATAAACCTTCGCCCGAAGAATGTTCAGGTTCTTCGCCGCGATCGTGCCGGCGGTCCGGTAAAACATGCCGTAAGCATCGTAGGCGCACACCGTGAGCTCCGTATAGCCCTTCTCGGGGTAGTGGCGGTACCGGATCACGAGCTGCTCATCGGGGAGCCGCTTCATCATCCCCATGTGGTCGATCACCTTGTGCGCAGGAGTATAAAGAATATACTGTTCGGGCATGGCTACCAGGAAGGAATCGATTTCCTGCGGCGAAGACAGGCCCTCGGCAGCGCGCCTGATCCTGACCGATGCCGCGATCAACCGTGCTTGCATTTCTTCACCGGCTTGAGCGCTCGATTCGAAATGATTGAGTGTTTTCAAATAAAGGTCCTGAAGGAGCGCGGCCTTCCACTGCGTCCATGCCGTGGGATTCACCGCCGAGATGTCCGCGTAGGTGAGCAGGTAGAGCATGGCAAGATTATCGCGGTCCCGCACCACCCGGGAAAAATCCGCGATCACCTTCCTGTCATTCAGCTCCCTGCGCTGGGACAAACCCGACATGAGAAGATGGTTCCGGATAAGGAACAATACCCGTTCACGGTCTTCACCGCCGATTCTCAGTCTGGCGAGTATAGTTCCCGCCACCTCGACCCCGTGGCGTTCGTGATCTGCCCGGTAGGCCTTGCCCAGATCATGGAGCAGTACCGCGAGAAACAATATCCACCGTTTCTTTATCCCTGTAAAAGCATCACGGAGCGTAGCGAGCGAGGAATACTGGCCTGCCCACAAATCCTGGAGTTTCCGTATGGCGAGAAGAATATGCTCATCGACAGTATACAGGTGATAATAATCGTGACGGGCCAGCGCCTGGATGGCCCTGAACTCGGGCAAATACCGACCGAGGAAGCGCACCTTCTTCATAAGATCGAGCGTTTCCGAAATAGTGTCCGGGTTGTTCAGGATGGAGAGAAAAGCAGCAGCGGCAGCGGGGTCGCGGCGTCCTTCGTCTCCGATCCGGTATTCTCGAATCAGGGACATGAGCTTGTCCGAAAAAACCGCATGGCGCGACTGAGCAATCTCGAAAGCGGCCATGATGAACGATGTATCCCCTCCACAGTCATTCCCCGATGACGGGACCAGGGTCCTGCCGACGAGGGAGAACGGGCCCAGGGACAGCGTCCGTTCGAACCAGCGGCGCTCGGGCTTGGGGAGCACTGCCTCGGAGACAACATGCAAAAACTCACTGATGTTCCGCGCGTGCAGAAAGTAGGCTTTCATGAACCGTTCAACGGCGAGCAGGTGCGCCGAGTCGCGATAGTTGAAATCACCGGCCGCCCGTTCCTGGAGCTCAAAGGTGAGGTGGTCGTTCTTACGGCCCGAGAGGTAATGGAGCTCATTCCGCACGCTCCAGAGAAAGTTACGCGATCTCAGCACTACCGCGTGTTGTCCTTCGGTGATAACGCCGTGCGCAACCAGGTCCCCGAGCGACGCGATCCTGAAGCGCACGCAGGCGATCCAGAAGGCGGTATGAAAGTCTCTGAGCCCGCCGGCTCCTTCCTTGATGTTCGGTTCCCGAAGGTAGATGGAGCCGCCGTATTTTCGGCGTGTTGCGCTCCGCTCGGCGATTTTTTCGTTGATAAAGACAGAAGCCTTCCAGTAGAAGACCTCGCTCTGCATGAGCTTGAGGAACGACTGGTAGAGGGCCGGATCGCCGGCAATCAGGCGGGATTCGATGAGGGAAGTGCGGATTTTGATGTCCTGCCGCCCGAGCGTCAGGCACTCTTTCCCGGTCCGCACGCTGTAGCCGACATCAAGGCCGGCGTCCCAGAGCAGGTAGAGGAGCTCCGGCGCGCGCTTGCGGTCCCTTTCGTCCCTGCAGAGGAGCATGAGGTCGATATCGGAATGAGGGTTCAACTCTCCCCGACCGTACCCGCCTACCGCGAGGAGTACCGGCATGGGACCGGTCGACGCCAGACAATGGTGCGCCTCGCGAAGGGTCCGGTCGATGAGAGTGGTGCGCCGCTGCACGACCTCGTTGCCGGGTGCGCCGGCAAAGTGCGACTCCTTGATGACGGCGTTTTCTTCTTCGAGATACGCCTTAAGGCCGCCGTCAAAAGATGATAATAATTGTCGGTTCAAAGATTTCACAGTAGTAAAACTGAAGGGATGAGAACAACAGCGAAACACGGGACCTCAGAGCTGTCATTGAGAGACAGCCGCAGGGAACACGCGGTATTGAGTCAATGCCGCACCTCGGGGACCACCTCTTTCATGCCTTTAAAGCTTACCGCCTTGATCTCATCCATGGTCAGCATAAAGCTGCCGAAACCAGCCTCTCCGTAGCACCGGGAGTCCGCATCGACGTCAACTGCCACTTCGCTTCCATCGGCGAGATGCGCGGTAACCCGTACTCTTTTTTCCTTCTTCTCGCCTACGGTCACTTCCTTTATCCGGTCAAAGGGCAGGTTCACTTCGGCCAGCCCCATGTATCCCGAAAAACGTATCCTCCCCTCCCAACTGAACTTCTCACCGTTGATCTTGTTGCCCAAGGCATCGGTCACAACAACGGAGAAATTTTTGTCGACCCGGGGCGCCCGTTCGAACCCTCCACCCTTCCCCCCCATGGCAGTGAGCAAAACAAACAAGGACAGCACAAAAACCACGGTTGAGGCTCTCTTCAACATGATCGAACTCCTTTCGGGATCAGAAGGTCACTGATTACAGTATTAATTTCTTAAGATTACCATATTGACACCGTGCTTTCAAGAAAAAAGCTTGCCCCGTGGCAGTGACAAGATTATACTGACGCGTAACCTGTAAGTCGCGCTGAATGCGAGGTATGCCGAATGACCGATAATCTGAAAAAGCTCGTTGCTCTCATGGCCACGCTCCGCGGCCCGGGCGGCTGCCCCTGGGACAGAAAGCAGACCCCCGACTCGCTCAAGCCGTTCCTGATCGAGGAGTGCTACGAGGTAGTCGATGCCCTCGACGAGGGCAATCCAGCTAAAGTTAAAGAAGAGCTCGGAGACCTCCTGTTCCAGATCATCTTCCACGCCAGAATCGCCGAGGAAAAAGGCCAGTTCACGATCTGGGACGTCATAGAAACCAATGTCGAAAAGATGGTTCGTCGCCACCCCCATGTATTCGGCGATGAGAAGCTCTCAACGGACAAGGAGGTCCTCGCCAACTGGGAGGAGATCAAGAAAAAAGAAAAAGGCTACGAAGACCGTAAGTCCATCCTCGAAGGCGTGCCCCGGAGCATGCCCTCGCTCATCAGAGCGCACCGGCTCCAGGAGCGCGCCGCCCGGGTAGGGTTCGACTGGAAGCACCTGAACGAGACCCTCCCCAAGCTCGACGAGGAGATAGCGGAATTCAAGGAATCCCTCAAAAAGGAGGATGCTGCGGGTATCGAGGAAGAGCTGGGCGACATCTTCTTCATGCTCGTCAACATATCCCGCTTTTTGGATGTCGATCCCGAGGAAGCGCTCAGAAAGACCATCAGCAAGTTCATTCACCGTTTCCGGTATATCGAAGAAAGCGCCGCAGATGCGGGGAAATCGTTAAATGATATGACGCTCGATGAGATGGAGAAATTATGGCAGGAGGCGAAGGGGAAATAAGGACCGTTACTGCTGGACTATCCTGAGCGTGTAGGTACCGTACCTGCCTGCCGAGAGCGGCCGGCTCCCTGATGAAGTCAC
>Ga0210377_10000599_pt1 | contig 34484 bp, 28 predicted proteins | sample PLM4_65_b1redo_FD_155480 | JGI IMG/M metagenome (GOLD analysis project Ga0210377, IMG submission 155480) | Groundwater sediment microbial communities from an aquifer in East River, Colorado, USA - PLM4_65_b1 redo | ecosystem: Environmental > Terrestrial > Soil > Riparian zone | place: USA: East... | reverse complement strand
GTTCGGTGCAAAAGGCGCGCCTGTGACAACCTTGACGTTTGCATCCCCTTTCAAAGTTTCGACAGCAGTTGCGGGCATTTCGGTGATCATATCCACCTGCCCACTCGTGAGCGACTGCACCAGTACATCAGGACTTTCGAAGGTCTGGAAAATGACCTCGTCGACCTTCGGTGGGTTGGCAAAATGCTCCTTGTTTGCGCCGAGGTGTACAAATTCATTCTGCTTGTATTCGATCATCTTAAAAGGGCCCGTTCCGATCATTTCCAGGTTTTCGAATTCCGTGGAACCCGGTGCCACAGCATAATCCTTCCAGATATGCTCCGGCACAACATACAGATACGAAAGCAGGTAGTCCATGTTTGGCACGGCATTGAGCAGGGTAATGACAACTGTATTGTCATCGGTCGCCTCGACCGTGTCGAAGTTTGTGGTATAGGCATTCAGATAAATATAGTCAGTGTTGTTCTTATACAGGTTTACTGAAAACGCCACATCCTTGGCGGTCATTGGCTGCCCGTCATGGAAATTGATGCCGTTCCGGATCTTGAACGTCCATGTCAGGTTATCATCTGACACTTCGGCGCTTTCCGCCACATCCAGTTTGTACGTGCCATCGAGTTGATATTCATATATGGTGTCGTAGACTAATGCGAAGATGGTATATGCCTCCGAAAGAACACCTGTCCCAGGGTTCAATGTGTCGGGGCTGCCTGCCCATCCAATTCGTAGAACTACGGGCAATCCTGGCTCTTCGGGCGGCTGGGTTGCGACCGGTTCGCCTGGCCCGCTCGGTTCTGCTGTGGGTTGCGCAGTCCCACCGCATGCCGAAAGCACCAAGGCAAGTATTGTCACCAGCACAAACAATGTGTATTTCACTTTCATCTCACTCCTCCTTTAGAGTTAAGATTATACGGACCTTGCGATCCGGTTAAACAAAAAACTGCACGCCTGCCATTACAGCCGCGATGCAGTGACTGCCACCTCTCCCTGAAGTGCTCTTGCGTACGTACTGAAAAATCAGTCGTGTACATTCGTTTTGATTTTACTTTAGTTTCAGCGATGGGAAAAGGCAATCCAACAAAATCGGAAAATTGGCTATACTTGCATCAGCAAAGGGAATGACCATGGATAATCGCGTAAAGCTCACTGAAAAGTACGAACGCAATGGCTGGCCCTCCATCAAGCGACCCGATCTAAAAACACCACAAGGCTGGAGTATTTCCCTGATCACCTCGCTCGAGCGGATTCGCTCCCACGCGCTGGCTCCAACCGGAGACATGCTCTCCTACATCAAAGACGGCGAATCACTCTCCGACGTGTACCTGCTTCCGCTTAATGGAAGTTGGTCTTCCCGTATCAGTACCGACCGTCCACTCGCGCCCTTTTGGGATGATGAGACCCCAGTCTGGTCACCCGATGGGAAATGGATCGCCTTCGGTATCAACAGCCACGTCCATCTTGTCCCGCGCGAAGGCGGTCTCCCGAAAAAAATCACAGACTTTACCGCCTCAGCGAGCAGTCCCCGCTTTATGCCGGATTCCCATCGTCTTATCATTACGGTCGAACGTAATGAGGCAGACCAGTTGCTCCTCACCGATATCGAAGGTTCCTGGCCTCGTGCCTTGACTACAGACACAATCGGCGATCACTGGGATGCGCGTCCCTCACCCGAGGGAAAATTCACTCTCTACACATTGCGTCGCTTCGATGACTTGAACCGTCTCGACATCGTTCTTCTTGAAATTGAAACTGGGAAGTCAAGCACGCTGTATGGCAAACCTTCTACCCGTGCCTTCTCACCCAAATGGTCACCTGATGGAAAATGGATCGCGTTCATCGCACAGGAAACCGAGCATGAAGAACTTTACCTGATTCGACCAAATGGTGAAGGACTGCACCAACTCACTACAGCCGGACAAGATATCGCAAGTTTTGATTGGTCGCCAAACGGAAAACAACTCGTAGTCACAATTAACCGGGATGGCGCTCACGTGCTGACTCTTGTGGAAACGGAATCAGGTTCCGTCGTCGATCTGCGAAGCGGGCTGGGCATCCACTCAAATCCCAACTGGTCAAAGGATGGATCATTTATCACGTTCGAATATGAAAGCTACATCCTTCCACCAGATCTTTATCGAATCGATGTACTTAGCAAACGAGTCACACAATTGACGTTTTCCAATCCGCTCGCAATGCAAAAGAACAAGCTGGTGATGCCTGAGATCGTCAGCTACAAAAGTTACGATGGATTGGAGATTCCTGCGTTCCTCTTCAGGCCGGAGAAATCGAACGGTGCCGCGATCGTTTATCCTCACGGTGGTCCGACCGGGCAGTACGGTTATGAATGGGATGAGCTCGCGCAATACTTCACAGCGAAGGGGTATACCTATCTGGCACCGAACTATCGCGGCTCCACGGGGTATGGCAAGACCTTTGAGCGCGCCAACTTCAACGATTGGGGCGTCGGCGACACCCAGGATTGTTTGCACGCCGCAAAATTCCTGCGTAGCTTCAAAGAGATCAGGCAGGATGCCATCGGTATCGGCGGCGGAAGTTATGGTGGCTACATGTCCATTTGTTGTTTGTCGCGTGATCCGGAATATCTCTATGCCTGTGGCGTTTCCAAATATGGCGATTCGAATTTGGTCAGTTCATGGGCACAATGTGAAAAACGCTTGAGGCTTTACACGGAGATATTCCTGGGACACCCTGCCGCCAATGCAGCCATCTATCAAAAAGGCTCCCCCATTACAGATGTGAAGAATGTGCAAAAGCCCATGCTGGTCCTGCATGGGTTGCTGGATGCGATTGTCCCGCCTGAAGCATCAGAAGAATGGGTGGAAGCGCTGAAACGGCACGACAAAGTATTCGAGTACAAAACATATGACGATGAACCGCATGGATTCCTGCGCCGTGAAAATCTTTCAGATGCCTACGAACGCATGGAAACATTTTTTGATTGGTATTTGTTACCTCGCTAAGAAGGCAACATGGATTTCACGATTCGCAACGAAGAAGAAAAAGACCATGGACAGGTTAGGAAAATTGTCCGCTCTGCGTTTCCCACGGAGGCAGAGAGCAAACTTGTCGATGCACTGCGTGAGAACGGGAAAGCGATCATTTCGCTCGTCGCGGTCAACGGCGAGGAGGTGCTAGGTCATATTCTGTTCAGTCCTGTCTCCACTTCCCCACCGAGTGAAGCGATGGGAATTGGGCTTGCACCAGTCGCAGTCAAACTTGCATTTCGATCACAGGGCATTGGCGCGCAATTGATCCGTGATGGACTGCGGCTTTGCCAGGAACTCAAGTACGATTATGTCGTTGTCCTTGGTTCTCCTGAATATTATGGCCGATTTGGTTTCGAGAAGGCAAGCCGGTTTAATCTGCAAAATGAATATGAGGTGGATGATGAATTTATGGTGATCAATCTATCGGGTGCAGGAAGGTATGGTCTTGTAAAATACGCGCCGGAATTTTCCATGTTTTTTGTTTGAGTAATTTTTTTGAGAAAAATGTGGTGATTAATTGCCTACACGCAAATTCAAAATAAACCAGTTATGAGGTTCAAATGACAACATTCTTCCACTACGATGAGATGACCTGGGATGCAGTGGCTGAACTTCCACGGGACACGCCGCTAGTCCTTCCGCTCGGTTCAAGCTACGATCTTGATTTGCTTGCCAGCCAATTAAGTCATCCACCCCGTATCGGACTCCTGCCACCATTCCCATTCGGCTGGCGCGGCAGCGGACTGGAGCTTCCTGAACCGATCTTTTTTCAATATATTTCGAACCTGCTTGACAGTTTGCGCGATGATGGCTTTTCGCGTGTGTATTGCCTGATGCCACAAGGACTCAACCCACAATCGTTTTATACACTTAATCCGGCATCCTGTTTGACACTTCCACACGCGACACAAAAACGTGAATTAGTTCTTCCCTCTGACTCTGAACGCGGCAAAGTAATCCTGTTTCCCATTGGTCACACAGAACAACATGGCTACCACCTGCCCCTCTCGGTTGATACCATCATTATTGATGCTATAGCCAAAGGTACAACGTATCAAGTGCCTACGCGCAGTTACGCAATGCCGGTCATGCCTTATGGAGTCAGTACGCATCGTTCCTCGTTCGCGGCAACCATGAATGCAGGCGGACGTGCCTTCGAAGATTTATGGCTGGCGGTTGTGGATGTGCTGGTCCAGCGCGGCTTTGATCGCTTCTACTTGATGAGTGGACACGGCGGCAACTCGTCGTTCCTTGTCAATATCGTCAAATATGCCGGTGAACGTCATCGAAGGATTTTCTGCGCAACTGCGTGGCTGCATACCTCCGGAAAGATCGGCGCGGCGGCCTTGGAAAAGTATCGCACATCACCCATCGGTGGAATGGGGCATGCCTGTGAATTGGAAACATCCTTCTTGTTGCATCTTCGCCCTGATCTTTGCCACATGGAACGCGTCGTCGATGAAATGGATTTTGTCGCCTCACCGGATTACTACATGGACTGGCTCGAAGGAGGCTCCCTCGTCGCGAATCCGCCCTGGGACGATGATACAAAAACCGGGGCGTACGGAGCCGGGAGTCATGGGACGGCGGAAAAAGGTCGGTTATGGCTGGAAGCGGCCATCGAGGAGAAAGCCGCCCACGTGGAGGAAATTCACGAACAGCATGAACGCCGCGAGAAACGACGGAACGAAGGGTATGGTTTGTGGGGCAAGATCAAATAAATATTATGTGGGACGTGATGCGTGGGTCGAATGTGATTTGCCCCAGAATCCCTGTTCAAGACGCTCAGCGATCTTTTCATTGATCTTTTCCAATGATCTTTCAAACTCAGCTTTCGAATAAGACTTATTTCTCGAAGCTGACAATTCGAGTTCTTTTAAAAGGTAAAGAACGGGTGCATCATATTTGGTGGAATATCCTTCAGAAACAAATACCCTCGCAACCTCATCGAGATAATCTTCTAGTTTGACAAGTGGATTCGTCATGGTGGACTCCTTGAACGAGACAAGTATAGCAAATACAACAACGTCCGAGTTCTTCACTCGGACGTTGTTGTTACTTCGCCTTGCCCTGATTGGCAACTGCAGCGGCTTTCTTCGCAGCTTCCTCCGGGTCCCCAAGATAATAACTCTTGATCGGCTTGAGGTCTTCGTCCAGTTCGTAGACGAGGGGCAAACCGGTTGGGATATTCAACTCGGTGATATCTGCTTCTGAAATATTATCGAGATATTTCACCATGGCACGGATGCTGTTCCCGTGTGCAGCGATAATAACGCGCTTGCCGGACTTGATGGCGGGAGCGAGCGTCGAGTGCCAGTAAGGGAGGACACGTTCCAGCGTGATCTTAAGCGACTCGGTGGCGGGCAACTGGTCGGAAGTCAAAGAAGCGTAGCGTGGATCGAATTTGGGATGGCGGTCATCCGTCAATTCCAGCGCGGGAGGCGGGACATCGTAACTGCGTCTCCAGACCTTGACCTGCGCTTCGCCAAACTTCTCTGCCATTTCGGATTTATTCAATCCTTGCAACGAACCGTAATGGCGTTCATTGAGTTGCCAGGCGTTCGTGACGGGGATCCACTCGAGATTCATTTCCTGAAGGACGGTCCACAGGGTTTGGATGGCGCGGCGCAGCACCGAAGTGTATGCCACATCAAATTTATAAACGCCCTCTCGAAGCAGTCTTCCGGCTTCGTGGGCTTCCGCCACCCCTTGTTCGGTCAGACCGACATCGGTCCAGCCGGTGAAACGGTTTTCGAGATTCCATGTGCTTTGTCCGTGACGGACGAGAACCAGTTTGTACATAATGAGCTCCTATGATGAAACTATGCTGTGCAAAACAGCTTATTCTAGAGATAACCCAAGCCCTTCAATCGTTCTTCCAGATCTTTCTGTCCCTGGCCAACGGCCTGTGACGGCGGCTTGAGATTAGATTGGTCGAGATGCTTACCGATGGCAAGGAAGGGAACATCGCGGAAGGAGATCGTCCCGAAATCCTCCAGGTCGCGATTGGCAAAGATTACACCGGGCACAACGTCCGAGTCTATGCAATGGTCGGCGCCCCAATGGTCGGTGTTGGATTCCATCACCACATCGGGGATCTTGCCGAGTCCTGTCTCAGCGGAGCCACGGTAACCGGGTGCATACCCAACGATCAGGTCCGGACCGAAGCGTGTGTAAGGACCGGAGTAAATCTCGTGTTTGAGTCGAACCTTCTGGATGACGGAATTCCCGTTCGCATCCTTCCAAGCCGACAGTTGATCCTTCAACCCGGAAAGAGTCTGCTCGAGTTCATCGGCAGAAACGATCCCCTGCCCTTCCCGCCCGGCAACGTTGAGATAGATGCTGTTCAAACCAACGGCATAGGCTTTGGTTTTACTCCAATCCACGCCGCTCAAGTCAGCACCGCCGTTCTTCATCGCGAGGTAACCGTTTTCCAGCAGCCAGCGATTGACATGTGCCTTATGACGGAAATCGCTAAAGCCATGATCTGACATGATGAGGAAACGATACTTGCCGCTCCATGAATCGACCTTCGCACGGGTGTCACCGACAAAAGTATCGAGGCGCTTGTACCAATCCTGGACCACATCCATGCGGTTGTGGAAGAACATGTGTTGGACACGGTCAAGGTCATCGAAGATGCCGGCAAGCACACCTTCCTTGAAGTCGTTCATCAAATAATAAAGGATCTGGATACGGCGATTGAAAATGGTCTGGCAGAGTTCAAGAAATTGTTCGTCGTTGATACAACCATCTTCGAGCCCGGTCGTATCCTGGGGCCAGCCTAAAGTGAGATACGCACCGACATCCTTCCACAATTTCTTGGAGAAGGTAGTCGAGGAGGCGTAATGCCATGTGGAATGTAAAGGATGGATCTGCAGCGGTAACACATACACACGAACCACGCCGCTCAAACTTGTCGCAATGAAGCGTGTAATAGCATGGACATTGAACAGCATCCCCGCCTTGAATTTCAATTCAACGATGTCGCTCCATTGACCAAGCTTCAATTCGATCTGCTCTTTGTCAAAAGTGAGGTGCGCCGTTCTTTCATCAATCACGTCAACGCTGATCGCCAGACTGATCGTTTGCGGGCCAGTCTTACCCTGAGTCTGCGGCCCAGGCAGAGACGCGCTGAAGCGATTCTTCCCAGCGGAGGTCAACTTCACGACCAATGTTTTTTTCTTCGTTTCATCTTCTGTGGTGAGAAGCGTGCCTACACCCAGTTGGCCACGAATATCTGGAGTGCCAAGTCCTGGCAGCGTGTTCACAGGGATATTTGGTCGAGCTGGGAACATTGCAGGCCACCACAAAGCCGTAGCAGGATAACCCATATCCGCGGCTTCTTCAAAGAAGGTCTTTGCGGTGTATGGCGGGACGAATTGCTCACCCACCGCAGTCTTGCGCATTGGAAGAATGGACACATATGGAACATACGTTGCCGGGTCGCGATGCACGAAATCAAAAATACCGTGCCCACCAGGGTCCGCGCCGGTTGCGATGCTTGTCCATGAAACTTCGGTTTGTGGAGGAGAACAAACTTCCAAACGAGAATAGCCGCCCCCTTGCATAAACTTTTCCAGATTGGGTAACTGATTCTTGCCAGCCATGCCCTCAAAAACAGCAGGGTCGAACGAGTCAAATCCTAAGATAAGAGTCTTCATTTACACACGATTTATTTGTTTTCTTCTTCATCCTTGCGTCCGCGCCGGCGCATGCGGGAGAACCATTCACGAATATTGCGAGAGAAAACCAAAACAACGCCCGAAAGCGCGACAAATATGCCTGCGAGAACCTGAAACAAAACACCACCAGTACCGGGATCGATATACATCTTTTACTCCTTTTCGACTTGGCTTTATACCGTAACACCATTGAAAAGTCAATTACAGTCCATTATCAATGATACGAATGAATTATAGTCCCAACCGTACAGACATAGTAAAATCAACCCATGCCCAACGAAGACCTCACTCCCAGCCGACAACAATACCTTGAAATCAAGCGGGATTATCCCAACACCATCCTGTTCTTCCGCCTCGGGGATTTCTACGAAACATTCGATGAAGATGCCGAGACCACTGCGCGTGAACTCGATATTGTTCTCACTTCCCGCCCCATCGGTAAAGGCGTGCGCGTGCCACTGGCAGGCATTCCCTATCATGCAGTCGAAACCTACCTCGCGCGAATGATTGAAAGGGGTTACCACGTTGCCATCTGCGAACAGGTTGGGGATACGCCTATTAAGGGACTCTTCCCTCGTAAAGTTGTCCGTGTGGTGACTCCGGGCACTGTGACCGAGCCTGGACTCTTGCCCGGGGACTCGAACAACTACCTCGCCTCGGTCATTCTGGATACTTCGACTTCGCTCAGTGCAGGCTCCAGAACTGCTTCCGTTTCATACGCGGACATCACCACTGGAGAGTTCGCCGTTACCGAACTCCCGCTCGAAGCCTTGCGCGCCGAATTGACGCGTTTACATCCCGCCGAAATCATCCATCCTGATAATCAAAAACTCAATGATGATTTTCAAGGGCACTTTACTTCCTACCCAGCCTGGAAGTTCGAACCCGGCAAATGCGAAGAAACTTTGCTCGCGCACTTCAAAGCATCCACACTCGAAGGGTTCGGGATCAAAGGTCACGGGCTATCCATCCGTTCTGCAGGTGCGATCCTACAATATCTAAAGGAAACACAACCCGATTCTTTGACGCTTCTCGCCAGCCTGCGTTCCTACAGCATCAATGAATTTATGACCCTCGACGCATCCACGCGCCGGAACCTTGAACTGGATGAAACACTTCGAGGCGAACGGAAAGGCTCTCTGCTCGGCACGCTCGATCACACTGTCACTCCGATGGGCAAACGGCTGATGCATCAATGGATCAGCCAGCCTTTGCTTAACGTGGACAAGATCAAACGCAGGCAGGGCGGCGTCCAACACTTCTTCGATAATGGCATGAAACGCGCAGAGATCCGTTCCGCGCTCAAGCCGCTGGCAGACTTGGAGCGACTGGTCAACCGCGTCATGGCAGGACAGGCGCAACCGCGTGACCTTGTTGCTATGCGCGACACCCTTTCACGACTTCCGGGCATTATTGACATTGCAGGTAACGATCCCTCGATTCCCAAATTAACACCAGCAAATGACGAGTTATCGCTCCTGCAATCCGCCATTGATGATGATCCGCCCTCGACATTGCAAAACACAGGCATCATCCGTGCGGGATACTCGCAGGAATTGGACTCGGTCATTGATGCGTCGAAGCACGCCCGCGACTGGATCGCAAACCTGGAAAGCATCGAACGAGAAAAGACAGGCATCAAGACGCTCAAGGTCGGCTACAACAAAGTCTTCGGCTATTACATTGAAATTTCACGCGGCGCGGCAGAGAGAGCACCTGAAAGTTACATCCGCAAGCAGACATTGGTTAATGCGGAGCGTTTTATTACGCCTGAAATGAAGGAATACGAGACCCTGGTTTTGAACGCCGAGGATCGCATCCGCGAGATCGAACTGCGCTTGTTCAAGGAAATTTGTGCAACACTCAGCAAGTCTGCGTTTCAGTTGCTCAAAACTGCGCGAGCGCTCGCTGAACTGGATGTCCTGTCCGCCCTAGCCGAGACAGCAGCGCTCGGAGGCTACATCAAGCCCGATATCCACGATGGAGGCGGGTTGGATATCCGCGAGGGACGTCACCCCGTTGTGGAACAATCCCTGCGCGGGGAAAGATATGTCCCCAATGATGTCGTGTTCGAAAAAGGCGAGATTGTACGCATCATTACGGGACCGAACATGTCCGGTAAATCCACGTATCTGCGGCAAACTGCGTTGATCGTTTTAATGGCACAGATCGGGTCATTCGTCCCAGCCGACTCTGCGGATATCGGACTGGTGGACAGAATCTTCACCCGCATCGGCGCACAGGATGAGATCCACGCCGGGCAATCCACGTTCATGGTGGAGATGATCGAAGCCGCAAATATTCTGCATCATGCTACTTCGCGCTCGTTGTTGATTCTTGATGAGATTGGGCGCGGCACATCGACTTATGATGGACTTTCGATCGCCTGGGGCATGATCGAATATATCCATAACCATCCACAACTGCGTGCAAAGACCTTGTTTGCCACCCATTATCATGAACTAACTCAACTGGCAGAGTTATTGCCCGGTGTGCGGAATTACAACGTGGCAGTCAGCGAAGCGGATGGGAAGGTGGTGTTTCTGCATAAGATCATCCCCGGCGGTGCAGACCGCTCATATGGCATCCATGTGGCACAACTGGCAGGCTTGCCTGCACCGGTCATTCAACGCGCCAATGAGATCATGGCAGAACTGGAGAAGACATCCGGACGCGCCGTGAAGATCGACCCACATGCCGCGCAACAGGCAATGCTGTTCCCCGAGTCCAGCCCGCTGTTGGATGAGTTGAAGGAAGTGGATGTGAACAGCCTCTCCCCCATCGAAGCGTTGAACAAGTTGTTCGAGTGGCAAAAGAAGTTTACGAAGGGGGACTCGTGAAAACAGCGATCCTTGCAGGCGGATTGGGAACCCGTCTATCCGAAGAAACAACGATCAAACCAAAACCCATGGTGGAGATCGGTGGAAAACCCATACTCTGGCACATCATGAATATCTACGCATCCTATGGATTCAAGGAGTTCGTGATCGCACTGGGCTACAAGGGTGAGCTCATCAAGGATTATTTTCTGAATTATCACTATCGCTCACGGAGTCTGACAGTAAAACTGAAGACAGGCGAAGTTGAGATACACAATGACAAGGGGGAAGACTGGATCGTACATCTGCTGGATACCGGAACTGAAACGAATACGGGCGGCCGCGTCAAACGTGTGTCAGATTTTATCGGTGACGAAACATTCATGTTGACCTACGGTGATGGTGTCAGCAATGTGAATATCCCGCACTTGATCGAATTCCATAAACAACAGAAGAGATTGGTTACCATGACCGCCGTCCGCCCACCCGCTCGTTTTGGACAGATGGTAATCGAAGACCATCGCGTCGTTCAATTCAAGGAAAAGCCTCAGATTGGCGAAGGCTGGATCAATGGCGGTTTCTTCGTGCTTGAACCTGGCGTTACCAAATATATTCCCGGTGATCATACAGCCTGGGAGTTTGAATCTCTGGAACATATAGCAGAAGATGGTCAATTAACTGCATACCAGCACGAGGATTTTTGGCAATCCATGGATACGTTACGAGATGTTCATAATTTGGAAAAACTCTGGCAGGAAGGCAAGGCTCCATGGAAGCTCTGGAACTGAATAGAGCCTTCTGGCTTGACCGGCCCGTATTCGTCACTGGCGGGACGGGTCTTGTCGGTTCCTGGCTTGTAAAGCGATTGATCGATGCAGGTGCAGATGTGGTCTGTCTGGTGCGTGATTGGGTCCCGCAAAGCGAGATGATCCGTAAGGGATGGATCGAGCAGGTCAAGGTGGTACGCGGCGATATTCGCGACCGCGAGACTCTCGAACGCGCGCTCGGTGAATACGAGATCGATACGGTCATCCATCTCGCGGCTCAGACAATTGTCACCATCGCCAACCGCAATCCCATTTCCACTTTTGAGACCAATATTGCGGGAACTTGGAATTTGCTGGAAGCCTGTCGTCGCAGTCCGCGTGTCAAACAGATCGTTGTCGCCTCGTCAGATAAAGCATACGGAGACCAGGATGTTTTGCCGTACGATGAGAGCACGCCACTCCAGGGACAACATCCCTACGATGTCAGCAAGTCCGCGGCGGATTTGATCGCATACACCTACGCAAAAAGTTTTGACTTGCCTGTTGTAATCACGCGTTGCGGAAACTTCTATGGCGGTGGCGATTTGAACTGGAACCGCATCATTCCGGGGACGATCCGCTCGATTCTGCGCGGACAACCTCCCATCATCCGCTCGGATGGCGAATATATCCGCGATTATTTTTACGTGGAGGACGGCGCGGCAGCGTACATGCTCCTTGCCGAGCAACTCGCTTCACGACCGGAACTCAAAGGGCAGGCATTCAATTTTTCAAACGAGATCCAGGTGTCGGTGGGAGAGATCGTGGACCGCATCCTAAAGGCGATGAAGTCTGACCTGAATCCAGATATCCGAAACGAAGTCACGAACGAGATACGCCATCAATATCTCAGCGCTGAGAAAGCTCGTCGTGAACTTCAATGGAAGCCAATGTTTAATTTGGATGAAGGTCTGCAAAGGACAATTGATTGGTATAGGAACTTTTTCCATGAGTGAAAGATCAGATCAACTCCGCACGCAAATACTGGAACTGGTGGCGGAGTACTCCCAAGAGGCGTTTCCACAAAAACAATTTGTGCCGGGTGCCTCTCCCGTGCCCGTGGCAGGACGTGTTTTCAATTCTGAAGATGTCCGCTCGCTTATCGATTCGAGTCTGGATTTCTGGCTCACCACCGGGCGATTTGCCCATCAATTTGAAATCGAGTTTGCCCAATTCTTCAAAATGCGCCACGCGCTATTGGTGAACTCCGGCTCGTCAGCAAACCTGCTCGCGTTGACTTGTCTCACATCCCCAATGTTGAAAGAAAGACAACTCAAACCTGGCGATGAAGTGATCACCGTGGCAACAGGCTTCCCCACCACGGTCAATCCTATTTTTCAAAATAATCTTGTGCCTGTGTTCGTGGATGTGGATATCCCAACCTACAACATCGACGTAACTCAACTCGAAGCAGCATTGTCTGAAAAGACGCGCGCGGTGATGCTTGCGCATACGCTTGGAAATCCATTCAATCTGGAAGCCGTCACTGCATTTTGCAAAGAGCATAATCTTTGGCTCATTGAAGATTGCTGCGATGCGGTCGGCGCAACCTATAACGGTCAACCTGTTGGCAGGTTCGGTGACGTGGCAACGGTCAGCTTTTATCCGGCGCATCACATTACCATGGGTGAAGGTGGCGCGGTCCTCACCGACAAGCCCAAACTCAAGAAGATCATCGAATCCTTTCGCGATTGGGGCCGCGATTGCTGGTGTGAACCCGGAAAGGACAATACCTGCGGTAAACGCTTCGACTGGCAACTCGGCGATCTTCCGGCTGGCTACGATCACAAGTACACCTACTCACACATTGGCTACAATCTGAAAGTGACCGATATGCAAGCCGCCGTCGGTGTTTCACAACTCAAGAAACTTCCCCACTTCATCGAGAGACGCCGCGAAAATTTTGATTATCTAACGGAACGATTAGGTGTACACCAAAACTTTTTCACCCTCCCGCAAGCGACTCAAAACTCAGCCCCAAGCTGGTTTGGTTTCCCGATCTATGTCCGCCCCGATGCGCCCTTCACGCGCGACGAAGCGGTGCGCTGGTTGGAAGATCACAAGGTCGGCACACGTCTCCTCTTTGGCGGAAACCTCACCCGCCAACCCGCCTACCGTGGACAAAACTACCGCGTAGTCGGTGATCTCGCCCGCGCCGATGAAGTGATGCGGCACGTATTCTGGATTGGCGTCTACCCGGGGTTGACACAGCCGATGCTGGATTATGTGTGCGATGTTTTGACACAACTTTGCGAAACTGCGGCATAGATGAAAGCACTCGCAACAACTGACCTGGATCACATTCTCGAGCACACCCGTGACTTGTGGGATGATTTGCGCGGCGCACAAATATTTATTACCGGTGGAACTGGTTTCTTCGGGTGCTGGTTCCTGGAAAGTTTTCTTTACGCGAATCTTCAGCTTGGATTGAAAGCCCACGCTTCTGTTCTGACGCGCAAGCCTGCTACTGTTAAACAAACCCTGCCCCATCTGATGCTGAATCCTGCTGTCTCCCTAATCGAGGGCGATGTTCGAAATTTTGAATTTCCACTCACGGAATATTCGCACTTCATTCACGCCGCGACAGATGCAAGCGCCAAATTAAACGAAGAGAATCCCACTTTGATGTTGGATACCATTCTGGAGGGCACACGCCACACTCTGGACTTTGCCGTTCAATGTAAGACAGAAAAATTTCTTTTTACCAGTTCAGGGGCGGTTTACGGGAAACAGCCCAGCGAGCTGACTCATATCCCGGAAGAATATGGTGGCGCGCCAGACCCCATGGACCCCAGATCTGCCTATGGGATTGGAAAGAGAACCGCCGAACACCTATGTTCTCTCTACGCCAAGCAATATGGGCTACAGACTTCCATTGCTCGATGTTTTGCATTTGTTGGTCCTTATCTACCGTTGGATATCCATTACGCCATCGGGAACTTCATCCATGATGGATTGAACAACCATCCCATCACCATTCGAGGCGACGGTACACCTTATCGCTCGTATCTGTATGCCGCCGATCTAGCCATCTGGCTGTGGACCATTCTCCTGCGTGGAGAACCTCTTCATCCCTACAACGTTGGCTCAGACAATGACCTGACGATAGAACAGGTTGCGAGATTGGTATCGGAGCAATTTGAACCCGCGCCAGAGGTGAATATCCTTGGCGCGCAAGTGGAGGGAAAACTTCCAGAACGGTACGTGCCATCCATAACGAAAGCCAGACGTGAGCTTGGACTTGAAGCGTGGACCCCAGTTGAAGAGGGTATTGCACGCACAATCTACTTTAATCAAGGATAACCTACATGAGATATGCGTCCCGAAAATGCCCAATCTGCGACCATGATCAGGTGGATGTCCTGCATTCACAAAAGTTTGCCTTGCCTGAAGGTCATCCACTCACGGATAGATATGACGTTGTATGTTGTTTGAATTGCGGATTTGTGTATGCCGACACTGCCATACCACAGGAAGCATATGATCGTTTTTACGCGCAATATTCAAAGTATGAGGATGCAAAAACAGGCACTGGTGGAGTGGAAAATCTATGGGACAAACAGCGTCAGGTGGAAACTGCACAACAAATTGGAAGTTACCTAAATAATCGGTCTGCTTCTGTTTTGGATGTGGGTTGTGCAAATGGAGGATTGCTCAAGGCATTGAAAGAAATCGGATATGAAAATGTTTATGGAATTGACCCTTCGCCTGTCTGCGTGGAAAACACTCGAAAACTTGGTATCGACGCAGAAATCGGCTCTCTGTTCAAACCTTTAACGCGCGGGCAATTTGATTGTATAGTACTTTCTCATACTCTTGAACATGTACAGGACCTGAAGCAGGCAGCCCAATGGATTCGCGCCGTGTTGAAAGAAAATGGTTGCCTTTATATTGAGGTGCCTGATGCATCGCGTTATGCCGATCTTGTGGATGCTCCATTTCAAGATTTTAATACCGAACATATCAATCACTTCTCTTTGAACAGCCTGCAAAATTATTTAAAATCAAATGGACTTACCCCGCTCAAATGGGGCGCAAAGATCATTCCCGCATCAGTGAACAAACCTTATCCAGCTATTTATTGTTTTGCAATAAAAACAGAGGGCTCATATGACGTTGTAAAGGATGATGAACTGCGTCCTTTAATTGAGAAATACATCATGGCATCGCGGCAAATCTTGAATGACATTGAAACAAGGCTAAGCTCGAGGCTTTCAAAATCCAATCGGGTGATTGTTTGGGGAACCGGACAACTGGCAATGAAATTACTCATCGAAACATCCCTTTCAAAGGCAGAGATCGTCGCCTTTGTAGACAGCAATCCGATCAACCAGGGAAAGACTCTGAATGGAGTGCAAGTGATTGCGCCGGAACTCATCGTTGGGTTTACTGAACCAATCCTTATTTCGTCAACTTTGCACCAACAAAGCATCATTGATCAAATCCAAAAAATGGGATTGAATAATCCCTTAATTCTCCTCAAGGATTAACTCCTGTATACGTTATTACCAGAAACGGTGAAGCAGCCAGACGAATTCTTACTATACAGCTTGTGCTTGAGAAAGCTCATAATTTTACACTTTTGTAAAACACAACTATCCCAATCACCTGTATCATCTTAGAATACACATCATAAGTATTTCGACACAGTTTTCTATGCGACACCTAAAGGTTAATTCATATGAGAGTATCTGATTACATCGCAAACACACTCGCGAGTTTCGGCGTCCGTCACGTGTTCATACTCACTGGCGGCGGTGCCATGTTCTTGAACGATGCACTTGGGAACCATCCTGATATCCAACCGATTTTCAATCACCACGAACAAGCCTGTTCCATGGCCGCAGAGGGATATGCACGGTTGACCAATACACCGGGTGTAATTAACGTAACCACCGGTCCCGGGGGCATCAATGCGATGAATGGGGTCTTTGGCGCCTGGGTGGATTCAATTCCGATGCTCGTTCTCTCAGGGCAGGTCAAGCGTGAGACGCTTCTTTCATCTTACAATGTACACGGACTTCGTCAAATCGGAGATCAGGAAGCGGATATTATCAGCATGGTCAAGGGCATCACCAAGTACGCGTTACTGGTTAATGAACCGGAAAGCATTCGTTATCATTTGGAAAAAGCCTGGCATTTGTGCAGATCAGGCAGACCCGGACCATGCTGGCTTGATATTCCCATCGATGTTCAATCCAGTCAAATACACCCTGAAACGTTACAGGGATATATGCCAGAGTATGTTCGGGAAGTTGATGATACACAATTGCGTGAGATTTGTGCTGACGTGCTACGCAGACTGACCAATGCCGAGCGCCCTGTTATCCTCGCAGGCAAAGGAATTCGATCGGGAAATGCAATCGGTGAATTTGAAGAAGTTATTCGCTCCTTGAACATTCCTGTTGTGCCAGGGTGGACATCCATAGACCTGATCCCATCTGATGATCCGCTGTTCGGTGGACGTGCTGGCGATTTGGCAACACGCGCAGGGAACTTCACGATTCAAAACTCAGACGTCCTGCTCGTGCTTGGTACCCGTTTATCCTTAAGACAGGTTAGTTACAACTGGAAATCATTTGCTCGTCATGCCTATAAGATCCAGGTGGATATCGATCCGATCGAAATGAAAAAACCGACAGTTCATATAGATATGCCGATATGTGTAGATATAAAGACATTCCTCAAAGAATTAGCGCGGCAAATCCACTCATCTGAATACGAGGCACGGAATTACAAGAAATGGCTGCAATGGTGCCAGGAAAGGGTTCAACGGTATCCAGCCGTTCAGCCTCATCACCGCGAGGAAATGAACGGGCGTATCAATCCCTATTTTTTTATTGAGCGCCTATTTTCATATCTTGAAGAGGATGATGTAGTGGTATGCGGCGATGGCACTGCCAACGTAGTCACCTTCCAGGCTGCGAACATCAAGAAGGGGCAGCGAGTCTTTGCCAACAGCGGTGATGCATCGATGGGGTATGATCTGCCAGCAGCGGTTGGGGCAGCCGTTGCCCGAAGAGGGAAACGTGTGATCTGCCTCGCCGGGGATGGAAGCTTACAATTGAATATCCAGGAACTCCAGACTATTGTTCATAATCAGTTACCTGTAAAATTATTCGTATTAAATAATGAGGGCTATCTATCCATCAGACTATCTCAAAGAAATATGTTCAAGCGGCTGACCGGGGAAGGAAAGGAAAGTGGGGTTTCTTTTCCAGATATAGTCAAGGTAGCAGAGGCTTACGGCATACCAGCAACGAGAATTGATTATCAAAAAATAGATTCTGGCATTCAAAAAACATTGGGAGAACCAGGTCCTATGGTCTGCGATGTGTTACTTGACCCTGAACAACCCTTCGAGCCACGCGTCAGCGCCAGACAGCTGCCAAATGGGCAAATGGTCTCATCCAACCTGGAAGATATGTCCCCATTTCTCGACGATCAGGAATTTGCTGAGAACATGCTGATCCCATTCAATCGTTAGAAAAGGAGTTATACAATGGATGTTCGTGATATTTTTGAAGATCTATTTGTGCTGGAGATGACCAATAATCATCAAGGGAAACTGGAGCGCGGGATCCAGATCATTCGCGAACACTCGCGAGTGGTGCGCTTCAATAATGTTCGCGCCGCTATCAAGTTGCAGTTCCGCAATCTAGAGACATTTGTGCACAAGGACTTTATTGATCGTACGGATATTTACTATATTCGCCGCATTCACGAATCCCGCCTCTCACGCGACGACTACGGCGTGTTGGTGGAAAATATTCGCAAAAGCGGATGCATTCCCATGGCTACACCATTTGACGAGAAATCCGTGGATATGTGCGTCGAGTTCGAATTACCCATTATCAAGGTTGCCAGTGCTGATGGCAATGACTGGCTTTTACTGGAAAAGATCGCCAAAACCAAAAAGCCGGTCATCGTTTCCACAGGCGGGGTTTCGTTGAAGGACCTCGATGACCTGGTCACCTTTTTTGAGCACCGCAACATTCCATTAGCACTTAATCACTGCGTAGCAGGTTACCCGACAGAAGACAACGAAATGGAATTGGACCAGGTCGATTATTTACAAAGGCGCTACGCCAGTCATCCGATTGGCTTATCCACCCATGAATATCATGACTGGTCGAGTTCAATGTACATTTCCTACGGAAAAGGAGTGCGCTTGTTTGAACGCCATATCGATATCGATAGTGACGGATTCCAGGTTGCAAAATATTCATCCCTGCCCGGACAGATGGACACCTGGTTCAAGGCATTCTCGAAAGCACGCCAAATGTGCGGAACATCAAAGGATGTTCGTAAAATACCCATCGAGAAGGAAATTAAATATCTTGACTCTTATGTGCGCGGTGTTTATGCAAAACATGATATTGAGATAGGTCAAAACCTGACCGAGGATGATATCTACCTTGCCATTCCACTCCAAAAGGGACAGATATCAACCCGCGAGTTGATGTTGGGGCGTTATGGGCACAAAATGGTCAAAGTTTGTCCCAAAGACCGTCCCATCACGATAGATATGGTCGATACCCCATATTCCAACGAAGAGTTAATGCAACAGATCTTGAATCGAGGTTTGTAGACATGCGGACTGCTCTGGTCACTGGAGCGTCAAGAGGCATTGGCGCGGCAATCGTCGCTCAATTGGAGAAGGACGGTTGTAAGGTTCTAACACCCTCCCGTTCTGAAATGGACCTATCCTCTTCCCATTCGATTGGGCAGTATCTCGCAAATCTCAAAGAAGATATAGATATCCTGGTAAATAATGCAGGTATTAATCAAATTGCTGCGCTTGACGATATTGAACTTGCCAACGTAATCAGTATCCTTCAAGTCAACTTGCTGGCTGCGTTTCAACTGGCTCAACACCTTTCAAAGGATATGAAGCAAAGAAAGTATGGACGCATTGTAAACATCAGTTCACTCTGGAGTGTGGTGACACGCAGTGGACGAACCAGTTACGCGATGAGCAAAACCGCCATAAATGGCATGACGCGTTCCATGGCGATTGAATTAGCTTCCTTCAATGTCCTGGTCAATTCTGTAGCCCCAGGCTATGTGCTCACCGACCTGACCCGTCAGAACAACTCTCCTGAAGAAATCGAAAAAATCGCCCAAGCCATCCCGATGAAACGACTGGCAGAGCCTGAAGAGATTGCCAATCTGGTGGCATTTATGTGCTCCGAGAAAAACTCCTACCTGACCGGACAGACAATTGTTGTGGATGGAGGATATTCCTGCCTGTGAAACTCTCAATCCATTCCAACATTCGTGACTACGAAGCAGTATTTGAGGAAACGGATGCTTTTGTCGATTCCCTGTCAGAGTATTCACAGGCTTGTTTTGTGGTGGATGAAAGTGTTTGGAAAATCTACTCATCCACTTTACTAAAACAACTCTCCATTGAGCAGGTCATCGTTATCCCAATTCATGAGAACAAAAAAAATCTTGATACAGTCCAGGATTTGTATGATCGCCTGGTGGAATATCCAGCCAAGCGCAATCTGACAATGATCTCGATGGGTGGTGGGATTTTGCAGGATATAAGCGGATTCGCGGCCTCAACAATCTACCGCGGAATTAATTGGATATATATCCCAACCACGCTGCTTGCCCAAGCTGATAGCTGCATCGGCAGTAAAACATCTCTTAACTATGGCAGTTACAAAAACCTGGTCGGCACTTTCTACCCACCCACTCGCGTTCATATCTACACACCGTTTTTGAAAACACTGCAAGAGTCTGATTTTTACAGCGGGTTTGGGGAAGTGATCAAGCTGCATTTGATGGGTGGCCGAGAGTTATTCGATTCGCTGGTGGAATTTACGCCTCTCATATTGCGCCGCGAATCTGCGGCATTAACAAAAGCCATCCAACAATCTTTGAACATTAAGATAAGTTACATGGCTGGCGATGAATTTGACATGGGCCGTAGAAACCTTCTGAACTACGGACACGACTTTGGTCACGCCGTCGAAAGCACCTCGAACTTTGATGTGCCGCACGGGCAGGCTGTTGTTTTTGGCATGATCGCTGCCAACATGATCGCCCAACAACGCGGATTGTTAGAAGCGAAACTCGAGAGGGAAATTGCCGAAAAATTGCTTTTGCCAAACCTGCTCATTAAACCCCGACCCAATGCTCTTGAACCCGATGCCATGATCAATGCAATGAAAAAGGACAAAAAACGGGTGGGTGATAATTTGGCATTAATTATGATGGACAATAATTTCGCGCTTTCGCGGGTAAACGATCTCTCAGGCGAAGAAGTATATGCTGCATTGGGCAAATTAAAAACGAGGTTAGGACATTAACTATGAAACTGATCAGCATCGTCACCCCTTGTTATAACGAAGAAGAGAATATAGATGAAGTTTACGAAAGCATTTTGCAAGTGATGTCGGGACTTAAATATGACTACGAGCACATCTTCATTGACAATGCATCTGCCGACAAAACCCAGGAAAAGTTGCGGCATCTGACATCGAAGGATAAACATGTAAAGGTGATCCTGAACACCAGAAATTTTGGACATATTCGTTCCCCGTACTACGGACTGCTTCAGGGCACAGGCGATGCTACGATTATCCTCGCTTCGGATCTGCAAGATCCGCCGGAACGAATCCCTGAATTCATTCAAAAATGGGAGGAAGGATTCAAGGTTGTTATTGGGGTCAAGACAAGCAGTCACGAATCTGGATTGTTTTACCTTCTTCGTACTGCATACTATCGCATACTTCGAAAATTATCCGATGTTGAACTGATCGAACATTTTACAGGCTTTGGACTGTACGACCAGGGTGTTATTCAAATCCTGCGAAATTTGAACGACCCCTACCCATATTTCAGGGGTTTGATCGCAGATATAGGTTTCCCCATCGCCCGTATTCCCTTTACACAGCCGCGGCGTAAACGCGGAATCACGAAAAACAACTTTTACACCCTATACGACATGGCGATGCTCGGCATGACAGGTTACACAAAGGTCCCGTTACGCATTGCAACCATGATTGGCTTTCTAACATCCATGATCAGTTTCCTTGTCGGGTTGGTATATCTTATTTACAAGCTCCTGTTCTGGCAGCAATTCTCCCTCGGCTCTGCACCAATTGTGATCGGGTTATTCTTTTTAGGCTCGGTGCAACTGCTCTTTCTTGGAATTGTAGGTGAGTATATAGGGGCAATCTATACCCAGGTCATGAAACGTCCGCTTGTGATCGAGAAGGAACGGATCAATTTTTGAACCCCAATATTAAACATAGATGCCTGAGGGGTAGCCTCACGCCTCAGCGATAAAGAGACATCAGGATCGCCGAAACAGGCCCAGGCGTAGAGTGAAGCGTTCCTCCATTCGAAATATGAGGAGTCATGTATCCAACAAATTATACAGTTCAAGATCTGTTGGGAATATTTATTGCATGTTTATTATTTGTATTTATCCTAATCGTCCCAGGATATGTTATCGGGCATATATCCGACGTTTTTGAATTCAGAAAGCGTCAATCCTTCGTCCAAATCGGCATTGCATCGCTTTTATCTGCATCCATCAGCCCGGTTCTTTTTTTTCTTGCCTTTCGTCTTGTTTCAGAAACATTCGCCTACCTGGTATTGATCATATTTGCTGCCACATTCATTGTAGTGATAATACGTACGCAGGCACTTCAAAGATTATTGATGGAAATATCCACCAACCGACCCGCGAAGACAGGCTTGGTGATTGCAGTTGTGTGGTCCATACTGGCAGCGCTCTTCCTTGCTGACATTCACTGGGGCAATCGGCTTTATTACAACATTGTCGCTTATGACTATTCCACACGCGTTTCTGTGATCAACGCGATCACACGCACTGGCGTACCACCGGTAAACCCAAGTTATTTCCCGGGCAGTCCACAACCGCTTACACAACTTTATTACTTTTGGTACATCCTCTGCAGTCTTGTCGATAAAATGGGTGGCTCTTTGGTGGACGCCCGCGCCTCGCTGATTGCCAGCGTCATCTGGAGCGGGCTCATCCTCGCATCGGCAATTGCCCTCTTCACACGAATACGGAACACGAGTAAAGATGGTAAAACGATCTGGCGAAATGCTTTTATAGGGATGGGACTCTTGCTCGTCAGTGGTTTGGATATATTCCCGAGCAGTTTCTACGTACTCTTCCCAAAATTCCTGACGGGCAGGATTTTCGAGGGCGACATCGAACAGTGGAACGAACAGATCACGGCCTGGATTGGCGGCGTGGTTTGGACTCCACATCATGTGATCAGCATGCTCGCCTGCATTCTCGCCTGGATCTTGATCGCCTCAAACCGGACCGGAAACTGGTCCCGTCAAATCGGGGTCAGTCTCATCGCCGGGTTGGCTCTCGGTTCTGCTTTTGGCTTATCGGTTTGGCTTACCTTTATTTTTATTGTCTTCTGGGGGATATGGTTCATTATCAGGCTAACCCAACGGGAGTCACTGAAACAACTGTGGACAATGGTCCTGCCCGGGGTATTCATGGTGGTTTCAATACTTCCCTTTTTGCTGGATCTATTGAATGGGGTTGAAGGCGGAGTAACAGGAGGACAATTCCCTCTCGCCTTGAATGTTCGCGCCTTTTATCCACTCGAGTTTATTACGATCACCTCACCAACCCTGGAAAGGATGCTCATTTACCTGCTTGCCCTGCCTGTGAACTATTTTATCGAACTGGGCTTTTTCCTCGTCGTAGGAATTATCTGGTTCCAGAACTGTCGAAGAGATCAGATATCAAATAATCCGCTCGCAATGGCAGAGATGGCGCTTTTTACAACCACCGCTGTTCTTGTTACATTTCTACGCTCCACCGTGATCGTAAATAATGACTTCGGCTGGCGCGGTTGGATGTTTGGGCAGTTCATCCTTGTCTTTTGGGGAGTGGATGTGATTCAACTACTCCAAACTAAAGGCGTCTCATCAAAGATCGTAATATTCCAAAAACATAGGTCGCCGGAAAAGGTGCGTAAGTTCCTATCCATACTTATTACCATTGGAGTGATCACCACCTTTTATGATGCATTTTTCCTCCGAGCCTGGCCCATGTTGATCGACACGGGGATCGCAGGATTCCCAAGAGTCTTATCGCCGGACAACCATCTCGGGGAACGGACACTTGCCACCCGGGATGCATACTCGTTTATTGATAAGAATGTACCACCCGCAGATATTGTGCAATTTGATCCTCGGTACACAATTGACCGGCCGGCAGGATTGTATCGCACGCGGGCAACCGTCATCTCCTATCATGCGTTATATGGCATTCCAGAACAAATTTATGAACCCTTTGTCGCTTCAGTGGGAAGCATCTTTGATAAACAAAACGAGGACTGGCAATCACTGGACAATGCCTGTGTGCAATACCATATCAACGTTCTCATCCTGAGAGATTTGGACTCAATCTGGTCAAACCTTGACCAACTTAGAGCAACGAGAACACCGCTCTATGAAAATCGGTTTACCGCAGTATTCGAATGTGGAGTCCGTATCCAATAAGGGACATCCCCGTATGATAAATTACACACTGCAAGACATCAGCGGTTCCCTTCTGGCAGCGATCATTTTCCCCATTGTGTTGCTTATACCTGGCTATGTGGTCGGGTGGCTGCTCAATGGCTTCGACTTTCGAAGCAGACACCTGATGGTTCAGCACATTATCGGAGTTGTGCTTTCCAACGCTATCAGCCCGATAGTATTGTTTCTTCTGTACAGGCTGACATCTGCAAATATTGCCCTGGCATGTTTGTTCATTTTTGCGGTCGTGTATATTGTTCTGTTCATAAGGGAGATCATCAAGAGAGCCGAAAATCCGCAAATATTCTCATCAATACCGATCAGGTATCAAAGAATCGCCGCCTTGATCGCGGGAGTGGCGCTATTTTTTTCGATCGTTCTGCTGGTGGATATTCAAGTCCAGGACCGGTTATATTTTAGCAATGTTTCCTATGACCTGACGACCCGCGTCTCGGTCGTGGATGCGGTCACGCGAACAGGCGTTCCGCCAATAAATCCCGGTTATTATCCCGGTCATCCCGTCCAGCTTACATTCCTGTATTACTTCTGGTACATCCTCGGAAGTGTTGTCGATCGACTGGGCGGAAGTCATGTCAGCGCCTATCAATCCATGATCGCCAGCACAGCCTGGTGCGGACTCACGTTGATCTCAACACTGGCTTTGTATATTCACCTGAGAACCAACGGAAGTAGGGAAAAGAAGTATCGCCTCCCTGTTATTGCAGCACAGCTTTTGTTGGTTGGCGGGTTAGATGTTATCCCGGTTGGAATGGCAATTATCCAGGACAAGGTGCTTCTAGGGCGACTCCCATACGATGGCCACCTTGAAAGCTGGAACACTCCGATCATGACGTGGGGCAACGCGTTGTTATGGGTGCCTCATCACATAGCTAGCACGCTGGCTTGTATCACGGCCATGTTACTGATCATATCCACGAGGCAGGGTACTCTCAAACAGAAGAGCATCGCGGTCATTTTGGCGGGACTTGCCTTCGCCTCGGCCGTAGGATTATCCATGTGGATCATGTTCACATTTGCCATATTTTGGGGAGTCTGGCTTTTATTCATAATGGCAAAACCTGATTTGAGAAAAATGGCTGCACAACTGGTAGTGGCTGGGATCTTTGCCATCATCCTTTCTTCGCCGTTCCTAGTCGGATTAACCCAATCCGGACAAGACACCACCCAGGGATTATTACCGGTTGCGCTATACGTCCGCCCATTTATGGCGATCATATTCTTCGAATTCCTGCCGCGTATGGCACAGCTATTTGTAAACTTCTTGTTTTTACCCTTGAACTATCTGTTCGAATTCGGATTTTTTCTAATTGTGGCTATCTTATGGCTTCGTTCAACCAGAGAAACCAGGCGAAGCGGAAATCCATACCAAAATGCAGAGACCATCCTTATCCTAACAATAATCATCCTGCTTTCCTTTGTACACTCAAATGTGATCGTGATCAACGACCTGGGCATCAGGGGGTGGATTCCGCTACAGTTCGTATTGGTCGTCTGGGCCGTGGACCTTCTCAACGGGAAATCCAGCCAACCCAAACCATCCATACTGTCAACCATAAGGTCAATATCTGATAATAAAAGATTGGGAAACCTCTTGAGCATCTTTTTCGTTATCGGGATATTCTCCTCCCTGACCGACCTGACCGCCGCGAGAACCTGGCCCATTCTGGTCGATCTGAATATTGTTGGCTTCCCAAATGAACTGAGTCCTGATATCCGCCTCGGAGAACGGACATACGCCGGGAGACAAACATATGACTATATCCAAACACATGTTCCTGATACTTTGATCATCCAGAACAATCCAGCAATAAATTTAGAACGTCCCAGTGGCCTGTACGGAAACCACCAAATGGCGATCTCAGACAGGACTGCTTATGGCATCCCAGCTGATGAATATCAACAGATGACCGAGGGAATCCGTGAAATATTCGATGCCCAGAACGTTTTAGATTGGAACCTGCTCGATAAGATCTGCAACAACTATTCCATCGATGCAATCGTCGTGGGCGATACCGATCCACTTTGGTCAAGTATTGATGACTTGGGACGCGAGCGCCCCCCGATTTACAAAAATAATTTTTATGCAGTATTCACCTGTGGAAATTAATTTAAAGGAGCCTGTCAACTGACAGGCTCCTTTTTATCATTATCAGTAAATTTATTTCTTCTTTGCTTTTGGCTTACTCTTGCTGTTATTGGCAACCGAAGCACTTGCAGCTGGAGCCCCCACTGCAGCACCCATTTCAGGAGCGGGTGCCTTGGAGCGCATCACGGCCCACGCGAGCACACCGATCAAGGCAAGCCCTACAAGCCAAAGGATGTACATGGTCGCTCCAGTGGCATCTTGATATTGCACAACGATCGGAGCAATGATCACGGCGACGAGATTCACGACTTTGATCATTGGGTTGAGAGCGGGACCTGCAGTATCCTTGAATGGATCGCCAACGGTGTCACCTACTACGCCAGCTTTGTGACGCTCGGAGCCTTTTCCCGTATTATTCTGCGGGTTCCTGGGTTCGTCCTCGATCAGCTTCTTGGCATTATCCCATGCACCGCCGGAGTTATTGAGGAACACCGCCAGCAACTGACCTGAGACAATGATGCCGGCCAGGAAACCGCCCAGCGCTTCGACACGCAGGAAAATACCCACAACGATCGGAGTCACAATGCCAAGCAAAGCCAGTGAGACCAATTCCTTTTGTGCAGCTGTTGTTGAAATTTCCACCGCTTGTGCGTAATCGGGTTTGACCTTGCCATCCAGAACGCCCAGTTTAAACTGACGGCGAACTTCCAAAACGATCAGGGATGCTGCGCGGGCAACTGCTTGAATGGCAAACGATGAGAATAACCAGGGAAGAGCGCCGCCGATCAACATACCCACAAAGACTTGAGGGACATCCACACGAATACCGATGGCCTGAATCTGTTGGGCAAGCGCAACACCCTGGGTGGCCTGCGCACGGGAAACATCCACCAGGAAGGACCCGAACAGCGAAACAGCCGCAATAACAGCAGAGCCGATCGCCACACCTTTCGTGATTGCCTTGGTGGTGTTACCCACAGCATCCAGATCTGCCATGATCTGCTGGGCATCCCGGGTGGCCTTATCTGTTTGACCGGACCAGGCCATTTCGCCAATGCCGTTTGCATTGTCCGAGATCGGACCGAACGAGTCCATGGCAACGTTGTTACCGGTCAGGGTAAGCATACCAATACCGGTCATTGCCACGCCGTACAGGATGAAGGTGGAACGCCCCACTGCGTCCAATGTCGGATTCTCGATCGAGCCGAAGATCGCAATGGAGGCAATAATGGTGATGGCGATGACGAGCACGGACCATACCGACGATTCAAAACCGAGAGAGATGCCGTTGAGAATAAGGGTAGCCGGGCCAGTATCCGCTGCCTTCTTTACATCATTTACAGGTGCAGCATGTGTGCCCGTAAAATATTCTGTGAGTCGATCAATAACAATCGCAAGCAAAACTCCTACGCCCACCGCTGTTGGCAATCGCCACCAACCACCCCATGCATTCATCTCGGGTGTGTTCAGGTAGAGAAGCCCTGCGATGAAGAACAAGGCTGCCGAAACGATGGCAGATGTAATGAAGCCGCTAAAGATCGCCTTCATGGCATCTTCGCTTTTGCCGGTCTTCCCAGCTTTAACAAAGTACGTTCCAATAATGGAGGAAAGCACGCCGATACCACGTACCATCAAGGGGAAGATGATCCACTCCAGGCGGCCGGTAATGTGCCAGAGAGCCAAACCAAGGATCAATCCCGAAACGATCGTCACTTCATAGGATTCGAAGATATCAGCAGCCATACCAGCGCAGTCACCGACGTTATCACCGACGAGGTCAGCGATCACAGCCGGATTTCTCGGATCATCCTCAGGGATGCCGGCTTCCACTTTACCGACCAGGTCAGCGCCGACATCCGCCGCCTTGGTAAAGATACCACCACCCACGCGCATGAACAATGCGAGGAGCGTGCCTCCGAAACCAAAACCAAGCAGGGCATCAGGTGCAGCAACACCCAGTATTATGAAGATAATCGTTCCACCAAGCAGACCAAGACCATCGGTAAGCATGCCAGTGATCGTTCCAGCGCGATAGGCAATGCGGAGGGCTTCACCAAAGGACCGCTTGGAAGCTGAAGCGACACGCACATTTCCTTCCACAGCCATGCGCATACCGATTCGACCCACTGCCAGAGAAAAACCTGCGCCCATAATGAATGCCACGCCACGCGCGATGCCGATCCAAAATTGAAGTTGAGTGTCACTCATATCTGGGAAGCGTAAGTGAGCTTCAGGCGATGGTGGTACGATGTAGACAGAGGCGAAGAGCGCAAAAGCAAGAATAACGATTAAAGGCAAAATGGAGCGTAATTGCTTTTGTAAATAAGCGTTCGCTCCATCTTTAATCGCATTCCACACCTCTTGCATCTTTTCTGTGCCTTTATCCTCGCGCAGGATCTGTGAACGTAGGAAAATCGCATAGGCCAGACCAAGCCATGCCACGCCAAACACAGCCCAGATCGCGATTTTCTCCAACCCGGTAATTCCTTGCATAAAGTTCATTTGGGATTACTCCTCCTGTGAATTAATATATAGGCTTTCGCCTTTTAGAGCACAGGGATTTTACAGGTGCATATGGGAAGTGTCAAGAATATTAAACGCACGTTAGAGTTGTCCAGCCTCCGGTTTTTATGTTGACAGTCTGCCTTGAATTTGATAAGATTTATCCACTTCTACTCCATAAGGAGAAATAATGCTACAAGAACTCGAAACAAAGATCCTGACACCGACCGAGATCGCAGTAATTACCCTGACTACAGCGGCTTCTGATGCCGTGAAAAATATTCTCACCGAACGCAACCTGGAAGGTTACGCCCTCCGTGTGTATGTTTCCGGTGGTGGATGCTGTGGCGTGAACTTTGGGATGGCGCTCGACAACAATTTCCGTGATGTCGATAGCACCTTTGATACCAGCGGTGTAAAAGTAGTGGTTGATGAAGTATCCATCGACTACTTGCGCGGCGCGACCATTGATTTCGTCAACGACCCGGTTCGCGGCGCGGGCTTCGCAGTGGACAGTCCCAACGCCAAGGGTCACTCCCATGCCGAAGGCGGATGCGCCTGCGGAAGCGGTGATGAATCATCCAGCGGTTGTGGCGGCGGTTCCTGCTCCTGCCAAAACTAGGAGATTGTGATTAGGTAACAAAAAAGACCGGTTGTCCGGTCTTTTTTGTTACCTGCCACGCAGGTACGAGATCACAGCACCAAAGAACCCAAACAACCCAAGACTTAGGATGATCAATCCGGTTGGGACGCCGGTCCTTTGAGTGGGAGTAACGTCTGTAAACAAGGGCTGGTCAAGGGGCGGAGGAGGCGTGAACGTCGGCAAACGGGTCGGCGTTTGTTGTCCGATAAAAGCCGCTTCGAGAGTCGGGTTAATGGTCGGAGTCGAATTGGGTGTCGGCGTTGCGGGGATTTCCACAATGGGGATCACGGCACCGGGAGATAGATCAACGATATACAAGGCATATACCCAGGCGATTGAACCAGGCACACCGGGATAATAGATTTGAAGCCAGTCATCCTTGCCTTGTGCACGACCAAGTACAGGCACAACTTGATTACCCAACAACACTCCTACAGGAAGATAATCAAATGTACTGGGTCCGGCATAGATCAGAATACCCTGTGTGAGACTCGGATCCACCCTGGCAGTCGGACCGGCAGGTGTGCCCGTAACCGTTGGAATCGAACCCGTGGGTTGCTGAGCGTGAACTGTCGGTGGCTGGTCAAATCCAAACATTCCAAAAAACACGAAAACAAAAACCACGATCAGGCTGACCGTAATTTTCGTTCCATCAACCAATTTCTTCTTGTTCATTGTTTTCGCAAGACAAATGAAATCAACAGTCCGATCGAACCAATGATCCCAAGGCTGATCACAAAGATTCCCGAAGGGAATTTTGGAGTGTTCACCGGACCTGTTTCTGTGAACGTGGGAATCGTCAAAGGCGGCGGGGGAGTGAATGTGGGCATCCGCGTTTGAGTCGGCTGGACATTGAATGCCGCCATAAGCGTTGGGTCGAATGTTGAAGTCACGAGTGGTGTTTGAGTAGGAGGAGGCTCCACAATGCGAAGCTCACCACCTGAAATACTCACATAGGAGGCATATACCCACCCCACCCCACCGGGTCCGCCCGGATACGCGACTTGTACCCATTCACGTCCCGGTGATATGCCAAGCGCGGACAAAATATCCCCTGGAGATATTTGCCCAAGGATGTCGTAGGATGTACCGGGACCGCCGCGCACATTCATCGGCTCGGTATAGGTGACAGTGATGAAGATCCCTGTCGGCGTGGACGGGTTTTGATAAGCCTCAACCTGATTCGGCGCCAGAAGGATCCCCACCCCCAAACCGGATACCGTTAAAACCCCCAGAAATGCTTTAAACAAAAATCGTTTCATTGCGTAGATATTCATATAGAGATGGAATACGACGACAGAACGTCGTCGCTCAATAAAGGATTATAATCGAAAACATGGACAGGCGAATTTTTCACGGAAATATCAAACCGAACGACGTTGCTCAAGCCTTGATGGCTGAATTTAATCGCGGAAACCTGCATGCACAGGTGGTTGGCAATCAGGAGAGAATGGCAGTACAAATTGCGACCCGCATGGGCTCCATGTCTGGCGGACAGACCGCACTCACCATCAACATCCAAAACGTGGAGGATGGGATCATGGTGGATCTGGGGCAACAAGCCTGGCTGGGAGTGGCGGCAAGCCTGGGTCATACTGCCATATCCGCGTTCCGGAATCCGTTCAGCCTGCTCAGCCGGTTGGATGATCTCGCGCAGGACATCGAAAACATACAGCTCAGTGAAAATGTATGGAAGGCAATCGATCGCGCGGTTACCACCCTTGGCGCTTCCCATGCCTTATCCGAGAGATTTTCACGCGTTACCTGTGAGTTCTGTGGAACAGCCAACCCACTCGGGGAGGGTTCCTGCATCGCTTGTGGCGCCCCTCTGGGCGAGGTACAACCCACGACATGTCCCAATTGTGGGTTTCTGATAACGGTCACGGAGTCCCGGTGCCCCAATTGTCAGCAGGCACTATTGGCATGACCCATTCTAAATCTGTAAGCACAGGTCATCTTGCAGTTTTTTCACCTCGCCTCTATAATACCTGCAATCTTTGTCTGGGCTATCAAGGTTGCATGGTATGAAACTTAATCTGGATCAACTGGAAGCAAAATTACAATCCTTGGTGGAAGACCAATTGGTGGGGGTCCTTCCAGGTTTAAGGGTGGAAGATCGCATGATTCAACGTCTGGCTTCTGCGCTCAAACAGAACATCGTTCAACAGAAGGATGAAGATGCGATCGCGCCCAACGTTTTCACTCTGATCGTCGCCGCAGATACATCCGGAACCTGGCAAGAGCCGAGGATACTGGATACTTTGAAGGACATCATCGCAAAGGCGGGGAAGGACATTGGTCTGAAGTTCATATCACAACCGACCATCACCATTACGATTGATGAATCTTATGCACCGGGAGAAATCAGCGTGGTCGCATCACACAAGATTGAACCAGTGGCAGATACCCAGGGTATGTCCAATATAGCAAACGACAGGCCGGAAGTAAGCGAGAATATTCCGGAAAACGCGTTCCTGATCATCGAAGGCGTGAAAGTGCACCCGCTCAATGAGACCGTTGTGAACATCGGTCGAAGACTTGAAAACAACCTTGTGATCGATGATCCGCGTGTTTCCCGCAACCACGCACAGCTCCGCGCGATAAAAGGACGGTTCGTGCTGTTCGATCTGAATTCAACAGGCGGCACTTTTGTGAATGGACAGCGCACCAGTCAAACCGTTCTATACCCCGGCGATGTGATCTCGCTGGCAGGGGTGGCTTTGATCTTCGGGCAGGATAACCCCCCGCCCCGCCCGGACCTTGCTGATACATCGCCGCTTGACGGCGATCCTGGCACCAGTGAAAGACCCACCGCCACGATCAACCAGCAAACTGTTGACATAAAAACGGACAGGCTCGACAAGAATAAACTCTATAAATGATCGCAACTGTTGTACTCACCCTGCGGATTGCCATGGCAATCGCGCTGTTTACCTTCCTGGGGTGGGCACTCCTAACTCTCTGGCAGGAACTCAGGCAACAAGCGAATAACCTGGCATCCCTGAAGACCCCCATCATTAACCTGGAAGTTGTAATAGGGCAGGATAAAACAGTCCCGAACCGTTTTTCTGAAAACGAGATCGTGATCGGGCGCGATAAAAATTGCAACCTGCCAGTGACAGATGAGACAGTGTCTGCTCATCACGCGCACATCATATTCCATCATGGACAATGGTGGCTCGAGGACCTGAATTCCACGAATGGGACATTCCTCAACCGCGAAAAAATAATCATCCCCACCGTCTTGATCACAGGCGATGAATTCAAATGCGGCGACACGTTATTCCGCGTCCGCATTGGGCTCGACAATCAACCATCCCCTATGCAACAAATCGAATCAGGAGGTCCAACATGACCGAACATGTGACGCTTGCCATCATCGGCGGCTCCGGGCTCTATGAAATGCCCGGCCTGGAAGATTCACGTGAATACAAGATCGAGACGCCATTCGGCAAAACGAGCGCACCTGTCGTGGTCGGCACTTTGGAAGGTCAACGAGTGGCATTTCTGGCGCGGCATGGGATCGGACATCACATTACGCCGAGCGAAGTTCCCTATCGCGCGAACATCTACGCCTTGAAATCCTTGAGGGCAGAACGCATTATCAGCATCAGCGCGTGCGGATCATTGCAGGATGAATATGCTCCCGGCAATATCGTCATCCCGGACCAGATTTATGACAACACGCATGGACGCGCCCGTTCATTCTTCGGTGAGGGATTTGTCGCGCACATCAGCGTGGCAGACCCTTTTTGCGCGGATCTCTCTGATCAACTGGAATCAGCCGTCAGCCTGGCAGGAGGCTTGGTCCACCGCGGCGGTTCATTCATCACGATCGAGGGTCCGCGTTTTTCGACGAAAGCGGAATCCCGAACCTATCGTTCATGGGGAATGTCCATCATCGGCATGACTGCTTCTCCTGAAGCGTTCCTCGCCCGTGAAGCGGAAATCTGCTATGCCACCATGGCGCATGTGACCGATTACGATGTATGGCACGTCAGTGAAAAACCCGTGACAGTTGAAAAGGTGATCCAAACGTTGAGCCAAAACACAGCCATTGCCCAGAAAGCCGTTCAAATTCTGGCGGGTAGTTTGAACCGCCAGCGCAAATGTGAATGTGGTCACGCGCTCGCCACCGCCTTGATCACCCGCAAAGATGCGATCCCACCAGAGACCCGACAAAAACTGGATCTGCTTCTCAACAAATACATCTGATGAATCGGGTCATCCAGAGCAACCTGCTCAAGATCGCGGCGGGTTTCTTATTCCTTCAATCAATTATCACAACATTGGCGCCCGCAGTTTTGGCGCGTACTTTGAATACAGACCTGCGTTGGTTTCATTGGGTCTTGTTCGCACTCTGGTGTCTGCTTATCCAACGGGCACATCAATCCATTGCCGAGCGACTGCCCGATGCTGACCCATATCTTTTCCCATCCGCCGCGTTGTTGAGTGGATGGGGAATCCTCACCATTTGGAGAATGGACCCCGCCAACGGCGCGCGACAAGCGCTCTGGCTGCTTATCAGCACGGCGATCTTTCTAGTTGGGTTACGGCTTCCTGCCACACTTGATTTCCTGCGAAAATACAAGTATGTTCTTCTCACAGGCGGGTTATTCCTCACCGGACTCACGCTCCTGTTCGGGATCAATCCAAACGGCTACGGACCAAAGCTCTGGCTTGGGTGTTGCGGGCTTTACTTCCAACCTTCTGAACCTTTAAAACTTTTATTGATCGTTTATCTCTCGGCTTATCTGGCTGATTGGCTCCCCATTCGGTTACGCACGTTCCCGCTCATCTATCCAACCCTGATCTTGATCGGTCTTGCCACAATGTTGCTCGTCTTTCAGCGCGACCTCGGCACCGCATCGATCTTCATCGCGCTTTCCACGGTCCTTCTGTATCTTGCCACAGGACGACGACGCGTACTTGTCATAAGCATATTTCTGCTGATAATCGTTGCATTTGCCGGCTACTATTTTGTGGACATCATCCAGGCACGCTTCAATTCATGGCTCAACCCGTGGATCGACCCGGGAGGCGGTTCCTACCAGATCGTTCAATCGTTGATCGCCATGGCAAACGGCGGCATGGAGGGACGCGGCGCCGGGTTGGGGAATCCTGGATATGTACCGGTGGCGATCTCAGATTTTATCTACGCGGCGATCGCGGAAGAAACGGGTCTGATCGGGACCGTGGGTTTGCTTGCCATTTTGGGCTTGATCATCGCCCGAGGGTTACGCGCCTCTCTTCGCGCCCCGGACTTGTTTCGGCGTCTCCTCGCGGCGGGCATCACGGCATACATCGGCATCCAGGCGATCTTGATCATCGGAGGGAATCTCCGCCTGCTGCCGCTGACCGGTGTTACGTTACCCTT
>Ga0210377_10000598_pt1 | contig 34503 bp, 33 predicted proteins | sample PLM4_65_b1redo_FD_155480 | JGI IMG/M metagenome (GOLD analysis project Ga0210377, IMG submission 155480) | Groundwater sediment microbial communities from an aquifer in East River, Colorado, USA - PLM4_65_b1 redo | ecosystem: Environmental > Terrestrial > Soil > Riparian zone | place: USA: East... | reverse complement strand
TCCGCTGGTTGAGTAGCCCGTGCTTGTCGGGCGTATCGAAACCAGCGAATAACCTGAAACGCCATTTTGGCTTCAAACTGTTGGTCTCGATATGCTTCGCTACTCGACCAGCGATAACTGCGAAATGAGATCTGATATGAAAACCATTACCAATAACATCCGTCTCTTCTGGCAGGGCGCACTCCTATCCTATGTCGCCCTCTTTCATTGGATGCGTCCCATTCAATACATGGCATCGAAGATTCTCATGCCGTTGGCGCAAATGTTCTTCTTTGTTTATCTCGGCACCTATGCAACGAGTGCCGATAACCGGTCATTTTACATCGTTGGCAACGCGCTCCAGATCGCGGCGGTTAGCGGTATTTTCGGTATGACCATGAGCATCGGTGGCGACCGCGATAGCGGGACCCTTGGTTACATCTTCGGCACGCCTGCCAATCGACTCGTCGTCTTTATGGGTCGCGCCTTCATGAACATCATGGATGGTGCGCTGGGCGTCTTCATTGCCTTCTTCTGGGGTGTTGTGTTGATGGGACTCGACCTCTCCAACACAAACATCCCAGCGCTTGCATTGGTCATTCTTGTCACCACCATCAGCACCTGTGGGCTTGGTCTTTTGATGGGCTGTCTTGCGCTTATCACAGTCAACGTTATGTTCGTCAACAACTTTGTGTATTTCCTGCTCTTGATCTTTTCAGGGGCAAATATTCCCCTTGCCCAACTTCCCACTCTGATTCGTGCCATATCCTATGCGCTTCCGCTGACGCGCGGGATCATCGCGGCGCGGTCACTGGTTGGCGGTGCGAGTCTGGCTGAAATTGCTCCATTGCTTTGGGGGGAGTTGGCTGTGGGCATTGCATATTTTGTGCTTGGATATATTCTCTTCACGGCATTCGAAGTGATCGCCAAACGGCGCGGGACACTGGAAGTGTTTTAGGAACAAAAAGTCCCTTCACACGAAGGGACTTTTTGTTTCACTGTGTTGGTGTAGGGGTGGGCGTTGATGTTGCTGTCGCAGTTGCAGGCGCGCTTGTGTTCGTCGCCGCGGCGGAGGTGGTTGTTACGCTTCCGACAACGATGATCACATAAACCTCGTTGCCGAAGAATTGCCCGCTTGCAGTGGACATGCGCCAGTTGCCCTGGATGGTGCCTGGCGTGCTTGGTGCAGTCATGGGGACGGAGAGATCATATTGCGCGCCGGCTGCAATGGAAGACGGAAGTGTTAGCGTGACGCCTCCCATTGCATTCCCGCCCGTAAACGCAAATTTGAATCCGGCATCCCATGCACATGAACCTGAATTGAGCACCTTCCAGGTTTTCGTAAAAGTTTTCCCGGGTGTCATCTGCGTATTGTCAGGGATGGTGACGTCACTCACAAAAGTGAGACCGTAACAGGATGTGGACGATGAACCGCCCGAACTTGTCGGCTGGGCGCCAAATGGAGTCCCTGCTGTGCTGGTGGATAAAGGTGGGAAGGTTGGGGCGGGCGTCAGTGTGGGAATAGCTGTATCGGATGGCGCGGCAAGCTTAGTCTGAGTCAGAGCCGCAGAAAATGTCTCCACCGCCAGAGTCTGTACAGAATCCACGCTTAAAGTTGGGGTCGGCTCCGCGTCACTTCCTCCACATGCAGTCAGGATGAATGAGCTGATCATCAGGATTAGTATAATATTTATTAATCGTCTTTTAATCATTGATACTCCTTTCGAGAAGAGACGCTATTTTACTTGCCTTTTGCACAACGTTTAACGAATGATTACCCTACAAAGTTCCTATTATGAGCGTGCTATAATCTCCCCGCTATGATTTATTTGGACTATTCAGCGACAACCCCCGTGGACTCTCGCGTTCTGGAGGCGATGACTCCCTACTTTTCCGCTTCCTTCGGGAACCCTTCGTCTGTTCACCGTTATGGACAGGTTGCCGAAGCCGCGATCGATTCCGCGCGTGAGACGGTTGCATCCATATTGAATTGCCGACCTGACGAAATTATTTTTACATCATGCGGCTCCGAATCGGATAACCTTGCGATTCGCGGTGCGGCATATGCCATGCGCGAGAAGACTGGCGCAAAATGGATTCTTGCTTCGCGGACAGAACATCCCGCGGTGACCAAAACATTATTGCATCTTGAAAAATACGAAGGATTTTTGATCGAGTGGCTGGATGTAAATGAACAGGGCATGGTCACACCTGAGATCGTTTCAAAGGCGATCTGCGAAAACACCGCGATCGTTTCGGTCATGTACGCCAACAACGAGATCGGCACGATTAATCCAATCAAAGAAATTGCCGGGATATGCCGTGCGAACAATATTCTTTTCCACACAGACGCGGTGCAAGCCGCTGCATATTTGCCTGTGGATGTAAATGAACTTGGCGTGGATATGATGTCGCTTGGTGCGCATAAATTCTATGGACCCAAAGGTGTCGGCGCGTTATACGTCCGTAAAGGGACGCCGCTTGTCTCGCATTTGACAGGTGGAGGACAGGAGTTCAATCTGCGCGCAGGGACGCAGAATGTGCCGTACATTGTCGGGTTCGCTGAAGCGTTGCGATTGACTCACGAAGAACGCGAGCAACGCGTTGCGCATGTCAAACCGTTGCGCGATAAGATCATTGGGACTGTCCTTGAAACGATCTCCGATTCCCGTCTCACAGGTGACATGGAAGCGCGTTTGCCTCAGCATGCCAGTTTCGCCTTCAAAGGTGTGGATGGTAATTTACTACTTACTTTGCTCGATGCCGCGGGCTTTGCCTGTTCTTCGGGCTCTGCCTGTAAAACGGGCAACCCTGAACCCAGTGAAGTGATGAATGCCATTGGCTTGTCCCGCGATTGGGGCTTGGGTTCGTTGCGTGTCACACTAGGAGTTCATACGACTCCCGCTGACGTCGATGCATTTTTGAATGTTCTGCCCGGGTTGGTTGAAAAAGCCCGCCAGTTGAAATAATTCCATGCTTACCTTTGTACTTGTGTACCTGTATACTTCATACTCATGACCAAAGTCGTCGTTGCCATGTCTGGAGGAGTGGATTCCTCCGTTGCCGCCGCCTTGCTCAAGGAGCAGGGTTATGAAGTTATTGGCATGATGCTCCGTTTATGGAGTGAACCCGGCAAGGAGGAGTCCAACCGTTGTTGCACACCTGACTCAATGGCACAGGCACGCCGCGTCGCGGCAAAACTGGATATTCCCTTTTATGTCATCGATGCCAAGGATGTTTTCCGTGAGACGGTCGTCGAATACTTCCTGGAGGGATATGCGCGCGGCGAGACTCCGAATCCATGCTTGATCTGCAATCGCAAGATCCGCTGGACGTTTCTGTTGGATCACGCTCTCGCCTTGGGTGCGGATTACATGGCAACCGGTCATTATGTCCGCAGACGCTCTGCTGAAAACGGTCAAGTTGAATTGCTTCGCGCGGTGGATCGAAATAAAGACCAATCCTATGTTTTGCATGTGTTGACTCAGGAAAAACTCAAGCACGCTCTGTTCCCGGTGGGTGATTATCCCAAGCCCGAGATCCGTCAGATCGCAGAGAAGTATGGATTGCCAACTGCTTCGCGGAAGGATTCACAGGATTTATGTTTTCTCGCGGGAGATGATTATCGCAATTTCCTTCAGCGTAATGCCGTTCATATGCTCAAACCTGGCGAGATAATTACGCGTGATGGTAAAGTAGTGGGTGAACATAACGGCTTGCCCAATTACACCATCGGTCAGCGCAAGGGATTGGGGATCGCGTCACCGGTTCCATTGTATGTACTGGGAAAAGATGCAGCGACGAACGTGGTCATAGTTGGAACGCAGGAGGAACTTGGGTCAAGCGATTTGGTAGCGCGTGATGTCAATTGGGTTTCAGGTGAAACACCCAAGGAACCGTTCCGAGCAGAAGTAAAGATCCGCTATACCGCGAAAGAGGCTGAGGCACTGGTCACGCCAATAAATAACGGCGGGCAGGTTCAAGTCCGGTTTGACGCGCCACAGAGAGATATCACAGCAGGGCAGGCGGCGGTCTTTTATCAAGGCGACTTGATGATCGGCGGCGGAATCATCCTCTAGTTCTGCGTGTAGGCACAATAAGGCAGTTGTACATAAATCCAAATATATCCAATGACTTTACCAACTCTTTTATTCGCACTTCTCATCGCATTGCTTTACGGCGGGTTATATCATTTGATCCGCGGCGGAGGCTTTTGGAGATTGCTTTTATATCTCGGGCTCAGCCTGCTAGGATTCATTGCTGGTCATCTGGTTGGCGCGTGGCGTGGATGGACTTTCATTACACTTGGTTCACTTAATTTGGGAATGGCATCGGTTGGTAGTATTATCATTCTTGTAATCGGAGACTGGCTCAGTCGTATCGAAGTGCAACCGTAAAGCAAGGTATAATCTGCGCCTGTTTGGAAAAAGGTGATGAGAATCCCTGGGGTGTCACCTAATAAATTTAAACTAAAGAGAGCTCTATGGAACAAATTAAGTTATTGATCGATCTGTTTTTGCATCTTGATGAGTATATGGCGAACATCATCACACAATATGGTGCATGGACATACGGTATATTGTTTGTGGTGATCTTCATGGAAACAGGGTTTGTGGTAACGCCTTTTCTTCCTGGTGACTCGTTGTTGTTTGCGGCGGGTACCTTCGCGGCGCTTGGTTCATTGAATGTTTGGTACCTGATCGGTTTGTTGATGGTCGCAGCGATTGGCGGGGATACCGTCAATTACTGGATCGGTCATTATCTGGGTGATCGTGCCTATAACATCAAATGGATCAAAAAGGAATATCTTGACCGAACACATGCCTTTTTTGAGAAACATGGCGGCAAGACGATCTTCCTTGCGCGTTTTGTTCCCATTGTCCGCACGTTTGCCCCGTTCGTTGCAGGCATGGGACGCATGTCGTATGGTTATTTCTTTTCCTATAATGTATTCGGTGGGATCGTTTGGGTTTTGCTGTTCACATTGATGGGATACTTCTTCGGGAATATTCCCTTCGTGAAAGCGAACTTTGAATTTGTCATTCTTGCCATCATTTTTATATCCGTGATCCCTGCAGTGGTTGAAGCATTGAAAGCGCGGCGTGAAATGAAGGCGGAAAAATCCAAGGCAGAAGTTGAGACGCCGTAAGGCGTCTCATTTTTTGTATGAAGTGGCTCGCGATTCTCTTTGGCATCTTTGTCATTCTCATCATCATACTTGCAGATGCCGGAACTCTGCCGCGTTATCTTGGTTCCCTGTCTGACTTTCCAAACGGAGATAAAGCCGGACATTTCATCCTGTATGGGATCCTGACCTTTCTGATCGACCTGACCCTTTTTCGCTCGCTTCCAAACCAAAGCCGGAAACTACTCGCCGTTAAATGTGGCGTGATCCTCGCCCTCCTGGTCGGACTCGAGGAATTCTCACAACAATATTTTGCTGATCGCACCTTCGACCTGGTCGACCTGACCTTTAGTTATCTCGGCGTAATATTCTTCTCCTGGCTGGCGTTGAAAATAAAATCGTAGAGGTGAGTCGTAGACTCACCTCTACAACATCGGGAAATTTATTTCGGCACCAATATCAAGTGCCCTTCTGCTTCGCTGACAACTGCCTGTTCATTCCATAACATGGAATAATATTCGATGTTCGCCCACATGGGAGCCATGTCGATGTAATGCGGATGATAGGCATGACCGGACTGTCCCGTAGTGTGGACAGTAACCGAATTATTCAAGTTGCCCAGGTCCACGATCATGCGCATCGAGGGTAGATTGGTGACTTTGTATCCCTCAACTGAGTCCCATGCTGTCGCGTTGACGATGGATTTTCCTCCACTTACAGCGAATGGCCCGCGGTTGAATAATGCTTCGATTGGCGGGACGCCCGATTCGCCCAGTGTGCCATTGCGAAAGCTGGCAACATGCAAGCCGCCCCAGCTCCATTTCGCTGGATCGTTCCCAAGCAAATCTTCCAGTTCAGCGACGCCCTCGATGAAGGATTTCTTCAAAATCTCATCGCGCGTCTCGACTGTATCCGCCGTGGACTTATCGTCCCACCATGGACTCTCCGGGCTTATGTTTCGCATGACCTCGAACCATCGATCTCCTCCGGTAGGCCAGTATCGTTCCGGCAGATCATCGTTGAAGGTGATTTTCAGGAGCTGCCGCCAAAATGCTTCGTAGATGGCCGCGGCGGATGAGTCGGCTTTTGCCTGATAGTCCCAGCTATTTAGCAAATCAAAAGCAATCGCTTCATTTGGCTTTGCGAACTGTGCATCCATTTGCAAAAGTAGGGGGACATAAGTCTCTGCGCTGGCGTCGTGTGAATCTCCGTGCATATCCTGGAAGTAGGCAATGTCGATCCCGCCTGGTGCTTTCCCGATCATCTCAACGATGCGATTGGCCCGGAAGCCATAATCCCATTGGGCTGTAATAAAATGATTGTAACCATCGCCCGCGATCTTGTTGTTGACAGGCGCGATAAATCCCTCCGCCGGGTTGAAGGTGTAAGGCAGTTCTTCGAATGGGATATAGCCGTTCCAATCGTATTCACCTGTCCAACCTGGAACGGGCAGAGTTCCATCCCCTTTCCTGCGGATGGGGATATTCCCGGATGTTTGATAGCCAATATTTCCATCGACATCTGCATAGGACAGGTTCTGCCCGGGAACGCTGAGACGCTTCGCGGCTTCCCGGAATTCATCCCAGGTTTCAGCCCTGTTGAATCCCCAGATCGCTTCGAATGGGTTGGATGGCGATAGCGCTGTCCAGCTAAGAGCAATCACGTAATTTGGAGGAAGTTCGATCCCTGCACGCTCTTTGAATGGGACAAACTCTTTATCCTTTGGCTCGCCAACATCCATAAGAAGGGCATACGCTTCCGAGATGACAGGCCCATGCCGCGTTGACCGGACTGTGATCTCAATCGGATCGGCACCGACCACTTTGATCGTCTCCATGCGGGTCTCGAAATCCACCCATTGACCATTCGCTTCGTATTGATTCAGGTTCTCCGGGTTGACCTTCTCGATGAATAGGTCCATGACATCCTCTTCAGCGAAAGTGAATCCCCAGGCTATGCGATCGTTGTGACCGATGATTACACCGGGTCCGCCGGCGAGTGAGAAACCTGAAATTTCGTATGGACACTGGTCGCTTTTGGGCTTGCAGTGCATGTCGACCTGATACCAGATGGACGGCATGGCAATGCCGAGATGCGGATCATTGGCGAGAAGGGGCATTCCCGTTGTTGTGAGCCGCCCAGAGACAACCCACGAGTTCGATCCAACTCCATCGCTGGGCGGACCAAGCATATCGTCCAGGAGGGAAGCGTTGTGCTGAAGCGCGGCGAGAGTCTCATCAGGGATGTCAAACAAGTCAGAATGTATCGTCTGGCTGGTGGAAACCCCATCGCCGATCTTGTTGACGATGACCGGATGATCAGCAGGGTAGGGAGGAAAGAGTTCTGCCAACTGTTCATGGGTCAGTGTTTTGAGCAGGACTGCGTGTTCGATCTCTTCATTCATGTTGCTTTTCAAATCCCATGCCAGCGCTTTCCCCCATGCCAGTGTGTTGACCGGCTCCCATGGTTCGATCTTGTAATCAGGGCTCAGCAACCCGAGAATGGCATATTCGAGACTCACGGTTTCGCCATCGTGGTCCTTCAGATAAGCGTTCACGCCGTCGGCATATGCATTCAAAATCGCTTTCGATTCAGCACCAGATCCCTCATATTCCATTTGTGAAGTCCTGCGCCAGCCGAGTGTAGTCAGGAACTTGTCCGTTTCCAGCTGGCTTGCGCCGAACATCTCTGCCGTCCTGCCCTCCCCAACATGACGGTAAAAGTCCATTTGCCAGAAACGTTCCTGCGCGTGGACATAGCCCTGGGCAAAAAATAGATCATGTGAGGTTGATGCATAAATATGAGCGACGCCCATTTGATCGCGATACACATCGACGGGTCCATCGAGACCTTCAAGCTGGATCTCCCCGTCGATTTGTGGGAATGACTTTGGTGCAACCATATTTGGCAGATAACTCTTGAAATAGAATCCCCCACCTCCCCCCAACAGCACGATGATGACGAGCAGGCCGATCCCCGTGCGCTTCAAAACTGTTTTTGTTTTGGACATGTCTCCTCCAGGGAATATTGAGTATTATAAATCCTTACTGGGAACACCCTGAAAAGCTTTTCGTGACGCGATGGTAGAATCGAAAATAATGGCCTCAACGATTCAAAATAAAAAGACGGACCTGCTTCTTTGGGCAGTGTTCTTGATCGGAATCTTTCTGCGCTTCCTTCCCGGACTTCTGGCCGGTTTCCCTTTAAATGATGGCGGCATGTTCCTGAGCATGATCCGTGACCTGCGTTCCCACCATTTTCTTCTGCCCCAATTTACAACATACAATTATTCAGAGATTCCCTTTGCGTATCCGCCGCTAGGGATGTATATCGCCGTGTTTGTATCAGCTGTTTTCCATGTCTCTGAGATTGACATCCTGCGTTGGTTGCCTGCGCTCATAAGCGGCGCGATCATTCCTGTGTTCTATTGGCTGTCAGCCTTGATATTGCATTCGAAGTCAAAGGCTGTCATAGCAACTGCTTTGTATGCGTTCCTGCCGGGTTCTTTTGATTGGCTCGTGATGGGTGGAGGTCTTACACGTTCGTTCGGAATATTATTTTCGCTGCTCGCCTTTTATTATGTGTATCAATTATTTCACGATGGAAGCGGGAAGCAAATATTTTTGTCTATCTTGTTTAGCGCGCTGGCTGTTCTGAGTCATCCAGAAGTGGGTTTGCAGACAGCGGTTATATGTTTCCTGATCTGGCTGTTGTTCGGGAGGAGTCTTACAGGATTGAAGAATGCAATGCTGGTTGCTTTGGGTACCATGTTATTAACAACTCCATGGTGGCTGACCGTTTTGCTCCAGCATGGATTGGCGCCTTTTGAGTCCGCTGTTCAAACCGGGGTCCGTGAGACTCTGCTTGCATCGCTCTTTCATTCGATCTTTTCCACGCAGGGAGGTTTGCCGATCCTTCCAATCTTTAGCCTGGCGGGAATGATCGTTTTTATTCGCAAGCGGGAGTTTTTATTGCCTGTTTGGGCAATCCTCCCGTTCTTTGTTGATCCCCGTAATGCGCCGGCTGTCGCGATCTTCCCGCTTGTCATGCTGGCGGGCGAGGGACTTTATTATTTGAAGGAGGAATTTGATCGAGCTTATTTGAAATCCATGCAAAAGAGCGGAAAAATAAATGCTCCTGCTTGGCTAACGAATGGGATATTTACGGTTCTATTATTTTATTTCCTGATCGTATCTTATTCTTCCACAGGGAGTTTGGTACGCCTAAGCCTCGCTGTATCCGACCGTGAAACAATGGAATGGATTAAAGAGAATACGCCTGCAGAAAGCCGCTTTCTTTTGGTCACGAATGCCGGTCAGATCAGCCCCATGACGGATTCGTATCAGGAGTGGTTTCCGGTATTGGCGGAACGAAAAAACCAGAACACGCTTCAGGGTCAGGAGTGGACTCTTGGCCCACAGTTTTATCCCTATTCACAGCAGTTGGTGGCACTGCAGGCTTGTCCCAGTGTTGATTGCCTGCATGAATGGGTGGCGCGGAATAGTGTCGAGTTTGACTTCCTGCTGTTTCAAAAGAGACGCGCATCACCGGGCTTCATCATGTCCCTGCGAACGGATGAACGCTACAGGGTGATTTATGAATCGGAAAGCGCAGTAGTCTTTACCGCTGACCAATAACATTACTTATATTGTGCATCGTCCCGAAGGCTTGAATGGCTCAACGGTTTTTTTAAAGGGAATCTTCGGGATGTTTTGCATCTCGTGAGAATATTATTTGACATTGCCCAGCAATCTTGGAAACCAATACCACAACAGATCTGAGGCGGGCTTGCCGTGTATCGATGCGGACTTGTCCTGCAAGGTCACAGGTGGATAGTAACCGCGGCTGACGAATCCGCTGACCCACGCGCGCGTGTTGATGGCATTGAACATTGCATCGTAGATATCAACCTGTTGTTGCAGGTCAAGGTTGATCGTGCTGATATCCGCGTTCGGACGATTGAGGGCAGTCCAATCAAAACAGCCCGAACTTCCATTTGGGATACATCCCGTCGCCGAGTTGGTTGAGGATGGATAAGACAATGCGATGATAAATGGTTTGTTCACCTGAGTCTGTATGGGCGCGACGTTGTTATCAAGCAGATTGCCAGCCTCGGTGATCATCTCTCCCTTGATCGGAGTCGCCGAACTGCTGATTTTCGCAAACCAGAGCAAATACACACCATCGGTATCTTTTAGTATATTGACAGGCGCTTGAATATCCGTGTTGGTGTATGGCAAGGCAAATAGCACGTTGCCGCGAAAATGCTGGCGAACCTCCGCGATGATGTTCTTCCAGCGTGTTTCCGCGTCCGCTGGGACTCCGCTTGGGTTGCCATCCGCAAGTTTTCCCCCGGGAAGAGCCGGTGCGATCCAATCCCCGCCGAGGATCAATCCCTGCGCGCCCGAGATGGATGCCATATCCGCATAATGGACAGCGAATGCACGGTAGTGGTCGAACCAGCTTCCCCACCATCCGGCATCGCGGGGAGCAGTTCTCCAAAAATCATTGGCATTGGTGGCAAAGCGCGGTTGAGGGAATAAAGCGACATTCAAATTAATGGCGCGTGCCTGTGCCACCGATGTGACCGTATCAGCCCAGAACGCGTCCCTGCCGGGTAACTCGGAGAAGACCACCGGATTGTTTTGCGAAAATGTCCATGAGGGCGTAAATACCACCCAGTTCGCGCCCACTGCCTGAACGTTTTGCAGTGCAGGTGTGGTAAATGTTGGCAGGTTCGGTTCGTAATAGGATTGGAATTCAACGCCAGCCATGAAGCCCAAACCGCGCGAGGGGATGTTTGTTGCCACAAGCGTTGCGCTTCCCGCTTTTTGTGGCCAGGTCCATTGGGTCACTGAATCGAGCAGGTCTTGTGGGGCGAGGGTGGGAGAGACATTTCTACCGTGCGCAGAGTCTCCCGCCGTTTGTGTATCGTCTGCTGAGCTGCATTGCGCGTTTCGGCAATAACGATAACCGAACGAGCCAATGATATTGAGAGGACCAAAAAGTTTATAACCCCACTGGTTGTTGCCCTTGGGCCACATTGGGATGGGTTGCGTCCAGCCATAAGGATTGAATTGAATATAGATCACGTCGCCTATTGGGGTATCCTGCGGGACAGTAACCTCGAACAGGATTGGCGCGTTGGGTCCTGCCTGCCACGATTGGACGCTGTCATCAATGGTGATATTCTGCTGTGGAACGACGAATTGTCTCGTTACATAACGACCTTCGGATGTAAATTCCGAATTCCAAAAGCCATCGCCCAGCGTGTATTTATATTGAACGTCTGCGCCAGCGGGAAGAAATAATGAAACAGAATATCTTCCATCGGGTAGAGGCGTAAGCACCGGCATGCGGTCCGCGACGGTACTCAAGCCACCGCGCAGGTCTGAGAAGGTATTACCAAGTTGAAGCAGGTTACCTGCAATTCGTATCGGCACACCCCTTTGGGTGGATTGCGGCACAGAGACTGTGAAGATCACATTTACCAACTGCGCTGGCTTCAAGCGTACTTCAACAGGAGTGGCCTGGTTCGCTGCGACCGTCGCACCCTGCTGGAATGTTTGATACATGCCATCGAGCGCATACGCCACAAGATTATGAGTCCCGCCGCGCAGGCCGATCAATTGAAAGCGTCCCGCCGAATCTGTTTGAATTTGAACACCGCCCGCGGTCACCATGATATCCGGGATCGGCGCGCCAGTGTCTGCATTCAGCACTGAGCCGTAAATGTTTCCGGATAATGTGTTCATGGGTTTATCCACCCAACTGTTCACCGTGTCCACGATCTGTGTGGGTCCGTTCACGAGGAGCAGCCGATATCGGATGTTTGCATCTGTGTTCGTATCCTCTGTAAGGCGTCCAGCGCTCAGCCTGACATAGCGATACCTGATCACTGCACGATCAGGGATGGCGAGTTTTGCCGTGAAAGTGGTGGGGTCAAGCGGCGTCATCTGATAATCCACCGCGTTGAGCGCCAGCCCGGTCACTTCATCCAATATGCTGATGGCAAGCACTTCACTAGGTGCCAGCGGATCAGGTAACCGAACCGTGAAAGTGATCTCGGCGCGTGGCGCGGGCGTGGATGATGATCCTCCTGGTCCCGGTGTGTTTGCTGGCTTTGTGGGGAAGGACGGCCACTCAATGAGCGAAATGGCGCAAGCCTGACTGCTTAATGCAAGGATGATGACAAAAAATAGAATTTGACGCGGGAATATGGAACGTGATTTCATTCTCTCTCCTCAACAATTCTTATCGCTTTGTTTCGACTCGTTCAACGCATCGTTTTACAAGCCTGTTTCTGCTTCCGTTTAATGACTTGGGCATCCTGTGGGGCGGATTGTACGAACTGTCGCATGGCGCCATGACGACACATCCCCGAAGGGAGCCAATTCGCCTTGTGTTAAACGGATATGTTCTTTTCTGCAATCTCAGATTCCAGGGCCGACCTGCGTCGCCCGGCGTAGGCGATGTAGCTCAACCCAATGCTAATAAAGTATAACAATGTCATTGGAAGCATGACCAGCCCCATATTCACCGGATCGACTGTCGGTGTGATCGCGGCGGCAAATATGGAAATGATCACGACGGCAATTCGCCATTGTTCAGCCAGCACTCTGGGTTTGATGAATCCAACTGCTGTAAGTATATAAACAACGAGCGGAAACTCGAAGGACACGCCCAGCCAGAACATAAGGCCCGTTACGAATCCATAATAAGAATTGGGGCGCCAGTTGGTTGCAAACCCCATGAATTTATTAAACCCTTCCATGGCGTTGATCGCTGCAGGAGTGATGTAGTAGGTAAATGCCACTCCGCCTGAAAATAATATAGCTGCCAGCGGAATGCCGATCAACCCGATCTTCTTCTCGCGCGGCCTGAGGCCCGGTGCCGCGAATCGCCAGAATTCGATGGCTATGAAAGGCACTGCCAATACGATGCCGCCCATCAAGGCGATCTTCATGAAGACGCCAATGGACTCGGTCACTTCAATCGTGCCCAGAAGCGAAGTAGATTCAAGAGGCGCAGCGAGAAGTATGACAAGGTCCCTCGTGAAAATTGCAGCTATGGCTACGCCGGCCACAATCCACAAGACAGAACGCAACAGGTGCGCACGCAATTCCTCCACATGATCCCAAAGACTCGCGCGCGCCTGTGGTTCGGTGGCGAGGTTCGAGAAGGTGTCGATCAACGGATGATCGTCAGGGTCCGTGTTCAGGAATTGATGGAAATCCCGGATCCCCCGGAATGGAGAGGTGACGATCCTGTAAATGAGAACAAATGGAAACGAGATGACCCGCCAGAGCGCTTTCAGGAATTTAGCCATGTTGATCAGAGTCAGCTTCAGGTTCAGGGGATTTGACGGCCGGCGGCTGAATGTTGTTCTCCGCCTCTTTTGACGGAGGCTGATTGCGGCTGGAGGAGGATGCGGGCGGGTTGAGTCGCATGTCCATCGCTTTGCGGATGTCCTTCTCCGTTTGCTGCATTTCCATATTCGCTTCCCTCATCAGATTTCTTGGAAGATTCCGTATCTCGGAGGATGTTTTCTGGAAGACCTTCCAGCCATCCGAATGAACGAGCTGATTCAGCCAGCGCCCGATGGTCCTGCCCGCTTTTTGCATATCTTTAGGACCAAGAACAATAATTGCAATAATGATGATGAATAAAAGTTCAGGTGCGCCGACGCCGAGAATTTCCATATTGTGATTATGCCTTTTGCAATGCCTGTTGAATTTCGTGTTGATGGTCGGCGAGAGCGCCAAGCACGCCATTGACGAAGCGCGGCGCGGAATCGGAACCGAATTGTTTCGCCAGCTCCACGGCTTCGTTGATGGCTACCTTGATCGGGGTTTCGTGAAAGACTGCGAACTCCCAGAGGGCGATGCGCAGTATGTTGCGATCGATCGCGGCGATCTGATCGAAGGGCCATTCGGGCGCGTATTTTGCGATGAGTTGATCGAGATTGTTGTTGAGTGGGAGGACGCCGAAGATGATTTGACGTGCGAATTCAGACAATTCATCTGAAAGCGGAGACTCCTCCAGTCGTGATCTAAATGCATCGGCTGGAGCGTGGTTCGCAATATCTACTTCGTAAAGTACTTGCAGGGCGAGGGAGCGTGCCCTGGTGCGGGGTTTCATGCAGGCTTTGCCTCTAAATCCTCATAATCAATATCTTCAATATGGATCTCGATCTCACCGACATCCATGCCGACCATCTCTTGTAATGCACGTGCAACCTGTTGTTGTACGTTGCGGCTTACTTCACGGATGTTCACATCCGGCTTGAGGACAAGATACAGGTTCGCGACGATAACGTTTTCTTCAACTTCGATGCGCACGCCATCATGGACGCCGCGCTGGAAGAGCCGGTTCACGCCTCCTGATACATTTGCCATACGGCTGACGCCAGGGACACTTAATGCGGAAAGACGCGCGATGGTCACGAGCACATCCGGTGCGACGGTGGTTTTGCCTTGAGGTTCTGTCATTTGTTTCTCCATGCAACGGTGGTCGAGTATTCCCGAACGGAGTGAGGGATGTATCGAGACCACCGAATAACAAAAATAATTTTGCTTACATGGTGGTCTCGACACCAGCACGCGAGTGCTGGTGCAAGTGTATGGCAGGGCGAACACCGCCTACTCGACCACCGAAACAATTTATTACATCATCGCCATGCCGCCATCCACACCCAACACCTGACCCGTGATGAACGCGGCCTGGTCTGATGCAAGGAAGGCGACAGCGTAAGCGATCTCTTCGGGTTTGCCCTTGCGCGCCAGCGGGACGAGCTTGAGGGCGGCTTCCAATGTCTCCGGCGACATGGCATCCAGGATTTCGGTATCCACGAATCCCGGTGCGATGGCGTTGACCGTGATATTGCGTGAGGCTACTTCACGTGCCAATGACTTTGTGAAGGCGATCTGTCCGCCTTTGGACGCGGAGTAATTGGTCTGCCCGGGGTTGCCCATCTGCCCGGCAACCGATGCCATATTGATAATGCGTCCGATGCGTTTGCGCATCATGTGTTTGACCGCGGCTTTTGAGCAATTGAACGTGGATTTGAGATTGGTATCGATGACCGCGTCCCAGTCCGCTTCGGACATCATCATGATAAGGGTATCCCTGGTGATGCCGGCGTTATTGACGAGGATGCTCAAATCGCCAAATGTTTCAACTGTAAATTTGATCAATGCTTCCGCTTGTTTGATATCGGAGACATCTGCCTGAAAGGCGGCGGCTCGCCTACCCGATTCCTGTATCTTTTTCACGACCTCGTCCGCGGCTTCGGAGGATTTGTTGTAGTTCACCACCACAGCCGCGCCGCGTGCCGCGAGTTCCAGAGCAACGGCACGCCCAATTCCGCGCGATCCGCCCGTGACGAGCGCCACTTTATTCTCCAGCGATAATGTCTCTGCCATATCTCCAATTCTCCTCAATCGAAATTATACATCATGTTGTTATCCGCTAATCTTCGCGAATTTTCGCTAATAAAATCCATTCGTGATGATTAGCGTAGATTAGCGGACCTCAATCCCAACCCCAGTGCGACCCCGCCTCCCAGCGCGATGACCGCGGCAAGCAGGAACGCGTCCTGCCAGAAGCGGAGGGGGAACAGGCGGATGAGCGTATCCGAATACAGGAACAGCCACGAATCGCCTTCGAAGAACAGGCTGTGGAACCCGGCAAAGAAATTCCAAAAGATATTTGGATTGACGACAATGCCGACAACGACGATCAAACCGACGACGACAGCGAGTCCCACCATCAGCCATCCACCCCGCATCAAGCCGAGACGACAAGCCTGCATCCAATCCCCGCGCCATGACCAAATCCCAAGCAGGGTCAACAGTGCCAGTGATATGTACCAAACATTCAACGCGCCCTTTGTCACGCGCTTGACATCGTCCATGTGACTCAATTCGCGCTCGTTGTAGAGTGGACTCCCGTCATCGAATTTCAAATTGCCGAGGTAGGAAATATCCGCACTATTGACGAGATAGTCCAGCGCATAAGGCGCCCATTTCAAGCGGTCAGCCTTGGTGAAGCCATATTCATCGGGTGGGAAGTACGGCATGTTATATTCGATTTTGAGGAACAAGGGGGTGAGTAGAATGCGCAGACCAAGTCCGATGAGGGCGAGGGGAACAAGGATGGCAACGAGCCAGGTGAGAAGAGTAAGTTTATTCATAGTTCTTATTGAAGGTATTGCGTCCCGCCTTCGAGAATGAAGCGGATGACCATGTCGTTTACGATCCATTCGATCGGAGCGTGGTCGTCTGTGAAGACGGTGGTGGATTCATATCCAGATTTGAGATTGGCAAATGTCACCTGCATGGTGGAGATCAACAAAGGATGGACGCTAGGGTCATTTGATAAAGCTACAAGATTCATCGTAAAGTTTTCCGGGTTCGTTTTTTGTTTTGTTGCAAAGATCATTGTGTTCAATGAGCCGGGGATGTCTACAGTGTAAATGGACGGGAAGACGGTTCCCATTGTGGTCGCGAGTCCGTTGATGAGGCGGCGATCACCTGGGACGCTGGCGCTGTTGATGGTCAGCACTCCATTGTCGGCCAGGTGTGAAGCGACGATCTGAAAGAATTCCTGAGTCGTCATGTGCGCGGGGATGTAGGGAGGGCGGTACGCGTCCACGGCGATAATGTCGTATTTGTTTTCGCTTTGCTCGAGATTCAATCGTCCATCGCCGATGTGAATGGTGAGATTGGGCATGGTCATATCAAAATATTTCTGCCCCACTTCCACGATCTTCGGGTCGAGTTCATAGCCGTCGATTTGGACGCCTTCATAAACGGCAGTTGCCTGCCGTGCCGCAGTCCCAGCCGCGAGACCGACGATCGCCATTCGTTTGATATCGCCCGGTTTTTTATCTTTATAAAAATATGGACCAACGAGAAACTCCTCCCATGGCCCGTTGTATTGCAGAGTGTCTGGGCTATAGATCGAGTGAACGCCCTGACCTTCGTTCAGTCGTAAAATGGTGAAGCCGTTTATCTTTGCCACTTGAATATAGTTATATGCCGATTCGGTTTCATAAATTTGCCCCGCGTTGCTTTTGAGCGCCTGTCCTGCTGAAAGCAAAGCAATGATTGCCAGCAAGACAGGCATCCACAAATATTTGAGCAGATCACGTTTGCTGGAAAATTGTCCCAGCCCAGCCAAGGCGACAAACAACAAAGTGAGGCTGAACAATAGGAATGTTTTGGTCGTTCCAATTGCCGGGATGAAAACCAGTGTCGGCAGAAAAGTTCCGATGAATGAACCGAGTGTTGAAATGGCGTAAATTTGCCCGGATGTTTGACCTGCGTGCGATGTGTCATCCACGAGCAGGCGGATCGCGAACGGAGAAATCGTTCCCAGCAATGTGATCGGGACAACGAAGAGGATTAGAACTGCGACGAATGATCCGCCTAAAATACCAACTTGCAATGTCTCAAAAGCGGTCGCCGCTGACCTGAGGACGGGTCCTGCTATATAAGGAACGAGTCCCAGCGTGAACGCGCCCCACGCCAGGATCCGGTACATCGCGGCGGGTGTTGGGTTTGCGTCTGCCCATTTGCCGCCGAGAAAATATCCGAGTGTTAAATAAATGAGGATCAGCCCAATAATGCTTGCCCAAACGATGTTGCTTGTGCCAAACACATTGCCGATCAAACGCGACGCGGCAAGTTCCGCGGCGAGTGTGGTCATGCCGGAGATGAAGACGGTGAAGAGAAGATATTTTTTCATGGAGTCCGTTGAAAAGACTGGCGTGATTATACCGTTGTGTCGCTACCTGCGCCGTCCTCGGCGCAGGAATTACTCGTAAAGCGCCGCCGTCCACGACGGCTCAAGCAGGCAATGTTATACTTTTGTTGTTTAAAGGAGAAACATGTATATTCACAAACTTTATCGTGAAGAAAACCGCGCCAAAATATTGGAATTCCTCCGTCAAAACGAGTTTGCTACTTTAGTGGCTTATGACGGGGAAAAGCCTGTTGCCAGTCACTTGTTGATGGACGTTGTTGAAGATGGGGAAAATCTTTTCGTCAACGGGCACATGTCCAAGGCGAATTCGTTGTGGAAGACCCTTGAGAAAAACTCCGAAGCCCTGGTGATCTTTCAGGGACCACACACCTATATTTCACCGACGTGGTACAACCATGTCAATGTGCCGACGTGGAATTACCAAAGCGTTCACGTTTATGGAAAACCGCGGATCGTCACAGAACACGATGAGACGTACAACCTGTTGAAAAAACTCATCGAGCGCCACGAAGCAGGCAGTCCATACAGGCTGGATACACTTCCGCAGGACTTTGTGGAGAAAGAGATGAAGGGAATTGTCGCTTTTCAAATCGAAGTGACTCGTATAGAGGCGAATTATAAGCTCAGCCAGAACCGCGATGAAGAGAGTTACTGGAACGTTGTCTCTCATCTCGATGAGCGGGAGGATGAGATGTCGCATGGTGTAGCCGAAGCGATGAAGAGGCAACGTTCTCCGCGCTGAGCGGAACGAGCCGACACTTGTACCATGCAGGTGTAGGTGCGTGCAGTCGAAGTGCACGGTTGCATGGAAGCCGCGCTTCGATTGCGGTCTTCGCAGTTTGCGCTCAGACCTCCACTCAGCGCGAGTAACTGTGGTAAAATCCGAACCGCTATCATCTCCGTCCCGCGAAGCGCGGGACGGATTTTACGCCAGTAGACAAGAAACCATTATGAACGAACCCGAGGAACTCCCCTACTTCGACTCCCCGCAGGTGACGAACCTCTCCCATGCGGATGTGCAATCTGTCCACGCCGAATTGGTGCGCATGCACCAGGCAGACGCTGAGACAGTCACAGCCGATGAGGTTGAATTGGTGCAAAGCGCAGCCGGTAACATCAAGGCAAATCATGTCAATGCGCGCCAATCCGGGCTGGCGATGGTGAACGCGGGAGAAGTCCTTGTGCAGGGCGGGGCAACGGGATTCATTCAGGCCGAGAAGGCGTCAGTTAGCGGATATACAGGCGCAGTCGTCGCGGGAAGCGCAGAAGTCCATCACAGTATGGTCGGTTATGTCGCTGGGAAAGATGTCCATGTGGAAGATTCGCGGACAGTCCTCCTGCTTGCCCGCAATATCAACGGAAATGTGACGACACTTTTGGATACGCGTTCCGCCTTGATCGCCGGACTGGTCGGCGGTTTGTTTGCCGGGATCATGTTGTTGCTCGGACGCATGTTGTTCGGGCGAAAATAATTTTAAATGTAGTAGCGACTCGAGTCGCTTTTTGTCACTACAGAAATTCTATTCATAGAGCGAAGGTAACCCCACGAGCGCGGGGTGAGAGGCGCTCGAGGAGTTAAAGATGGAGAAAGTAGTTCTAAAAGCCACCAGGCGAGATGTGGTTGGCAAGCAGGTGAAGGCGTTGCGCCGCGAAGGGAAGTTGCCCGCTGTGATCTATGGTCGTCACACTGAGTCGGTCAATGTCAATATGGATGCGCACACTGCTGCGCAGGCGTTGGCGAAACTCACTTCGTCCAGCCTGGTGACAATTGATGTGGACGGCACGGAATATTTCGCGCTCGTCCGTGAGAAGCAACGCGATTACATCAAGAACCGCCTGCTGCATGTGGATTTCATGGCTGTGTCACTCAACGAGAAGATTCGCACCCGTGTTGACGTCCACTTCATTGGTGTGTCGCCCGCGGTGAAGGATTTCAATGCTGTCATGGTGCATAACCTTGAAACGCTCGAAGTGGAATGTCTGCCCACTGAACTGCCTGAGCGCATCGATCTGGATATTTCGATCCTTGCCAAGCCGGGTGAAGGCATCCGTGTGAAGGATGTTGTTGTCCCCGAAAATATCCGCCTGCTCGATGACCCCGATACGATGGTTGCCGTTGCGACCTTTGCGAAGGTGGAAGAGGAAGTTGCAGTTCCTGGTGCCGAAGCCGCCGCCGTTGCCGCTGTTGCTGCCCCTACAGAACCGGAACTTTCTGTGGAGCGTGGCAAGAAGGAAGAAGAAGCCGACGAGAAGAAGAAATAATTTCTTCTGCAATGCAAACTCCCCGATTTTGGTCGGGGAGTTTTTTTATGTCATTGCGAGGAGGGCAAAGCCCGACGAAGCAATCTCGTGTTCCATGATTGGTTGAGATTGCTTCGTCGCCGTGACATGTCACAGACCCAACACATTCAAAAAATCGACGGTCATGCGCGCAGTGGCGCCCCAGAGTAATTCGCCATCGTAGGGATGATAGGCGATAAGGCTCCGCTTCAAATCCGGACGTTCGAACTGCCACCGGTTGGACGCGTTCGCCAGCCACCCGAGCGGGATCGTGAACACACGCGCCACCTCATGCTCTCCCACGCAAAAGACCGTGGGCCATTTGACAACTCCGATCACAGGCGTGACGCGAAAGTATGTGATGGTAATGAGGTTTGCAAGCCTGCCCAATATTTTCACATCTTTAGGATCGATACCGATCTCTTCTTCTGCTTCGCGCAGGGCGGTTTCTTCAGGTGTGGTTTCTCCATCATCACATGCCCCGCCGGGGAAGGAGACCTGTCCCTTGTGCGATTCCACTTTGTCTGTGCGGCGTGTGTACAACAAATGCCATTCGTCATCCTGCCACACCAATGGGACGAGAACTGCCGCGCATTTAAGGCGCGCCTCTTCATTGAGGTCAACCTCCGAAAATCCGTCTGAGGATGGTCCTGCAGACTGGATCGCTTCACTTAATTTATGGGAGATGAATTCTTCAGTCAGCGTGATTGGCATATCGGGTTTACGAATGGCAAATAGATCGTGGATTCGGGCAAAAAATGAAAGGAGCGGAAATCTCTTGTATAGCGTAGTCAATTTTTTTCTCGTACAGGGCTTCCGCAATAACCACATTCGGCGGTGACATCATCCAGCCAATCAACTTCATCGAGGCGCAAGGGCGCTCCACACGATGGACAGTGAGTTGGGAGAACCGGATGCTTTGAAATTTCAGATTCATCCAATATGGGCGCTGGTGGCAACTCAGCCTTGAGCCAGAATTCGATCTCGGAAGCTTCTTTTATCAATCCGCGTTCGTTTAGTTCAGCAATGATCCCTCTTCTGGATCTGTGTAAACGGAGGAAATATTCACCTTGCTTGAGTAGTTCTAGTCCGCGCTTGAGGGATGGCATCCCTAAAGCTGTTTGTCCCGCGAGAATGCGCGCGCGCCCCGCCTGCAAATGGAAAAGCGGCGCACGCGGTCCGCCGCGGGCATCGGCAATTTCCGCGATCTTCTCGTAAAGTTCGGCGGCACGTCCATATTCGCCTTTATCAAAGACGAAGTTTGCCTCCTGTAAGACCGGTGGGACTTCCTGGGCAAGCGATTTTCGTATCTGACGGCGGAACATGCGACGCATGGTTATTTTTCCTCATTGATCATTTCTGCACCCACCTCATTGGATAATTCCTTTCCGCGCGGGTCTTCGCCCGGTTCGATGCGGCGTGCAAAGATCAGAAAGCCCGTGTGCGCGACCATGCGGTCCGTGGGACGGATGCGGGCAGGCTCGGGTTTGTAGTATCTCAACAGTAATTCACAAACTTCGATGAATGCATATTGATTTTGTCGCAAGGCCATGAGGGTTTTTTCCACCTGGTTGAAGGTGGGTATGAGGCAGCAAAGAAATCCGCCGGGTTTGAGCGCGAGGCGCACCTGAGCGGTGTAGTCATACGGATTGGGCACATCGAGGAAGAAGGAGTCCGCGTCGATTTCGTCGAAGCCCTGTTGGATGTCGCGTAGTTTGAAGTCCACGCGTGATTCGAGACCGAAGCGATTCAGGTTTTTCCGCGCCAGATTCTGCACATCCGGTTTGATCTCATAGGTGATAACACGTCCTTCCGGTCCGACCACGTAGGCGAGGGCAGTGGTCATCGAGCCGGAGCCGGTGCCCGCCTCCATCACCCTTTGACCGGGCCCCACGCCCATGGTGACGAGGATGAAGCCGATATCTTTCGGATAAAGGATCTGTGTAGTGCGCGGCAGTTCGTTCAACAGGTCGGCGAGCGAGGGCTGTAACAGGTAGAACGGCGCGTTGATGTGACTGAACACCTGCGATCCCCACGGTTTGCCGATCAGGTCGTCGTGCTTGAGTACCCCGCGGTGCGTACCGAATTCCGCGCCCGCCTGCAGGGTGAGGATGAAATGTTTGTGGCGCAAGCCCACCAATTGGGCAAGGTCGCCGTCGCGCGCAATGGAGGAATAGGAAGTTACGGACATTAGATTATCTTAGTTTATTTCTCTTCAACTGTCACGCTCAATAATTTATCACCGGGGGGTGTTTCTACTCCGGGTTGGGCATCGCGCGGGGTGAGCGATTCGAGCACATCCATTCCGCTCAATACTTGTCCAAAAATTGTATATTGTCCATCGTATTGCGCGGTGGGCGCGTAGGTAATGAAGAACTGGCTCCCGCTGGTATCGGGTCCCGAGTTGACCATCGCCACCATGCCGGGTCGGTTGAACGTCAGTGATGGCATGATCTCCGTAATGACGTAATAACCGGGGTTGCCTTTGCCTGTCCCGCTCGGGTCGCCGGTCTGCGCGAAAAGATCAGGGATCACGCGATGGAAGGTGATATTGTCATACCATCCGTCCCGCGCCAGAAAGAGGAACGAGTTCACGGTGATCGGCGCTTTATCCGCAAACAACTGGATCGTTATGTCGCCTTTTTCCGTGTGCAGAGTCGCGATGTATTGCTTGTTCGGTTGAACCGTCAGCGGCGGGCAGGAGGTGTATTGTTTCCTGCCAAGTGCGATCAATTGCGTGATATCCCTCAAGCTGTTGTAGTCACGCGGTCCGCCGTAGATCTGTCCGTTGATGAGGACGAGCGGCGTGCCGGGCAGCCCCATCTTTTGACCATCGTCCCATGCCAGTTGGACTCTGGCGATGATGTCCTCCCGTTTTAAATCGACATTGAACTTGTCCACGTTCATTTCCAAAGCCGACGCCTGTGCGGTGAGCCATTGTTCAAAATCCTCCACGGACAGGCCGATCCAATTCTCCTGCTGGGTATATAGCAGTTTGCGCATTTCCCAGAATTTGTTTTGTTCTGCTGCGGCTTCTGTGGCTTGTGCAGAAAGCGCAGCTTTATTATTGATGGTGACCAATGGGAAAATGCGGCTGATCACGCGTATATCGTCTGGATATTCGATCAATAGTTGATCGACCACTTCCGCAAAGAGTCCACTTCTCGGGTCCTGGTAATCGCTGTATTCCATGATCGTGACCACGGGATCCTTTGCACCACGTACATGGTCAGTTTTTGATTCTAATGGAATAAGGGATGGCTCTTCAGGTCCTGGCGTTGGTTGCGTGACAAGCGTGGTACAGGCAGGGGGCTCTGTTGGGAATATGATGTTTGGTGGGAAGGAAGGGGTGGCGATGGGGGCGGAAGGAGTGGATGAATTGCAGGAAGCGGTAATGAGAAAGATTAAGGAAAGAGGAAAGAAGAAAGATCGGAGTCGGCTCATGATATTTTATTATTCTATGGCTAGTTGAAGTTCTTCAAAGGAATTCATCCATGCGATGGTGTTGATGAAATCTGCGAGCGAGTCGCTTTGCTCGCGCAGGGCTCGGACGGCAGGTCCAACCGGGTCCTCGCCTGCCGCGCCGCCGGGCACGTCTGCATAGGCACCATGGAACGCGAAATATGCCTGGTTGAGTTTGCGAAGCAGAAATCCGTTTTGCCAGAAGAGCTGTCGGCGTTCTTCCATATATGACTCTGCCTCCTCGATTTTTCCATCTTCAAGCAACTTGTCTGCGGTGACGCGCGTCTCGTGCATTTCGGCGCGGAAGTCAAACGGGAGCGGTTCGTCGAGTCCGACCGGGGGGAGAAACGATGGATTAAACGAGAGCAAGCTTCGGCTTGATGAGGAGGCGAGCAATTCGGGGTAGTATTCGTGAAGGACATATGTCCCGACCTCATTCCCCGAGATGGAGGCAGTTGTTTCGTTCATCGTGCGAAGTTCGGAACTGCTGCCGTAGTTTAATCCAAGCGGACGTATGTTCAGGTAGTTGTGAGTCCATTCATGCGCGATGGTGTCTAGCATCCAGCGCAGATCGGTGGTTTCCGTTACCATGGTGGGATATACGCCGACGCCGCCGATCCGAACGACCAGTGTGGAAACATTTAATGAGTTGGCGACCTCGTCTTCGAGTTTGATCTGTTCATCGAGAGTGAGTGTGGGCAGGATGGAGATGTTGGCGATCTGATGAATATGATTTCGCGGGGCGACGACCAATGCCAGCGGTGTGGGTGATATATGATAGAGAACCTGAGGGATCGGTTGACCAATGGTTGTGAGACCCAGATGCGCGAGGGCTTCACTGATCTGGTTTTGCAGGATCGCTTCCGCGAACGGCGCGATGGAGTTTTGTCTTGTTTTTAGCTCGTCGCGTTGTTTACGGAGGAATTCGGTGGCTTTATCCTTGTCGGTAATGTCAGGGTCGGCAAAGACCTGTTCGATGCGAAAATCAACCTGCATGAGGCGTTGCGTGATCCGGAGATAATCAAATACGATCTGTTTGCTGGTAGCGCGGTCGAATGTATAAGGTGATCCAATCGTGCCTTGTTCAATTTTTATCCAGGCGGCATTCCAGACCCAGTTTGGATAATCGAATTCGATCTCTCTTGTATAAACACGGGTACGGTCTGTTTCGCTGGTAAATTTTGGTGCGTCACTTTTAGCCGCGAGCAGGACCACGATCATGATCACAAACAGGTCGAAAAATCGCAGGATACGATAAAGCATGGCGATGATTATAACCATAAAAAGAACTGACAGGTTTTATGCCCGTCAGTTCCTTTTCACCTGCCCTCAGCAGATTTTAAATAACACAGGATATTAATTTGAAAAGCTTTTGTTTTTCAGATATTCATCGATTGCCCATCCGGCTTTGCGTCCAGCGACCATCGCGGTGACCACCAGGTCCGGTCCGGTGACACAATCCCCACCGGAGAAAACACCTTCGCGCGATGTTGCGCCGGTCCTTTTATCTGCCGTGACCAAACCCCAATCGTGTATTTCGAGATTTGGAGTTGTCTTACCAATAATGGGGTCGGGCCAGTAACCAAGCGCGAGTACCGCGGTGTCACATTCGACGATAAAGTTCGAGCCTTCCACCGGGACGGGTTTGCGCCTGCCTTTTTTATCGGGCTCACCGAGTACCATTTCAAGGCATTCGACCGCCGCGAGGTGCCCATCATCGCCCGCGATGAATTTTACAGGCTGGGTGAGGAAGCGATATTTCGCCCCTTCGTCTTTTGCGAACTGGCGATCTTTCTTTCCACCGGGCATCTCTTTCTCTGTACGACGATAGAGACAGGTCACTTCCTCAGAGCCAAGGCGTAATGCGGTTCGCAAGCAATCGGAGGCTGTATCGCCACCACCGATCACTACCACGCGCCTTCCGACTTCGAGCGGTCGATTCATTTCTGGCGGGAGCAGACCTGGATCCACGTTGCCGCGGATAAGAAAATCTGTCGCTTCATAGACGCCGGGGAGGTCTGTCCCCGGTGTATCTTCCATCTTTGCATCGATTTCAGATCCCACCCCAACAAAGACCGCATCGAAACCTTCATTGAAGAGGCCATCAATGGTTTTATCTTTTCCGATGTAAGTGTTGGGGACGAACTTCACTCCTGCGCGTTCGAACTCTTCCCATTTTTCATTCCAGACATCTTTGGGGAGTTTGAAGTTTGGAATACCGTAGACGAGCAGGCCACCGGGTGCCGGCTTTGATTCAAAAATGGTTACTTCATGTCCGCGTTGGATCAGCTGGTCGGCACAGCCCAACCCGGCAGGCCCTGCGCCGATAATGGCAATCCGCTTGCCTGTAGGAGGAGCAAGCGGGATCACGCGTCCTTCATTGCGGCGCTGATAATCAACAGTGAAGGTTTCCAGTTCTCCGGTAAGAACAGGCGTGTGGTGTTTGTTCAGCGTACACGATCCCTGGCACAAGGCTTCATGCGGACAGACACGCCCGCAAATTTCAGGCAGGGAACTGGTTTGATGATAGAGATTGGCAGCATCGGAGAAACGTCCCTGTTCGATCAGCCACATTGCAGATGGAATGTCATTATGAGTTGGGCAGGCCACCATGCAGGGAGCGGGGTCGGGGCAATGGATGCAGCGTGCCGCCTCTGCCATGGAACGTTCGGGGCTGAAATCGATGACCACGTCTCCAAAATCACATTTTCGTTCAATGGGAGAGCGTAAATCCAAATCGAAAAAGGGCAGATTTGCCCTCGCCTTACGGTCAATGGTAAGGTTCTCACTGGGTATGTACTGCATAAATTCCTCCGGTATTTGGCGACAAATATTTCACTATGATGATACCTAAACTCATACTGCGACTACAGGCGTAAATGTCACCAAACATGACGACATTCATCACAATTCCATCTTGTAAGAATTTTATAGTTTCTCCGTTCAGAATTCATCACCAATTCATGATTGTAAGGGATAATTTTTCCAATCGATCGCAAATTAAACCGAATAAATTGCGCCAACTACTCGTTTAATTTGTGTTGCAAATAGTACGGCTAACGGGAAATATCCCCATTCAACTTCAGTGGCTGAATAAACCGTAATGTAAGGTAAAATTTCGGACGTCGAGGCGACCCCTCGCGGAGGAAACTAATGCGTGAATTTTTCAAAAAAAATAGAACGATCATAATTATTCTGCTGGTCGTCGCGATCGCAGGCTCTGCGTTCGCAGTCAACCGAAGCGGAGCCAGCAACACGACAGCACAGTATCAAACTGCCACGATTGGACGAGATAATTTAACCGCCACGATCGGCGCCACTGGTACGGTACGGGCTAAACAAACCGCGCTCCTGATCTGGCAGGCGGCTGGCACAGTGGAAAGTGTCGATGCAAAAGTTGGCGACACTGTCAAAACGGATGATGTACTGGCTTCCCTGGTAAAAACGTCCCTGCCTCAGAGTGTGATTATGGCGGAGGCGGACCTGGTCACTGCCCAAAAGGCTTTGGATGATCTGCGTAATTCCGGTACCGCTCAGGCGCAAGCCGCGATCACGTTACGGGATGCACAGGAGGCTTACGATAAAGCCGCCAATTGGCGTGAAGAGTTGAATGGTGAGATCATCATCCAGGAGATAAAGTACGTTAAATTTGGTGGGAGGACGTTCCCGAAAGTGACCGAGCGAAAAGGTCTTGCCGATGCGGTAACGATCGCAAAGGCTGATGAAGATCTGGCACTTGCAAAGGCAAAAATGGATGATGCCCAGCGTGAATTTGATCGTCTGAAGAATGGACCGGATCCCGTTGATTTGGCGGCCGCGCAGGCCCGCGTGGATGCGTCTCAGGCTACCCTCAATCTGGCGCGCGTGATCGCGCCTTTTACCGGCACTGTGACCGAATCCTATCCATTACCCGGCGATCAGGTCGGCGCAGGTGCAACAGCCTTCCGCCTGGATAACCTGTCCAGCCTTTATGTGGATGTTGAAGTTTCTGAAGTAGACATTAACAGCGTATCTGTCGGGCAATCAGTTACGCTTTCCTTCGATGCCATTCTTGAAAAGGAAACTCCTTATCATGGTCAGATCGTTGACGTGGCACAGGCGGGAACGTCTGTTCAAGGCGTGGTGAGTTTCAAGGTTACTGTGGAATTGACAGATGCGGATGAACTCGTCAAGCCTGGCATGACCGCCGCGGTGAATATCGTGGTCAAGGAAATTAAGGATGAGATTCTCGTTCCCAATCGTGCGGTGCGCCTTTCGGATGGTGTGCGCGTTGTTTATCTGCTCGTGGATGGTCAACCCGTCAAAACCGAGATCAGGCTCGGGTCCTCATCTGACACGATGAGCGTCGTCGCAGGTGGAGATATCAAGGAAGGCGATGTCATTATCTTGAATCCGCCGACTGAATTTCAGGGTCCGGGTGGCGGACCTGGCGGCGGTGGCGGGTTTGGTGGCTAATTATGTCTAACGTTATCGAAGCCCATAATATTAGTAAGGTCTACCAAATGGGCGAAGTGCTGGTGGAGGCGTTGCGCGGTGTTTCATTTACGATACAGCGCGGTGAAATCGTTGCCATTATGGGACCTTCCGGTTCAGGAAAATCCACACTGATGAATACTCTTGGCTGTCTCGATAGGCCAAGCTCGGGTGAATATTTTCTGGATGGTGAACCCGTTGCGTCCTTGAACGACGATCAACTGGCGAGCATCCGAAATCGCAAAGTCGGATTTGTCTTTCAGAGTTTCAACCTGCTTTCGCGGCAGACTGCCATCACGAATGTCGAACTGCCGTTACGTTATTCTGGCAAGACCGAAGGACGCCGCGAGCGTGCCATCGAAGCCTTGAAAGCGGTAGGGCTGGGTGACCGCATGACCCATCGCCCGTATGAACTCTCAGGCGGACAACAGCAACGTGTCGCGATCGCCCGCGCCATTGTCAACAACCCCGCCATCATCATGGCAGATGAGCCGACAGGCAACCTTGATTCAAAAGTCGGCAAGGAGATCATGAGCCTCCTGCTGAATTTGAACAGGGAAAGCGGCACCACATTGATCATTGTTACGCATGACCCTGTGATCGCCGAGCAGACAAAACGAGTCATCCGTTTGCGTGACGGATTATTGGATGGTGCAGCATGACCATTGCACAAGCTTTTCTTGAGGCACTCGAATCTTTAAGCGGGAACAAGCTCCGGTCCGGTCTGACTGTTTTAGGTATCGTGATTGGCGTGGCGGCGGTTATCGCCATGCTGGCAGTTGGGCAGGGCGCGCAGGAATCCATCACGGGTTCGATCAGTGGCATTGGCACGAACCTGTTGTTCGTCTTTCGCGGCGACCCCGGTGACAATGTCCGCAATCCCAAGCAGCTTACATTAGGCGATGCGGATGCATTGCGCGATCAATTCACCGCACCTTCGATTCAGGCTGTTGCACCAGCCTTGCAAGGCAATGGAGTTGTTTCATTTGGCGGTGAACAAACTTCCCCTCAACTTTTCGGTGTTACACCGGAATATTTTCAGGTGCGAAACCTGAGCCTGGCTGAAGGCGAATTTATCACGGAGGAGCATATGCTTGGGCGTGCCTCCGTGGTCATCATTGGCTCTGAAGTCGCAGAGACTTTGTTCGGTCATGCAGATGGAGTTACTGGTGAAACGGTTCGCATCGAGGGACAGCCATTCCGAATCATCGGTGTATTGGAATCCAAAGGCGGTGGGGCTTTTGGCAGTGAAGACAACCAGGTGATCGTCCCATTTACGACTGCGCAAACGCGCCTGATACGCAGAAGTACAAACGACCGCGTGGATATCATCTTTGTGCAGGCAGTCAGTGGAGAGGTGGTAACACAGGCTTCGGAAGAGATCACCACGATCCTGCGGAATCGCCATCGAACTCCTGTTGGCGCAGATGACTTCACGATTTTTACTCAACAGGATCTGCTCACCACGTTCCAATCCATTACGGGCATCCTGACGATCTTCCTCGGTGGCATCGCAGGGATCTCCCTTTTGGTGGGCGGCATCGGCATCATGAACATCATGCTGGTCTCGGTTACTGAGCGCACGCGCGAGATCGGTCTGCGTAAAGCGCTTGGCGCACGCAAGCGGGATATCCTCACTCAATTCCTGACCGAGTCATCGTTGCTTAGCCTCATTGGCGGTATTATCGGCATCATGTTCGGCTGGCTGATCTCGTTTGCAGTCGGGCGGGTCGCCGAGGCAAGCGGAACAGCCTTTACCCCGGTCGTCGGGATGGATGCGGTGCTTCTTGCCACCCTCTTCTCTGCAGCGGTCGGCTTGTTCTTCGGCATTTATCCTGCGAACCGGGCGGCCAGCCTGGAACCTGTGGAAGCTCTTCGTTACGAATAACACTTAAGGAGCGGGTCACACCGCTCCTTTTGCGTTACACGGTGCCGCATAGTAATCTCATCTAGGCGTTTTCAAACGAGTCTGCAATTTATTCCAAAAGTCAAGTAAATTATGAGACAAGCGGTAAAATAGACTCATGACTGAACTAAATATACTCATCGCAGACGGACTGGACGATAAGGGCCAGTCCATTTTACGTTCATCCGCAAATGTGGATGATAAGAATGGGATCTCGGCAGACGACCTCCTCAAAGTGATCCCAGATTATGACGGACTCATCGTTCGCGGCCGGACCAAGGTAACTGCCTCCGTTATGGATGCGGCCACCAGGCTGAAAGTGATCGGCCGCGCGGGTGTAGGTGTGGACAACATCGACCTCGAAGCGGCAAAGAGACACAACATCACGGTTGTCAACGCGCCGTTGTCCACCTCACTGGCTGTCGCTGAACTGACCTTTGGCCTTCTGCTTGCTCTTGCGCGCGAAATTCCGCGTGCGGATGCCGCGATGAAACAGGGCAAATGGTTGAAGAAGGAACTTGAAGGCGTGGAGCTGAATGGCAAGACTCTTGGCATTATCGGGTTTGGCCGCATTGGCATGGAGGTGGGTGTGCGCGCTTCAGTATTCGGAATGAATGTCATCGCGTATGACCCGCTTATTTCAGAAGAGGACATAAAACAACGCGGCGCAGAACCTGTTTCGATACAGGATCTCTTTGCATGGTCTGATTTCATCTCGCTTCATTTGCCGCTCACCGTTCAAACGCGCGACATGATCGGGCCGCTTGCGTTCTCACAGATGAAGGACGGCGTGCGAATCGTGTGCGCGGCGCGGGGTGGTATTATTGACGAGTCTGCCTTGCTGGACGCGTTGAACAGCGGAAAGGTCGCAGGCGCCGCGCTGGATGTTTTTGGGCAGGAGCCGCCTGGTTTAACGGAAACAGTTTCCCATCCACGCGTGATCGCCACTCCCCATGTCGGAGCGCAGACCTTTGAGGCGCAATCCCGCGCTTCTGAAGATATCGCGAGCGAAGTTCTATCTGCGTTACAAAATAAACCATTACGCTGGAAAGTTAATTAAATTTCATGTCATTGCGAGTGGCGCCTGGGCACCACGAAGCAATCTCCAACTCGACGGGAGATTGCTTCGTCGCAACAAACGCTCCTCGCAATGACATCTCAACAGGAGAATACATGTCTGAAAAATTGATTCGTTTAAAGAAACTGCTTGGTGAAGTATCTGATCTTGGACGCGCCGCGTCTGTTTTGAGTTGGGATCAGCAGGTAAACATGCCCAGCATGGGTGCGGAAGCGCGTGGACAACAACTTGCCACACTTGGCAAGACCGCGCAGGAAAAATTCACCTCTGATGAAGTGGGCAAACTGATTGAAGATATAAAACAGGAATTTAATGGCAGCGACCCGAACTCTGATAATGCCGCGATGATCCGAGTCGCCGCACGCAATTACGATAAGTCCAGGCGCGTCCCGCCTGAATTTGTCGCCGAAAAGGCCATTGTGTCATCGAAAGCGTTTGAAGCTTGGGTTGAAGCGAAGGGCAAATCAGATTTCTCAATTTTTAAGCCTCACCTTGAACGAATGGTCGAATTGGCTCAAAAATACGTGTCATTCTTTCCACCTGCCGATCATCCATATGATACTTTGCTGGATGATTACGAACCCGGCATGAAAGCAGAGGATGTGAAGACGATCTTCAATGCACTGCGACCCGCGCAGGTTGAACTGATCAAGGCCATCTCCTCCAGCAAACAGGTCAAGGACGATTTTCTCCACAAAAAATATAACGAGAGCAAGTTGTGGGATTTCGGGGTGAGCATCATCACCAAGTATGGTTACGATTGGGATCGCGGCAGGCAGGATATAGCCCCCCATCCGTTTGAAACAACATTCAGCGTGAATGATGTCCGCATTACAACCCGTTTTGAGGCTGATAACCCATTAGTGATTTTGTTCAGCACAATGCACGAATCGGGACATGCCATGTATGAGCAGGGGATCGATCCGAAATACGAGCGAACACCTCTTTCAGGTGGAACATCGCTGGCTTTGCATGAATCGCAATCGCGCATGTGGGAGAATTTGGTCGGTCGCTCCCTGCCATTCTGGGAGCATTTCTTCCCGGCACTTAAAAAGACCTTCCCGTCGCAATTGGAGGGCGTTAGTTTGAAGTCTTTCTATAAAGCCATCAACAAAGTGGAGCCTTCACTCATCCGTGTGAACGCAGATGAAGCTACATACAACCTGCACATCATGCTTCGTCTTGAGTTGGAGATTGCGATGATTGAAGGCAAGGTCGCCATCAAAGACCTACCCGAACTCTGGAACGCAAAGATGAAAGAGTACCTCGGTGTCACCCCTTCCAACGACGCTGAGGGCATCCTGCAGGATATTCACTGGGCAGACGGCTATATTGGTTATTTCACCACTTATGCACTTGGTAATCTCGTCTCTGCCCAATTATGGGAAAGGATCAACCAGGATATCCGCGACCTTGATGATCAGATCCGTAAAGGCAAATTTGATGCGTTGCTTGGCTGGCTTCGCGAAAAAATTCATCAACACGGACATAAATATGATCCGCAGGATTTGGTCCAGCGAGTCACTGGTTCGAAGATCACGCCTGAGCCATATGTCCGTTATCTTACAAAGAAATATGGCGAGATTTACGGGTTGTAGTAAATAGTTCGTCATTGCGAGGAAGGCTTTAGCCCGACGAAGCAATCTCCCACTGATAAAGGAGATTGCTTCGCTGTGAGGAACGCGGCCTGCAATGACGTTTTGTATTTTATGAATCGAAACTTTTTCCTTCTCGCTTCTCTTCTTGGACTTTTGGCTGGTTGCTCGCCTTTAGCGTCACCGGTTTCGACTCCACTCCCGACGCCTTACCCACCTGAATACCTGCCGACGATCATTGCATTGACCGGAGAAGGGGCGAAGACATCGGAAACAGAAACGGCGATTGCTTCGATTTCAACCGATGTGCCTGTCGCTACACTCGAACCGACCGTTACTGAAGCACCTTCATTGACGCCCACACTTCTGCCTACATTTACGTCCACTTCCATTCCCGGGCACAATCGTTCCGCGATACAAATATTTTCCCCGGGGCCCATGTCTAAGGTAATCTCTCCGATCCAATTGAAAATGGATGTGATCGCGGGCGATAGTGAATCTGTACAGATCGACTTGTATGGGGAGGATGGTCGCTTATTGTCGCGGGTGCTTAAACGCGTGTTACCCCATCCAGACGGAAGCTATCAGTTCATCAAGGTCCCGTTCGAAATCCCGGGCGTGGGTGAATTGGGGCGGGTCACTGTCAGTACCACGGATAAAGCAGGCAGGACCACTGCTTTGAACTCTGTTCATGTTCTGCTTGTCTCTTCAGGGAACAATGAGATCAACCCGCCGGGGAATCCATCTGAACCGGTCAGGGTGTTTAATCCCCTTTTATCAGAATCAGTCTCTGGTGGAGTCCTGAACGCACGCGGAGATATCTGGCCATATAATCTTCAGCCTGTCATCTTCGAGTTGCTGGGACCCGATGGAAATTCCATTAGCCTGCGTATCCTGACAGTAAACGACATCAAGCCACAATTATTTGAGACGACCATCCCATATAAAGTAACAGAGCCAACACTTGCGCGGCTTTCCATTCGCCAGGACGATGATCGCATTTCCGGTTTGTTCTATGTCTACAGCCAGGAAGTGATGTTGAACCCGTAATCGCTTGCCAAAACAATTTGCAATGGTATAATTCGCACGCTTATTCGGGGTGTGGCTCAGACCGGTAGAGCGCACGGTTCGGGTCCGTGAGGTCCCGAGTTCAAATCTCGGCACCCCGACAAGATAGACTCCCAACTTGAGGGAGTCTTTTGTTTAAAGAAACTGGGTCACTTACAATTGATATAATCGTTTGGCTCATCTATGAAAAGTGTGCAAAGATGATAAACTGAAAGAATGGAATTTCCGATCACAGATCTTCTGGACTATGAAAGCAGCGTTGCCTGGATTGTCGAGTATTTTCACCCAGCAGGCTTGAAATGTCCAATGTGTGGCAAACCGAAGGAGCAGGCACGCGAATTTCGACGAACCAAACGCAGTCAACTGGTGGTGTATCGTTGTCGAGATTGTCAGATGACGTACAACCTGTATAGTGGAACCGTCTTTCAGCAAACACAGCTGACACCCATGCAAGCGGTCTTGCTGATGCGAGGCATATGCAAAGGCGAAAGTTCCAAGGTTCTTGCGGAGGAGTTGGAACTGAATTATGGAACAGTTCTTACCCTGCGTCATGAAATCCAGTTGAATGCAGAACGCGCTCAGCCGACCGCCCCTCTTCCCGATACCCATACTGAAACAGATGAAATGTTTCAGAATGCGGGGGAAAAAAGGCCAGGAACATTTTGATCTGACCGATCCGCCGCGCAGACGAGCCAACAAACAGCGTGGACACGGCACCTATAAGAATGATCGTCCGCCTGTCGTGGGTACAGTCGGTCGCGAAACGGGA
>Ga0210377_10000597_pt1 | contig 34548 bp, 36 predicted proteins | sample PLM4_65_b1redo_FD_155480 | JGI IMG/M metagenome (GOLD analysis project Ga0210377, IMG submission 155480) | Groundwater sediment microbial communities from an aquifer in East River, Colorado, USA - PLM4_65_b1 redo | ecosystem: Environmental > Terrestrial > Soil > Riparian zone | place: USA: East... | reverse complement strand
CCTCAAGCGCGACCTTGGCTTTGAACTGACTGCTGAAGTTTTTGCGCTTTTTTTCGCTCATAACCTGCTCCTTTTTAACGGCAGGTTACCATCTTAAACTATTGTCCGAAAATAGGGGTCCACTATAAGGTTTGATTTCCATAATCCCTCTCAAATCGTCACTGCGTCGATCCTGTCGTACTCTTTGTGCGTTCCCACAAACCGGATATAGACGATCCCGAAGTCGTACTGGACAGCCGTAATGACCCTGTATTTATTTGCTTTGATGTTGAATACGATGCGGTTGTCCGCAAGGAAGCTCGCGTTGGTGAACTATCGATTATGCATTGAAAGTCTGAATAACAGGTTTATACTAATTTTCGGAGTTCGCAATTTACGATGACTCCTCTCGCGCCGTCGTAGTTCTCTTCCTGCCCGATAATAGTTCTTTATAGACAGTCTGGGTTTGAATCGACAGTTTTTTATCAACTCCTAACGACTCTTCGATAAACTCTGTGGCAATTTTCATAGCTTCTTTTTTATTATGAATCCGCAGCAGTTTCGAAATTTGATTATACACCCTGTCTACAGACCGGCTTCTAGATATAATGCATATCGCTTCCTTTAATGATCTTGGTTCAATCTTAAGCACTCCGCTCCCATATATCCTAGAGTTTACCTCGAGTGATAGCTGCCCCGGAAGTGATAATAGACTAACCTGAATCCATTTCTTTTCAGTAGGCGTAACATCATTAAAATAGATCCGGTGTATTGAATTAGTGCATTGAATGTTACGGTCTCCATTAAGCACGAGATATGGGATTAGCGAAACGCGATAAGGAAAGAAAGCATCAGGCCTTTCTCCGACTTTAACCTGATACCACGGTTCTCGTCGCTGAGAATGGGCTCTCAAATGATATTGCTCCGTTTCTCCGTATTCAATATAGTTTTTAAATTTAATCGCATTATCTACCGTAATTAAAAGGAGCCTGCTATTTGGCACGTTTCCATTTATTAAGAATCCAGAGAGTTGAGAGCTACTGCTAAATATTGGTATTGTTCCATCAACTTTATAACCCATATTCTTCAACTCATCTTTAGATTTTATGAAAAAACTGTCAGCTCCAGTGACAACTCCAATAGATATTTTCGCATAATTACCAAAGTCGGCAAAGCCATACTGCGATTTATACTGGCCCAATATGCTTAACGCATCACTAGAAAAGGAGACGTTAATGTGATCTCTTGTAAAACAGTCACTTGAGATGGCATGATATTTAACATGGTCTGTCGGATTGGTTGCCGCGGCCAAGAACAGAGCCTGATTAGGGAGTGCATATCCTTTCATCCAAACCAAGACAACTCTTTCCTTAGCATCGTCAAATAAATTAGCTCCAAGTGCGAGCACCTTAATTTCTTGGAAAGAATTCATTAACCATTTTCGGAGTTCGACAGAGTAATCTGCATGCAGGAATGACCAGGGAAGGATAGCCGCTATACTACCTTGGTCACTAAGATGTGTCGTTGCCTTAACTATGAAATAGGCCCAAAGGTCGGATGTTCTCTTAAGTGTAAATATGTTTCTTATAGAATTTTGATATCGTTCTATCTTATCTTTATGCAAATAGTGGTGTCGCACGTAAGGGGGATTCATCAGAACGACATCATATTTCCTGTTGGGATGGTAATCAAAAAAATCACATTTCTGAAAATTTAATGCTTCTAAGTGCTGTGTTCTGTGAGCTAGGGGGGATAGGTCGCACCCAAATAGCCTGCTTTTCCTTTTTGATTGAAATTTTTCCTTAAGAATTTGTTCCGCGGCGAGGATTAACGCTCCATCACCATATGCAGGATCAAATATTGAGACGTTAGGAGCAGCAATCAATGGCTCCACAAGTGATCGGGCCAATAGCGAGGGTGTGTAATAAACTCCGTTTTGTTTTCTCTGCGAAACTTTCTTATCTGCCATAGCAGTAATCTGTAGTAAAAAGCTTTTTCGAAGAATGACCGCTATGAAACAAATTGCAACAGTTCCTATAATACGGCCGCAACAGCTCTTTCTCATGTGACAAAATAAGGTCGCGCCATTGATTATCCTCTGCGATCTTGCTTGTTATCTCTGTTGCGAATTCAACAAAAACAGAATTCAAGAGTAATGCTAGGCTCATGGGAGTATAAGGAAATCTAGGCTCAGATAATGGGGAATGCAGAATTTCTTCATAGAGAGGGCCATGATCGCCCATGCCAGTTGGATTCTTTCCAGCATATTGGACGTGATATTTGGGGTGATCTTGCCTTTGATTAGGTTGCCCGATGTCATAATCAAAATGGAATTTCCGGCGAATCACACATTGATCATTATGACGGCTGCAAATAGCAAGGTAATAAGAAACCAGGGAGTAGTCGTTTTGAATTGCACTCCCAATGTGAAATCTCCAACCCTCTTTTTGGACTTGCAAGTCAAAATAAGTCTGAAAATCTATATGCGATTTTTGCAGTTTCTTCCCCGAATTGAGAGCATTAAAATATATTATGGCTTCATTTTTTAAAACAGAGAAGCCTGGTTCCTCTTTAATTACTTTACAGTCACATAAATATTTAAAGGTCTTAAGTTCTAAAGATTTAAGTTTGTCGACAGGAGGGAACTCAAAATCAATATTCATCCCTATCGCCTCATTACTCGAACATCCTCAAAATACAATGCAGATTCATAATCTTTATGCAGCTCTGTACACTTAATATGCATCGGACGTGCTGTTTTTGCAGTCTCGTCTGTAAACGCCACAATCTCAGGAAATTTCTCTTTGCAAGCAAGGCAAATTGGGATGTCTACAGGCGTTAGCCCCGGTAATTTATGGCCGAGTTTCCAAGGCAGCATCTCTGGTTCGTCAGATAACGTGTCGAAAAGAGTTTTCTTTATTTGTGATTGCCACCAATGTTCTTCTGAAGCCTTAGAAAAAATCCCCTTATATTTTGTCTTTTCGAATAAACTCTCCACAACATCGAACCGATTCTCTTTAATTCCCAATAAAGTTGATGTCCAAACCCTATTTAAAACAAACCCAGGCCAAGCCATAAATTTGAACTTAACCCATTTGTAGAACAAAGAGGCAAAACCTGGCTCTTTCATCCTTGATTTCAATTCGTGTGGAATTATTTTTTTTATGCGTTCATAATCATCTTTGGGGGCTTTCATCAGCTTCATTAAATCATCAACAGCAGAAGGTGGTTTCTTGTTAATAAGGCGAAATCCCTCTGAAATTGATTTAAGATAATCAATCTTCTGCGACATGTCATGCGCAAATTTAATGACGTCATCATAAGCATTATGCTTATGAATATCGATTTCATTGGGGGGGACATTAGTGATGGCGACAATGGGGCAATTGTTTCGCTTATCTCGAATAGACTCGGCAACTGTAGCTCCAGTCAAATTAGAATCTTTAGTGCCGGCAAAAATATGATCTATTAGAATAATGTCATAAGCATCAATGCGAGGGAAGACGTCTGTATTAAGGAAGCTCCAAATATCCTTACCCTTAACATTAAGAAAAATGCTGCTCTTACTAATGCCTTTTATCAGCCTCAGTTCATCACTAGCTTTTTGTTTTGGTCCATTGGAAGACTCATCATCAAGCCAGAGATATTTCATCTTAACTCAACCTCCAATACCGCCTTCCAATTTCCTTCTGGAGGCAGAATCCTAATATCGCCATTTCGTGATTGCAGTATTTCCTTTACGATGCTTAAGCCAAGTCCGCTTCCAGCGCCAACAATGTATTTATCTTCAGGATTCAACTTCTTCTCCAAATTTGAATAAAGCTTTCCGTCAATATCGGCAACAAACGGTATAAATATATCACCGTGTTTATTTGGGTCTAATCCAAGCCCAGTATCCCTGACTCGCAAATAGGTTTTACCATCAGATTTTTTTGCCGATATTTTTATTTTTCTTTCTCGGTCGCCGGCAATTACAGATTTAATGGAATTAGATAGCAAGTTCAAAAGAATAGCATATAGTTCTGCTTCTAATATGGGTCCGACAACAATATTGTCAGGTATTTCATCCGTATCGACAGCAATACCGTAGCTCTCTATTATAACTTTAAATGCTTTTCGTACTCCATCGACCCTTTCATGAAGAGCTAAAGATTTCGGGGATTCCTTCTTACTATCAACGCCAATCAACGCTGTCATATCCAACAATTCGAGCAAACGACTTTTTGAATTTCTCAGCCAATTTTGAATATCATCGATACGATTTTTTTCAGTGCTCGCGACCTTTTCTTTTATGTTTTCAAGCTGCAATAGGCTGCTTTCAAGATGGCCCAGAAGCATTTTCACTTCATGAGAAAAGATAAGTATTAATGTCGAGGTAGACGCAATAAGCCTGAGATGCTTTAATTCTTCTTTATTAGAGTGATCATGTTTAACAATAGCATCCGTTGCTTTATAAAATGCAGTGCTAATTGCTTGACGCTGCTTTGTAGGCAGGGTTGAGGAGACGCTTTTAAACTCTTTTTCAAGATAGTTAACTGCAGTCTCCACGAGGTCTTGAGATTCTATCCGTGCCTCAGTGAGTTCCTCCAAGGCAACTCTGCTTGTTTCTGCCTCTTTTCTTGTTTGCTCCCTTAGATAAAAATCACGATAGATCGTTGCCCAATCAATAGCAAAACGCACGAAGTCACGCAACTGATTAAATTCATCAGAATAGAGAAATCCCTCACGGTTTGCCTTCATTACAAAGCCCTGAGAAGCTGGACCAATTTCAACAGATCCAATATGGTTTTTCATTGAAAGCAAGCTCAACAATGCTCGGCCGGGGGAGACACCTTTTAGGGTTTCTGTGAAGGTTTGAAGCTCATTCTTTGGAGTACCTCTTCTATATGCTCTATCCTCATCTATCTTAAGCCAATCGTCATCACCGTATGGATAAACTCTAAAGCCTCTGTAGCGAATTTGAACACCACCCCAATCCGGCAGAATTTCGCGCATTGTTCCAATTGAGGCTATATCAGTATTCCGCATCTGGCCCCGGTCTAAAGCCATGATGCCGACTTCCAACTTAATGTCGGAAAGCTTAGAATATTTGCCTTCAGAAACAATCGTTTTTCGGCCGATCCCTAAAGCGTCAAGCTCACAAACAGCCTTATGGCTTTTGTTGATATATGCTTTCAGTGTCCCCCAGCCCGCTTTAATCAAATCAGACCTGAGGTCTCTTAATTCCCCCTCAAAACTAGGTGCATTTATAGAAACATTGAAGCCAGGATCCTCTTCGAAACCTTCACGACGTGCACCTCTATTCACGGCCAATACTGCAAGCTGGCGTTTCAGATAGTTGTAGCCTCTGGTTGACCATTCATCAAGCAGATCCGAGATAATTAATGTAGTTCCTGTTTCTCCGTTTTTGGTTGTGTCTTGTTTGCCTCGACAGGAGATTTCCGTCACCTTTGTTCCAGGTGTAAAAGAGTTCCAATCGAATCCTACTTCTGTTTTTTCATATTTCGCTACGTTCTTTCCAGTTGTTATCAATGTCAATTTTTTGCCAAGACGACGACAAGAAAAACGGCCAATTCCCTTCGAACCTGTTTTCGGACGGCCAAATCTTTCAGAAACATTTTCTGCCTGCTTATTAGTAGTGGCGATATGCATCCAATAATCTTCAACTTCCCGAAAGTTCATACCATTGCCGTCATCAATAATATGAATCTCTTCAATACCCGAATCGCCCTCAATAAATTTTACGGTTACAAAAGTTGCGTCAGCGTCATAGGAATTCTTGACAAGCTCAACAAGGGCGTAGTGAACCTGTTCTACTAAGCGTTCGCCAAGCTCCCCGAGAAGTGCGCTATCTACCGTGAATCGCAGTATTGTCATGCTAATTTTAGCAAGCCCCTTAGAGTAATTTTATTTCAAGAACAAAAGCAAGCGGCCCGAACTGCGGATAAAAACATTCGCCCAAGCTATTTAAGGGAGAGGTTCGACCTAAGCGCTGAAAATCGGGGACAGGCATGATCGAGCTCCTTACTTGTTTATTGCATTGCGAATCAGTTGGATTTCAGCGAAAAAAAGCCGGTCAAAAAGGAATTAACTCATTCCCAACCGGCCTCATTGCCTTGTTCTAATGAAAGCTCCTGTTGTCACGCATACATCAGGCGCTGTCCTCTCGGTGCTGGAACCGGATCGCCGAATTCGCGCGCAGTATCGATCCACAACCCGATGGCTGCTTTGGCATTGGCCAGGGCAAGTTCCTGCGTATCGCCATGGGCCAAGCACCCCGGCAGCTCAGGTACCTCGGCGATAAAAACCTTGTCTTCCTCGCTCCAGTAAAGGATGATTTCATATTTATCCATGGGTCTCACCTCGCAAGCGGGACAAAGCCTCCGGCTCCGTTCGTCATTCTGCCTGTTCTTCACCCTCAATATCCGCCAGCATCTTTATGAATGTGGGTTTCAACGGGGGAAGCTCGCTGGTTGCCACTTGCCACACGATCTCCAGGTCGACGCCGAAATATTCATGGATCAGCTTGTCTCTCATTCCGGCCATCTTTTTCCAGGGAATGTCGGGATAACGATCTCTCAGCGTTTGAGGAACATTCTTCGCGGCTTCGCCGATGACCTCAATGCTCCGGATAACGGCGTTTATCGTTTTCTTATCCGCCGAGAAAGCATCATAGGACATGTCGTGCACGAATTCGCTGGCCTCGGTTATGGAATCGACGATGTCCTGAATATAATCGCCGTACTCCTTCCTGGCTGTCATAGGCTAACGAGTTCCTGAAGGATGTGTTTGCCGATTCGAGGTTTGAGCGCTTTTTTAGAAACCAGGTCGACTTTGACGCCGAGCAAACCGGTCAGGTATTCTTCGAGATCGAGAAAAGCGAAAAAGCCGACAGGTTCGGAAAACTCCACGAGAATATCGATGTCGCTTCCATCCTTCTGCTCGCCTCTTACGTATGATCCGAAGACCCCGATTGTTTTGACCTTGAATTTGTCAAAAAGAAACACTTTATGCTGATAGAGGGTGCTTTTGATTTCCGGCAGGGCTGTCATTTAACACTCCATGTGAGACGCGGCATTGCACGCTCCAGCTAAAAAAAGATTACAACAAACCCCTTGAAAAGGCAAGGCAAAAGAACTGACAGGTCAATCTACGCATCATCAGGACTGAAAATCCGGGACAGCCATGAGGGTCTCCTGCGAATTTCGTCAGCTACTATTAAGGCCTGGCGTTGACGCTTTATCTTCCGGATATCTTTTTCCAGCGCTCAAGTTTATCCGGAGACACAAAATCGTTCACGAACTGATTCGCTTCTTCGAGCCAGTTCAGTTTTTCTTCAGCAGAAACGTCTTTGTATCGCTCCAGGGATTCCTTGGAGGGAGAAAGGCGAACGGCTTTTTCTGCAACTTCTGCTTCATCACTGCTCCTCAGTCTGCTCCAACGTTACCCTTACAGATCATCAATATCGTTCAACGTCCCGTCCATGTTCTTCCTGACCAGCACCTCGCGCGGCTTGGAGCCCTCTGCCGGTCCGATGATGCCGTCCTCGGCCATCATCTCGATCATCCGCGCGGCGCGGTTGTAGCCGACGCGCAGCCTGCGCTGGATGAACGACGTCGAGGCCTGGCCGTTCATCTGCACCAGCTCCACGGCGCGCTGATAGAATTCGTCGCGCTCGCCTTCCTCGGTCGTGGCCTGCGCGGCTTCGGCCACTTCCTTCACCCGCTGCTGCAGCATTTCATAATTGGGCTTGCCCTGCTTCTTGACGAAATCGACGACGCGCTTGATCTCGGCCTCGGACACGAAGCACCCGTGGGCCCGGATGATATGGGACGAGCTCGGCGGCTGGAACAGCATGTCGCCCATGCCGAGCAGGTTCTCGGCGCCGTTGGCGTCGAGGATGGTGCGCGAATCGGTCTTAGAGGATACTTGAAAGGATATCCGGGAAGGCAGGTTCGCCTTGATAAGGCCGGTGATGACATCCACGCTGGGCCGCTGGGTCGCCACGATGAGATGGATGCCGGCTGCCCGCGCCATCTGCGCCAAGCGCATGATCGAGTCCTCGACCTCGCGCGCCACGGTCATCATGAGGTCGGCCAGCTCGTCGATGATCACCACGATATAGGGCAAGCGCTCTGCCTCGGGCACGGCCTTGTTAAAGGACTCGATGTTCTTGTTCCCTTTTTCCGCAAGCTGGCGGTACCGCCGCTCCATTTCGGCAACGATCGCCCGGAGCGTCTCGGCCGCCTTCTTGGGCTGCGTCACCACCGGCGAGAGCAGGTGCGGGATGTCGGCGTACACCGAGAGTTCCAGCATCTTGGGATCGATCATGGCGAGCTTCACCTCGCTGGGCCGCGCATTGAACAGGATCGCCAGGATGATGGAGTTGATGGCGACGCTCTTGCCGGAGCCGGTGGCGCCGGCCACGAGCAGATGGGGCATCTTGTCGATGCTGCCGATGACCGATGCGCCGAAGATGTCCTTGCCCAGCGGGATCTTGAGCTTGGACTTGTTCGCCTGATACTCCGGCGTTTCGATGATCTGGCGGAAGTAGACGGTCTCGCGGGTGTTGTTCGGCACCTCGATGCCGACGGCCGGCTTGCCCGGCAGGGGCGCCACAATGCGCACGCTCCCGGCCCGCATGGCAAGCGCCAGATCGTCGGCAAGGTTCACGATCCTGCTCACCTTCACACCGGGCGCGGGTTCAAACTCGAACATGGTGACCACCGGGCCGGGGTAGACCTGCGTTATCTTGCCTTCAATGTCGAAATCCAGAAGCTTCCGCGCCAGGAGCTCCGACTCGGCCAGCATTTCCTCTTTCGATACCTTCTTTCCCGGCGGCGGAAGCGGGTCCAGGAGGGCGATGGTCGGGAGCTGGTAGACGCCGCCGGCGTCCTTGTTCTCCATGAACTCGAAGTTCTCCTGGACCGGTTTCACGAGCTTTGCTTTCTTTTCCTTCTCTTCGCGCTCGCGCGCCGCATCCCTCGGAGGATCGATGATCCTTGGCAGTTCCTTCGGCATCACGGGCCGCCGTTTGGCCTCTTTCGCTTTTTCTTTCCTGCCTTGATAGCGCATGACCATGAGCTCGAACTGCTCTGACAGGCGGCCGTAGAACTCCCGCAGCCAGGCAAAGGTCTTGAGCGGCGAGAACGGCGTCAGCAGCATGAGGCCCAGCACGATCGCGGTGAGCGTGATGATGTAGGCGCCGGTGTGGGAAAATCCGGAAAGCAGCAGATAGGAGATGGAGCCGCCCAGCATACCGCCCGAGGGCACGTTCTCGCCGAAGAGCCGGAGGGTGTCGCCCTGCAGGCCGAAGAACGCGGACACGGACGCGAAGAGCAGGAGGCCGCCGACCTTCTTCAGATGGGGATGGATGGCCTCGCCGCCGAGCGTCAGATAAAAGGCATAGGCAAAAATGAAGATGGGGATGAAGTAAGCCGAGACCCCGACGAGCTGCAGCAGCACGTCGGAGAGATAGGCGCCGATGATCCCGATATAGTTCTTGATCGGGGCGTCGGCGCCGGATACGCTGAAGCAGGGGTCGGTGGCGCTGTACGAGAGGAGGCTGAGAAGCAGGAGCAGCCCCGGCGCGAACAGCAGGAGGCCGATCATCTCGTTTACGTGTTTATGTTTTTCCGGTGATGCTGCCATAGGCTCCTGACCCGAATTTCTCACTTCTCACTTCTCACTTCTCACTTCTAACTTCTTCCCCTCACCGCCCACAGCAGCACCACTGCCGCGGCCAGGGCGAGCCGGTACCAGACGAAAACATTCATGGAGTGACGCTCAAGATACCGGATCAGGAACCTGATGGCAAGGTACCCGACGATCGCCGAGCAGAGCGTACCCAGAATGAACCCGGCGGCCGCTTCATTGCTGTGGAGCGAAAGGTGCTTGAGCTTCAGCACGGCCGCGCCGGCGATCACGGGCGTAGACAGCAGGAATGAGAACCGCGCCGCGTCCTCCCGCTTGTATCCCCCGGCAAGGCCGGCGGAGATCGTGATGCCTGAACGCGAGATACCCGGCACCAGGGCGACCGCCTGGGCGATCCCGACAAAAAAAGCGTGATGGAAGGTCATGGACGCGAGCCGGTGCTCCTGCTTCGAATACCGGTCGGCAAGCCACATGGCGATCGACCCGACAACGAGGGCCCCGGCGACCAGCAGGGGATTGCGGAACAGGGTTTCCACAACGTGCTCGTACCGCATGCCGATGACAGCGGCCGGGATCGTCGCAAGCACGATATACCAGACGAGCCGCGCCTCATAATCCGGTGCGCTGCCGCGCACGACGTTAATACAAGCCTTGCCGAACCGCATCCAGTCGCTCCAGAAATACCAGAGCACGGCGACCAGGGTCCCCACATGGAGCGCGACGTCGAAGGTGAGATTGTTCATGAGCTCGCCGGTCCAGCCCGTGGCCCACTGCGCGAGGATCAGGTGCCCCGAGCTGCTGATCGGGAGGAACTCGGTCAGCCCCTGGAGGATGCCGAGGATGATTGCTTCGAATATCATGATCCCTCTTGATTAGAACATCGCATGATACGAAGGCTCGGAGCATGCTGGAATAGACGGAACGAACTGCAGGGCATTATTTCACAAAGGCGGCAGGATTTCAAGTTCTTTAAGGCATGGTTCATCCCTCTTCAGACGATCGCCCTCCTCCTGTGCATCGGTGCCATGCTTCCTGCGGCGCCGCTTCCTCCGACAATATATGCTATACTATTGCTTTATGCATCACCGTGTCACACACGAGGTTGACAAAAGCCGACGGGCCTGTTTGAATCCAGTGAAGCATAGTAAGACGAGAAAGGATGCCGCGTACAATGCCAACCATTATACTGGCTGACGATCATCTCATCGTAAGGCTCGGACTGAAAACACTTCTGACAAGCGAGCCGGGCTTCATGGTCGTCGGGGAGGCGATCAACTGCGTCGCTGCCATAGAGATGGTCCGTGAACTCCGGCCCGATGTACTGATCCTCGACCTGATGATACCGGACATGAATGGTATCCAGGTGATCGGGGAAGTAAAGCGAATGCTTCCGAAGACCAGGATCATTGTCCTTTCCATGCATGCCGATCAGTCCTATGTGAGCGAAGCATTGCAGAAGGGAGCTGACGGTTACGTGGTCAAGGACTCGCTGGCGCACGAGATCGTCGGCGCTATCCACGCCGTCATGTCGGGGAGCACCTATCTGAGCGAGCCGCTGAAGGTCTGCGAGCTGGTCGGCTCCCGATATTCCAGTGCAGCCGATAGGCGAGACCGGGACACGATGCTGACCGGTCGTGAAAAAGAGATCCTTTCTTTGGTGGCCCGTGGCATGGCGAACAAGGAGATAGCAACCCTGCTTACCATCAGTATCAGGACCGTGGAGGCCCATCGCTCCAGGGTCATGCGGAAGCTGAACATCCGCAGTCACGCCGGCCTCATTCACTTCGCCATGCGCCAAAACATTCTTTACCTGCCATAGGCACGTACCATACGACGTTTCGTGCCTCCCGTTCCGGGCAGAGCCCTCTCTCCATGCTAACCATACCACGCGCGGCAGCCTGACGAAAACATCGTGATCCATCATGGTCTTTCTCGTCCTATGCCCAATCTATTGACAATTCTGCTCAGGAGCCTTCCTGTGCCTTAGACACCGCATTAAGAAATCGGCGCCGCTACACAGATGAGCGTCTTATTTCAGGTGCACACGGCAACGCAACATAAGACAAAAATAATCCGTCTCTGCATGGCAGGCTGATTGCATAGTGCCATGGTACGTGCTGTCGGGTGAGCGTATGGTTAGGTGTTTATACTGATAGACAGAAAGTGACTTCACTGCTAATAATCTATATTACGCACCAAAAATGAAAGTCGTACCACTATCTCCAAGGAGGGAATGATCATGACGCTGGCCACGGTAAACAAAAGCGACAAGAGAACGCGAAGCACGGGCACGGGAACCGGAAAAGGGAATGGAATGACCCGCATCGGGACGATCGAAAAACAGCTCGCCGAGATGACCGCACGGGCAAGGCAGTGCGAAGCGGTCCTGTCCTGCAGTGCGGCGCCGACCTTTACCGTTGACCGGGACCTGACGATCACGTCCGTCAACGATCCCGCCCTGAAGGCCATGGGTTACCGCCGTGAGGATGTGGTCGGCAAAATGACCTGCGCTGATTTTTCCCGGACACCCCTCTGCGGGACAGCGAACTGCACCCTGAAAAACTGCATGCGCACCGGTGAAGCGATCATCGGAGAGACCGTGGCCGAAACGCGCGACGGACGGAAGATCCCCATCAAGGCCTCCTGTTCTCCGTTGAAGGACAGTGAGGGGAACATCTTCGGCGGCATGGAGGTGATCGTCGACCAGACCGAGATGGTCCGCGCCCGGTGGGAGAGCGAGAATATTCTGCGGTCCGTCGCGGCCCCAATGTTCGTTACGAACACCGAGCTTGTCATCATGTCGATCAATGACGCGGCTTTGAAGGCCATGGGATACCTGCGCGAGGACGTGGTCGGCAGGATGACCTGCGCCCAGCTGTGCAAAACACCGCTGTGCGGAACCGAGAACTGCACGATCAAGAACTGCATGCGCACAGGCCAGGCGATCGTCGGCGAAACCGTGGCCGAAACGCGGCAAGGCAATAAATTCCACGTGCAGGCGGCCTGCTCGGCGCTCATGGACGAACACGGCAAACCTTACGGAGGTATGGAGGTCATTATAGACATTTCCGAGGTCAAACGCCTGCAGCGCGAGGCCGACGAGCAGCGGGAGTATCTGCAGCGCCAGGTTGCCATGCTCGTACAAAAACTCGAAATTTTCAGCCAGGGGGACCTTTCAATCGAGATCGTTGCTGAACGTCAGGACGAGATCGCAAAGATCATCGATAGTCTGAACAAGGTCATCGCCGGCCTCAGAGGCCTGGCCCTGGCTGCCGAGACGATCGCGGCCGGAGATTTGACAAGCAGCGTTATGGTCCTTTCGGAGAGGGACACGCTGGGCAAATCCCTGGGCGCCATGCTCGAAAAGCTCCGTTCGGTCGTAACCGATGTCAAAAGCGCCGCAGACAACGTAGCAGCAGGGAGCCAGCAGATGAGCGCCGGGTCGGAGCAGATGTCGCAGGGAGCAACGGAGCAGGCGGCGTCCGCGGAGGAGGCTTCTTCGTCCATCGAAGAGATGAACGCCACGATCCGGCAGAATGCGGACAATGCCCAGCAGACCGAGAAGATCGCCCTGAAGTCCGCGGCGGACGCACTGGAGAGCGGAAAAGCCGTGAACGAAGCCGTCCTGGCCATGAAGGAAATAGCAGGCAAGACCTCGATCATCGAGGAGATCGCGCGCCAAACGAACCTGCTCGCGCTGAATGCCGCGATCGAGGCGGCCCGGGCAGGGGACCATGGCAAGGGCTTTGCCGTCGTGGCGGCGGAAGTGCGCCGACTGGCGGAGCGGAGCCAGACGGCTGCCGGCGAGATCAGCAAACTCTCCTCCTCAAGCGTCCAGGTGGCGGAGCGGGCCGGAGGCATGCTGGCGAAGCTCGTGCCCGATATCCAGAAAACATCGGAGCTGGTGCAGGAGATCAGCGCGGCCTCAAAGGAGCAGTCGGCCGGCGCGGACCAGATCAACAGCGCGATCCAGCAGCTGAACCAGGTGGTCCAGCAGAACGCAGGCGCGGCGGAGGAAATGTCGTCAACCGCGGAGGAACTCTCTTCCCAGGCGGAGCAACTGCAGGAAACGATCTCGTTCTTTTCGCTGGAAGCTGCGAACCGTGAAGCGACGAGGAAGTCCGGGCGGGATGCGACGGGGGCCATGAAAGCCCGGAAAACCTCCGTCGCCCATATGGCGCACCCCGTTTCGAAACGCCCAGATGCTCCCGCTCTTATCGGCGCTGTGCGAAGCGGCGTTAAGCTCAACATGAAGCATAATGGCAATGGCCATGCGGGAAAGGACGAGACGGATGCGGAGTTTGAAAAATATTGATCTTTGCATTGCCAGCGCCACGAAAGCCGACAGGAGGATGTCATGATTGATACAGGCGTAGCAGGTTCGACCCAGTATCTGACCTACAAGCTTGCCGATGAGGTCTTTGCCCTCGATATCGGCAAGGTGCGGGAGGTGCTGGATTTTGCGGAGATCACCCGGGTGCCGCGTATGCCTGAGTTCATGCGTGGGGTGATCAACCTCCGGGGGAGCGTGGTGCCGGTGGTGGACCTGCGGGTCAGGTTCGGAATGCCCCTGACGGAGAAGACGGTGGACACGTGCGTCATCATCACGGAAGTGACGCTGGACGGCGCAATAACGGTGCTCGGCGCGCTGGCGGACTCGGTCCAGGAGGTTTTGGACCTCGACCCGGACCACATCGAGCCCCCTCCCCGGATAGGAACCAGGCTGAATACTGAATTTATCACGGGCATGGGAAAACACGGCGAACGGTTCATTATCATCCTGGACATCGACAAGATCTTCTCCGGAGACGAACTCGCCCTGGTCCAAAATATCCGGACGGACAAGGAACCGTCGCCGTTCGTGGCAGCATAACCGAGGTATATATGGGATGCCCCTATCTGGCGACAAATGCGCGCTTCTCGTGCACTGCGAGCCCGGTGACCTATCTTCAGAGCCTCTTTGAGCTGAAAGAGTATTGCAACACTTCACATCAGGAACAGTGCCTTTTTTTCAGTCATACGGCATCGAGCACGACATTCGATCTGCCTGACCATCACCTCTGGTCCCTTGGGTCGTTCCGCAGATCACAACAAATCGGTTGTGGACAGAGGGAACGCGCAAGCCAAAAAGCGCACTTCGTCTTGCGTTGACGGCAATCCTTGTGAAACTGTTGCCGGCAGCGAGGAGAAGCACATGAAAAATATTCTGATCATCGATCCCGACAGTGAAAGCGAACGGTTGGGAGAGGTGCTTACCAGCCAGGGCTACCAGAGCGTTACGGCTCAGGACGCCCGGGCCGCGCTTTCAATACTTCAGCGCACCATGCAGGTGGACCTGGTCATCTCGGAGACCACGCTCCCCGATATGGACGGAATGGACTTCCTGTGTCGCCTGCGCCGGACCAATCCCGCGCTCCCGGTCATTGTCGTTACCGCACAGTGCTCACTTGAAAAATATCTGCAAGCCGTGAACCTTGGCGTTGTCGAATATCTTACCAAGCCGCTGTACCTCAAGGAAGTCCTTCGAATCGTGCGGATCGCGCTGGGCCCTTCCGAGGCACCCTGCGGCGCCTCCAGAGATCGGGACGGAAAAAACGGCCGCACGTTCCTTGCGACACCTCGAGGAAGTACCCGCGCCTGATACACGGCAACGCGGTTGCCTTGGTCCACAGTACACTACTGCGAAACCTGCCCTCGTACTTGACCTGTCCGCCTCCTGACCGTATAATCAGGCAGCATGAAAAAATACAAGCTCATTGCGAACCCCGCAGCTCGCAGGGGGAACACGCGGCTCATCATTTCCCGGACCCTGGAACTCTTAGCGAAGCGGGGAGTATCATACGACCTGGAGCTTACCGCGGGACCGAAGGAAGCAGGCATGATCGCCCGCGCCGCCTGCCGCAACTACGATGTCATTGTCGCCATCGGCGGCGACGGCACCGTGAACGAAGTGGTCCAGGGCATGGTATTTTCCCATACGCCGCTGGGCATCATCCCCGGCGGCACGGGAAACGATTTTGTCAGATCGTTGCGCATCCCGAACAGGCTGGAGCAGGCCGTGGACATCGTCCTCGCCGGACAGACCCGAACGATCGATGTAGGAAAGATCAACGACACCTATTTTGCCAACAATGCCGGTTTCGGCTTCGATGCCGCGGTCAACATCACGACCTACGGCATGAGCGGCGGCGCCGGGGGGCTTTCGCTCTATTTGCGCGCCCTCATAAGGACGCTTGGCAAATACCGGCCCGTGCAGTTGACGGTCGCCATGAATGGCCGCACGATCGACCAGGAGATTTTCCTGCTGTCCATCGGCAACGGCACCACCTGCGGCGGCGGATTCAAGCTCACGCCCCATGCGAAGCTCGACGACCAGCTGCTTGACGTTACCCTGATCAGACCGCTGCCCCTTGCGTCCCTGCTCTGGCATTTTCCCAAGGTCTTTCTCGGCACCATTGACCGGGTTTCCTATGCATCGGTTGATAGAACTGCGGAGCTGACCATTACGAGCAGCGGCCCGGTCCCCATCCATGTCGATGGAGAGATCTTTCCCGGCAATTTAAAAACCTATAAGGTGAGCATGATCCCCCGCGCCCTTACCGTGATCGAGAACGCCGCGGCAACACCGTAACGGAACACCTGCCCCGAGGTCCTTATCAGCACCCGGCCTTGCATAGCCTGCCATCGCTCCACCTTCCGCCCAATGTCACCCGCATGATCCCTCCCCGTCCTTGCGCAAGATGCAGTCGAAAAAATATTTCTGCCCCCGGACCATACGCCGCAAAACCGGCAATTTTGCGGTAAAATAGCAGCATGGCCACTGACCGCAGCGAGAAAACAAAGATCGTGATCCTCGGCGGCGGCTTCGCCGGGCTTGAGGCCGCCTTCACCCTGAAGGGCCTTCTGGGGTCTTCCGCCGGCATCACGCTCATCGACCGGAGCCCCTATCATTATTTCATCCCGTCCATTCACGAGATCATTTCGGGAAAGGTGGAGGCGCAGCAGATCCGCATACCCCTTCGCACCATGCTCGCCCCGGCCGGCGTCGATTTTCTCCAGGAGGAGGTCCTGGCCCTGGACAGCGGCGGGCATCAGGTCAGCACGGAGACCGCGGTCCTGGACTACGATTACCTGGTCCTGGGCATCGGCGCAGAGAACAATTTTTTTAACATCCCCGGAGCGGCGGAACGGGCATACCGCTTCCGGTCCGCCGAGAATGCCGAGCGCATCCGGCGTGAGCTTGCGCGCATCATGGCCGACGAGTCGTGCGCCTACACCGTCATGATCGCCGGCGGGGGCACCGAAGGCGTCGAGGTCGCCGGCGAGGTGGTCGACGCTGTGGAAAAAGGCTGCGGCCGCGACACGCTCCTGTCGGGACGGGTAACGATCGAACTGATCGAGGGACAGGACCGGCTGCTGCCGGGCTTCCCTGACCGGGTCCGGGGCTTTGCCGGAGAGTATCTGATGAAGCGCGGCGTCACGCTTACGACCGGCAGCCGCATCATCGAGGTGCGGCAGGACAGCGTGGTCCTCGATGGCGGCGCGATCCGCCCGATGTCGCTTTTGATATGGACCGGCGGCATCCAGCCGCCGAAACTGATCACGACGCTTTCGCTGCCCAAGGACCCTTCCGGCTGGCTCAAGGTGAATGAACATCTCCAGGCGTTCGATGATGACCGGGTCTATGGCGTGGGCGATGCCATCAGCTGCTACCATGGCGAAGAACCCCTGCGCATCGCCCGGCTTGCCTACCATGCGCAGGACCAGGCGCGCATCGCCGCGCTCAATATCGCGAACCACCTGGAGGGGCGCGGACTGGCCTCTTATGCCCCAAAGAACAAACCGCAGCTCGTCTCCCTGGGCAGGGAAATGGGTCTCTATATAGAAGGGGACGAGTTCCATACCGGCGCCTGGGTCGTGTCTTTAAAGAAGGGCATCGAAAAGCAGCATTTGCTGGCCTATCTTACCAAACCAGTGTCCGGAGCGCTGTGGTCGAAGGTTCCGGGTTCTGAACTTTTGAACAGACTGTGGCTTCAGCGGGCGGTGTGAGCAACGCAGGAAGGGACATTGCCGCACCTTTACTAACAGGCAGCATTGACAAAGGAGGACTTATGAGAAAGCTTGGTTTCAGATCCACGATGGTTTTGCTGGTGGTCGTTCTCTCGCTACTGTCCGGGTGCGCTTCATCCATGATGATCCGCTCCGAGACCGTGCTCGTTCCCGGCCCTGATTACGCGGTCGTTAACTTCCTGAGGCCATCGAGCCTGGGCGGTGCGATCAAGTTCGGCATCTGGGACAAGGAAGACCTCGTGGGGATCCTGACGCCGAAGAACTACATTCAATATAAGGCCTCGCCGGGCGAGCATATCTTCATGACACGGGCCGAGAACTGGGCGGTCATCAAGGCCACGGTCGAGGCGGGCAAGACCTACTCTGTCCTCGTTGCCCCGCGGATGGGGGTCTGGAAAGCGCGTGCCGGCATGGAAGTGCTCCGGCCCGACGACGTGCGGCTTTCGAAATGGATGAGCAAGCTTGAGCCGATCACGGTCGACCCTGCCAAGCGGGACGCCTATGTGAACGAGCGGGTGGACGATGTGCGCAAGGCGGTGCAGAACGTCCAGGACGGGAGAGCTGAATTCGATGTTATGAAACCGACTGACGGCAGGTAGGCGAGCTGCTTTTCATTTTCTAACGCGATTGATCCGGGACTTTTCAAAAGTCCCGGATTTTTATTGAGCCTGCCGATGACCTTCCGGAATTGGGAAATCGCGTATTGATAGATAAGCATCGTATGGGTATAATGACGGCAGAACAGGGGGGCTAGGCGCAGCGATCTTTACTGCCCTTCCCCTCATGCCGCGTGAAATATTCAGGAGGTAGTTATGCCAAAAGTTGCAGTCATTCTTGCCGATGGATTTGAAGAAGTGGAAGCCATCGCCATCATCGACGTGCTGCGCCGGGCCGGGATCGATACCGTGATCGCAGGCCTGCACGACGGCCACATCACGAGCGCCCGTAACGTCAAGGTCATCCCGGACGCGGTGATCGATAGCGTAAACGTTGATGACTTCGACATGATCGTGCTGCCGGGCGGTCAACCGGGAGCCGACAATATGAACGCCGATGCGCGTGTCATCGCGCTGATCAAAAGCTTCGCGCAAAAAGGCAAGCTTACCGGCGCCATCTGCGCGGCGCCCATCGTGCTCGGGAAGGCAGGCGTACTTGCCGGCAAACGCGCCACTGCCTATCCGTCGTACAAAGACAAGCTCGGCGGAGCAACCTACGAGGAAAAGCCCGTGGTGGAAGATGGGAATGTGCTGACCAGCCGGGGCGCCGGCACAGCACTTGCCTTCGGCCTGGCCATAGTGGCAAGGCTGGTAAGCGCCGAGAAAGCGCAGAAGATCAAGGAAGCGATGCTGATCGCATGAAGAAGCGAAAGCTTCGGATGAGGACTAAAACCTTAAATTCGTCTCTCGCAAAGCTCGCAAAGGACGCAAAGGAAATCTCTTAACCCTGGCTTTTAAACCCAATGATTTGGTCGTTCTTTGCGCTCTTTGCGAGCTTTGCGAGAGACGCCGTTGCTTTCGATCTTTTGGTTCCTCCTTCTCCGGTTTAGTGTATAGTACAGAAGCAATTACAAAACGAGGTGCCGCCCATGAACGACAAACCCCTTCCCAAGCCGGCCTCAACACCCTTCACCCGCAAGAAGGCCAGCGAGCACCGCGAAGACCAGGAGCTTACAACCGACCGGATGGCTGAAGCCATAGCACAGGGCACGCTCGATGAATTTCTCACCAGGGAAATGCCCGACAATGAGGCCGCCAGAAAACTGGCCACCATGATGATGGGTATGACGGGCATGATGCCGATGGGAGGCGCACCAATGACGCCTCCGACCCCTGCGACGACGCAACAGCCCCAGTCTTCCGAAATGAATGCGGCAGAACAGGTGTCTTCTTCGGGAGAAGTGCCTGAGGATGTGAGAAAGGCCATCGAAAGCGGGGACGTCAAGGGGCTCAAGGATTTGCTTCGGCGTGAATATCTCAAGCGGTCGCCTGGAGCAACACTGGATATCAACGAAGAAACCTCTGCGCCGCCACCACCTCAAGCGTCAGACATGCCCGCGATCGACAAGGACCTGGTGGATGCAATGATCCAGATAGCGAAGGACAATAGTGTTACCATGGATTGGATGATCCTGAGGGCCATCAAGGTTTATGTTGAAGAGTACCGGAAGACCGGGAAGTTGTAGGCTGGATCGGCTTAAATTCTTTTACTGTCCGGTATCGCCTGCCCTACTCGACCTGGATCGAATAATTTTTGGATGAGCTTTCTATGAACCTCAGGAGGAGACGCCATGGACAATGACACTTTGTTCGATGTTTTCAAGATCGCGATAATCAACGAGCACAATGCCTACGAGTTTTACTTAAAAGCGGCCAAGGACACGACTAATGTGGAGGCAAAAAAGCTTTTTGAGCAATTTGCAGCTACTGAATTAAAGCACGAGCGCAGCCTTGAAGATTTTTACAAGTCGCTGAAACAATGATCGACAATGAAACAGCAATCCTGCCTATCTTTTGGTAACATTTCACCTTTACCTAATTGAAAAGCATTGACAATGTGTAGCCACAAGGCTACAATACATTCATGCTCGAAATCCGCAAAACTGACACATATGCTAAGTGGCTTGATGGCCTGCGCGACATTCATGCACGCGCCCGCGTGCAGGCTCGCGTCGAACGCTTAGCCGCGGGGAATCCTGGTGACGTTAAGCCAGTCGGTGAGGGTGTCTCGGAATTGCGGATCGACCATGGTCCCGGATACCGGGTGTATTATACGATGCGTGGACGTACATTGATAATCTTGCTGGCCGGTGGAGATAAACGCACTCAGGCCGCTGATATCAAGACAGCGTTACGTTTCGCACACAATCTGTAGGAGGGCATTATGAGCCAGACAAAAGCCAAAACTAAAACAACACGGTACGATGTTGCCGAACATCTTCGTACCCCGGAGGAAATGGCCGCATATCTTGAGGCATGTTTTGAGGAGGCCAACGGCGATGCTGCATTCATTGCCAAGGCACTGGGCGACATCGCCCGTGCAAAAGGGATGGCGCAGGTCGCGCGTGACTCCGGGTTATCACGCGAAAGCCTCTACAAAGCGCTTTCCGGCGAACGCAGTCCCGGTTTCGATACCATCCTCAAGGTCATGGATGCGCTCGGTTTGAAACTGCATGCAGCAGCATCTCACAGCTGATCAGGTATATTAACCTGCGCCTCGACAGCGACGCCCAAAGGACGGCGCGTCAGGCGCGTGTTCATGAGTAAGTTACAAGCCGTATTCATTGATAGTTGCGTCAGGCTGAACTTACGCAGTTGTAGGTGCACTAAGCAAAACAGGGTTGGTAGGTGAGCTTGTACGTGTGCTTCGGAGTTATGGCGACGGGTAGAGCTTCGAAATATAGCAGCGTTCATCCGTTTACTTTCTTAAAAACTCCTGCACCTGTTTCTTGATCTCCAGATGATGCACCGGGATATTCGGCACATCCTTGTTCCCCGGGACAGCAAGGACATGAATAAACGTCAGTCCCTCACGCGGTCTCTTCATCACCTCGATCAATTCCTGCTCACCTGCCACTTTGACCGTATTTTTAAAACCGAATCCCTGCGCAACCTGTTCAAGGTCCACGCAGGACGCAGCGAGCGTCGGCTGGTTTCCTGTTGACCCGTAAGCGCCGTTGTCGATGGCGATGATCGTGAGGTTGCGAGGAGAAGCAAAGGCTGCTGTTGCAAGCGTGCCGGGGTTCATGAGCAGGCTGCCGTCGCCGTCGATGACGACCACTTCCTTCTTTGAGGTGAGAGCGATGCCGAGGCCGATGGGAGTGGCCATGCCCATGCTGCCGAGCATGTAGAAGTTCGATGGCTGGTGTTTGATCGCGTACAACTCCTTGGACGGCCAGCCGAGATTGCTGACAACGACTTTGCCCTCAAGGTATGGCGCGATGAATTTGATGATCTCGTACCGGGTAAAGACAGGAGGCGATGCAGGATGCACAATACATGATTCACGAGAATCCGTTGTTGCTGAATTTTTCAATCCGCAATCCGCAAGGAGACCCGTCCCGATCGAATCGGGAGATCCGCAATCAGAACCCTCCCACACCGCCGGGCTCATCAGGAACGCATGAACACGGTTCTTCTCGTAGACCTGAGGCAATTCCCGATCAACAACCGTAAGGTTGCCCGGCGTATGTATCTCCGTATAGGTGATCCCGGCGCTGATGAGCATAGCAGGAAGCCGCTTGCCCATGGGGAATTGAGCTTCGATCTTCTCTTTATAGATCCCGCGCTGGCTTACAAATATGGCAAGGGGCAGTTCATAGAATTGGGTAAGCGAGAGCAGGGCATTGATCATGTTCCCGATGCCGGAGCTCTGGACGAACATGGCCGGCCGTCTGCCTGCCAGCGCAGCTCCAGCGCAGATGCCGACGCCCTCTTCCTCCCTCGTCAGCGGAAGATGATGAAAGGAGGCGGCCGCCATTTCGAGCAGGGTCTTGATCTTTTCGCACGGCAGCGAGGCAGTGAAATCTACGCCGTGCTTTTTCAGTATGCCTAACAGCTCTTCTTCAGGACGGGACATAGCAGTTCCTCGAGCTCCTTCTCGGTGATATTCTTGGAAATGAACGTCGGAATGACCAGGTGCGTTTTTTTCTCTTTCCGCAGTCTTTGCTCGCCGCCGCCGGTTATGTTCAGCAGCACGGTCTCGTCCTTCTTGATCTCGCCTGTTTGTACGGCATCCTTCAGCACGGCAACTGCCACACCCGATGCGGGTACGATATCGATGCCTTCGGCAGTAAGGAACGTTTCCATGCCGGCATATACCGCGTCATTCACGACACCGTACATCTTTCCCTTTGTTGCGGTCAGCGCGTCGTAAACCCCTCCCAGGACGGTGTAAGCGGGATAGCGCGTCGAAAGCACCCTCGTTGTGATCTGTGAGATCAGTTCAGGATTCAGATCCTCGGGAAACAGGGTACGGCTGTTCTTTTCCCAGGCATGCAGCATGGGAGCAAAGGGAAGGTTCTGGCCCAAATGGAGTTTTGGCAGACGTGTACCGAATCTGCCGTCCCGGACGAACCGCTCGGCCATCTCCCAGCCGCCGACGGCGCCGGTGCCGCTTCCCACGGCCTGGACATAATGGTCCGGCAGACGACCGATCTTCGAGACCGCTTCGAGCATCACAATGCCGAGGCCGTCGCGCTTGGCGATGTTCTTCACCCCTCCTTCGAAGGGATATCCCGTGATCAGGGCGATCCGCTTCGCCACATCGATGGAGTCCGAGTAGTCGCCGTCTCCGATCGCGAAGGTGGGCACGACGGATGAGGGTTCGAGATACCACATCTCGCCCAGGCACATGCGCGGCACAACGATGACCGCGGGGAAGCCGCTCACCGCGGAAAGGTGCGCAAAAGCGCGGGCCGTGTTCCCTGCCGAGGCGACGATCAGTCCGTCGACGCCGTTCTCACGGGCGTTCTGCAGCACAACCGCGGCCTCGAATTCCTTGAAGGTGCAGGTTTCGAGCAGCGCCCCCTTCTCGGGCCAGTAGCCGTTGAATGCGATATAGAGCTGCTCAAGTCCGAGCTGCTTTGCAAGCCCCTGGGAACGGTACACCAGGGGCCCCGGCTGAATTGACGCGGGCTCATGGACCGGAAGCCAGTTGAACCTCCAGACGCCGTCGGCATCGCTCTCCATGAAGCGGCTATCGCGATACTCGGTCACCAGGAGCGCGTCCTTGCAGTGCTCACAGAAGGCGCAAAAGGAGTTCTCCAGGGTCTTGCCGCATTTTCTACATCGTATGGAATAATGGCTCATGGTTCTACCTTCAGGAAAATGAAGATGCGAAGTTAAGAAGTTAGGAGGTTAAGAGGGTAGGGGGAAATACCCGTCTTCCCATCTTCCCACCTTCCTAACTTCCCACCTTCTGTTCACGTAATCAACTCGCTCACCAATTCCATAATGTCAGTAATCTTGATCTGCTTGTCGTACCCCTGCATGGCCTCGTTCACCTTGGCATAACACGCAGGGCAGCTCAGAATCAGACGGTCAGCCTTTTTCTCCACTGCCTCGTCGATCGTTTGCCTGCCCATCTTGATGGCGTTCTCATGAAAGACCTTGCGCGCAGCTCCCCCCGAGCCGCAGCAGCGGGAATTGAGGCCATGCCGCTCGAACTCGATGACCTTGACGCCGGGAATGCTCCTCAGAACGTCGCGCGGCTCCTCGATCACCCCGACTCCCCGGGTCAGATAGCAGGGATCGTGATAGATCACGGTCTCGCGAAGTTCTTTCGTGATGCGGAGCGTTCCCGCCTTGATCGCGCTTGCAACGAACTGCGTGATATGCCGGATCGTAAAGGGAAGCGCTTTCCCGTAGAACGCGGGCCAGTCCCTGCTCATGATGTTCACGCAGCAGGGGCAGGAGCAGACCAGCGTCTTTACGCCCCGCGCCTCGTATCCCGCCACCAGCCGCTTGACCAGGCCTTCGAGCTCGTCATGCTGGCCCGTGATGAAGAGCGGGAACCCGCAGCAGACCTCTTCCTCCGGCGGCAGCATGGTGAAAGGTACGCCGATCTTGTTCAGGACGAGCACGTCGCCGCGCACCATGGGCTGCGCCTCGTACGCGCCGGTGCAGCCGGCGTAGTAGCCGATGTCGGCCCGCGCGGCGACCTTCACGTTCGCGGGAAACCACGGTTGGTAGCGATCGGCTGCGGGCTTGTCGTAGGGATTGCCGCTGTTCGTAATGGCCTTCGGCAGGTTCGCCTGCACGCCGAGCGGACCGAGACCCCGCTTCACCATCTCCTTCCGGAGCGTGGGCCAGAGCCGCTGCGTGAAGATGCCTACCGGACAGTTCTGGCCGCAGGCGCCGCAGGTGGTGCACTCGTACACGGCCTTGGTAAAGTCCTCAAGACGTTTGCGGTCGGCTTCAGCGCCGCCAAAGAGCTTTGCCTTGAGGCCGTCCGTGGACCTGATGAACTCGCGGAACATGCGGATCTTCTCGGGCGGAGAGATCGCGGGGTTGCCCGTCACGTCCTGGACCGGGCAGTGCTTGAGGCACTCGCCGCATTGGGTACAGGCGTCGATCTCCAGGACCTGTTTTGGCGAAAGCTCTTGGGTGAAAGAACGTTTATTTTTCATGCATCACCCGGGGGAGCGCCAGCTCCCGTTTCTCCGCCTCCAGCATCACCAGCGGAGCGATCAGAATGTGGGTCGGAAGCAAAGGGATCAGGACCAGGACCAGGGAAAAATGCAGCAGGAACAGGATGTCGTCCGGTGCCGCGGCCGGAGTGAAGCACAAGATCCCCTGGATGAACGTTTTCACCATCACCATATTGGTCCTGAACAACGTTGCCATCAAAAGGCCCAGTGAACTAATGACGAGCAGCAGCGCCAACACTGCCGTGTTGAAAAATGACGAATATTTTTCCTGCTCGGAGAACCTCCGGACGAGAAGGATATAGATGAGTGACAGAGGAAGTACATAGCCGGCGATCAGTCCTGGCGTTTGAAACCACCATACCCACTTCGGGACAATGGGGAAAAAATACCGCAAATGCCTGAGGGCCACGATCAGGAACGTGACATGGAAGACCCACTCGCCGAGCCATAGCGCGGGGTTAACCTTTAACAGCCTCCAGAACAGGACCACGTCCCGCGCCGATAAGGCACATACTTTGACCGACGAGGGCGGCACCAGGCCTGCGGTCGCAGCAGGACGCACCACCGCTCGCCACCAGACCAGCGCGTGCATGAGAAATCGCATCCAGAAGGCCGCGTATACTGCATACGCGGCAACTATCAGTATTTTCCCCGCAATAAGATCGTTCACGTTGCTTTATTGTACCACTTCCGAAAGATAACCGATAGGCCGACAACTCACGCAGCAATTGGTGAAAGAGTCTCACTTGATGAATACGATGGTTGCGTCCCTGGGAACATTGAGCCCGGCCTCCGTCTCGATGGCCTTCAGGATGGCGGAAGGCACGGGGCAGGCCACATGCTTCAAGTGTTTGGCAGCGGAAAGGTAGACCGGGTTGTCGCGGAAACCCGTGAGCGTCACCCGCTGGTCCACGAGCGCGATATCGGCGAGCATCTTCTGCACCATCTCGCAAGCCGTGTCCAGGGCAACGACGATCTTTTTCTCCGTTCCCTTTTCAGCCGTGATGGTGACGGTGAACCCGCAAGCTCCTGAATTGACGATCACCTTGGTCATGATATTCACCCAAAAAGAATCTTTGACACGGATAAAGTCGGATCAACATATGATAAAGGCGGAATGATCAAAGTCTAATTCGTCATCCCCGTGAAAACGGGGATCCAGTGACAATCTGAAAAGCCTGGATTCCCGCCGGAGCCTGCCCCAGCATGATTGAAGCAGGGGCGCGAATGACGGAAAGGGAATGAAGATCGTTGTTCAACGCCGTTCATTCCGCATTCCGCATTCCGAAATCCGCAATCCGCAATCCGCAATACGGCTATCCCTTGATCTCCACCGTGGCCCCCTGCTTTACGAGGAGCTCCTTCAGGTTCGGGAACTTGTCCTTCATATGCGGGATATGCATGGCCTGCATGAACTCCTTCTCGAACGCCGGGTCCGTGGCGATCTCGACGAACTCCACCCAGCGGGCCCGTTCGTTCGCTTCCCGCCGCTTGTCCCGGTTCAAAAGCGCAATGCGCGAACCGTCGCCGGCGGCGTTGCCCACGGCATAGACCATGTCGATGGGGCAGTCCGGGAACATGCCGAGCGTGAGCGAGGCGACCTTGTCGATGTGGCTTCCGAAAGCGCCTGCCAGGATCACGCGGTCAAGCTTGGTGATGCCGAGCCGCTTCATCATAAGCTTCGCGCCTGCGTAGAGCGCGCCTTTGGCGAGCTGAAGCGCCCGCACGTCGCCCTGGGTAATGGTGATGTCGTGGCCGATGGAGGTCTCGGCTGCCCAGGCAAGCACGTACTCCGGCCTGCCGTCAACATCCTTCCGTACCCGATTGGTGCCGAGGTCCATGACGAACCTGCCGCTTTTATCGATGATGCCTGCCTTGAACATCTCCGCCACAACGCCGATGATGCCCGAACCGCAGAGGCCTTTTGCTTTCACGGCTGCAATGTGAGTATGCCAGTCCGCCTTGCCGATGACCTTGTAGCGCGGCTCCCTGGTCGCAGGGTCGATCTCCACGGTCTCGATGGCGCCGGGAGCTGCCCGCATGCCGAACTTGATCTGGGCGCCTTCAAAGGCCGGGCCGGTGGCGCAGGACGTGGAGCAGACCTTGGTCCGGTTGCCCATGAGCAGCTCCCCGTTCGTGCCGATGTCGATGATCAGGACCATCTCGTCCTGGTTGTAAGGTTCTTCCGCGATCAAGACGCCCACGTTGTCCGCGCCCACAAAGCCCGCTTCAATAGGCAGTACGTGAATGTAGGAGCCGGGGTTGATCTTGAGCCCCAGGTCGCGCGCCTTGATGTCGAGCGAGCTCTGGACCGCGGGGATGAAGGGCGATTTACCGATGTATTCGGGGTTCAGGCCCAGGAAGATGTGGTGCATGGCCGTATTGAACACGATCGTCAGGTCGTCGATCACGAACCCGGGGTTCGGCGCATCTTTATGAATATCCGCTGCAACGCGCTCGATGATCTCGTTCAGGCCCTGGATGATGGCCTTCTGCATCGTGTCCAGGCCCTCGGGATTGCTCATGGCGTAAGTGATACGCGACATCACGTCCTCGCCGTAGGGCACCTGGGGGTTCATAATGGACTCGGTGTTCACGACCTTGCCGGTGCTCAGGTCCGTCAAATAGCCCACGCAGGTCGTGGTGCCGATGTCCACGGCAAGGCCGTAGCTCGCCTCGACGAACCCCGGTTCCATCTTGACGATCTCTTTGTCCATCCAGACCGTGGCTGTTGCATTCCATTCTCCCTTGCGCAGGATATCCTGAAGGTCCTTCAAGACGAGATAGTCGAAACTGAGCCCCGTGAGGCCGTAGTTGTCCTCCAGGGACTTGAGCACGCGCTCCCAGTCTCCCGTCGTCATGTCGTGCAGCGAGGGTTTTGCAAGCGCGACGTTGTATTTCTTTACAGCCGGATCGAGCTTGATCGTGAGCTCCTTGGCAGCTTTGCGCACGACCTGCTTGCCCGCGCGCGACCGTTCGGGAACGAAGACCTTGATGTCGCCGTGGATCTCGGCAGTACAGGACAGCCTGATGCCCGGCCCGTCCTCGGGCTTGATATGCTTCTTCTCCGCCTCGGTGAGCGGCGAGAGGTGGGCCATGCCCGAGTCGATGTTGTCCTTTTCGAAATAGCCTTCTTCGATCCTGACCTTGCACTTGCCGCAGACCTTTTTGTTTCCGCAGAGCGCTTCGATGTCAACCCCCAGGGACTGGGCCGCTTCAAGGATGGTCTTTCCGTCCTCCACTTCGCCGCGGCTGCCCGAGGGCTGGAATATCACTTTGTGTTTCTTCAACATGCAATTCCTCCGTTTTAAACTCGAAGGTAGGAAGGTGGGAAGGTAGGAGGTTGAGATAGAGAGGCGAAAACAAACACCTTCCCAACTTCGTAACTTCCCAACCTCCTACCCTCTTACCCTCATGCTTTCCGCTGCTTCTTTCCTCCCATAGGGACAAATATTAATGCACAACCCGCAATTGGGTTTCCCGTCCGTGGCCCGCTTGGTGGCCTTGTGGCTTCTGCAGGCGCTGAGCTTCACCAGTTCGACAAAGGGAACCGCGCGCGACCATTCCGCGCCGGTTATGGCCTGCGAAGGACAATGCTCCCGGCAGAGCATGCACCCCCCGCACAATCCGTATTCCATGGGCAGGTCCGGCCGGAGCGGCGCATCGGTCAATACCGTGGCAAGCGACAGGCGCGGACCGTAGTCGATGCTGATGAGCAGCCCGTTCTTCCCGATCCAGCCGAGTCCCGCCGAGGTAGCGGCCATCTTGTGGTTGAACAGGGAGTAGAGCTGCGAGATGAACGTGCCCTTCTTGCGGTCCGAGTCCGGCGGAATGGCAAGCGTGCGATGCCCCCGGGCCTTCAGGAACCGTACGGCCCGCTTCTCAAGCTTCACGAGCAGGCTGAGCGTGTCTTCATTCAGCCGCCGGTCCACGCCGATGGAAACCGCCCGGTCCAGATGGGCGATCTCCCCGCCGAGGAAGCCCCGCAGGTCCGCGATTCCCACGACGGTGGCGCCGTGGTCTAGCAGCTCTTTCTTGAGCGAGGTTTTCATTTCGCCTTCTTGGCTTCCACCTCATCCTTCATCTTCTTGAGCGACTCGATCATGTTGATGGCGTCCTTCAAGGCGTTGGTTGCGTCCTTGGCGTAGCCGTCGGCGCCGTACTTGTCCGCCACGTCCTGGGACACGGGCGCGCCGCCGATCATGATCTTTACGTGGGGGTTCTTGGCACGGAGGTCGTCGATGACCTTTTTCATGCCGGTCATGGTCGTCGTCATCATGGCCGAGAGGCAGACCAGGTCGGAATCGGTCCGGAGCTGCTCGGCGACGAACTTGTCCAGCGGCACGTCGCGGCCCAGGTCATACACGGTGAAGCCGGCCACATCGAACATCATCTTCACAATGTTCTTGCCGATGTCATGCACGTCGCCTTCCACCGTCCCGATGACGACCGAGCCCTTCACGCCCAGGTCCAGCTGCTTCACGTGGGGCTTCAGGATATCCAGGCCGGCGTAGAGCGCGTCCGCGCACATAAGCAGCTCCGGGACAAAGTACTCCTGCGCCTCGAACATCTTTCCCACTTCCACCATACCGGAAACGAGTCCGTTGAAGATGGCGTCGTTCGCCTCCATGCCCACGTCCAGCGCCTCCTGGGACGCTTCCTTGGCCGTGTCTTCGTCGTACTGGATCACCGCGTTCCGCAGTTTCGTCAAAAGCTCTGTTTTTTTCTCTTCCGTAACCATAGGGTCACCTCCGGTAATTTTTAACTTCATCCATCATGGCCTTCATGTTGTCCGGCGGCACCGTGGGCCAGATGTCGCAGCCGGGCCAGACCGCGCTCACGCCGTCGTCCATGCACTTTTTGATGGTCTGACGCACCAGCTCAGGCGAACCGGCAACCAGCACATTGTAGGGATCGTAATTCCCGAAGATCAGCGCTTTGGGGCCGAGCTTCTTGCGCGTCTCGGCAACATCGTTCTTCTGGTCCACGCTGATCGCCTTGGCGCCACTCTCGGCCATGGAGGTGACGATGTCATTCGTCTTGCCGCAGATATGGAGCACGCTGGGGACGGTGATCTTTTCGAAGATCTTCTTGAGATAGGGCAGGATCAGGCTTTTGAACACCCGCGGGGAAAGAACATCCGACGTGGCGCCCATCTCGCGCACCGAGATATAGTCGACCCCGGCCTTTTCATACTCCTGCGCTACCTGGATGACGACGTCCGCCATCTGGTCCAGAAGCTTCCCGATCTTGTCCGGCTTCTTGAAGGACAGCTTCAGGAGGTCGTTCAGTTCCATGATCTGGCCCGCCAGCGTGAAGGGCCCGAGCACGAAGGAACCGATAGCCGCGTCGTTGCCGATGTCCTTTTTGAGCTGCTTGATCACCTCGACCATCATCGGCACCCTGCCGCGACCCGTGATGCCGGTTGGGATCACGATATCCAGCTCTGCCTCGTTGTGGATCAATTTTTTCTTGATCGTGGGGTAGAGCAGGTCCTCGGAATGGGCATACACGTTGATCTCGCATCCCATTGCCTCGGCCTCGATGCAGAGGTCGAAGGGCGCCACGCCGCATTCAAAGCCGAACAGCTTGTAGGTCGATGCCGCGGCCGCAGCCATCATCTTCGCATCCAGATGAGTAGCTGCGAAGTTCTGGTTCAGCGCTTTCAGCCCCTCGGTGGTGACATTGCCGAAGCCGCTGAAGCAGGGGGGCCGGTCGATCTCCTCGCCGGTGAACATTTTCAGTATCCGTTCTCGTGAATTCATTGTCGTCATGCAACCTCCTTAATCGAAATGCTTATTGCAAAGTGCAAAGTGTAAAAGGCAAATTGCAAAAGGGGAATATAAAAGTGGATGCGTAGTTCAATTTGCACTTTGCATTTTGCAATTTGAATTTTGCATTGCCTCTCCGCACTACTTCCTCGCCGCTCCGCTTGTCAACTTCCCCAGAAACTCGCCGAAGTATTTTTTTATCGGGATGTTCTCATTGGCCGAGATCGTCTGCGTCTCATCGTAGACCAGGGTCGAGAGCAGGATCTGCGCCGCCGCCACGGCCGGGAAGATGCGCGGCGCGGTCACGATGGGTCCGTAGAAGTTAAAGTCGCTCCAGATGGCCGAGGACATTCCCTGCACCACGGCGTCCATGGCCTTGAACCCGTCCAGGCTCCAGATGGTCTTCGCGTCCTTCCACATATGGGTGCCGTTCGAATAAGCGCCGCCGCAGGGAAGGCCGAGCTTCTCCTTGATCAGCCGGTTGGCGACAAGCGAGAACGACGTGGCCGGCAGGTTCATGACTGACGTGTCCACGATGACGGTCTCGAAATCCCCGGCGCCCTGGTCGAGCAGCTTTTCGAGCGACTTCAGCCGCCCGGCAGGCGTCTGGTCCTGGTCGTCGAAAGCCTGGACCACCACGTGTTTTATCCCGAGGTCCTTGAGCTTCTGGACTTGACCTTTTATGTCCTTGTCCCAGGGCGTGATGCTGTTGTACAGGAACTTGTCCTGCAGACCGAGCTTCGCCACGTACTCCGTGGCCTCGGCACGCTTCTCGGCGACCCACATGTCGATGCCGAAGGGCATGTCGGTAGCCTCGCGGTAGAAGTCGACATAGACCTTCGCTTCTTCCGCTGAGTTCGCCACCATGGCCACCATGGACGGGATGCCGGTGGAGAGGGAAAGCGCTTCCTGCGTCTTGATCATCTCCGTCGCCTTTACCCGGTCGAAGTTGCCTTTCCGGTCCGTGACGATCCGGTCCTTGTTGTGGAACATCGATGCGATCAAAAGAGGCGGGTTCTCCCCTGTCTGGCCGCCGACCTTGATCCCGTTGATGGTGAAGACCTTCTGTTCGCGGTTGAACTGAAACATCGTTATCCTCTTTTCCTTGCCGAGCTCACAGTCCTCATTTGACGTCATTCCGGCTTGTCCGGAATCAGTTCTCGTCAGTAACATTGTAAAGCACTACGATTCCCGACAAGCGGGAATGACGGACTTTATGATTTCTTCTTGATTAAGATCGTATGAATAAGTTTATGATTCCAAAAGGCGGGGGAGCCTTCGAATCGCTCCCCCGGATCATCGTTAGAGCTAGAACACGCCGTGGTCGAACTTCGGCTGCGGGAGATACTCCCACTTCTCGCCCTTGCGGAACTTCGCTTCGATGTCGAGGCACTTGAGCGCATACTCGAACGCATAGGGAATGCCGGGACCGCCCGGAACAAAACCGCCGAGGATCATGCCGACCGAGGCCGCTTCAAAGATCTCGCCCGTGGTCGCGCCGGCATTGATCGCCGGGATCACGTGGATGATGCACCGGGGCGAGCAATAGGCCACGCCGCCCGACATGAACATCAGCTCCTTTACCTTGCGGGAAAGGGCGCCGTCGGCGAAAATGCTCGCATAGAAATCTGCGAAGGTCCTGCCCGGCTCCGGGGTCACGGTGTTGATGACCTGAAACATCCTCGGTACGAAACCACACTGCTTTTTCATGTACTCGTTCACTTCTTCCAATGTCATCTTCTTGTCCGCCATGTTCGTTGCCTCCTTGTGCCCTGACGCTGTCTGCGCCGGGGAAAATAACTTCTTCAATTCGTCCAAAATTCCCATGCAGCCTTCCTCCTTTTTCGATTTTGGAACGCTTTCACCTCCTTCTCATCTTAAATTCACCCCACCTAACCTCCCCTTGGTAAGGGGAGGGACACGCTGTAGCCCCTCCTTTCCAAGGAGGGGTTGGGGAGGTATTTGCTGTTCTACGTTCTTCGCAGAAGACTCATGACAGTTCATCAATATTTCCATTCATGCGCCACCTGGATGAACTTCTGGATGTTCTCGTAGGGAACGGTCGGGGGTATGTCGCAGCCCGGCATAAGCACGAATCCGCCGTCAGTGCCGGCGGCCTTGATAATGTCCTTGCAGGCGTTCTCCACGTCCTGGACCGTGCCGTTCAGCATGACCTTTACGGGGTCCACGTTGCCGCCGAAACACATCTTGCCGTGCAGCGCTTCCTTGGCCTTGGCGATGTCCGTCTTGTGGTCCAGACTGATGCAGCTCGCGCCGGTCAGGGGGAACAGGTCCAGCCGGTCCGTGGTGTTGCCGCAGATATGGACCAGCGTATGCACTCCCTTTGACTTTGCCCAGTCGGTGAACTTTTTGAGGTAGGGCACGGCGAACTTCTCGAATTGTTTTTTGGAAATGAGATCGCCCGATGCGGTGGGGTCCGCGAGGCTGATGATCTCGAGGGTCTTGTCCGCTACGATCGGTTCATAGAGATGGATCAGGACATCGGTCGCGAAATCAACGACCTTCTCGACAAAGGCCGGCTTCTTGAACGTGGCCTTCATCATGGTTTCTTCGCCCACGAGCCGCGCGCCGAGCGTGAAAGGCCCCCAGGCCGTCATGGTTACGGCATACTTGTTTCCGATCTTCGCCTTGGTCTGGCGCAGGGCTTTAATGACGGTCGCGATAACTTCGTCCTTGTCGAGATCGCTGAGCTTCAGCTTCGCCAGGTCCTCCTCGGAGGAAACGAAATGGTCTACCAGGTCCGGCGCGCCCATCTCGCGGAATTTGATCTGTCCGCCCAAGGCCGTCGCATGGAAGTTGTTATACCCCGACCCCGGGTACACCATGTCGCACTTCAGCGTGTCGCTCATGGCGACCAGCATGTCGGTCATCTTATTCGCGTCCCGCGACAGGGCTTCGAACGACGTGCCGTGCCGCTTGATGCTCCACATACCCGCGCCGAACAGGGTCACCGGGAGCCGGTCGGGCTTCCCCCCTTCATACGCCTTCAGGATCACTTCCCTCGGTGTCATCATAAGCATCTCCCTTCGTATCAAGTAAAATCACCATCAGACAGCGATGCTGTGGATCGTTCTTTTGAACTCTTCAAGGTCCAGCGGTGCATCCGTTCCCGATGCAGGGTCCTTCTCCCTTTCGCCGCCCATGATCATGATGGGCATGCCGGGCGAGACGGACCGGATGACCTGGCCTGCCTCCTGGGCGGACATGCCGAAAGGCTCGGAATCGACGATCACGAAATCGTAATGCGTCCAGAGGACCTTCTTCACCGCCAGCGCGGGATGCTCCACGGTCTCGACGGCGAACCCCTCGTCCCGCAGGACGCCGTAAAGGTTTTTGATCAGCAAAGGATTGGAGGAGCAGAGAAGTATGTTCTTCATAACTGGGAATAGATTGCAACCCCTGTGCCAATGGCTCCGGCTGGATCAGTGCGTGTAGTTTCGTGATCCCGCAATAACGCGCGTGCAATCGTCTGCGCTATGGCTGCACGGAAATACTATCGGAATTCCAAGGCATAGGGCATTTGTTTCCTATTCAGCAGGGCGAATCGACAGGCAGGGATAGAAGAAAAAGACATCGCGGGGATTAAAGTCAGAGATTGAGATAATCGCTAACGACAAGATAGCAGAGTAATGCCCCACATACCGGGGCATTTTTCCCCAGAGTCAATGACTGCTTAGGAGAAACATTCCCGAATAACAGCACCTGCGGAGGAGGTAGCTCATGGCATTGCCATTGCAGAAGATTATCGTTACTGCTTCGCTTCTTTTCAGGCAAAGTCGGTCATACCCGCGAAAGCGGGTATCGTGCGCCTGGAAGCGCGCGCATCTGAGAGGTGCAAGTCCTCTCCCGGGAGGTGTCCACTCCCGGTAGTCAACGGTAACTGCGTCGCCGCGAGGCGGGGTGGAG